>Ga0302276_10000205_pt1 | contig 55044 bp, 46 predicted proteins | sample III_Bog_N2_3_FD_198768 | JGI IMG/M metagenome (GOLD analysis project Ga0302276, IMG submission 198768) | Peat permafrost microbial communities from Stordalen Mire near Abisko, Sweden - III_Bog_N2_3 | ecosystem: Environmental > Terrestrial > Soil > Wetlands > Peat | place: Sweden: Abisko...
CTGCATAAAACCGGGTGTGGCGCGGGTCGGCCCGGCATCGAAATTGGGAATTTAAACGGGAGCCGGGCCGTTAAGCCTTGGCCGCGCCGGGAGCCGGCGCCCGGCCCTGAAAACTCCGCCAGAAACGGCTCGGCAGCAGTCCCAAAAGGATGATGATCAACTGGGTGGCGATAAAGAGCATCAACCAATTGAAGGCCGCCTCCATGAAACCGTAGCTGTGCAATCCGATGCCCAGCATGTTGACGCCAAACCACGAGAAGCTCGTGACAATGTTGCCAAAGACCGCCAGGTTCATGATGCCGCGGTCCCGCACCAGGCCGCCCCACCGGGCGTGGAGGATGATGGCGTTCCAGATGACGATCAGCAGGGCGCCGTTTTCCTTGGGATCCCAGCCCCAGAACCGGCCCCAGGATTGGTCCGCCCAGATGCCGCCCAACACCGTGCCCGTGAAGCTGAACAGCGTGGCGAAACAAACAATGGCATAAACCATTTTGGTCAGCACCTTGCCCAATTCCAGTTGTCCGACCTTTTGCCCGAGCAGGGGGGTACACAAACCCAGCAGAATGTAGGTGATGGCCAGGAAGCCCGCCATGAAGGTGCTGGCATAACCCAGCGTCACCACCACCACATGCGTCGCCAGCCAGAAATTCGTGTCCAGCACCGCCCGCATCATTTCCATGGTGTCCCCGTCAATCGCCAGGTTTTGCGCGATCACCAGCGTGACAAACCCCGCGAACGACGCCACCGCGCAGCCCAGGCCCACCGCAAACACCCGTTCCAGCATCAGGCCCAGCACCACGCAACCCCAGCCGATGAAGATGGCCGAGGAATACAAGTTCGTCACCGGCGGCCGCCCTTCCAGCACCATCCGGAAAACAATGGCGAAGGTGTGGATCAACCCCGTGAGGATCACCAGATAAAAAGCGGTGCGCCGGAGCGTCTCCGATAATTTCGGGGCGATGGCAAACGTCAGCAGGGCGGTGACCGCCAGCAGAAAGGCGAGGATATACAGAATGATGGCCTTGTAAAACGCCTGGAAGAAATTATAGAACGCCTCGTGGATGCCCTTGCCCGTCTCCGCCGGATACCATTGGCCCACCCATTGGCGGTAGCCTTCCAGCGCCTGGTTAAACTCCTCCGGCCGGTCGTTTTGGTATGCCGCCACCATGGCCACATAGCTCTTGACGGCCGGGTTCAAGTCGGCGCCCTTGGACAGGCTCATCAGACTGGTCCCGGCATTCTGCCAGTCGTCGCGGGACTTGGCGTCCTGCAGCGGCGGCACCACCAGCGGGTAGGCATACTTCGCCATGTCATCAAATTCCGCGAGGAAGCCCAGGAAAATGTTCAGCGTCTTTTCGTCATACTTTTGGCCGGCCTCCTTCGCGCGGACGGCGGCGATGCCGTCCGGGATCAGTTGTTGATACGCCGCCACTTCCCGGCCCAGGTCCTTGGAATCCGCCGGGCACAGGGTCAGCTTCAGCCGTTGATACAGTTGGGTGGCGTTGAACAACTTCATCAACTGCTGCTCGAACACGCTGCGGGCCGAGGTGTCGAGCTTGTCAATCCGCTGGGCCTGCTGGTCAATATCCCCGTAATGCGGTTGCAGGTCGTTGAAGGAAAAATACTTCTGTTTATCCGACAGGCCCAGCAGGTTGAGCAGTTCCAGATTGTCTATCCGGAAGACCAACCGCTTGTCCGCCGCATCGGGCTTCATCATCAGTTCCACCAGCCACTGGTCGGCGGTGACGTCCTCAATGCTCTGGCGGGTGCGGATTTGCAGCAGCGAATTCCGCGCCACGGAATCGAAGGGTTGAATGCGCCCGTTGAGCAGCACCGGCAGCTTGCCAAAGTCGCGGGTTTGAAAGCCCGTTTCCGGGGGCTGCCGGAGGGAGCCGAGCAGCCAGCCGGCCAGGGCGATGACCGTGATCCAGGGAATCCAAGTTTTCATACGGCGCGTCTCCTTTTCAAGAACGGAACCAGGTGCGATAGAAATTCCACCACCAGGCCCGACCCCACCAGCAGGCACGCCAGATACGGCGTCACCCAACTGGGGTTGTGCACCACCTGCAAAATGGTGCCCCCGTCATCTTCGTCAAAGCTCGCCTGGTAAAACGTCTCCCCGGCGTAGCGCAACGGGTTGTTCATGTAGATCAACACCTCCCGGTGTTCGCCCGTGTCCGGGCGGTCCAGAATCAGCCGGCTGGAAAAATTCTTCGGCACATCCGTGCCCTTATAGACATCGTGCTTGAACTGCTCCAGCCGCAGGCTGTAAGGCCGGTAAAAACGTTCAGGCCGCAACAACAGTTCATACTTCCGCTTCTGCCAGATAAACGCCTGCGGCTGCGTGAGGTAGGCCGACACCAGCCAGGAGCCGCCCGTGCCCTGCGGCGTGACGATTTCCACGATGCCCGAAGGCAGGTCGCGCAGGTTCATGGCCGTTTCGCGCGGCAGGGATTTGAACCAGAGGCCGTTGGTGCCCACGTTGCCCGGCGCCGGTTCATACCCGGCGGCGGCATTGTTCGTCAGCGTGCTATTGGCGTAAAAGTCATGCACCCGCACCGTGAACGGCAGTTCGGGGTTGCTGATGGCCCGTTGCTTGAGCAACAGCGGTTCCGGAATGGCCACCACCTGGGTGCTGGCCGGATCCGTGACATCGCTCACCGCCAGTTCGTAGGCCCGCTCCGACTCCGAGTAATTCCGGGCGTCGCCCACGCGCAGGTGCAGCGTGCTTTCCTGCGCCAGCATGTCCGTCAGCAACTGGCCCAACAACAGCAGAATCAGCCCCACATGCACCATCCAAATCCCCGCCTTGTTCCGGGTCAGCGAGAAGCGCTGCCAGTGGGCCGAGACCAGGTTGATCAGGAGCACGCCGCCCAGCAGGTAACCGCCCGGCAACACCGGGATTTTCCAGGCGAAATGTTCCGGCTGCCAGTACACAAAAAAGCTCCGGAAGAATTCGTTCTGCGCCCGGTATAACCCGAGGGGCACCTGGGCCAGCGTCCCGGTGAAGATCAGCACCATCCCCAGCGCGAGACAAACCACCGTCAGCCGCAGCGAGGCGAAGAATTTAATGAGCCGTTCCAGAAACATCTTAGTATTTTGCCGATTGCACAAACTGGATGAAGCCCGCTTTCTGATGCTCCACCACCGTGGCGTCGCCCAAGAGTTTATAGAACCAGCTCTGGCCGTTCAAGGGAATCACCACCCCCACCAGCCGCGCCGGTTGGCTGGTCTTGGCGTCCGTCCCCGTGATGTCCACCAACGAGGCCGGTCCGGCGGGCGTCGTCAGCGCGGTGACCGCCTGGGCCAACCCCGCGTCGTCCAACGGCGGCAGGGAAATCTGCCGCCGCCAGCGGTTCACGTTGGCCAGCAGTCCGCCCACGTCCCCCGGGAAAGAGCTCACCGTGATCTCCGCCTTCGGGCCGCCTTCCGTCACGGAATATTTCGCCAGCAACATGGCCGTGGGCGGTTCTGCCTGCCAGCCCGTCGGCACCGTCCAACCGGGCAGCGCGGGGGCCGGGCCGGCGTTCGGCAGGGTCGCTCCCGGCGGCATTGCGCCCATGTCCGGATGACCGGCCGGCAACGTGTCCGCCGCCGCGCCGATGTCCGGGTGACCCGCCGGCAGGGCGTCCGCCGCCGCAAACTGGAAGGACTTCAGAAAACTGATGAAATTGGGCTTTTGTTGCGCCACCGATTCATCATCCCCCGTCGCCTTGAAAAACCACATCATGTCCGGCCGGTGCAGCGCCACCGCCAAAATCCGGATTTTACCCGCCCCCAACGACGGCATACCCGGGATCGCCTTGGAAGCGTCAATCGTTCCCGCTTGGTCAAACAAGAGCGTGGCGGCGTCGCCCACCGTCACCGGTTCGCCCAGTTTCGCCAAATCCGCCTCCTGAACCGGGGGCAAGCCCACCTGGCCGCGCCACCGGTTCACATTGCTCAAATCCCCGCCCGCCATGCCCGGCAGCGGCACCACGGAGATGTCCACCAATTGACCGTTATTGCCCGGAGCCGAAAAACTGGCCACCCGCATTTCGCCCGCCGGTTTTTCCTGCCAACCGGCCGGCAGCGTCCATTTCAGTTGCGGCGCCCCCCCGGCGTCGGCGGTGGCGGGCGGCGCCAAGGGCGTCACCGGTGCGGTCGCGGACGGGGTTGTCGCATTCGCATCCCCGTTGGTCACGCGGTAAACCGTGACCCCTTTTTGATCGCACCCGGCGGGGAGCAACGCCAGCAGGCCCAGCAGGCCGCCCAGCATTAAACGTTCATGGAATTGAAATTTGGAATTCATGGAATTCATTTCGTATGTGTGTTTTATAACGGTATGACGGATGAGCCGCTCACATTAAGTTGTCAATGATACAACACAATTTGTCATTCAAAAAGCAAAAAGAATTCACCGTGCCCCACCCCGGTTCATCCCGAAGTTGTTGGCGGCCTTCAGGCCGAAGGCATTTGGAGGTGCGGCGACAGGTCGCCGCTTTTGGACGAAACGACACGTCGGCGAGTCCAAAAGCGTTGAAGCCGGGCTTCGCCGGGGGGGGCTTTGGATGCGGTGGCAAGCGCCTGCACCTAATGGGGCATTTATGGTTTTCAAATACAACGGCCGGGACGAGGCGGCTTTTTTGTGCCGCAGACTTCCAAGTCTGCCGTCTCGCATCCCGCTCTACGGGACAAACCTGCTGGCTGCACCGCAAGCTGCCGCATTCGACCTTTGGACGGCCTGCCGATTTGGAAATCGGCGATACAGCAGGTTGGGAAACCTGCGCTACGGCTCGCGCCCCCGGCCACTGGCAGCCACCGTTCCGTTTGCCACGCCCTCAAGGCACCGGAAACACCTTCACCGTCAGCCGGTCAGTCGGTGAATTGTCCCCGTAACCCGAATCGTAATAGTGAAAATGGATCGGCCCGCCCGTGCCCGCGTAAAGCATGTAATAGGTATGATCCAAACGAAACGGACCCCACCAGTTTTGCCGGGGCGATTTGCCGGTGTCCGCCTCGTTTACCCCCAGGCCATAATCCACGTTATGATCCCCCACGTCCTCCGCGCCCGAACCGTCCGCCTTGAAATCCATGTAATCCGCGTCGCCGCGTCCCAGGCCGCCGCCGCCCACCCGGCCCGTCCCGGACGCCTGCAACAGATAAACCACCCCGTTGCCGGCCGTCATGCTCGAGGGCACTGTTTCCGCCAGCACCGAAACCGGCAACGTTTCCAGCGGCGGCGGCAATGCCGCCGGCGCGGGCGACAACCGGAACAGCGTGACCGTGATCGCGCCGGTTCCCGCCGGGGCGCCGCCGGTGACCAGCCGGAGCGTGAGCGGTTCGCCCGTGCCCGTGGCCAGCACATAATACACATGGTCCGCGCGATAGCCCCCGAACCATTTCAGGCGTCCGGGGACCACCCCCTTCGGCGCGCGCGGCACCTTGAGCCCCGTGTCAATTCCCACGTCCGTGCCCGCCACCACATCCGTCCCCGTGGCGGACGCGCCGTCGCTCTCATACTCGGCATCCAACACCTTCGCCCCCAAAGTCACGGCCCCGGCGGCCTTAAGCAAAAACACTTCGCCCCGGTCAAAATGGTTCGTGAACGTCACCGCGCCGCCGTCAGCCGGAACCTGCAACGATTCCAATGCCGGTTGGGCCCGGGCGGAGACCGTGAAGACCAGCCCCGCCAAAGCCAGACCGGCGGAGCCAAAGCATCGTTGAAACAAGAAAAACAGGCCGGCCGGCTTTTGCTTCCGGCCGGATTGATGGGTGCGGCCTGATGGGGCGGTAAAAACAGATGGGATCATGAGCAAAGATTAATGGCACGGGCGGAAATAGGGAAAGCAGAAAATTTATTCGGCCGCCCGGCACCATCCCCTTTCGCCAAAGTTGGGGGTTAATTGCGCAGTGTGGTCAACTTGGCGCAAAGTTCATTTCCATCAAGCAAAGGCGTCAAGGCTCTGCATCATTCACAACTTGTTTATTTTTAGATAGTTATGCATTTAATATCCATTAAATGCTGGAATCGTTGTCGTAGGCTTAAAATATGCTTAAATTGTGTCAGTTTTAGGTTGAAGTTTTGCGGTTTAACGGGTATATTGGGAAGCGTTAGTGATATGAACCATAAAATTCTATACATTGCGATGGTGGGTTGGGCCGCTTCCGGCTTGCGTTCGCAAGCCGACAACATCAGCACGACCCTGTCGGAGTGGAATTTGATCACGGCGGGGAATTTGCAGGATGTCACGGACGTTAATGGCAACACCTATGTGGGGGGTAACGTCACGGTGGCCAATTCTTTTGACGTGGGCACCAGCGATTCAGCAACGGTGCAGCCGGGTAATTACTCGCTGGCGGTGGACGGTAACATCAATAGCGGCGGCACCATTGATGTTGATGCGGGAAACACGGTGGTGGGCGGAACGGTCACCGGGCGCACGATCAGCGGCGGCACGGTTACCAAGGGAAGTCTCGCTTCCGTGCCCAGTTCTCCAGTTTCCACGGTTGATAGCGCTTCCACGGCTTGGTCTAAAATGACCGCCAACAGTTCTGCGGCCGTGAGTGGTGGAACGCTTAATTTTAATTGCGCCAACAGTGCGACGCTCGCAGTGTTTAATATCACCGCCGCCACGTTGTTTAAACAAAATCAGAGTTTTGGCCTCAAATTGGGGTCTTCGACGGCCCAGGTGGTGATTAATGTTTCCGGAACCAGTGCGACTGAGGCCGGCGGGGAAAATTTCAATGGCCTTTTTTCGAGTTGGGGCAACCGGGTGGTGTTCAACTTTTACCAGGCCACCAGCGTGTCGCTGTCGGGTTCGATTTACGGTTACGTGGTGGCCCCCGACGCCACGGTTTCCACCACTTCCACCATTGTGGGTGGCGTGATGGCGAATGTGCTCAATTCGAGCAGTGAAGTGGAGCGTTGCGCCGGCACTTCAGATTATGCCAATACGCCCGCCGTGCCCGATGCCGGAAATACGGCGGGGTTGCTGGGCCTGTCCTTTTCCAGTCTCGCCTTGGTCCGCCGCCGTTATTTCGGCCGCGCCGCCTGACCGGTGACCTTTTAATTGGTATTAATTTGAGCCGTGTGTTTTCACACGGCTTTTTTGCTGGTTTCACTTCGCGCGGTTCAGCCCGAGCAACGGAACGCAGTCGCAAGGGGGATTAAACATTCTGGCCGGGGTTTAATCGGCCCGGAGTAATTCCGTCCCGGTGGCGGGTGGCGCTCAAAAACCGCCGGCCTTCCATTGGGCCGGGCGAGCGGTTGCTATTGGCGAGTCGGCGGCACGGGCGGCGGAGGCGGGCCAGGGTGAATCGTATCCTCGTGACTAATCAAAAAAAGCCAAGCGAATGACAATTTTCGTGGAGCCTGTCCGCCCCCTTCAAGCCATGCTAATATTGTAGTTGAGCAGCGGCGGGCTGCGCGACGACTTAATACAACCAAAATCATTGAACGTATGAATTGCAAAACCAAAATTCTCACCCTGATGGGCGTCGTGCTCGTGGCCGCCGTGGCCCAGGCCGATCCCAAAGACACCTTCGCTAAAAGCTGTGCCAAATGCCACGGTGAAGACGGCAAAGGCCAGACCAAGATGGGGCAGAAACTCGGCTGCCGGGATTACACCGATCCCAAAGTCTCGGACAGCCTGAAAGATGACGCGGCCTTCAAAGCCCTCAAAGAGGGGCTGACCAACGATGACGGCAAAACCCTGATGAAGCCGGTGGCAGACCTGTCCGATGACGACATCAAGGGGTTGGTCGCCTACGTCCGTTCCCTCAAGAAATAATTCATCCTTTCCGCCGGCGGGGGCGCGGGTCGACCCCCGCCGGCGGACCCAATCTTTCGCCGGCCTCTTTTTCAGGCGGCGCGGGAGGCCGGGAGGAAGAATTTGTATTGTTAATACTGAGTATTTACTTAAATGAACACTGGGGATTTGCCGCCGAAGCCGAATTGGTCCGCCGCGTTCCGTAATTGGATCAGCATTGCGGGTTGCCTCATCATCCTGGCCGGGGTGTTTTCTTTTTTGCTCCTGGCCGGCCTGGATCTGCTGGCGCATTTTTCCAACCCCTATCTCGGCATCCTGACCTACATGGTGACGCCGGGGGTGGGGGCGGGCGGCATCTTCCTGGTGGTGCTGGGGGCTTGGTTGGAGCGGCGGCGACAGCCCAAGGCCGGGTTCGACAGCACGGTTAAAATTGATTTTTCCTGTCCGCGCGACCGGCGGATCCTCGGCTTTTTCATCGTGGGCGGGCTGGTGTTCATGCTGCTGTCCGCCGTGGGCAGTTACCAAACATATCATTTCACGGAATCGGTGCAGTTTTGCGGCGAGACCTGTCATACGGTGATGAAGCCGGAAAACGTGGCTTACCATAATGGCTCGCACGCCCGGGTGGCGTGTGTGGAGTGCCATATCGGGGCGGGGGCGACCTGGTTTGTAAAATCCAAAATGTCCGGTTCCTACCAGGTTTACGCCGTCCTGGCGGACAAGTATTCCCGCCCCATTCCGACGCCGGTGAAGAATCTGCGGCCCGCGCAGGAGACCTGCGAGCAATGCCACTGGCCGAGCAAATTTGTCGGCAATCTGGACCGCACTTTTAATTATTTCCTGACCGACGCGACCAACACGCCCTATTCCGTCCGGCTGCTGCTGAAAGTCGGGGGCGCGGATCCCACGCACGGGCCGGTGGGCGGGATTCACTGGCACATGAGCGTGGCCAACAAGATTGAATATTATGCCAGTGACGACGGCCGCCAGAAGATCCCCTACGTGCGGATGACCGATGCGCAGGGCGTGGTCACCGAGTTCCGCGCCGGCAAATTCACCAACGCCGTCAGCGAAGCCAGCATCCGCCGGATGGACTGCATTGACTGCCACAACCGGCCCGCGCACCTGTTCGCCACGCCGGTGGACGCCGTGAACCTGGCCCTTTCCCTGGGCAAGATTGACCGTTCCCTGTTGTATATCAAGACCAACGCCGTGGATGTGCTGGCCAAACACTATGCCACCACCGACGAGGCGTTGAAGGGCATCGCCACCACGCTGGCCAATCGTTATCCCGGGGACGCCCGGATTTCCGCGACGATTGACGCGGTGCAGGATATTTACACCAACAACTTTTTCCCGGAAATGAACACCGACTGGCGGGCGCACCCCAGCAACCTGGGGCACAAGGACTGGCCGGGCTGTTTCCGCTGTCATGATGGCGAACATAAAACCGCCGATGGCAAACGCATGATCAAAGCCAACGACTGCACCGCCTGCCACATCATCCTGGCCCAGGGCACCGGTCCGGAACTGCTGAATCTCAAGGCCCAAGGCCAAAAATTTATCCACCCTGGCGATGAAATACCCGATGGCTATCTGTGCAGCGATTGTCACAACGGCGGCCCGTAGCCACTGGCGCGGCCGGTTTGTGAAACCCAACCCAACCCCCCTTCAACGGGGGGCAATCCTACTGGTCCTGTTGACCACCTTTTGGTGGGGCGTTCCCGCCGGCCGGGCGGCGACCGCGCCGACGCCGGCCCCGGCCAAGCTGTCCAACTCCGACTGTTTGGACTGTCATCTGGATCCCACCACCACGCGCGTGGTGAACGGGAAAAAGGTTTCTCTGCTGTTCCCCACGAACGCATTTCAGCAATCGGTCCACTCCCAACTTGATTGCGTGGATTGCCACGACGGCATCAAGGATTTGGTGCATCCGAGCCATCTGCCCCCGCCGAATTGCGCCGGCTGTCATGAAAAAGAGGGCCGGGATTATGCCGGGAGCATTCACGGCGTCAGCCACGCCATGGGCGCCTCCGGGGCGGCGAATTGCTGGGATTGCCACGGTTCGCATAACATTTTATCCCCGAAAAATCCGGAATCTTCGGTCTATAAAATGAACCTGCCGCAAACCTGCGCCAAGTGTCACAGCAATGCGGGGCTCTCGCAGGAATACCGGATGAAGAACCCCCAGGCCGCCGCGCAATACATGGACAGCGTCCATGGTTACGCCCTGCTGAAAATGGGGTTGATCGTGGCCCCCTCCTGCAACGACTGCCACGGCGTCCACGACATCAAACGCAGCGTGGATCGCGATGCCCCGATCAATCATGCCAACGTCGCGAAAACCTGCGGCAAATGCCACGTCAACATTGAGAAGACTTACGATCAAAGCATTCACGGCCGGCTCCTCGCCAAGGGCGACCCCCGTGCGCCGGTCTGCACCGATTGCCACACGCCACATGACATTGTCACCCCGGAGCGCGGCAACTTCAAGGCGGTCGCCGATGAGCGCTGCGGCAAATGCCATGCCGACCGGCTGGAACATTATCGCGACACCTACCACGGCAAGGCCATGGCGCTGGGCAAGCCGAACATCGCCCCGGAAGTGGCCGCCTGTTACGACTGCCACGGTCATCATGACATCCTGCCGCCCTCCGATCCGAATTCGCATCTGTCCACCAATAATATTGTCGCCACCTGCCAGCAATGCCATCCGGGCGCGACGGTGGGCTTCACCCAATACCAGCCGCATGCGAATCCGCTCGATGGGAAAAATTATCCCCTGTTGCATGCCGTGTTCTTGGGCATGACCTCGCTGTTAATCGGCACCTTCGTGTTCTTCGGGGCGCACACGGTGGCCTGGCTGGTCCGCGTGACGTTCCTGTATTGGCACGACTCGAAAAAATTCCGGGAACAAAAAATCGCCACGCAGACTGGTGGCGAATGGTTCACGCGGTTTGTCCCGTTTGAACGCTTCCTGCATTTTCTGGTGGTGACCAGCTTCCTCACCCTGGTGGTGACCGGTATGCCGCTGAAGTTTTATTACACCGACTGGGCCAAGACGCTGTTCCATTTCATGGGCGGCCCGGAAACCGCCCGCGCCTTCCACCGGCTCGGGGCGGTGGTGACCTTTGTTTATTTCAGTCTGCACCTGGGGTCCCTGGTCGGCAAGGCGTTCAAGGGCCGGAAGCGCGCCATTGATCCGCAAACCGGCAAATTCAGTTTCAAATGCCTGTGGGCCGTGTTGTTCGGTCCCGATTCCATGGTTCCCAACCTGCAAGACTTGAAGGACATCATTGCGCACAACAAATGGTTCTTCGGCAAGGGGCCCAAGCCGGAATTTGACCGCTGGACGTATTGGGAAAAGTTCGATTATTTCGCCGTGTTCTGGGGCGTGGCCATCATCGGCACCTCGGGGCTGATCATGTGGTTCCCGGTCTTTTTCACGCGCTTCCTGCCGGGCTGGATCATCAACATCGCGCTGCTGGTGCATTCGGATGAAGCCCTGCTGGCCGCCGGCTTTATTTTCTCGATCCACTTTTTCAACACGCATTTTCGCATCGAGAAATTCCCGATGGACACGGTCATTTTCTCCGGCCGCATTTCCAAGAATGAAATGCTCCACGAGCGCCGCCGCTGGTATGACCGCCTGGTGGCGACCGGCAAGCTGGATGATTTCCGCGTGCGGGACGAGTGGTTGCGCTGGAAAAACATTGCCCGCACTTTCGGCTACGCCTTCTTCGGGCTGGGCTTGCTGTTGCTCGGGCTGATCATCTATGCCATGACCGTCCGGCTGACGCACTGATTTTTAAACATTTCCATTTAAAAAGCCGTGCCTTATTTTAACGGCCTGTGCTGCGGAATATTTTATGGGAAAGCTTGCTGGTGGTGCTGGCCGGGAGTGTTTTTGCCCTGGCCGCCAATGAAATTTCCCCCCGGGGCCTCAGCCTGACGCGAAATTATTTTCCCGCCGCCGCCGGGGCCAACCCGGCCGTTGTCCGGGAGAGTCCCGCCAGTTCCACGAACCAGTCACCGGCGGAAATGCTGGTCTCCGAAATCAAAACCCGGGGACTGCAACTGGCGGTCAGCAATCAGGTGGTGGCGTGGTTTAAGGATCCCCGCCGGCAGACGCAAAAATTGATCTTTATTGATGCCCGCAATGCGGAGGAATACCAAGCAGGCCATGTTCCCGGCGCCTGGTTGTTTGATCCCTATCACCCGGATCAATATTTCGCGGCCATCCTGCCCGTCTGCCAGGCGGCGGAACAAATCGTCGTGTATTGCCACGGCGGGGATTGTGACGACAGTTTGACCGCCGCCGGTTTGTTGCAGGACGTCGGCATTCCCGGCTCCAAAATTTACATTTATGGCGGGGGAATGAATGAATGGCCGGCCACCGGCCTGCCGCTGGAGACCGGCGCACAAAACAGCGGCCAATTTTTGAAGGCCACGCCATGACCTCGCCGCGTACTTTTTCCCGGGCAACCTGGCGGCCAACGGCGGGGATCCTGGCCCGCTGGGTTTTGGGGGCAACGTATCTCTACACCGGTTGCCATAAGGCCCTGCATCCGGTCGATTTCCTCAAACTGCTCCGCCAGTATGAACTGTTTCACAGCGCTCCGGCCCTGGACACCATCGCGGCCCTGCTGCCGTGGTTTGAAGTCGCCTGCGGGCTGCTGTTGGTGGCGGGGGTGGCGGTGCGGGGCACGGCCCTGGTTTCACTGCTGATGCTGGTCCCCTTCACCACCGCCGTTTTTCACCGGGCGCTGGCCCTCAAATCCGCGCTCGCCCTCCCCCTGTGCGCCGTGAAATTCGACTGCGGCTGCGGCACCGGCGAGGAGTTTGTCTGCCACAAGTTGTTGGAGAATTTTCTGTTGATGGGATTATCGTGCTGGCTGCTGGCAGGGGCCGGACGTAAAGAAAGCCTGCGGTATGCGTTGAAGGAGGACGCATCTCAGTTTTTGTAAAGTCATGGCGGAAGATGTCGCCCCTGACGGGGCTTTTACTCTTTTTCGGTGGTTGTCTACAAATATTCCGCCCCCAGCGGGGCTGGCAGGAACGTTGCTTGGCGGGTTCGCGCCATCCTTCCCGCGCCGTAGGCGCGACCTATTTGTAGTAAATTGCCATAAAAAGCCCAGCCCCGTCAGGGCGGCATAATCCATATACAATAACTGAGATGCGCCCGTTGAAGGAGGTTCATCAAAAATTGATTTGACGATCCCCAGAGGCAAGTGTTTCATCATGGAAACCAAGCCTGAACCGTGATCGTGAAACCTCAACCCAAATCCCATCAGTCTTCATCCGCCCACTCCGATGGCACCCCTCAAAGACAATAAACCTTGGCGCAGAATATTATGCGTGCTGGCGGGTCTGGCTTATGATGTTTGGGCGGTGGTGGCGATCTGCAAAGGGCATATCGCCGCCGGGCGGTATCGTGAGTTTAACTTTTACGCCGCCAAAAATCCCGCCAAGTTTTGGCTCACGGTGGCCCTTTTTTTTGGGCTGGGCGTCTGGTTGATCGTTCGTGGAATTCGCGGCCGAAAATGAAGCTGCCATTGGTTGGCCTGCGCCGTCTTACTGAAACAATTCAAACCCACCATGTTCTCCGGCATCCGAGCACGCTTTTGCAAGTGGACCCCCTGGGAGACGCGGATGCTGGCGGAACTGGCGCAGGCCCTGGCCGCCCCACACCGGCCCGTGTTGCAGGCACAATTGGACGCGGTGACCAAGATTCAGCGGATCGTCGGCTGGGCGGAGATTGATTTATACGTCATGCAGCAGGGACGCGTTTGCTGGGATGGCGTGCCGTGCTTCGCGGACACGGGCGAGTTTCGACTGGCCCGAGCCCGGACCGTTGGGAACGGTATTTCCGTGCAGTCAGAGTTGACCTGCCTCAACGGCCATTTGTTTTGCATTGAGAGTGAGATGGCCGTGAAACATCTGGCGTTTCGCTCGGATGTTCAGATTCAGATTTATGAGCTGGACCGGCGTTACGCCGCAACCCCGGGATAGGCGGCAACGGAGTATGTCCCATATTTCTCCCCAGTATGCCTGACGGGCCGCCGCCTTGGGAAAATTATTTTCCTGTCGGCGCGGGCTGGTAATGCCACCAATCGAAATCGGCGGTTCCAAGGGCGGAGGCGGTGGGATCGGGATTAAAACTGAAAAGTCCGGGACGCGCGCCCTTCCACCAACTGAAAATGATTTTGGCCGGGGTTCCCAGGGGCGAGAAGGTCAGTCCGTCCAGGCTGTATGAATAAGCGGCCGTCTGGTCGGCGGCGACGTTGACACGGAGTTGGATCGTATCCCGGGTGACTTCGGGGCCGATGGTTTTAGTCTTGGCGGCGTATAAGACCAGGTGACGCCGGCCTTCCAATTTTTCCACGCCAATCCAGCTTGGATCGCTGCAAAACATACAGAGCCCGGCCGCTTGGTGGTCGGTCATGCCGGTGGTGTCCAGCCGGGTAGTGATATCCACCGCCGGATCGGCCAGCATTTGCGTGAGAGTGTTGCGGGCGTGGAGGAGGTCCGATGCGGACAGGGCTTTCAACCGCAGAAAACCGGGGCGTTCCGTGAGCGACCAGTGTTCGTCCACCGGGTTGTGATTCCACTCCCATTGCAAGGCGAGGGCTGGCCCGGTGAATTCATCGCTGGTTTGCGGCACTTCAATGGGGCCGGCGGCCACGTCGGGCTTCGCATGGAACAGCACCGGTTGGCCGACGGGGCCGGGAATGCCCCGGCCAATGATGGCATTGGTGGCGGGAGATTTGGGTGCCCAGTCGGGCGGGTGGGCGGGATTGGGTTCGCCCAGCACCGGCCAGTCGTCCACCCAGACGACGGGTTGCAAGTGGAGGATGCGCCCCCAGGCACCCCGGGATTGGAAATGGAGAAACCAGCCCTGGCCGGAGGGCGTTTCAACATACCCTCCCTGATGGGGGCCGTTGATGGAGGTCGAGCCCTGGCCGAGCACGACTTTGTAATCGTAAGGGCCGTAAATATTCGTGGCGCGCAGCACGGCCTGTGAACCGGCGCTCACCCCGCCAAAGGGCGCAAAGATGTAATAAAAACCGTGGCGCTTATACAGCTTGGGGCCCTCGAGGGTGTGCAGGTTCCGGTTGTCCCGGACGATGATTTTCCCTTCGTCCAGGACTCTTTTGCCATCGGGACTGAGTTGGTGCAGGATCAGCGGGCCGGCGCCCAGAACGGAATGGATCAAGTAAGCACGGCCATCGTCATCCCAAAAAGGACAGGGATCCTCCAGTTTATTCCCGGCCAGAACGGAAACGATGGGATCCCACGGACCTTCGGCGGTGGCGGCGGAAGTCATGAAGATACCCTCATCCGGGGTGGGGAAAAAGATGTAAAACCGGCCGTTGTGATGCCGGATCGCCGGCGCCCAACAGCCCCGGCCGTAGCGATTCGTGCCCACCAGGTCATAGGCGGGGTCGAGTGCCAGCCGGGGGAAAACATGGCTGATGATGCGCCAGTTGACCAAGTCGTGCGACTGGAGCACGGGAATGCCGGGCATGAAACTGAAACTGGAGGAAACGAGGTAGAACTCCGACCCTTCGCGGATGACGTCCGGGTCCGAGTAATCGGCGAACAGCACGGGGTTTTGATACGTGCCGTCGCCGCGATCCGCCTGCCAGGCGGGGAGGCGGGCGGGTGACCACGCCAGGATGAGCAACATCCAAAAGCAGGTCCCCCGCCCGCCCATGGAATTAAACGGCGCCCATGCCGAGCAGGAATTCAATGTTACTCCGGGTTTTCTTGAGTTTGCCCAGCAGCAAATCCATGGCTTCCACCGGAGGCACGCCCGTGAGTGCGCGGCGCAAGATGACCACCCGGCTGGCTTCATCGGGATGGTAGAGCAATTCCTCTTTGCGCGTGCCCGAGCGTTCGATGTTGATGGACGGGAAGATGCGGCGGTCCACCAGCGCGCGGTCCAGATGCACTTCCATGTTGCCGGTGCCCTTGAATTCTTCAAAGATGACTTCATCCATGCGCGACCCGGTGTCCACCAGGGCGGTGGCCATGATGGTCAGGGAGCCGCCCTCTTCAATGTTGCGGGCGGCGCCGAAGAAGCGCTTGGGCTTGTGCAGGGCGTTCGCATCCACACCGCCGGACAGGATTTTACCGGAGTGCGGTTGCACCGTGTTGTAGGCGCGGGCGAGGCGGGTGATGGAATCGAGCAGAATCACCACGTCGCGCTTGTGTTCGATCATGCGCTTGGCCTTCTCGATGACCATTTCCGCGACCTGCACATGCCGCTCCGGCGGTTCATCGAAGGTCGAGGAAATAACCTCGGCACCTTTGCAACTGCGCTCCATGTCCGTGACTTCCTCGGGCCGTTCGTCAATCAACAGGATGAACAGATAGGTTTCCGGATTGTTCTTGAGGATCGCGTTGGCGATTTTCTGCATCATCACGGTTTTACCCGTGCGCGGGGGCGCGACAATCAGGCCGCGCGTGCCCTTGCCGATGGGGCAGACCAAGTCCAGCACCCGCGTGCTCAACTCATCCGCCGCCGTCTCCAGGATGAACCGCTTGTTCGGAAACAGCGGCGTGAGGTTCTCGAAATGGGTTTTGTCCTTGGCCTTGTCGGGATCTTCGCCGTCCACGGCCTCGACCTTGAGCAGGGCGAAAAACTTTTCCTTTTCCTTCGGCGGCCGGATCTGGCCGGCGATCAAATTGCCGGTCTGCAAATCGAACCGGCGGATTTGCGAGGGCGAGATGTAAATGTCCTCCGGGCAGGGCAGATAATTGAAACTCTGGGAACGCAGGAAACCAAAGCCTTCCGGCAGGACTTCCAGCACCCCTTCCGAGAACAGCACCCCGGCGCGTTCGGCGTTTTTTTGGAGGACGTGAAAAATGACCTCGTGCTTCCGCATGGTGCCGAAGTTTTCCACATTCAACTCGCGGGCCATGTTGTTCAGGTCCGTCATGCTCATCGCCTGCAGCTTGGCGATGTTGATGGAAGTGGCGATCCGGTCGCGTTGAAAACCCGCCTTGGCGGGGTCTTCCTGGGTGGGCTCAACCGGGGTGGAAGGCGGGCGCAGATCCTCCGAGCCGGATTCTTCCACGGGCAGCGGGGCCGGAGCCGGTCTGACGGCGACTGGCGGCGTCGGTGTCCTTTCCGGCGCCTGACGATGCGGATGGTGTTGGTGCGCCGGTTTCGTGGGCGCCGGCTGGCGGATCGGCGGTTGGGGGCGGATGGGGGCGGGCGGGCGCACGGGTTCCGGCGCGCTCACCACCTTGCTCTTGAGTTTGGGTTCGCTGACGGCCACTGGGACGGGGGCCGGTGCCGGTTCCTGCTGCGGTTCCGGTGCGGGGGTGGGAGCGGGCTCGGCCGCGGCCACGGGCGCGGGGGCGGCCTCGGGTTCGGGGGCCGGCACCGGCGCGGCCTCCAACGGCAGCGGCGGTGTGGACTCGGCGGCCCCGGCCGCCTTCTTCGCAGTGGTTTTCTTCGTCGGTTTTTTCGTTGCAACTCTGGCCATAAACAAGATTTAAAACAAATTAACTGGAATTCAACTGGTTGCCGGGTCCATGAGTAGTCGTCACGCATTGGACGGCTCATAACCCGATTAGTTCAAAATGATTTTTTCAACCGGAGCGTTTGAGGCTGTCTGTCCTCAAAACGGCAAGGGGAATTACGCGTTAAGTCGGGGCCAATCATTACGCACTCCGGCACGGGTGTCAAACAAATAGTCAGGCCGATTTTGGCGGCCTGAATCCTGGGCGAACGGCGGCCGAAAGCCGAGAAAGTTCATTTTTTGCGCAGCGGCACAGAGGGCGTGGAGAAACCACGATGCCCGGGAAAGCGTTCCCCGAATGCAAATCGCGCTCCGAACCGCTGCCCCCGAGGTTCGCCGGGGGTGCTTCGTATGAATCAATACGGCAGCGGGAATTGGGCGGTCAATTCCCGGACGCGGGCCCGGACTTTGCCGGCGGCCGCCAGGTTTTTGACGTCCAGCAGAACCTCGGAGATCATGTCGGCAATGGCGGCCATTTCCGCCTCTTTCATACCGCGGGTGGTCACCGCCGGGGTGCCCAACCGAATGCCGCTGGCCTGGAAGGGAGAGCGGGTTTCGCCGGGAATCGTGTTCTTATTCACGGTGATGCCCGCTTCGTCGAGGGCGTTCTGGCAATCCTTGCCGGTCAAGTTTTTGGCCCCCACATCCACGAGCATGAGATGGTTGTCGGTGCCGCCGCTGACGAGCCGGTAGCCATTGTGCTGCATCCCCGCCGCCAGGGCGGCCGCGTTTTTCACAATTTGCCGCTGATAGACCTGGAAGGAGGGCAGCAACGCTTCCTGGAAACAAACCGCCTTGCCGGCGATGACGTGTTCGAGCGGCCCGCCCTGAATTCCGGGGAACACTTGGGAATCAATTTCCTTGGCGAATTTCTCGCGGCACAAAATCAGGCCGCCCCGGGGGCCGCGCAGGGTTTTGTGGGTGGTGGTGGTCACGAAATCCGCGTGGCCGACGGGGCTGGGATGGATGCCGGCGGCGACGAGTCCGGCAATGTGGGCGATGTCGGCGAGCAGATAGGCGCCCACTTCGCGGGCGATATCCCCCATGCGTTCGAAGTCAATCGTGCGCGGATAGGCGCTGGCGCCGACCGTGATCATGCGCGGTTTGTGTTCGCGGGCGAGGGCGGCCAGTTGATCGTAGTCAATCCGTTCATCCCCGGGGCGGACTCCGTAGTGGACGATCTCGAAGAATTTGCCCGAGAAATTCGCCTTGTTCCCATGGGTCAAATGGCCGCCGTGGCTCAGGTCCATGGTCAGCATTTTGTCACCGGGCTTGAGCATGGCGAAGTAAACGGCCATGTTCGCGCTGGAACCGCAATGGGGCTGGACATTGGCGTGCTCGGCGCCAAATAGCTTTTTGGCCCGGTCAATCGCCAGTTGCTCGACGACGTCAATGTATTCGCACCCGCCATACCAGCGTTTTTTCGGGTAGCCCTCGGCGTATTTGTTGGTGAGCACCGAACCCTGGGCCTCCATCACCGCCGGGCTGGTGAAGTTTTCGGAGGCGATCAACTCGATGTTTTCCTGCTGGCGCTGGCGTTCCTGGCCGACGGCTTCCGCCACGGCGGAATCCACGTTGCGCAGGCGCAGTTGGGGCGCGGCAAAATGGGTGTCCATTTTTTCAAGGCGGCGCTCGTGGCGGCCGCCCTCGAATTCCGCCGCCAGAAAGGCGTCGAGGATTTTGACGCCGAGTTCGGGGGCGATGATCCGGCCGCCCAGGCAAAGGATGTTGGCATTATTATGGCGGCGGCTGATGCTGGCGAGCTCCTCAGTCCAGACCAGGGCGGCGCGGATGCCGGCGAATTTGTTGGCGGTCATGCTCATGCCGATGCCCGTCGTGCAGACGAGCAGGCCGAATTCCGCCTGGCCCGAGGCCACGGCCAGGGAAACCGCCTGGGCAAAATCCGGATAATCGGACGACTCTTTGGAGTGGGTGCCAAAATCCTTCACGGACAGGCCGAGCTGTTGCAGATGCTGTTGGAGTGCTTCCTTAAGTTCAAAACCGCCGTGATCCGAACCCAACGCAAATTTGGCGATGGTCTCAGGGGCGGTGGCGCGGGGTTCGGTCAAAACATGGTGTTGTTCCATAAAAATGATCAGGGAGGCGATGCCTTGTTCAATCTGGTCACGGCAATTCACATATACCTGATAGGAGCTGCCAATCGGGTCGCTGATGTCTTTCTCAAAGGGGTCGAGGGTCTCGTCAAATTCGCGCAATAAAAAGGCCTTCTCCGCCATTTGCGGATACAGCAGGCCGATGGTTTCCACATGACTGTGGGTCATGCCGAAAATGTAATCCGCCTGGCGGACCAGTTCCGCCGTCAACATCCGGCTGCGCTGGCCGGAGATGTCAATGCCCAGTTCCCGCATGGCCCGGACGGAATGGGGGGTGGGCGGCTGTCCGTCCAGGGCGCCCAGCCCCGCGGAGAGCACCCGGAATTTACCCCGGCCCTCGACCGCGTGGCGGAACAGTGCTTCAGCCATGGGGCTGCGGCAAACGTTGCCGGTGCAAATAAATAGAATGGTTTTCATGCCGCGTAAAAAATCAAGGTGAATGGAGCGGGGCCAATCGTCAACCGCGAAATCACGGATGCGGGTTGCGCATCACCGCCAGGCCCTGAATCAGATCCACCGCCCGGGCCAGCGCCGGATCGCCCAACACCGGCTTGACCGGCTCCGGTTTGGCGGGCGGTTCCGGGTTTTCGTCCCCATCCCCGTCCTTCCGCTTTTGCCGGACCAAATCCGCCTCGGTGGTGTGATCCAGCAATGCCGTGAGATTATTCGTGTCCGTGCCCGCCGCGCCCGCCGCCGGGGCGGGCGCATAGGGATTATCCATCAGGGCGCGTTCCGTCTCCAAGTCCGTCTTCACCGAGAGGTCGGGCTGCAACCGGGACATTTCGGTGCCGTTGAATTTAATGGGCGTGGTCGCCAGGCGCAGGTGCTGGCCGTTGGCCAGGGGAAAATCTTCCGTCGTCATGGCCAGACCGGCGGTGGGGTTGCCAATGAGCAGGGCGCCGGATGCGCGCAGTTCGGCGGCCAGCACTTCCGCCGCGCCGCTGGTAGCCCGGTTCACCAGCACCATCAGCGGAACCGATTTGGTGGCGAGCGCCGGCACCGATTCCCGGACCGCGGGGTAGGCGTCACCCGTGGCAAATCGCAAATCCAAAACCGTACCCGCGAGGGGATTGGTGGCGGTGACCGACTGTTCGGCGGCCTTCAGCCGGGCGGCGAGATTGTCCGTAACCCGGCTGACCCGGAGATAAAGCACGTTTTGATCCAGAATGGACGCCTTGACGGTGGCGTCATTGGTGGAAACATCCGGCGCATCGCTGATGATCTCCGCCCTGCCCTGCAATTGCGCGATCAGCCCCGTCACCGCCGCCTGATTCAAGTCCGCCTCGGTGGTCCCCGGCAAGTGGGCCCGCAGCAGGTCGTAAACCTCCTTGAAATCCGGCGGTGCCGGCGTGGCGGCGACGCCGGCCAGAAGTCCCCCGGCCAGCATCAAACTGGTGACCGTCACAAATTGGAATGTCCCGCGTAATGTCATGCGTGGTAAAAAATGCGGCACCCCGCGCCGAAAGTAAAGTGTCCAACCCGCGCTACCCGGCAATGGCGCTCATTTCCACCGGCTCCACGTTCACACCGGTCTTTTCCAACCACTCAATCGCCGCCTTCACATCGTCGCGCGGACCGTCGAGTTCCAGGCAGACCACGCCGATTTCATCCGTGACGCTCGCCTGCCGGATGTTGGTGATCACCTTGAATTTTTGCCCCAGCTTCCACACCAGGGGTTCCTTGATGAGCTTGGGCGGATACATCAGCCACAGGCGCTGGCGCGTGGGGGTGCTGCCCAGGGTGGGCGCGACTTTGGTTTTCTTGACGGTCGGGGCTTTGGCCATAAATAATCTTGGGGTTGGGCGTTCGGCGGGGGAAACCCGCCCTCTCCGCCGGCGTTCTAGCCGCCGGCAATCGCGGGAATGATGCTGATTTCGTCGCCATCCTTGAGCGGCGTGGCGCGGTTTTGGAGGAAGCGGATGTCCTCCTCGTTCACATAGACGTTGACGAAGCGGCGCACCTCGCCCTGGTCATCCACGAGTCGTTCCTGGATGCCGGGGAAGCGCGTCTGCAATTCGACAATCGCCTCGCCGATGGTGGCGGCGTTGATTTCAACCAGCTCCTCGTTGTTGGTCAACTTGCGGAGCGGCGTGGGGATGCGGACTTTTTTTGGCATAAATTTGGCGTTTAAACGGCTTATTGCAACAGCAGCGGATTAAATCCCGCAATGCGAAAATGTTTGTCCGTTGCCAGCGCGTCCACGAGTCGGAGTTCCTTCATCACCACAAAACTCACGCAGTCCGTGAACGAAAATTCATGATCAATCCCCATAGACCAGCCGGTCAATTTCCCGGTCCGTCAACGGCTTTGCCTGCTTGTCAGCCAGATGATGAAAACGATAAAGCGGATCATCAACGCCCGCACCGGGGTTCGATTTCACCGGCCAGATTCTCGCCAGCGGGTGGCCGCGATGGGTCAGCGACACGGATTTTCCACCCGCCAGTGTGCGCACCAGCGACCGGGTCTGCGAACGAAGTTGTGAAGTCGAAATCGTTTTCACATCATCAGTTTAACACAAGTGATGTTGACCTGCCAAGCCAAGAGACTTGATGGGATGGTCTTCACAAGGCTTGCGCTGGCAGTGGGTGCTTCAAGCCAGTCCCAATTGTTTGCGGACTTCTTCCGTTGTAAAGGTGCGTTTGCCTTGATTGCGGGCGCGGGCTTCCAACAGGTCCAGGTAGTCATTCAAATCCTCCACCTGCTCGCGCAACGAGGAGATTTGCCTGATGACATTTTTTTGGCTGGCCTTGAGGGCGGATTTTTCTGCAACAATGCTACTCATAAACGTTCTTCCGATGACCGACTTTTTGAACCAATATCCGATCACCCATCACATCAAATTTTCAGCCGGTCAAGGCTTCACGCCCCCACCTTCGCCTCCTGCGCCAGCAGCGCCTCGAATTCGCGCAGGCTGGGCTTGATTTCGCGCACCTTGCCGCAATGGCCCTGGACCGCGTCGAGCGTCTTCAAACCGTTGCCGGTGACACAGATGACCGCCGAAGCATCGTGCGGAATCCGGCCGGACGCAATCAGTTTCTTCGCCACGCCCACCGTCACCCCGCCGGCCGTTTCGGCAAAAATGCCCTCCGTCTCCGCCAGCAGCTTGATCGCGTCGCGGATTTCGTCGTCCGTCACGTCCTCCGCGGCGGCGTTGGTTTCGCGCATCACTTTCAGCGCGTAAAAACCGTCGGCGGGCGTGCCGATCGCCAGCGATTTCGCGATGGTGTCCGGCTTGACCGGCTTGAAGAAATCCAGCCCGGCCTTTTGGGCCGTCGAAATGGGCGAGCACCCCGTCGCCTGCGCGCCGTGAATGTGCGATTCCGTGTTCGCCACCAGCCCCAGCTTCACAAATTCCTGGTAACCCTTGTGGATCTTCGTCAGCAGCGAGCCCGACGCCATCGGCACAATCGTGTGCTGCGGCAGCCGCCACCCGAGTTGCTCGGCGATCTCATACGCCATGCTCTTCGAGCCTTCCGCGTAATACGGGCGCATGTTCACATTCACAAACGCCCAGCCGAATTTCCCGGCGATCTCCGCGCACAGCCGGTTCACCTCGTCGTAGTGACCCTTGATGGCGATGACCCCGGCCCCATAGACCAGCGAATTCAATATCTTCCCCTGCTCCAAATCCGACGGGATGAACACGTAGGATTTCAAGCCGGCGCTGGCCGCGTTGGCCGCCACCGAATTGGCCAGGTTCCCCGTCGAGGCGCAGGCCACCGTGTCAAACCCCAGTTCCCGTGACCGGCTCAGCGCCACGCTCACCACCCGGTCCTTGAACGACAGCGTCGGATAATTCACCGCGTCGTTCTTGATCCACAATTCCCGGATGCCCAACTGCCTGGCCAGTCGGTCCGCCTTGACCAGCGGCGTGAAACCCACCTGCAACCCCACGGTCGGATCCCCGGCCACCGGCAGCAGCTCCCGGTAGCGCCACATGGTGTTCGGCCGGGCCTGGATGGCCCCGCGTGTCAGCGCTTTTTTAATGCGGTCATAGTCATACGCGACTTCCAGCGGACCGAAGTCGAATTCGCAGACATGGGTGGCCGTCAGGGGGTATTCCCGACCGCACTCGCGGCATTTGAGAGCCTTCATGAAACCTTCGTGCTTTTCCATAATCAGTTGTTCAACGCGTCTGCCGGGATCAACCGGCCGGTTCTTGCCATGGGGGCCAACAAAAAAGCCCCGACTCATGAGGGAGAAGGGGCCTACAAAAACAGGTGGGCACTTCTCATTTTTCCCGGACGCACCCGCATCCAGGCTGGATTTGGCACCTGCGTTAAAATCGAAATCTTAACCGGTTGCCGTGGCTTCAATGGGCCAGTCCCTCTGCCACTCTGCATGAGATTCGTTGTATCAACGAATACGGATAAATTGATGCAAAGTCCCGAATCTGTCAACAGCTTCTTTTTACGGCCTTTTCTGCGGTGCCGGCAGGTTCTGATGTACCGCCCTGGGAATCGCCCGTTTGGCGTTGAATTCCACCTTCGGCCACTGCCGTTTTGGAATGAGCGCTCAGGGAGCCAATCCATGTCGGGGGCAAAATGGTGAACCCGCCACAGGATAGTGACCCAGTGGCCGGCGCGCAGGCATTGGCCATCGCAAGTGTCTGTAATCAGGCAACTTAAGCACCAGGACGATTCTTCCGTCGGGAAACTTTTGAATTTCGTCAATTTACCAATATAACTCATCCTTTTTTAAACTTTGCCTCGATAATCACCGCAATTTTGACGGCTTCATGCAGACGAACTGCATAGTGACGCCCGCCCGCCGACAGCCGCACGCTTTAGCCTTGCAAAATTTCACACGCAGGTTGAGGATCACGCGCGGGTTGCACGTTTTATCAACCCATGCCCAATGGTTGGCAATCGAGGTTCAATGGTTTTATGAATTCACGCTCGGATAAGATTGACGACCTGGGGCGCAAGCTTTCTGTGGGGGCACTTGAACAAAGTGCGGATCATCTGAGACTGGTCATCGACACGCTTCCCGTGTTTGTTTGGAGTGCCGGCCCCGAAGGTTCCATTGACTTCCTAAACCAACGGGGACTTGATTACACCGGATTCTCGTTGGAGCAGTTGCGAGGATGGAATTGGAAAGATTCCAACATCCTTCATCCCGATGACCTCCAAGGACTCTGGGAAACATGGCGGGCCATTGTGGCGTCCGGGCAACCGGGCGAAGTCCAGGCGCGGATGCGGCGTTTCGATGGCGAGTATCGCTGGTTTCTGTTCCGCGTGGCGCCATTGCGCGACGACTCGGGCCGCCTCGTGGCCTGGTGGGGAGTTGACCTGGACATTCACGACCGCATCCGGGCCGAAGACAAATTGCGCCAAAGCGAAACGTATCTGGCCGAAGCGCAAAGATTGAGCCGCACGGGCAGCTTCGGGTGGAATGTTGCAACCGGAGCGCTGGTTTGGTCCGAGGAAACCTTTTGTATTCTGGGATACGACCGGACCAGCCAGCCGACTTTGGAACTCGTGTTCAAACGGATTCACCCCGATGACATCGCTTTTGTTCGTCAAACGCTGGATCACGCCACCCACCACCAAGCCAACTTGGATTTTGAGCACCGACTGCTGATGCCGGACGATTCTGTCAAATGTGTTCACGTTCTGGCGCAGCCGGCAAAAACCGCGGCGGGCGCCTTGGAATTTGTTGGCGCGCTCATGGACATCACGGAACAGAAACGCCTGGAAAACCGGCTGCGCGCGAGCGAAAAAAACCTTGCCGAAGGCCAGCGGCTCACCAAGACGGGAAGCTGGATTTTGGACTATCCCACCGGGAACACGGACTGGTCGGTCGAAACCTGCCGTATCTTTGGATTTCCTGATCCGCCGCCTTCCCCGCATTACAGCGAGTTTCGGGCCCGGGTGCGGCCGGAGGATCGCGAAGCGGTGGATCGCGCCCTGCGCGAGAGCTTTGAAACGGGCGAACCACGGCCGCTCGAATACATTTTTGTTCTGCCGAACGGGGTCAGAAAGGCCATTGAAACGATTTCCCAGCCGGTGCGGGATGAAACCGGAACCGTGGTGAGCTTGATGGGAACGGTGATGGATGTGACCGAGCGAAAACAGGCCGCCGAAGCTTTGCGGGCTTCGGACCTCCTGGCGCGCGGACAATTGGAGGCCCTCAAGGGCACTTTGGCGGTGATCACACGGGAATCAAAGCCGGAAAAATTTCTGGAGCACGTTTTGCGGGTAATTTGCCAGCAGTTGGACGCAACCGGCGTGAGTGTTTGGGAAATCGATCGTAAAATCGGGTGCATCCATCAAGTGGCCGGCTTTGAAGCGAACACGTTGGATCTCCCCACCCCGGATAAGAGGCCGTTGATACCGCAGGCAGGGCTGGGGGCCGGCCCGCATCCGGTTTGGTCTGATTTCTTCCGCGACGGCAGTTTTTGCGTTTATTGCCGGATTGATGCCAACCCCTTGCGGGTGCTGGTGGCGAAAGATCCAAACGGCCCATGGCATGACAATTTCGCCGTCCCCGCGCCGAACCGGCCGGGGATCGAAGTCTGTCAGCGGCTCTCCCTTTTGGGAGTGAAGGGAACGCTGATCATACCCATGCTGGTGGACGGCAAGGTCACCGGCTTTTTCAGCACCCGCTTCAATCAGTTGCGTTCCTTTCGACAGGAGGAAATTGAATTGACGCTGGCGATGTCGCATCAAGCAATGCTGGCGATTCAATTGATACGTCTGTCCGAACTCAGCCGGGAGACGGCGGTCGTAGCCGAGCGCAATCGCATGGCGCGGGATATTCACGACACGCTGGCCCAGGGATTCACCGGAATCATCATGCAACTTGAGGCGGCAAAAGGCGCGGCGGCCCAAGGTAACCCGGCTGAGGTGACCGACCGGATTTCACGAGCGAGTGAGCTGGCGAGGTCCAGCCTGGGAGCAGCGCGCCGGTCGGTCCGCGCGTTACGACCCCGCGCACTCCGCGATGGCAGGCTGGCCATGGCCTTGCAGGACCTGCTGAAAGGCATGACCGAGGGCACCGGCCTGAACGCCGATTTCAAGGCGGAGGGCGACGAGCGCCGGATACCCACCGAGTATGAAGAGGGTTTGTTGCGAATTGCCCAAGAGTCCCTCACCAACACCGTGAAGCACGCCCAGGCCCGGATTTTCACCGCAACCCTGATCGTGAGCGCGGACCAGATCCGGCTCCAACTGGTGGATGATGGTTGCGGTTTTGATCCGCAAGCCGAAAGTGATGGGTTTGGTTTAATCGGCATGAAGGAACGGGTTGATCAGATGGGCGGCCAGTTCATCATCCGGTCCAAAGTGGGCGCCGGCACCGAAATTCTGGTCGTCTTGATAAATAAAACCACAATGAAATCGGAGAACGGAAATGGACAAGGTTGAAAAGAAAAAAACGGGTGGGGCGGCTCCGGGTTCCTCCGCAAAAGCCATCAAGCCGGGAAATGGAAACAGTGGGGCCATCCAAATTCTGATCGCGGAAGACCATACGGTGGTCCGCGATGGACTCGTTGCCATCATCCGGCAGGAGCAGGACCTGGTGGTCATTGGGGACACCGGGGATGGGCGGCAGGCGGTTGAACTTTGGAAAAAGCACCGGCCGGACGTGACCCTGATGGATTTGCGGATGCCCGGATTGGATGGTGTGAATGCGATCTATCAAATCCGGGCCGTTGATCCGAACGCCCGAATCATCGTGCTCACGACGTATGACGGCGATGAGGATATTTACCGGGGGATGCGCGCCGGAGCCAAATCGTATCTGCTCAAGGACGTGAGGCGGGAGGAATTGTTTTCGTGCATCCGCGAGGTTCATGCCGGCAAGACGTATATTCCACCGGCCATCGCGGCCAAACTGGCGGAACGGATGCCGGGGGAGGCATTGACGCCGCGCGAGCATGAAGTGCTGCAATTGCTGGCGGAGGGCAAGCCCAACAAAATCATCGCGTCGGACTTGTGCATCACGGAAGTCACGGTTAAAAGCCATGTCAAATCTTTGTTCAGAAAGCTCAATGTCCTGAGCCGCACCGAGGCGCTCGCCGTGGCCAGCCGCAAAGGGCTGCTGCACCGGTAAACGCCCGGATGGCGCTGACCGGCAGACCGAGTCCCGCGCGCTCATTTCTGGTTGACGCAATTTCTCCGCCGTTCACCCCTCCTGCTTTCGAAGGAGAACCGCCTCATCCCAACGTTCAATTCACAAGCGCCGGAGATTTGATAAAATCACACCATGAATTTTCGACTAAAGCCGGTTCCAACCAGCGACGGTTCGGTGGGACGTTTCCTGAACGACCACCCCGGCGGTTGGAATTGATCAAGTCCCGCCCCAATGCCAACCCCATGAAAAGACCATGCTAAAAATTCGAAAAGCCAAAGACCGGGGCCACGCCAACCACGGTTGGCTGGACAGCCATCACACGTTTTCCTTTGCGGACTACTACGATCCGGAGCAGGTCGGGTTTCGCAGTCTTCGGGTGATCAATGAAGACCGCGTTGAAGGCGGCCAGGGCTTCGGCACCCACCCCCACCGTGATTTTGAAATCATCAGTTACGGGGTCAGCGGGGCGCTAAAGCACCAGGACAGCATGGGCCATGTCGCGGTGATGAAAGCCGGCGAAGTTCAGCGCATCTCGGCGGGAACGGGGATTGCCCACAGTGAATACAATCATTCGCCCATTGAGCCGGTTCACTTCCTCCAAATCTGGCTCCAGCCGTCCCGCAACGGGTTGCCGCCCGGTTATGCGCAGCAATCCTTTGCGAATGCGCCGTTGAACGCGCTCACGCTCGTGGGTTCACCGGACGGCGGCAACCAATCCATCAGGATCAACCAGGAGGTCCGGCTCTTCCTCGGCAAACTCGCGGCGAACGGAACGGTCAGCCATTCGCTGGGCGACCAGCGTTATGCCTGGATGCAACTGATTGAAGGCGACCTGGAAATGAACGGGATAAAGCTTTCGTCCGGTGACGGAGCGGCGGTTGCCGATGAAACGGACCTGAAGCTCGCATCCCAAACGGGCGCACATTTCCTTTTGTTCGACCTCAATTAACCATCAACCAACAAAACATTGAAAGGATAAAGACCATGAACCAATACCACAAACTCTACACGCCGGCGGATGCGGCCATCGTGTTCATTGACCAGCAACCGCAGATGCTCTTCGGCGTGGCAAACGCCGACCGCGCCACCTTGATCAACAACACCACGCTGATCGCGAAAGTGGCCAGAGAATTCAAGGTGCCCGCCGTGATCACGGCCGTGGAAACCGAATCGTTCAGCGGCTATGTCTGGCCGCAGTTGCTCGACGTTTTTCCCGGTCAACCCGTGATTGAGCGCAGTTCCATGAACTCGTGGGACTCGCTGGAATTCCGCCAAGCCATTGAAGCGACCGGCCGGAAGAACATCATCATGACCGGCCTGTGGACGGAGGTGTGCATCACCTGGCCCACCATCGAAATGCTCGGTGCGGGCTACAACCTCTATGTCGTTGAGGATTGCTGTGGCGCCACTTCGCCGGCGGCGCAGGAAGCGGCGCTTTCGCGCATGGTCCAAGCCGGGGCGGTGCGATTGACGACCATCGCGGCCCTGCTTGAATTCCAGCGCGATTGGAAGAACAAGGAACATTACAATAATCTCATGGGGCTCCTCAAACCGCAGGCGGGCGCTTACGGCATCGGCGTCGAATACGCCTACACCATGGTTCACCACGCTCCCCAGTCCGCGCAAAAGCCACAAATTGTGCCCCAGTCCGCGCACTGATGCCGGCGCCAACGCCAAAACAAAAATGAAAACAAAAATTCTCATTTCGGGCCTCGCGCTGGTTCTGTTGGTGGCCACCGCGGGGGCGGCGGATGCGACCGCGCCGAAGGAAACCGTTTTTGAAACGCAACCGCTGGGCGTCAAGCTCTCCATCAAGATGATCGGGCCATACACGCAGGAAGCGGACCTGCAAATCATCTGTCTCTTCAAACATAAGGATTCCGGCGACACCTATCAGGGCGCCGCCAAGGAGACGGACGCGCATCTCGGCGGGTTGCTTTCCGCCTTGCGCAATCGCGGCGAATTCGTCGGCGAACTGGGGGAAACATTTTTGTTCACGCCGACCACAGGATCCATCCCGGCCAAACGCTTCATGGTGATCGGGCTGGGGGATGAAAAAGATCTGTCCCTTGATTCATTGAGTTTGGTGGGGCGCGTGGCCGCACGCGAGGCGGTCCGCCTCAAGGCCAAACACGTTGCCTGGGCGCCGGTAATTCGGGACGAGGGCAACGATGCCATAGAGGTCGGCTTGGGTGACCGAACGTTTGCCGAACAATTTCTCTCGGCATACGACACGGAAAAGCGGCTCCAGGCACAAGGACTGGCCCCCAGGTTCAGCATAGAAGATGTGGTGATCGAAGCCGGACCAAGCTATTTCGACAGCGCGGTGAAACAGGTCAGTCAAGGGATTGAGTCGGTCAACGCCGAACTGGCCAAGCGCGATGCCACCCCTTACGTCTCCGTGGCGAAATAAAAAAATGCGCCGGGAATTGCTCATGCCAGCGTTGCTGTTCACGCCGTTTACGGCGCGGGCTGACGACCTGGTCCCGGAAAGCCAATTCGTGCCTCCGCCCTACAAAGTGTTGCGCTTCGACGAGGATTATTCCAGGGTCAACCACCCGACCAATCACACGGATGCGTTTGATCCGATCAAATACGTTCCGCTGCGAACAAATGATCCGGCTTGGTATCTTACGTTGGGGGGCGAGTTGCGCGAACGATTTGAGGGGAACTATAATCCCAATTTTGGAATTGGGGGACAAAAGCCAGACTCCTACTGGCTGCAACGGGTCACCCTGTTGAGCGACGTGCATCTGGGCGATCGTTTCCGGTTCTACGCGGAGGGGATTTCCGGCGTGATGGAAGGTGAGCATCCGCCCGCTCCGCCCGTGCAACAAGATCCGATTGATTTGCAATACGCGTTCGCCGATTTTGTGCCGTATCTGACGGACGATGAAAGCCTCACGCTGCGCGGCGGGCGTTTCGGGATGAGTTTTGGCTCCGGCCGACTCGTGGCCACGCGAGCGGCACCCAACATCCCTTTCCGCTTCGACGGAGGTGAAATGATTTATACCCGACCACGCTGGGAGGCCACGGCTTTTCTCACTCGACCGGTCGAAGACGATGGCGGAATTTCCGGCAGTGATCCTGGCACCCGGTTTTGGGGGCTGTATGTCACTCACTGGCTTGACGCGTCGCGGGACCTGGGCGTTGACGTTTACTATTTGGGCATCTCCAATCAACACGCGACCTACGCTTCGGGGACTGGCAATGAGAACCGTCATTCGTTTGGAACGCGGTTTTTTGGTTCAAGAAACCACTGGGATTGGAATGGCGAGGGCGTCGTTCAGGTCGGAAACTTTGGCGATGAGTCCATTCTGGCTTGGACGGCGGCCATGGATTCCGGTTACACTTGGGCGGCAACCTGGCAGCCACGGCTCGGTCTGAAAATTGGCGTGGTCAGTGGCGACCACAACGCCAAAGACGGGACTTTGGGTACTTTCGACGCCCTCTATTTCAAGTCCGGCTACTTCAATGACGCCAGTTTGATTCGTCCGCAAAACCTTGTCGGGATCCATCCCAATTTCGCACTCAAGCCATCACACAGTGTATCCGTGGATGGTGGTGTGAATTGGATGTGGCGCTATACGCGGAACGATGCGGTTTATGCCGTGCCGGGTTATGTCGGAATTCCGGCGTTGCAAAGTGCTCCTGCTTACGTGGCCACGGCCGTGGACCTCAATCTGCAATGGCAGATTCAAAAACATCTCTCTTTAGGCGCGTCTTACGTTCACTTCTTTACGGGCAGTTACGTCCATGCCGGCGGCGGCGGCGATGTGAACTATTTTTCCACAACCCTGACTTTTCTATTTTGACCAAGGTGAATATGAACGAAGCCATCCATGTCGCCATTACGCGCCGGATCAAGCCGGGGTGCGAAGCTGAATTCCAACAGGCGCTTAAGGAGTTTTTCCAGGCCTCGTTCGCGCACCTCGGGGTGCATGGAGCCAGCATGCTCGTGCCGCCGCCCGGTTCATCGTCGCCTGAATACGGCATCCTGCGAACCTTCGCGAGCGCGCGGGAGCGCGATGATTTCTATGCCTCACCGATGTTCAAGGCCTGGGAGGAGCAGGTCAAGCCGCTGACCGAAGGCGAACCAATGCGTCGCCAGTTAAACGGCTTGGAAGCCTGGTTTCGCTCGCCGCAGAATCCGCCGCCGCGCTGGAAAATGGCGTTGCTGACCTGGGTCGCCGTCTGGCCCGTGAGCATGGCGGTACCCGCAGCACTGTATCCATTGATCGGCCAAAGCGTGCCGAATGTCCTGTTCGCGGGGGCGGTCGCCGGCGGCATTGTTCTCGTCCTGACCTGGGTCGCCATGCCAGTTCTCGTCGCGCTCGCCAGGGGATGGCTGGCTCCCCAAATAAAAACCACCACCAAAATTATATGAACCCCTCAAATCAACCTGATCTCATTCTGCACAACGGTCGGATCACCACGCTCGACCCGAATTATCCGGCCGCCACCAACCTGGCCATCAAGGACGGTCATATTGTCGGCGTCAATGACGCCGAGGAATACCAACCCGGGCCAGACACCAGGGTGATTGACCTCAAGGGACGCCGCGTCATTCCGGGACTTAATGACTCGCATTTGCATGTCATTCGCGGCGGCCTGAATTACAACCTGGAACTGCGCTGGGACGGTGTGCCCTCACTGGCTGATGCGCTGCGGATGCTGCGGGAGCAGGCGCTGCGCACACCTCCCGGCCAATGGGTGCGGATCGTTGGCGGCTGGACTGAATTTCAATTCGCTGAACGCCGAATGCCGACGCTGGCGGAAATCAATGCGGCCGCCCCTGAAACCCCGGTGTTTATCCTGCACTTGTATTGTCGGGCCCTGCTGAACCAGGCGGCGTTGCGCGCTTGTGGTTACACCAGGGACACGCCGAATCCACCGGGCGGCGAAATCCAACGTGACCCAAGCGGCCATCCCACCGGGCTGCTCATTGCGCGTCCGAATGCGACCATTCTTTACGCCACCCTGGCCAAAGGTCCGAAGCTGCCGCCGGAGCACCAGCTGAACTCCACGCGCCACTTCATGCGCGAGCTCAACCGGCTCGGGCTGACGAGCATCATTGACGCCGGAGGTGGGTTTCAGAATTACCCGGAAGATTATGCCATCATTGATGAACTCCATCGAAAAGGCGAGATGACCCTTCGCATCGCCTATAATCTCTTCACCCAAAAGCCGAAGCAGGAAAAGGAGGATTTCGCGCGCTGGATCAAAATGACGGGGCCGGGCCGGGGCGATGATTTCTTCCGCTGCAATGGGGCCGGCGAGATGCTCGTCTTCTCGGCGGCGGACTTTGAAGACTTCCTTGAACCGCGTCCCGATCTCAACTCGTCGCTGGAAGGTGAGCTTAAGGACGTCGTCGCGCTGCTGGCCGCAAATAAATGGCCGTTCCGGCTGCACGCCACCTACGATGAAAGCATCACCCGCTTCCTCAATGTTTTCGAGGAGGTTAACCGGGATGCGCCATTCCAGGGCCTGAACTGGTTTTTCGACCATTGCGAGACCGTAAGCGACCGGAATCTGAACCGCATAAAAGCCCTGGGCGGTGGCATCGCCATTCAACACCGCATGGCCTATCAGGGTGAATACTTCATGGATCGTTACGGTAAGAAGGCCGCCGAGCGAACTCCGCCGGTGCGGAAAATGTTGGAGCTGGGCATTCCCGTGGGCGCGGGCACGGATGCCACCCGCGTGGCGAGCTACAATCCATGGGTTTCACTTTACTGGCTGGTCACGGGAAAGACGGTCGGCGGCGTTTCGATGTATCCGGATAAAAATTGTCTCAGCCGCGAAGAGGCGTTGCGGCTCTATACCCAAGGCAGCAGTTGGTTTTCGAGCGAGAGCGGCAAGAAAGGCGCGATTGCTTCCGGACAGTTGGCGGATTTGGCGGCCCTCACCGATGATTACCTTTCCATTCCTGAGGAACAGATCAAAGGCATTGAATCGGTCCTCACCATCGTTGGGGGCAAAATCGTCCACGCGACGGATGAATTTGCCACCCATGCGCCACCCCCGATTCCGGTATTGCCCGAATGGTCGCCGATAAAGGTGTTCGGCGGCTATGGCGCCCCGTTGGATATTCGCAAAGCCGTGCGCGCAGGTGTGCCGGTGGCGCAAACCCATGTGCACAGTGCCGGGTGTCATCACGGTTGTTCCCATTCCGCACATCAACTCCTGGCCGGGATCGAAGCTGCGCGAAATCGCTACGCCGATTTCTTTGGTTTGGGCTGCGATTGCTCCGCATTTTAAGACAATTCAGAGCCTGCGGGCCGGCCCTGATCCGCCACCAGCCATCCTCCCCACGCTCGTCGTGATACCCATCCGTTTTAATTGGGGATGGAAAATATTCACCCGCTGCGAGATTGGGTTCAGAGACCGAAAGGCTATAACCTGAGAATATTTAACCTGACGCCAACAAAAGTGGTCTTAATTATGAATGCTTCCGGCTTTCACTATGTTCCGAACACCAGTGGGGGCGCATCCTGATGCGCCCTTTCTGCGACGGGGATTCCCCCCCTCGTTCGTGTTCCTGCGGCCACAAGTTCGCTTCCGCTTCGTTCACCCCGCCCCCCCGGCCAAGCCCAAAGGGCCCGGCTTCCCGCCGGTCAATCTCACGCGCCAGACGGGAAGCCCGTTCCACCTTCAGGCGACCTCCCGGTATCAGGCGGCGGGCAGGATTTCAATGCCGTTGATCTCCGGGTTCTCCACCCCGCTGGCGAAGGTGATTTTGAATGTGCCATCAGTGACCTCCACATTGACCGTCTCCACATACGCCCGGAAGGCGCCCCCCGCCTTCACAAACACATCGAAATCTTTATAGTCATGTCCCTGGACATTGAAGGAAAAAACCCGCTGCCCCGGACCCTCAATACTTTCAAACGTTTCGGCAAAATGGAGTTTCACCACATATCTACCATTGGGCAGTTTGCAGGTGAAAGCCGTCATGCCGTAATGTTCACTGCGATACAAGCCCGGATCGGCCGTATTGGCAATCTTGAGGTCCTCCGCCCGGTCCACCACGTCGCCCCCCTCGAAACCCTGATCCGGCAGCCACGCCTGCCCGCTGGAATCCGTCACCGCAGTGGTGGTGCCCGCCTTGATGCGCACCGGCGGTTTCAGTTCGATGGGACTGGCATCCGCCGCCGGCACGGCGGGGGCCGCAGCTTCCGGCACCGGCGTCGCCGCAGCCACGGGCGCGGTGATGGCCGGCGGCTGGGCCGGGGTCACCGCCGTTTTCTGATCCGTCTGGCAACCCGCCAGCCACAGCAGGGAAAAAACCAGTGTGAGCGGCCAACATAAGGGGCGAAAATTTCTGTTCATAATCAAGTCCGGTTCGTAGTTCAGCCAACCTTTAACACCCGGCCGAACCGTTGGAAAGCCTCAATTTTCACCCGTGTCGGAACCGGGCGTGTCAGGCGTATCCACCCGGGGACTGTCCCCGCCATTTTTTGGCTGTCCCAACCGGGCAATTTGCGCCAGAATCCACCCCATGCAACCGGCATTTACTTTCAACCGATGAACAGGGGTGCTGAGCAATCCCCCCCGCTCCGCATCGGGTCCGTGCATTATTTAAATGCCGCGCCCTTGACCTACGGCCTCGAGGACCAAATTCATTTCACGACCCCCGCCCAACTCGCCGTGCTGCTCCGGCGGGATGAATTGGACGCCGCGCTCGTCAGCGTCTCGGAAGTCCTGCTCACCGACCGTTACGATATTCTCGATGGCGTGGCCATCGCCGCCTTGGGGGAGGTTTATAGCGTGCTGCTCGCGCATAAAAAACCGCTGGCGGAGGCCCGCGAGATTTTTTGCGACACCGCCTCCCTCACCAGCGTGAACCTGCTCAAAGTCCTGCTGGCCGGGCGCGGCTTGCAGCCCGTGTTCCGCCCCCTGGAAAGTTATGACGCTGCGGCGGGAAAGGATTTCGTGCTGCTCATCGGCGACCGCGCCATTGATTTTCACCGGGCGGCCCACCCGCACCAAATTCTGGATCTCGGCGCCGAATGGCAGGCGCTCACCCGGCTGCCCTTTGTCTTCGCGGTCTGGGCGTTGCGGCGCGGGTTGAATCAGGCGGCCCTGTGCCGGAAATTGCGCGCGGCCAAAGACAACGGCCTCCACCATTTGGACCGCATCATCCGGGATCGGACGGAATACGACGCCGACTTTCGCCGGATCTATTTCGAGCGGCACATCCAATATCATTTAAACGCCGCCGCGAAACGCGGCCTCACGCGGTTTGGCGACCTGCTCCGCCAACACGGCCTCGGGCCGGTTTATGAACCCAGGTTCGTCGGCTGAAGGCTAACCCCCGCCCTCCAATTTCGCCAGCACCTCGGGATCGCGGACGTCCACCCAGCGTCCCTGGATTTCCAAGCCGGCCAGTTTCCGACCATCGGCCACCAGGGCGCTGATGGCGTCGGTCAATTCGTATTCGCCGCGCGGGGATTTTTGCAGGCGGGCCGTGTATTCGAAGAGTGCCGGCTGAAAAATATAAATGCCCGCATTATACCAGGCCGGCTGACCCGGCTGGAGCCGGCCTTCCCGCCGCAGTTGTTCCACCTGGGCCGCCGAGGGCTTTTCCACCAGGCGTTTGAGACAGAACTGGTCGTCGAAAAAATTCAACCCGCCCTTGGTCACGTCCTCGCCCGGCGTGACAGTGATGACCCCCGCAAAATCAGCCGCCCCAAAACGGACGATCATTTGCGCGTAAGTTTCCGGCCGGACCAGAATATCGCCATACGTCAGTAGAAAAGGGGAAGCTCCGATGAAATCCCGGGCCAGCTCGGGGGCTTTGCCCGTGCCGTCCTGCACGAGTTGGCGGCCGTATTCAATGCGCACGCCCCATTTCTTACCCGCCCCGAAATACTGTTCGACCACTTCCGCGTGCCAGCCCGTGACGATGAAAACCTCCCGAATGCCCGCCTGGACCAGGCCTTCCAAGATGTGTTCCAAAATGGGTTTGCCCTGCACCCGCAGCATGGGTTTGGGAAGCTCCTGGGTGAGTTCCCGCATGCGTGTGCCCTTGCCGGCGGCCAAAATAATCGCTTTCACGGCGCGCATGTAACCATAGATGAACCCGCGCCGCCATGAAGAAGTGGGGGGGCCAACCCCCCCAAAAAAACTAAAGTCAAGTTTCAAGGCCGGCCCCTTTTCCGCCGATTCACAGGCATGAAAAGAAATGATCATTCGTATCAAAATATTATTGGAAAGTTTTTGCGGACGGTGCGAAATTGCATCATGAGAACCAACGCATCACTACACCTCGGGATGGTGGGCGTGCTCGGGGTTCTGCTCGTATTGGGAATCCCCCGCGTTTCCGCCATTAATTCGTCCAACAACACCACCGTGGTCTTGCACCCGGAATCTCAAGGCAGTGACCTTGAAATTCAAGCGGCCCTCGACCAATTACCCGCCGGCGGCGGCACCGTCGTGCTCGCGGCCGGGAGCTACGTGATCCACCATCCGCTCCGCCTGCACCGCAGCAGCCAGACGCTGCGCGGCAGCGGTACCGCCACCGTGTTGCGACTGGCCGACCGGGCGGACTGCCCCGTGGTGATCCTGGGGTCAACCGCTCGGGATACGGCGGCGGCGGGGTTGCATGATGTGTGCCTGGCGGATCTGGTGATTGACGGCAATCGCAGCCACCAATCCCAGGAACAATGGGCCAACCCACTCAACACCTCCGGCATCCAAAACAACGGGGTCATGATCCAGAATGTGAGCGACTCCACGGTGACGGACGTCGTGGCGGCGCACTGCCGTTCGGGCGGCCTGGTGACCGCCAACGGCACACGCCGTCTGACGGTGAACGGGTTCACGGCCTTCGACAACCAGTTCGATGGACTGGCCTGCTACCGCACCGAGGAAAGTGTGTTCACCCGGTTAAATCTTCACGATAATCTGGCCGCCGGCATCTCGCTGGATTGGAATTTTGATCACAATGTCGTCAGCGATTCGACCCTCACCGGGAATGATCTGGGCATCTTCATGCGCCGGTCCTGCGACAACCAATTCCGCAATGTCACCATCGCCCAAAGCCGCCATGACGGCGTGTTCATGGCCCAATGGGAATGGCGCGCCCCCAATGGCTGGCAGCCCCAACCGCAAACCGAGTGTGTGGGCAACAGCTTTGACAACCTGGAAATCCACGATTGCGCCGGAGCGGCGTTCCGGGTGCATGATGCCGCCTGTGTTAAAAATGTGATTCAGGACGGAGTCTTTTCCGGCAACCACAACGGCGGGTTGGTGGAAGCGGACGCCCACCTGGTCCTGATGCGCGATTAAGGTTCGTTAACCTAAGTTCAATGCGTTTCTTCAGCCCCGGCTTCCAACTCACAAATCATATCAATCAACACCGCCAGCGTTCGGCGGGTGCGGCTGACCTCCTCCGGCCCCACCAGGGCGAGCAGTCCGGCGTCAACGTTTTCCCGGGCCGCAGTCTGAACCGCCGCCGCCGCCCGACCGCGCTCGGTCAGATTGACCGTGAGCTTGCGCCGGTCCTCCGGGTCCGCCGACCGCTCCAGATAGCCGCGCAGCACGAGCGTGTCCACCAACTGGCCGGCCGCCTGTTTGGACACGCGCAATTCCCGGACGAGTTGGCCCAGCGGCAGATCGCCCGCACCCAGCGCCAATCCGCCGATGATATACATGGCATTTCCCGGGAGGTCATCATATCCGGCTTCGGCCAGCGCCTTGCGCATGGCCAGGCCATAAGTGTTCCGCGCATGCCGGAGCAGAGCCGGCATGGATATCCTCTCAATGTCAGGCTCGTTCTCATTCATGTCCAGATTATATGGTATGACTTGTTTACTGTCAATATTGTTTACTAAAAACACTCGTCGCGTGGTGCATCCCGAAGTTGTTGGTAGTTTTCAGGCGAGGGAATTTGGCGTGCGGCGACAAGTCGCCGCTTTTGGACGAGACGACACGTCGTCGAGTTCCAACCCGCGCACCTGTCCGACCTCACCAACAACATCAGGATGCACGGCTCGTCGTGCCGCCTTCTGCTGTCGCTGCGCCGCCCGACCTATAAATCACCGCCGCCCCAGCATTTTCAAATAATTGAAGGGGTTTTTCAGCGCCTCGCGGTAACTGCAGTCACCCATCAGCACCCCGGTGGCAAACTGGGTGAGCCGTTGGCCCTGTCGGCGAAACGCCCAATGCCGGAGCCGGGGATAATGATAAACCAACTTCGCCAGCCAGCGACCGGCGCGCAGGTCGCCCAGAATATTTTCTTCCAGCAACGCTTGGTAAGCGGCGGCGGTTTTCACGGGGTCCGTCGGATGCCCGGCGATGGCCTCGGCGGCCAGTCGTCCGCTCCAAAGGGCGTAGGAAATGCCTTCCGCCGTGATCGGGTCGGCCAGCCCCGCCGCATCGCCGACCAGCAGCACCCGGCCCCGCGCCAGCGGTCCCGGCCGCGGTTCGAGGGGGATGAGCCAGCCATGCTTCTCCGTCCGTTCCCGCCGCTGAATCCCCAAGAAACGCAGGTAATCCTCCAGCCGGTCCGCCAGATTGATATTCGCCCGGCCAGTCGTCAGAATTCCCACGGAAAGATGCCGCCGTTTGGGAAACACCCACGCATAACCCGCCGGTATGAAGCCAAAGTCAAACCGGGCCGTCGGCGCCAACCGCGCGAACTCCTCCGCCGGAAGCTCCAGTTCCCATTCGATGGCCGGGGCCAGTCGGGGCGACGCCGGCCAGCCGCAGGCTTTCGCCGTCGGACTCTGCACCCCGTCGGCCGCAATCAGATGGCGCGCCTGAAAGCCGCCCCGGTCCGTGGTCAATTCGACGAAGTCGCTGGTCACCGTCACTTGGGTGACCGGGCAGCCGTCCAGCAGCCGGGCCCCCGCCATTTGGGCTTCGGCGGCGAGGAGATTATCGAGGTCGGCCCGCATCGTCATGCGCACCAGCGGTTCCGACCGGGTGGCCGTAAACTGCTGGCCCTCGCCCTGGAAATTCAACCGTACGGAATGAAACGAGCGTTCCACCACCTCGACCACACTGGCGGGCAACCGCTGGAACGCCCGTGGCAGAATCCCGCCGCCACAGGTCTTGTAACGCGGCAGCACGGCCTTTTCCAGCAGCACCACGGTCAAGCCCCGGGTGGCCAGGGCCGTGGCCGCCGCACAGCCCGCCGGTCCCGCGCCGATGACCGCCACATCATAGAGGGTTTGCCCTCCGGCCTGCTGCACGCTTTTTCCGTCGTGAAACGTGCTCGTCACGAGCGGCGGCGCGGGGTGATCCCGGCCCAGCGGGATAAGTCCCGATGGAGGCGCACGACCCGTTCGAGCTGGCCTTTGGCCGGAAAACGTTCATAAAAACCGGCTTTGCGGAAGGCGGGCAATTGTTCCGCCCACGGACTCAGCCGTTTGCGCCAGCGTTCCACCCGGTGATCCAGGGGTTCCGCGTCCTGGGCGGCCAGGTCCGTCCCGACGCGGATCATGGCTTTGAGGGCTTCGGGCCGGGTCACCATGTATTCGGAATTGCCCCAGCCCTCGTCCCAGACTTCCGTGGCCGCCCACAGAAAATCCCGCAATTGCTCGTAATATTTTTTCGCCGCGCGCTTATCCGTCCCGCCCGGCTCGAGGGCGGCCCAGGCGGATTTGACCCAGCGATGAATTTCATTGAACAACTCGGCCTGCAACAGCCATTTCTCCTGCTTGCTCCGGCCCCCGAGCCGGTTGATGCGGTAGCGCAACGGGCTGTCGGCCTCGCGGTAGAGCAAGTCGGCGATGTGCGCGGCAAACCGGCGGTCCGGCTCCGCCCACGAAACGCGTTCGTATAAATCCACCAGATGACTCTTGTTGATGCGCGTGGGTGTGGAGTTGATGATGACAAACATCTCGGTGGCAAAGTCCTCGCTCTGACCATCAAAAATCACGCAGGGAACGCTGATGTTCTTGGCACTGTCCGGATGCGTGCGCCGGTAAAACTCCAGGGCGGCCAGCCGGTGCTGGCCGTCAATGATCAGATATTTGTCATCCGGCTCCTGCAACCGGCCCACCCCGCTGCCGTCCGTCCAGGCGTCAAACCGCAACTTTTGCGGGGTGAACAGCAGGACGGTTCCGGGAATGGGCGGCTGCGCCGTGGCGGTCTCGTAAAAGTTGCGGATGGCGGCCACCTTGGGGTGTGATAACTGTCGTTGAAACGCCTTGTCGCTGCGCTCGATTTTGCCGATGAACTGCGCCACCTCATCATGGGGCCGCGCTTCATCTGGTTGGATTTCCGCGCCCGCCTCGTCATAGAAGCGGCTGATGAAGCGGACTTTGGTCAGCAGTGGTTCCGACGGATAGGAGGCGAAATAAAATGCGGCGTCTTTCTGACGGATTTGCGTGGCAATCATAAGCAATATCTGGTTGACCAACCCAAGGTTTTAAACCGCGTCCATTGTTAAGCCCGAGCCCGGTCGAATTCAAGCACGAAACGGGGACGCGAAATACGGGCGGCGGATGGCCGAAAGTGGTGGTAACGGCGGGAGGGCCGAGGGAGGTGAAATTTCAAATTTCAAAATCCAACGTTCAAGCCGGATGAATTCCTTTCCCCCGGGAATAAACGCCGTCTCAAACCAGTTTTTTCCACCGCTTATCCGCGCCCAGTTTCTTCACAAGTTCCTTGATTTTTTGAGCCTCGTTTTTCGGGGCGATTAAAACGGCGTCGTCGGTTTGCACCACGATGGTGTCTTTCAGGCCGACCAGCGTGATGGGCGTGCGGTGCTTGGTTCGGGCGTCGAACACAATGTTGCGGGCGGCGTCCACTTGGACAATTTCGGCCGGACCGCAGTTGCCCTGGGCGTCGGCGGGCAAATGCCGGGCGAGGGCCGGCCACGCGCCCAGATCATCCCAGGCAAACGCCCCGTCGGCGCAGACGACATTTTTAGCCTTCTCCATCAGGGCGAAATCAATCGAGATTTTGGTGATGGCGGGATATTCCTTCGCGAGGGTTTTGATGAGTTTGGCCGGCTGAAGGGCCACCTTGAACCAGCGCTGGCAGGCCGCAAACATTTCCGGCTGGTGCAATTGCAGGGCTTCGGTGAGGGTGACAAAGCTCCACACGAACATCCCGGCGTTCCAGCGGTATTGGCCGCCGGCCAGATAACCCACGGCGGTTTCATGGTCCGGCTTTTCCACAAATTGTTCGGCCCGGAAAAAGGTCGTGGCGTATTTTTTGACGCCGTTCGGCGGCGGCAGTTCGGCGCCGGTGCGGATATATCCGTAACCCGTGGCCGGCTCGGTGGGTTTGATCCCGATGGTGACGATGACGCGCCCGCGCGCGGCCACATCAAAGGCGTCGGCCAGCACCTGCTGGAATTGCTTCGCCCCGGGAATGACATGGTCTGCGGGCAGCACGGCCATGACGCCGGTGGTGGAACGCGCCCCCACGAGGGCGGCCCCGAGGGTGACGGCGGCGCAGGTGTCGCGCCCGATGGGTTCGGCCACGACGTTGGCCCGGGGCAGTTTGGGCAGTTGCCGGCGCACGGCGGCGGCCTGGGCCTGGTTGGTGATGATGAAAATATTATTCAGCGGCACCAGGGGCAGCACGCGGTCCACGGCCGCTTGCAGAAAGGAGCGTTTGCCCAGCAGGGTGAGCAGTTGCTTGGGCGTTTTCTCGCGGCTCAACGGCCAGAAGCGTTCACCGCGTCCGCCGGCCATGATGACGACAAAATGATCCTGATTCGGGTTGCTTGATTTCATAAATTTTCGCGGCAAAAGTTAACATTGCGGCGAAGGGCAATGCAAGCCGGGGTTGGCGGCCTTGCGGGCGTCCGGAAACAGACACGGACGGAGGAGGAGGGAAGCTCCAATCTTCAAAATCCACAATTCAAGGACAATTCAAAAGCCAACCCCCCGACGCCTTGGCCGTAACCAGGTAATTGAAAAAGCGCTTAACCGCAGATGGGCGCAGATGGACGCAGATTAGAACCGAGCGAAAAAGTTGATCCCGTCCAGAGCTGGCCGAGTACCCATTGGGCCTCGTTTTTGCAGCTCTGGCATCTCTCCTTATCTGCGGCCATCTGCGGCCATCTGCGGTTGAAATGCATCGTTCCGGCTTACGCCGGGGCGGGGTGTCTCCCCAGCAGATAATCGCGGAACGTGGCGTAGTTCGCGTCCATGCGGTCGAAGTCTTCCGGCAGTTGATTCATCGCTTCCATGGCGGGCGGCACATCGGGGGAGAAGCCGATGGTCTTTTCGATTTCCTCGGGGAACTTCGCGGGGTTCGCGGTTTCCAAAACCACGGCGGGCAGGCCGTCGAGCGGTTCCACGGCCAGCCAGTCCTGAAACCCGCGCCACGCCACCGCCCCGTGGGCTTCCAGCAACAGTTGGTATTGGTTCCAAACCTCCCGGATCGTGTCACGGGTGCGGTCATCGGAAACGGAACTGGAAAACACATCCCGGCGCATGGCGGCCAGGTCCGGCTGCCGGTGGATTTGGCCGGTCTCATCCATTTGCCCGCCATACACCGCCACCAGCCGCGCCAGATTGCTCGGGTGGCCCACGTTCATGGCGTTGGAAACCGAGTTGCGCGAGGGAACGATTTTTTGATAAACCCCCGTGGCGAGAAAGCGCGGGAAGGCGTCGTTATCGTTGACCGGCACCACGATTTTTCGCACCGGCAGCCCCATTTGTTTGGCCACCATCGCCCCCATCATGTCGCCAAAATTGCCGCTGGGAACGGCGAACACGATCGGCTCGCCGGGTCGGGCGAGGCGCGAGGCGGCGTAAAAGTAATAAACGCTTTGCGGCAGCAGCCGGCCGATGTTGATGGAGTTGGCGGAGGAAAGCGGAATGTGCCCGAGCGCGGGGTCGGCAAAGGCCTGCTTCACCATGGCCTGGCAGTCGTCAAACTTGCCGTCAACGGCCACCGTGCGGACGTTGCCCTTGAGGACGGTCATCAATTTCCGCTGGCTCAAACTGACTTCGTTGAGCGGGAAGAGGACGATGACCTGGAAGCCGGGGATGTTGTGAAAGGCGTGCGCCACGGCCGCGCCGGTGTCGCCGCTGGTGGCGGTGAGAATGGTGAGCTTCCGGCCGTCCTGCTGCAAAAACCGCCCCATCAACCGCGCCATCAATTGCGCCGCAAAATCCTTGAACGACGCCGTCGGTCCCTGGTCCAGCCGCATGAGGCAGACGCGGTCGTAAACTTTTTCCAGCGGCACGGCGAAGTCGTAAGCCTCGCGGCAGACGGCGGCGAGGTCGGCGGGTTCAATCAGTCCATCCGTATATTTAACGAGTACGCGAAAGGCGATTTCGTGATAGGGCAGGCCGGGGAACGCCGCCATCTCCGCCGGCGTCAGTTGCGGAAATTGCTTTAAAAAATACAGCCCGCGGTCGGGCGCCTGGCCGGCCAGCAGCGCCTCGCGCAGGTTGACTGCGGGCGACCGGCCGTTGGTGCTGGTGAACTGGAGGCTCATGACAAATCAGAACTCAGGCGAAACTTTCCACCCGGATCATCACGGGTTTGGCCTTGATCACCCGCAGCTTGCTGATGCGGTCCAGCGCCTGCGTCACCGCGCCGTTTTGGGCGTCGTGGATCATCAGGATGAGCGGCACGCTTTCGCCCTCATGCCCTTCGGGCTGCACCACCGAGGACATGCCGATGTTCGCCGCCGCCAGGATGGAGGAGATTTTGGCCATCACCCCCGGTTTGTCCACCACTGTGAGCCGGACGTAATAACGGGAAACGATTTCGCTGATGGGCAGCACCGCGCCATCGCAGGAATGGGAGACGAAGGGGGGTACGCGGACCTTGGTGTTGTTGGTCAGGTCCAGCGCGGCATCCGCCAGATCACTCAGCACGGAACTGGCGGTGGCGTCCTTGCCCGCGCCGCGCCCGTAAAACAGGGAGTCGCCCACCACGTCGCCCCGCACAAACACGGCGTTGAAAACATGATTGACGCTGGCCAGCACATGCGCGTTGGGGATGAGGGTGGGGTAAACCGACACCTGCACCGCGCGGCAACCCGCCACTTTTTTAACGATGCCCAGCAACTTGATGGTGTAGCCCAGTTGCTGCGCAAATTTAATGTCCAACGCCGTGATGTGGCGGATGCCCTCGACGTGAATCTGGTCGGGTTTCACCCAGAAGCCGTGGGCCAGCGAGGCGAGGATGCCCGTTTTGTGCGCGGCGTCATGGCCGTCAATGTCCAGGTCCGGCGGGGTCTCGGCGTAACCCAGTTGTTGGGCATCGGCCAACACGGCGCCAAAATCCGCCCCCTCGAGTTTCATCCGGGTGAGGATGTAATTGCACGTGCCGTTGACAATGCCATAGAGCGCATTGATGCGGTTGCCCACAAAACCCTCGCGCAGGGCCTTGATGATGGGAATGCCGCCGCAGACGCTGGCTTCGTAATAAAGGTTGGTGCCGTATTGATTGGCGGCGGCAAACAACTCCTCGCCGTGCGCCGAAAGCAGCGCCTTGTTGGCGGTCACCACGGGTTTGCCCAGTTTCAGCGCCGCCAGAATTATTTCCCGCGCCACGGTCGTCCCGCCGATCAACTCGGCCACGATCTGGACTTCCGGGTCAAACACCACTTCCCGCCAGTCGGCGGTGAGGAGGCTCTTGGGAATTTTGCCGGCGCGCGCCTTTTGGAGGTCGCGCACGGCCACGCGCACGATTTCCAAGCCCACCCCGATGCGGGCGGCCATTAAATCGCCATTGCGCTTCAGCGCCTCATAGACGCCGCCGCCCACGGTCCCACCGCCAATAATCCCAAGTTTGACCAGATGCATACGAGCGCACAGCTTGCCTCGAAATGCCGGCCGGGACAATTCAATTTTGACTTATTCGGACTTATTCGTAATGCACCGCGCAGCCGTAGGGCTTGGTTTGCGTCACCGCCACGGGTTGACCGGCGAGGAGGGAGTTGACGGCGGCGAGCACATAATTATGGGCGGTGCGCGGGTCGCCCTCGGGGCTGGGGCGGTCGTCCATCGCCCCCTGATAGGCCAGCGTGCCGTCTTTGGCGATGACAAACAGGTGCGGCGTGGTTTTCATGCCGTAAAGATGCCCGATGCTGCCTGACGTGTCATCCAGCCAGGCGTTGGCCTTGATTTTATTTTCCGTCCATTCCCGGCGGGCCTGTTCCGCCGTGCGATGGCTGAAGTTGTGGGCGTTGACGGAATCCACCAGCAGCCAGACCACGCCCTTGGCGGTGAGTTGCGCCTGCAATTCCTGCGCCGCGCCGGTGGCGTAGTGGTTGTGGCAGAACGGACAATCAGAGTTGTAGGATTCCAGCACGACGATCTTGCCGGCATAATCGCTCAGTTTGACGGTTTTGCCGTTGATGTCGGTGGCGGTGAAATCGGGCGCGGGCTTCCCGATTTCCACGGCCAGGGCCGAGACGGCAATGGCCAGCGTGGTGAGCGTGATCAATAATTTTTTCATGGTCGTTCGTTTTCGGTTAATACCTTACATTAGACCAGTTATAATGGAAAGAGTTCAAATTTTTGCGGGTGGGGCGGCCGGAATGAGGGGCTTTTTGTACCGCAGACGTCCAAGTCTGCCGTCTCGCATCCCGCTCTTAAGAAACATCTATGGAACATGTTGATTGGTAGCCAGTTGCCTTCAGGGCCAAAGGCCCGACTTTATACCAGCCTGGGGCCCTCGCCCCAGGTTCCGTGCCCAAAGAATAACCAAGGGCTGAAAGCCCGATCCAATCCTCCGTCGCCCGTCAGAGGAACGTTTCTTCCTCAATCAGCACCCGCAGGGCGTCCCCGCTCTGCGGGACAAACCTGCCGGCTGCACCGCAAGCCACCGCATTCGACCCTTGGACGGCCTGCCGATTTGGAAATCGGCGATACAGCAGGTTGGGAAGCCTGCGGTACGCCTCGCGCAAACTGCCTATAAGCTGCAATCCGAACCCGCTCCCGCCTACCAATCCGTCCAGAGATACCACGGCCCCTCAATCGGACGGAAGACGCCCCCGGGTTCATCCCGGCGGCGTTGCTGATAATATCCATCCAAACTGGTGACCTGCCGGCCCGGAGGCTCCGCCGCGTAACAAATGGCGATTTGCACATGGCCGCGCGACCAAACCACGATCCCCAGCCGGGGAGACTCCGCTTCCCGGTGAAAGGCCACCCGGCCGCCGGCTTGCCTCAGCAAAGCCAGATATTGTTGGTAACGTTCATTCGTGAGGAATCCCTCCGGCGGTCTGAACCGTCCCGGTGACGCGGTCGGACTTACGCCCCAACCCGCGACCTCCCGCACCTGGCCGTCAGCGAGCAGCATCGTGCACAACTGCTCGAAGGCGGCCCGGTGTTCGTTGAAGTGGCGGATCAATTTTCCCTCCTTCGGCGGCACGAAGGCATAATAAAGAAAAAGGCACCAACCTCCCACCGCCACCAGGCTGATCACGACCCCGGCCGCAAGCACCACTTTTGTGGGTTCGTGCAGAAACAAGAACACGCCATAGAACACCACGATGATGATCGCGACACAGGACAGCAGAATGACTTTGGTTTGTTTCAAAGTTCAAAGCGGGACACACAAAACTCCCTACCGCCCCGCCCGGTCGAGCGCGTCCAGCACGATCCCCGGCGTCAACACCTCCGGCAGCACGATGGGCTGGCTCCCGGCGGCCTTGGGGAAGACCAGCACCAGGGGCACCCCGGCGCGGTTGTGGCGGCTCAGTTCATCGGTGATGTTGTCCGGAGTATGGGTGTAATCGGCCACCAGGGCCACGGCCCCCAGCGCCTTCAGCCGCGCGCGCACGGTGGGGATTTCCAGGCTGGTCTCCTTGTTCACCTGGCAGGTGAGGCACCAGTCGGCGGTGAAATCCACCAGCACGGGATGCCCGGCCGTTTGCGCCGCCGTTACGGCGGCGGGCGTCCAGGGTTGCCAGTCAATGCCCTCCGCCGATTCTCTCAACGCCCCCCCGGCGGCGGCCGGCACCGGTTCGCGCCAGTGCAACCGGGCTTCCAGGGCATAAGCATAACCCCCGATCAACAGCGCCCCCGTGAGCGCCCCGGCCAGGGCCTTGTGCCGGCGGCCGCGTTGCACGAATTCGCCGAAAATCCAGGCCGCGAACGCCACCATCACCAGAAAAATGCCCAGCCACAAAACGCGGAGGCCGTAATCTCCCGCCGCCAGATTCAACAGCCAGACCATCGTCAACAGCATGGGAAAGCCCATGGCGATTTTAAATTTTTCCATCCACGCGCCCGGTTTGGGGAGATATTTCAACCCCGCCGGATTCCAACTCAGCGCCACATACGGGGCGGCCAGTCCCAGCCCCACCATGAGGAAGATCAATAAAATAACCGGCGCATTTTGGGCGAAGGCAAAGCCCAGGGCGTAGCTCAGATACGGCGCGGTGCAGGGGGTGGCCAGCGCGGTGGCCAGCACGCCGTTGAAGAACGCCCCGGCAAATCCGTGCCGGGCCGTAAGCCGGCTGGCCGAATCCAGCGCCCCACCCCCCAGGGAAACCTCAAACAGGCCGAACAGATTCAGCGCCACCAACAGCACCAGCGTGGTGAGGCTCACCACAAAAATGGGATTGCCAAACTGCAGACCCCAGCCGGCCCGGTGACCCGCCGCCTTCAGTCCGATGACCACCCCCGCCAGCACCAGGAACGATGCCAGCACGCCCAGCGCATACACCAACCCCAGCAGCTTCACCCGGCGCGGCTGGCTGCGGGCTTCGCTCACAAACCCGAGGATTTTCAGCGCAATCACCGGCAGCACGCACGGCATGATGTTCAAAATCAAGCCGCCGATGAAAGCGTAGAGCAGCATCCGCACCAACGAGGGCGGCGGTTCCGGTGGCGGAGTGACGGGCGGGGTGACGGCCGCAGCGGTCGCCGGGGCGGGATTCGTGGCGGCGTCCCCGGGCACCCCGAGGCGGACTTCGTAATTCATCGGCCCGTAACTGCCGTTCAAGACCAGCACCCCGGCGACGATTTGCGGCCAGTCGCCGGAGAATTTTTTCACCCCTTTGCGCAATCGGAATTCACCGGCCGGCCCCGGCAAAAATTCCGTGGCGGGCTGGATTTCATAGTTCTCACTGACCCCCGGATAAAAATCCGCCGAATCAATCCGCAGGGACTTGAATTGCGTCCCGATGAACCGGCCCGTGAGCTCGAGCGGACGGTTGTCCCCGTCGGCGGGTTTCGCCCAGGCGGCCTGCACAGACCCTTCGGAGCCGGGCAGGAGACCGGGCACCCGCTGTTGCCAGGATTCAATGAGCGCCGCCTCGGCGGAAGCTTTGGCTGCGCCGCCCAGGTTGAGCGTGGCCGAAACCGTGTCCTTGCCCGGGATGCATTGTTCCTTGCATTCCAACCAACTCAGGCCCGCTTGTAAATGCAGCACCTGGTCCGGCTTCAAATCCGGTGCGAGTTTGAGCGGCACCAGCAGCACCACCTCGTCCTCGTAGCCATACGTGGTCACTTCGGCGGGCGGCAGTTTGCGGGGCAACGGCCATTGGATGTCACCGGCGGTGACGCCCGGCGGGAGTTCCCATTTGATTTCCGTGGCGATGCCCGCGTCCCCGGGGTTTTTCCAATACGTGTGCCAGCCCGGATCCATTTTCAAATCCACCCCCGCCAGCACCGTGTCCCCCGGCCGCGCGGTGTCCGCCGCTAAGATTAAATGGACGCGGGTATGCGCGGCCTGGACGGTGGAAAAGCCCGGACCAAAACAGGCCAGCAGAATGAGCAGCAGATAACGCACACCCATTAGATGCCACAAGCGGCCGTTCGTTTGAAACTATTTCTGGGACGGAATGGGTACCGGAGCTTCCCGGCGGAAACCGGTCCGGCCCAGCCATCTGGCTTTGCCTTTCGGTCAAATAATGTCATCATGGGTCATGCAGCGGATGGCAAATTTACTCTGGTCGCTGGCCGTGCTGATCATTTTCAGCGTCGGCCTGGTGCTCGGGGTGGCGGGGGCGCACTGGCTCAGACGGCCGGCCGGCCTCCAATTAACCGGCACCGCCACCGTGGTCCAGCGGGTCCAGACCTTGTCGGAGTTGGTCACCGTCAAATATGTGCTGGAGAAGGTGGTCATTCTGGATGCGCCCCCGGAAACCACGCTCGGCCAATTCGTGCAGGGCGACAACCGCGTCCTGTTACTCGCCCATGGCATTGTCAAGGCCGGGGTGGACCTCCAGGCCATCACGCCGGCGGATGTCACCATCGCCGGCAAAAAAATCACCCTCCGACTGCCGGCGGCGCACATCACCGACTGCTACCTGGATGAACAACAGACCAAGGTGATTGACTGGAAACTGGGATTTCTGCGCGCCTTCGACAAAGACCTCGAACAAACCGCCCGCAAAATCGCCGTGGAAGACGTGCGCACCGCCGCCCGCACCAGCGGCATTTTGCGCGATGCCGGGGAACGGGCCCAATGGCAACTGGCCGCCTTCCTGCATGCCGCCGGTTACGATCAGGTCACCTTCATCGGCCCGGGGGCCGTGAAGTTGCCGGCGGATGGCCCGCCGCAGTTTTAACCCGAATGCCAAAATCGCAAAGGGAGCCCCGCACGCCATCTCAATTCCCATGTCATAACGGGCTGGAGCCATCGCGCGGGCTGGTGCGCGGCATGACGGCCAGGGCGTTTGGCTCGGCCTGGGTGTATTTCTTACTCAAGAAAGACAGTATTTAGACTAGCCGAAAAAGGCAACTGCGATAAGCTCAAAATTAACTTTATTCCAAGTAATTGGCCGTTGGCCACCGGTCGCCCGGGTTTCCGGGCGGCGGACCAACGGCGTTTATTGGGGATGAGACGGAAGCTTCAACCAACCAAAACAAATCATGAAAAAACTACTCCTGACCGCCCTCGCCCTGACCGGGTTTGCCGCGCTGGCCACCGCCGCCAATTTGACGGACATCGGCACCACGCCCCCGACGCCGGGGGCGAATGACATCTCGCGCCCATGACCTTCCAAAATGATGACGGGCTCAATTACTATTGGGACAGCGGCACGGGCGAAACGTTCACCACGCTGGCCAACGCGGGCGGATACACGCTCACCAACCTGGCGGTCAAAACCCATGGCAACGGCGGCGGCAGCGAGCTGGCTTCGCAGACGTTTACTTTATACATTTATTCCGTTTCCCCGGACGGGACGACGGCGACCCTGGTGAAGGCCTACACCGCCACCGGCCAGCTCAAGTCTGAGAATGACTGGCTGGATTGGACCGGACTGGGCACCCCGCTGGCGGCCAACACCCAATACGCCTTCGCATTGCGCCGGGGCAACGGCAGTTGGGAGGAGATGGCCAACTGCACCGGCAACCCTTACGCGGGTGGTCAAATGTGCCTCATCCCGGCGGTGGGCGGGGCCATCCAATACGGCAACACGGGCAGCTCGGATGCCACCTTCAATCTCGGCCTGGCCCTGGGCACGGTGACGGGCGGCACGGCGGCCGTGACCGACATCGGGGGTACGGCCCCGACGCCGGGGGCGAATGACATTTCGCAGTTACTGCCCGCTTATTACCCGGCGCAGGCCAATGACGGTCTCAATTATTACTTCGACACGCTGATCGGCCAGACGTTCACCACCTTGAACAGCCCGGTCGGCTATGTGATCACCAATCTGTCGCTGTTGACCGCCGGCGGCGGCGGCGGCGGCGAATTGAATGCCCAGGGCTTTCACCTGTATTTCTACTCGTTGTCCGCCGACGGAACCACGGCCACCCTGCTGCAAACCTACACCGCCAACAGCCAGCTCAACGCCGAAGGCGACTGGCTCCAGTGGAATGATCTGAACGTGTCGCTCGCCCCCAACAGCAAATATGCTTATACGTTCCAGCGGGACACCGGCGGTTGGGAGGAGATGGCGAATTACGGCGGCAACCAATACCCGGGCGGCGAAATCTGTATCATTCCGGCGGCGGGGGGCAGCATCACCTATGGGTCTTCCCACGCCTCGGATGCGGCCTTTGATCTCGGGCTGGCCATTCCCCAGGTGCCCATTCCGACCACGCCCACCTACGCCCCGGCGGTGAATCCCGTTTACGCCGGGTCACCGATCACCCTGCTCGAAAAGGCGGCCGGGCCCGGCCCCTTGTATTACCAATGGCTGACCGACAACGGCACCGGCGGTTCGCTCTCGCCGCTGGGCGGCTTCACCACCAACCGCAGCGTGGTGGTGGACACCACGGCTTACCAGCCGGTCAATTATAACTTTGCCGTCGTCGTCACCAATTCCTTCGGCTCCAGCACCAGCGCGGTCGTGACGTTGTCCATCACCGGCGCCAGCGGTCCGATCTTGGTGTCGGATGCCACCCCCACGCCGAATGTCACGGTGAATTACGTGGGCTTGACCCAGCAATTTTCCGCCTCCATCCAAGGCACGCTGCCGATTGCCTACCAATGGGAATACAGCCCGAATGGCAACGGCATCCCCGCCACCCCCGTCGCCGGGGCCACGAACTCGACCCTCACGCTCAGCAACCTGCAGTTGACCAACACCGGCTATTACAGCCTGTATGCCACCAACGCGGTGGCCCCCTATAATACCTCCAGCTCGTGGGAGCCGTTGACGGTGGAAGCCATCACCAATCAGTTTATCGCCTGGTCGCCGCTGGTGCCCTTCACCGGGCTTTCGGCCGGCCAGATTCTGACGAATCCGGCGGGCGCCTTCATTGAGGCCGAGTTTTTTGGCAGTGGCGGCTCCACGGCCGGCCCGCTCTCCGTGACCGTGGGGGCCAAAACCTTGGTCTTCAACGGGGACGGCTCCTCGGCCTCCGTCGCCGGCTCCGGGGGCACCGGGGGCACCGGCGGGTTTCTGGTGGGCACCAACACCACCGGCAACGCCAGCTTCGACACCGTGTTGGACACGTATGCCTATGACGGCGCATCCGGAACGCATACCATCACCCTGCATAATTTGACCCCGGGCGCGCAATATGCCGCGCAGTTCTTCGCCTTGGATGACCGCGCGCTCGCCATCGGACGCGCAACCAGCTTCCAGGACCCCAACGACAACGCCGATCTTTCCGCCGTCATCAACCAGCCGGCCAATGAGTATATCATCGGCACCTTTACCGCCAATGGCACGGATGTGGCCATTCAGCAGAACCTGGTCACCGGCGTCGGCACCATCAATGCCGTGGTGGTGCGGCAGGTGTCCGCCTCCCTGCCGGCCTTCGCCGCGCCGCCGGCCCCGGCCACCGCGTATGCGGGCCGGACGGTGCAACTCGGCGCCGTGGCCATTGGCGTGCCCGCCCCGGCCTATCAATGGCAGGATGGTTCCGGTCACAACTTGATCAATGGCGGCCAGTATTCCGGGGTGACCAATGACATCCTGACGATCTCCAACTTGACGTCGGCCAATAATGGCGCGCAATATGTGCTCATCGCCACCAATCTGATCGGGGCCGCCACCAACCCGCCGGTGGGGTTGACGATTCTGGCCGCCCCGCCGACTTCCGGCGCGTATTCGGCCAAAGTGCTGGCCCTCAACCCCGTGGCCTACTGGCCCCTGGATGACAACGCCCTGGACCCGGGCACGGGGGTGGCTCCGGCGTATGACGCGACCGCCAACCAGCATGACGGCCTTTATGGCCCGGCGGCCCTGAATGGCTGGTCGGGTGACGGCATTGTCGGCCCGCAACCGACTGATGGCTTCTCGCAGTTTTCCGCCGGCCAGGGTGCCCTCGAGACCACGGCCGCCACCACCAACTCCTGGGTCATCGTTCCGGCGCTCAACTTGAACACCAACAACGTGACGATCACCATGTGGCTCAATCCCTCCGGCTCACAGGGGGATTTCACCGGGTTGTTGCTGAACCGGAACAGCGGCACCCAGGCCGGGATCAGCTACTCGACCGGCCAGCGCCTGGGTTATATGTGGAATAATAACGACGCCGGCACCTGGAGTTACGAGGCCGGACCGGTCATTCCCACCGGTCAGTGGTCGCTCGTCGCCCTCGTGGTCACCCCCACCAACGCCTCGTTCTATGTGATCAACACCAACGGGCTGGCCAACACCACCTATGCCTACCCGCACAACCCCATGACTTGGGGTGGCGATCCGGGACCCGACCCGCAAATCCGGATCGGCAGCGACACCGACTGGCAGGACCGGACCTTCAATGGCGTGATTGACGAAGTGGCCGTCTTCAACCAGGCGCTCACCCTGGGCCAGATTCAGAGCCTTTCCGGCTACACCTTCCTCAGCCTGGATCCCACCACGGCCCACTTCAAGGCCGCCATCGGCGGCCCGGCCGGCAGCCGGGTCTTGAACTTCAGTTGGGCGCCCGATCATGCCACCTGGCAGGTTTACACCAACTCCGTGGGCTTGGGAGCCGCCGGCAGTTGGTTCCCCCTGTCGGGATCGGCCTCGGTGACCAACCTCAGCCTCCCGCTGGATCCGACGAAGACCAACGTCTTCTATCAATTGCGGTATCCGTAAATTGCGTTATTCGTAAACCTACGGGCCGGTCCGCCGGGTGTCCGACCAGGACACCCGGCGTTCTGGCTGCAAGGCCGGCTCCCGGACTCAAGGTTCCGGAAAAGGCACAACCGGTACCCCATGCCCCAGTCGGGCAGGCCACCGCCTTTGGAGTGCGCGGACAGGTCCGCGCTTTTGGACGAGGCGACATGTCGCCTCGTCCAAAAGCGGCGTCTTGCCGCCGCACTCCAAAGGCGCCTCTTCAAAGGTACATGGGCACAATGCGCGAAAAATTTTCAGGGGGTTCTTTCCATGAACCCCCGAACGGATAACCCCTGCAATCATTGCAATCACCCGAGTCGGCCGAACCCTTCCCCTTCTCCGGGGGGAAGGCCGGGATGTGGTTCTTCGCTGTTTTCGGTGGAATCACCACTCACTTGGCCCTGCACCCGGGCGGGCCGCTTGGATATTGTGTCCCCCCGGCGGGATTTCAGGCGCGGTACAAAAACGCAATATAATGCCATTATAATGTTGACATAAAGCATATAGATGCGTATTCTGAAGGCCGGATTATGAATCTCTTTCGCGGCAAAATCGGACGACTCCCCGCCGGCCTGGGAGAGCCATTGCCCCAACGACTTGAGACCGGGGAAAGCGGGGAACCCCGGCTCGACGGTGCCGCCCGAGGTGGTTGGCGGTTTTCAGGCCGAAGGCTATTGGGGAGTGCGGTCCCGCCGTCGCGGGATCGTCAAGTTCATATGCGCGCACTGGTCCGACCCACCCATAACCTCGGGATGCAGGGCCTACCCGAATGGCGGAACGCCCTCCCGGCCATGCCGGCAAGCCGGGCCCGGGATTTTGCTGGCCACCCCATCCGCCGGCAGAACCTGAGCCATGGGTACCGCGTGGGGGGATCAACCTTGGCGGCAACCACCGGAACGGCCCCGGCTCATCCGCCAACGGGCCCCCGCCGCCCGGGTCGGTGGCGTGGCCTTGAGCCGTCATGGGTCCGCCCGGCTCACCGTGGAACGCCGGCCGGCCACCGTGTCGGCCCCCCGCCGGAACCAGCCCAACCAGCAAGAAACCAGGCTAAATGCCCAAGAAACCAGGTTAAATTTCCAAGAAACCAGGTTAAACCAGCCGATACGAGCATAAGTTTTCAGCCTCGGGTTTGGCGGTCGCGGAACGATGTCAGACCCTGTGGCTGGCCCCGGTGCATC
>Ga0302276_10000207_pt1 | contig 54610 bp, 45 predicted proteins | sample III_Bog_N2_3_FD_198768 | JGI IMG/M metagenome (GOLD analysis project Ga0302276, IMG submission 198768) | Peat permafrost microbial communities from Stordalen Mire near Abisko, Sweden - III_Bog_N2_3 | ecosystem: Environmental > Terrestrial > Soil > Wetlands > Peat | place: Sweden: Abisko...
TGCGTCAGAGACAGTCCATGACTTGATTTGTGCCATACAAATCAAGCATCGCCGACACGTATTCCGTTGACGAAGCTGATTTGATAGAACGAATCAAGATTGTCACTATTTGCGGATAGGCTCTTAGCAATCAACACTATTCTGCTACATCTTTCGATTGTTAGTCTCGATGCGCAATCACGTAATCCTTGATGCGGTTGTAGACCACATCGCTGACCACGCCGTTCTCCAGCAGGTCGGTTTTGGCGCGATAGGGGCGGAAGCGGACGATGCGGGAGGCCCAGGTTCGCGTCAGGCCCGGCACCTTGAGTAGTTCCTCCACCGAAGCATGGTTGATATCGAGGCGCGATGCGGGCGGCGGAGCTGTCTGCGAAGTCTTGGGCAGTCCCCGGGTGTCGCGGTCCTGGGTTTGAGCGCCAAGCAGCAGACACACTGCCAGAAGAGCAAATGACCATGCCGCAACTCGACCACTTCCCCGCACCGAATCATTCTCACTCTGTTTTGACATGCCAGCAAGAGGCCATTTGACAGATTCTCCGACTTCCGTTAGTTTTATTTCTAGATGCAGACCCTCCGCCATCACGGCCATCACCACCATCATGGACATTCCATGTCGGCGGACTGCCTTGGCCTGAACCAGTAGAGGCCAGATAGATCTCAAGAAACACCCAGCCCGCCGGCGACTCTGCCAGTGGGCTTTTTTGCGTTCAATCCACCATTTCAGACCAAGGAAGACAATGAGCAACTTGAATCCGACAATCGACTTCGACAAGATGGACGGCCTCGTCCCGGGAATCGTGCAGGATGCGCGCACCGGCGAGATGCTGATGCTGGGCTTTTTGAACCCCATCAGCTACGCCATGACCCTGGAAACCGGTTTCGTCACCTTCTGGAGCCGCACCCGCCAAAAGCTGTGGATGAAGGGCGAATCCAGCGGCAACCGCCTGCGCGTGATCTCCGCCGCCACCGACTGCGACAACGACACGCTGCTCTTCCGCGTGGTTGTCGAGGGCGATGGCCTGGTCTGCCACGAGGGCACGGTGAGCTGCTTCACCAAGCCGGTCAAGACTGACGTACCTTCCACCCTGTAACCGATGAAAGACGGAGAGAAAATCGTGGCTAACAAACTCAGACTCGGCATCCCCAAGGGAAGCCTGCAAGATGCAACCATCGCCCTGTTCAAGCGCGCCGGCTGGAACATCTACGCCGACGGCCGCTCCTACTTTCCTTCGATCGACGATCCGGAGATCGAGTGCATGTTGATTCGCGCCCAGGAGATGGCGCGCTACGTCGATCACGGCGTTCTCGACGCTGGCCTCACCGGCATTGACTGGGTGATGGAGAGCGGACTGGACCTGACCTCAATCACCTCGCTGACCTACTCCAAGCAGAGCCGTCGCAAGGTGCGCTGGGTGCTGGCGGTTCCCGAGGGTTCGGGCATCGAGCGGGCCGAGGATCTGGAAGGCAAGATCGTCGCCACCGAGTTGGTTGAGACCAGCAAGCGCTACTTCGCCGCCAAGGGTGTCAACGTGAAGGTCGAGTTCAGCTGGGGCGCTACCGAAGTGAAGCCGCCCATGCTGGCCGACGCCATTGTGGAAGTAACCGAGACCGGCAGCTCGCTCAAGGCCAACCGCCTGAAGATCATCGACACCCTGATGGAGAGCGAGACTCACCTGATCGCCGGCAAAAACGCCATCGTCGATCCCTGGAAGATGGAAAAGATCAACCAGATCGCCATGATGCTGCGCGGCGCAATCGACGCTCAGTCGCAGGTCGGCCTGATGCTCAATGTAAAGCGCGAGGATCTGGAGACTGTGCTGGCCGTGCTGCCCGCGCTGAATTCGCCCACTGTCTCGCAGTTGAGCAACTCGGAGTGGGTGGCGGTCAACACCATCGTCGAAGAGCGTGTGGCCCGTGACGTAATTCCCAAGCTGAAGGCCGCCAACGCCACCGGCATCGTCGAGTACCCGTTGAATAAGGTAGTGCTGTAGAAGGGACTGAGGGACTATGGGACTAAGGGACTTAGGACTGCCTTGGGCCTTGATCGCTGGTTCTGGCGAGCCATTCTCTGTGGCGAAATCCGGTATCTTTCGTTTCTGGTCCCTGGCCCCAATTGCCTTTTTGTAGTTAACGCAGCCAGCAGCACTGAAACCGCTCGCGCTTCCAGTGCTGTTGGCTTCAACCAAGTCCCTTAGTCCCTCAGTCCCTAACTCGTCCCAAGATTTTTCGGAGGCAGTCGATGAAAACGATCCGCACCAGGGGTCGCGGCGCAAAGCAGGCAGCAGAAGTGCTGGCCGCGCTCGAAGTCCGGGGAGGCGCGTCGCTGGACGCGGTGCTACCCGCCGTGCAGCGCATCGTGAACGATGTACGCAAACAGGGCGACCGCGCTCTGCTGCGTTATGCCGCCAAGCTCGACGGTCTCGAAGATGCTGGCGCAGTACGCATCAGTTGCGAAGAGATGGCGGCGGCCTGGGAGTCCGTCACGCCCGCCATGCGCAGCGCGCTGACCACTGCCGCCGCGCAGATTCGCGCCTTTGCCGTGAACCAACTGCCAGCGTCGTGGAGCGAGAGCAACGACGACGGCCTGCTTACCGGCCAGTTGGTGCGTCCTTTGGGCTCGGCTGGATGCTATGTGCCCAGCGGCCGCCATCCTTTGCCTTCGACCCTGCTGATGACCGCCATTCCCGCACAGGTTGCGGGAGTCGAGCGCATCGTGGTGGTCTCTCCCAAGCCCGCTCCCGAAACACTGGCCGCCGCGCACATGCTGGGCATCACCGAGTTCTACCGTCTGGGCGGAGCGCACGCCATCGCCGCGCTGGCCTACGGCACCGAGAGCATCACCCGCGTCGACAAGATCGTCGGACCCGGCAATCTCTTCGTGACCGCGGCTAAAAAGCTGGTGGCCTTCGATTGCGCCATCGACATGCTGGCCGGTCCCACCGAGGCCATCGTGACCAGCGATAAAGGCCGCGCCGCAGACATCGCCAGCGACCTGGTCGCACAGGCCGAACACGATCCCGAAGCCCTCTCCATCTTCATCACCACCAACGAAGCATTGGCCAAGGAAGTCGTTGCCGAGGCCAAGCAGCGTAGCCGCAGCAATCCCATCGCCCGCGAATCGCTGGACGCCAAGGGGCTGGTCATTCTTGCCGCCGACGTGGAAGAAGCGCGCGCGCTCACCAATCGACTCGCCCCCGAACATCTCACCGTCGATGCCCCCGGCGATCTGGACTGGGTGCAGAATGCCGGCTCGGTCTTCATCGGTCGCTGGTCGGCGCAGCCCATGGGCGACTACATCAGCGGACCCAACCACACCCTGCCCACCGGCGGCATGGCGCGGGTGCGCGGCGGCTTGAGCGTCAATGACTTCGTCAAGCTCATCACCGTGCAGCAATATACCGCCAAGGCCATGCGCACGCTCGGCCCACCGGCGGCGCTTTTAGCTGAAGCCGAAGGCCTCACCGGCCATGCCGAAGCGATTCGCGTGCGTGTACCCGCGACTGGACGAACACAGCTTGTATCCAAAGCCAGGAGGCCTCGTGGCTGAATCCATCTCCATTGTCACTCCCGCTCCGCGCCTGCGCGTGCAGGCCATGAAGGAGTACCATCCGCCACTGGGCTGCCGCGACAGCCTGCGCCTGGACTTCAACGAGAACACGCTAGCCTGTTCGCCCAAGGTGCGTGAGGCGCTGAACCGCATTACAACAGCCGACCTCACCCGTTATCCTGAGCGTGCTCCGGTCGAGGCTCTGGTGGCGCGGTCGCTGGGCCTCGATCCCGATCAGGTGGCGCTCACCAATGGCGTCGACGAGGCCATTCATGTGCTCTTCGAGACCTTTCTCGAAGAGGGCGACGAACTGCTGCTGCCCGTTCCCACTTATACGATGTACGAGGTCTATGTTTCGGCCACCGATGCCCGCGCAGTTCCGGTTCTGGCGGGCGATGATTTGAGCTTTCCCTTCGAGCGGCTGCTGGCCGCCATCACGCCGCGCACCAAGATCATCGCCATCGCCAATCCCAACAGCCCCTCGGGCTCTGTGGCCACGCGCGAACAGTTGGTAGAGATCGCGCTGCGCGCTCCTCATGCCGTACTGCTGGTGGATGAAGCTTACTTCCACTTCTTCGGCGAGACCATGATGGACTTGGTGGGCAAGATCCCTAACCTGATCGTAGCCCGCACCTTCAGCAAGGCCTACGGATTGGCCGGTCTGCGTCTGGGACTGCTGGCCGGGCCGACAGAGAGCTTGCGCTGGATCAAGCGCGTACTCTCGCCCTACAGCGTGAACCAGCTTGCGCTCGCCTGTTTGCCTCCTGCTTTGGAAGATACGGCCTACCTGAACTGGTACGTTGGCGAAGTGCTGGCCGCGCGTACTGAGTTTGAGGCAGCGCTCGACCGCTCTGGCATACGCCGCTGGCCGAGCAGCGCCAACTTTGTTCTGATCGATATAGGCGCGCAGCACAAAGAGTTCACGCGCCTGATGAGCGAGGCGGGTGTGCTGGTGCGCGACCGCTCCAGCGACCCCGGATGCGATGGCCGCGTACGCGTCACGATTGGTACTCGTGAGCAGATGCAACTGGCCATTGTGGCGTTGAACACAACCATGACAGCGCTACGGAAGTAGTTGCGCTGTATCACCGTGCCCCGATGCTAAGCGAAGATAGTTCAAGGAGATTGTTCATGAGCAGTGAGGCAATAAAAGATACGGGTGTCCCCGGTCCCGATTTTGTGGATACAACACAGCCCAAGCGCACTTCTGCCTTTGCCCGCAACACCACGGAGACCAAGATCGCCATCAACCTCACCATCGAGGGCGGCGGCAACTACCAGATCAAGACAGGCATTCGCTTCTTCGATCACATGCTGGAACTCTTCACCCGCCACGGCGCATTCGATCTGGAACTGACCTGCGATGGCGACCTCGATGTGGATCAGCACCACACCGTCGAGGATGTGGGCATTGCTCTGGGCGAGGCCTTCGACAAGGCTTTGGGCGACAAGCGCGGCATCCTGCGGGCTGGATACTTCCTGATGCCCATGGATGAGACGCTGGCCATCGCCGCAGTGGATCTGAGCGGACGCGCCGCCTTCGCCGTGGACGCCAAGGTCAAGACGCGTCTGGTAGGCGATCTGCAATCCGAACTGGTGACGGACTTCTTTGAAGGCTTTGCACGCGGCGCTCGCGCCAATGTGCATGTGAAGACCATGTATGGCCGTTCCAATCATCACAAGATCGAAGCCATCTTCAAGGCATTTGCGCGGGCGATGCGGGTGGCCTGCTCCAGAGACAAGCAACTCGGCGAGATGCTGCCGTCGACCAAGGGGTTGTTATAAGCATCTCTGATTCGCAAGGGATTTGAAAGGGCACGGCTCTGGGGTGCAAAGATGCTGAATGGAAGCATGTTTTGTAACAGGGCACGACTTTAGTCGTGCCGATGGCGAGTTCATTTATCGTTGGGCTTTAGCCCCTGCGTTTGTGTTACTACGACTACCGCTGTGCAGCGGCCAAAGCCGATTTCTTTTGATGCACTTTACGCCACGACTCAAGCCGTGTCCTTTCAAAGCACGTGTCCGGCTGAACAGAGATTGATCAGCGTTTTTTACGAACTCCGCAAGCTCCGCTAACCGCGCTAACTCCGCTACACGAGGTAACCATGATCATCACCGTCATTGACTACAAGGCCGGCAATCTGACCTCGGTGCTTAAATCGCTGCACCATGTGGGCGCGGAGACCGTGGTCACGGAAGACCCCGCGGTGGTCGCATCCGCCGAGTGCATCGTGCTGCCCGGCGTGGGCCACTTTCAGGCCACCGAACGGCTCGACCGGACCGGCATCACCAGCGCTGTTCGCTCGACCATCGCTCGCGGCGTACCCTTCCTCGGCATCTGCGTGGGAATGCAGTGGCTCTTTAGCGGCTCGAGTGAAGCGCCGGAGCAGCCCGGCCTTGGTTGCTTCGCACAGTCTTGTTCTCGATTCCCCGAAGGCCAGGAAAAAGTCCCGCATGTGGGCTGGAACTCGCTGGAGATCAAGCCCGGATCGCGATTGCTGGCCGGCGTGACGCCGGGAGAGTTTGTGTACTTCACCCACTCCTACAAAGCGCCGGTCACCGACGACACCGCGGCAACGACCCACTACATCGAGCCCTTCGCTTCCGCCGTCGAGCGCGGCAACGTGATGGGCGTACAATTCCATCCGGAGAAATCCGGCGAAACCGGGCTGAAGATTCTCACGAATTTTCTGGAGATTGGACGATGAAGATCGATTACAAAATTACTCTTGCGGATTACAAGGCAGCTGTCGCGCTTCATAATAAGCAAGATATCCGTAGGTCCCTATGCATGTTGATTGTCTTTGTTTTAGTGCCAATTACGGCTCTGGTAACAATTATCTTTCTTTCATCGGTGGATGTTCATAATGCATCCTATTCCAATTGTACTTTCTTTTTTTTATTGCTCCTTGTGTGTTTGCCATTTCTATACCCATATTTGATTCAAAAGCAATTCAAGCGCATATTTCCTTCTGGACAGACGGACCAAAGCATCCGAATTGATATTGACGACGAACGGATTATCTCTTCGTTCTCAGAAATCGTTGAGGTCAAGTATTTTTGGAATGCGATTCCAAATTTTGTGAAGAATGAGAAAGTAGCGATGCTTTATGTCAGTAAGTGTTGCTTCTTGCTTGTCCCAATAGCATCGCTTACACCCGAACAGCGCACCGAACTCAACGATCTAGTCGCCCGCCATGTTGTGAGGAAAAAATGATCACCAAACGCATCATCGCCTGTCTCGATGTTCATGATGGCCGGGTCGTCAAGGGAGTGCAGTTTGTCGACATCATCGATGCCGGCGACCCGGCGGCTCTGGCCGCGCGTCACGCCCGTGAGGGCGCGGACGAGATCGTACTGCTCGACATCACGGCCACCCATGAAGGCCGTAAGACATTGTTAGACACGGTAAGACGAACCGCCAACGAGCTCTTTGTCCCCTTCTGCGTCGGCGGCGGCATTCGCACTGCCGACGACGCCGCCCAGGTCTTCGATGCCGGCGCGGATAAGGTCAGCGTCAACTCCGCCGCCTTGAAGAATCCGCAATTGATTGACGATATCGGACGCAGCTTCGGCGCGCAGGCGGTGGTCTGCGCCATCGATGCCCGCCGCGACAAAGATGCTGCCGATCCCGTACGCGATGCCCAGGTCTATGTACAGGGTGGCCGCAAGCTCGCCGGACGGCGCGTGGTCGAGTGGGCGCGCGAGGCCGAGCAGCGGGGCGCGGGCGAGATTCTTTTAACTTCCATGGACTCCGACGGAATGCGTACCGGTTTTGACTGCGAACTGACCGCGGCGGTGAGCGCGGCGGTCAGTATTCCGGTGATCGCCTCGGGCGGCGCGGGCACGGTCGATCATTTTGTCGATGTCTTCGGACGCGGGCGGGCCGATGCGGCTCTGGCCGCGAGTATCTTCCACTTCGGCGTCTCCAGCGCCCGTTCCCTGAAAGAAGAGCTGGCCAAGGCCGGCGTCTCCGTGAGGTTGCCATGCTGATTCCTTCGATTGATTTGCTGGGCGGACAGATCGTCCAGTTGGTGCAGGGTGAAAAACTGCGTTTGGCCTTCGACGATTTCGAGTACTGGATTGAGAAATTCTCCAAGTTTCCTCTGGTTCAGTTGATCGATCTGGATGCCGCGATGCGTCAGGGCGACAACTCCGCGCTGGTCTCGCAGATCGCCAAGCGTCTTCCAGTGCAGGCGGGGGGCGGCATTCACAGCATCGACCGTGCCCGTCAGGTGCTGGACGCCGGAGCGCGGCGAGTGATTATCGGCTCGGCGCTGTTCACCGCTGAAGGGGTGAATACCCAGTTTGCCGGCGATCTGGCCGATAGCATTGGCGCGGAGCAGATCGTCGCCGGTATCGACACCAAAAATGGCAAGATCGCCGTAAAGGGCTGGAAGGCCAATGTCGAGTTCACCGCCGACGAGGCGATTCCGCAGTTGGAGGCGAACGTAGGCGCTTTCCTCTACACCCATGTGGACGGCGAGGGTATGTTGGGAGGCTTTCCCATCGAGACCGCGGCGCGGCTGCGCAAGCTGACCGAGCGGCAGATGATTGTGGCCGGCGGCATTCGCAACCAGCAGGAAGTGGACGCGCTGCAAGCTCTGGGCGTCGATGCCGTGGTCGGAATGGCTGTCTATACCGAACAACTCGCCGTATGATGGTACGGCACGGCGACCGGGGCAATCCCCGAGGGTTATGCTTACAGGGAATACCAGAGTAGCTTTGAGCTTTCGCACCGGCAAGACAAGGACTCAGACCATGGCCAAGCAGAGCGGAATCAGGGTATCGAAACGTCTGGACGAGGTGGGGTTTTCCGACATCGTGCAGATTCGCAATAAGGTGATGCAGCTGCGCTCCGAGGGCATTGCTGTCCACGCCATGCACATGGGCGAGCCATTTTTTGAGACGCCCCAGGCGATCAAGGACGCAGCCTGCCGGGCGCTGGCCGAGAATCAGACCCGTTATGCACCCTCTTCCGGCATTCTGGCGCTCCGCCAGGCGCTGGTCGAGAAACTGGCCCGCAAGAACGGCATTCAGGCCACCTCCGAAGAGGTCATTGTCACCGTGGGCGGCATGCAGGCGCTCTTTGCGGCCTTTCAGGGCGTGCTCGATCCCGGCGACCACGTGCTGCTGTTTTCGCCTTATTGGACGCCGATCAGCGACCTAATTACCGGAGCGCAGGCGCGCCCCCTGTCGGTGGCTACGGTTACGGCGCGCCGTCATGGCATTCGCCGTACGCTGGAGCAGTTCACGACCACCAAAACACGCGCCATCTACTACAACTCACCACAAAATCCCAGCGGCACTGCATTTACCCGCGCCGAGGCGGAGCAGGTCGCAGCCTTTGCCTGCGATCACGATTTGGTGGTCTTTGCCGACGAGGCGTACGAAGATCTGATGTATGACGGGGAGCATGTCTCCATCGCCTCGCTACCGGGCATGGCGGAGCGCACCATTACTTGCTACACCTTCTCCAAGACCTATGCCATGACCGGCTGGCGGGCGGGCTACGCGGTGGCCCAGGAGCCGTTCATGACCGCGCTGCGCAAGATGGTGCTGTACTCCACCAACGGCGTCCCCACGCCCGTGCAGTATGCCATGATCGAGGCGCTCAAGACGCCCGAGTCGGAGATCGCCCGGCTGCGCGGCGAGTACCGTCAGCGCCGCGATCTGCTGATCGCCGGACTCAATGAGGTTGGCCTGGATTGCGAACCGCCCGCTGGCGCTTTCTATGCCTTCCCCAACACCGAGAAGATTCACAAGTTCAGCCGCACCGCCGCGCAGATCCTGCTGGACAAGGCGCACATCGCCACCATTCCCGGTTCGGTTTTTGGCGCACAGGGCGAGGGTCATCTGCGCTTCGGCTATGCGGTTTCGATTCCGGAGATCGAAGCCTGCATCGAGGCGCTGCGGAAGTTTTTCGCATAATGTTTTGAAACCTTGCTGCGCTCAGGAATGAATTGTCATCCTGAGCGCAGCGAAGAATCTGCCGTCTGCCGTTGGTTTATTCCCTACAAGCGAGTCCTTCGACTTCGCAGGGCGCACAATACGCGCTCTGCTTCTCTCAGGATGACACTTTTATTTTTGAAATGGGCTTCGGGCTTATCAAACAGGGCTCTATTCGCTGTTCTGCTCTTCTCCGACAGCACGACTGGTTTCGACGCGAGAGGCCCGTAGCAGGCGGGCCAACTGCTTCAGATGCAGTTGCACGGCGTAGGCGCGCAGGATTTCGGCCTGCGAAAACTCCAGGCCCTTGGGACGCAGTCCATTCATGTGCGCTTCCAGGGCGTCGATGTCCGCCTCCAGGCTGATGCCGGCGGGTGGAATGTGAAAGCGCCAGGAGTGGATGCAGCCGGCCACGTGATGAAATCCAAATGAGATGTCTGCGGCCAGTTTGCCCAACACTGGATCCAAATGCTCGACATAGGCATCGTCGTTGCTATCTCGAACGGAATATTCCAGCGCAATCAGGGCATCAAGGACGGAGCGGCCAAACTGCGAAAGCATGCCCAGGCCTTCGCGCCACCCCGGGCCGCCGGAAGGCTCGTTGCGAGCGGCCTCCAATAGTTGATTATTGGAGCGCAGCGAGGCCATCACATCGGCGCGCAGAGTCGCCAGATTGGGTGCGGGTGTGCCGCTGTAGCCTTGCAGAATTGCCTCAAAAAAAGCGCTCAGCAGCAGGAATTCCTGTGCCAGACCGTCGCGCAGGCGCAGACGGGCGCGGTCTGGAAAGACCAGTGTAGCGATGGCCAGAGAGACCACAATGCCCAGACCAACCTCTGCAACGCGAATCAGGGCCAGATTCCAATGCGCTTCCGAGGAGTGCACCAGCATGACGATGCAGATGGTGACTCCGGCAAGCCGCGAACTGCTGCGCAAACCCAGCAAGCCACAGACCACCACCGCCACCAGTACCGCGGAGATGAAATTCCAGGGCAGAACGCCAAAGAGGGAGAAGAGAAAGCCGATGGCTGCGCCGATCAGAGTACCCAGCACACGGTCGCGTGAGGCGGACAGGGTTGCGCCAAAGTTGGATTGCAGCACGATGATGGCGCTGATAGCGCCCCAGTATCCATCGTGCAGTCCGATGGCCTGCGCCAGCCCCCAGCAAAGCCCTGCTGCCAGCGCTGTTTTGGCGGCGTGAATCAGCAGCCGGCGATGCTCCCTGGAGAGCAGGCCGCCATTCTCCTCACGCTCCGCAAGCAACTTGACTTCAAGCTGCTGATGCGACCACGTCTTGTTTGCCTTCAGGCGCATTTTTTCCTTCTGTCAAAGCAACCTGTGACCAAAGCAGGCCCGGTAAGCACAGACACTTCCAGTCTCAGGTCTTTGCCCGCGTCGGGTCAAACGGCAGATGCAGAGAGCGAGACGATAGACCTGCCTGGCTTGTAGCATAAAGGCAGAACGGCATCCTGCCGTCCATAGGTGAAGATCATGTTGAGAGTTGGATATCCGGCCACATTTGATCCAGAACTGCTTACCTGCTTTCCGCAGGAGGTTGAACTCATCCCGCTTGCCGAAACGATCGAAGGCGAAACCGAGATCGATGTCTGGCTGACCGATCCTTATACCAACAAAGCTCTGAAGATCTATCCCCACCTGCGCGGCGTGAAGTTGGTGCTTTCGCTGATGGCGGGGTGGGAGTGGATCCCCGACACCGTGGGCCCTCATGTAACCATCTGCAATGCCCGCGGCGCGCACAACACCTCGACCGCCGAGTGGACGGTAGGCGCGATTCTGGCCATGCTCAAGCACTTCCCTTTCTATCTCGGTGTGCAGCACGAGGGCCTGTGGAAGCGCCGCTTCGGAGCTACGGATAACTACGTCCGCATCACCGGTGATACCCGGCAGCTCTATCCACCGGTTCTGCTGGAAGAGTTGACCGGCAAGACAGTACTGCTGGTAGGCCACGGGGCTATCGGACAGACCATCGAACAGATGCTTGCGCCCTTTCAGGTCAACCTGATCCGCGTGGCCCGTACGGCGCGCTCGCAGCCTGAGGTTCATGCCGTTAGCGAACTCGACCATCTGCTGCCGCAGGCGGATGTTGTGGTGTTGATTCTGCCCCACACTTCGGAGTCCCATCTATTGATCGGCAGGCAGCAACTGTCGCTGATGCACCAGGGAGCGCTGTTGGTCAATGCGGCGCGTGGTCCCATCGTCGATACCGATGCATTGGTTGAGGCGTTGCAGGCCGGACGGATTCGCGCCGCGCTGGATGTGACCGATCCAGAACCGCTGCCTCAGGGCCATCCCTTGTGGAACTGCCCCAACCTGCTGCTGACACCCCACGTAGCCGGATCGAGCCCGCAGTTTGGGCCGCGCTGCCTGCAAATTGCTGCCGACGAACTGCGTCGCTATATCGCCGGAGAATCGCTGCACAACGTGGTGCAAGTCGCAAGCTGACGTTCGCTCTCGGCGCGCTCCGAAGCCCTGGCAGCGCGCTGCCATTCGATGATTCCGAAGACGGAAAGAACGATCAGGACGACATAGAGCAGGGCTGTCGGATACAGGTGCTGACTGATGAATTCGCCCACGTAGACGACGTTCACAGCAATCCAAAGCCACCAGTTGGCGATGTACTTGCGCACCGTCCACCAGCCGCCCAAGACGCTGTAGCTGGTCAGCATCGAATCGAGCCAGGGCAGAGCGGCGTGGGCGTGATTCATCCAGACACCCAGCACAATGCCGCCGAGAAAACCGGCCGCAATCCCAGTGATCATGCTACGCAGGGTCAGGCGAACCACGCGCACTTCGCCCTCCTGGCGCAGGCCGCGCACCCAATACCACCAGCCGTAGAAGGAGAGCGGAAAGCCCCCCAGGATGAGCAATGCACCGGCGTAGAGGCGCGCATGGAAAAAGACAATCATGTACGAGATATCGGAGACCAGTTCGATCGGCCAATAGGAGATCCTGCGTTTGGCCGATAGCCAGGTGCTCACCAAACAGGTGAGCATGCCGAGAATCTCAAGCCAGTTGCTGCGACAATAATCAAGCATCGATATCCAGCTCATGATTCCCCTTGAAGCACATGGTTGTGCGCATGCGCCCATTGCTTGATGGCATGGAGCAGTTTCTCTCCGCCAGGTCCACGCATCCAGCGCGCCCGGCCGACGAGATAGTCATCCACGCAGACGCGCAGATTCTTTACCGAGTGCAAGACGCTGGCGAAATAATCCGCTTCGGTCAGCGCAAACTCGGCGTGGCACAGAGCAGCCATGGGCGCCAATGCGGCCAGCTCCGCTTCGGTCAGCGGGCGAATGGAGGTATAGCCATCGAGCAGCGCATACAGATGATCGATATGAATGGGGACGTTGTCGATCCTGATTGAATCCCCGTTGATCTCCAGCCATTCCACGATACTGCGCTCGATGGTGTGGGCGATGTCGTGCACCGCCGTGGTGCGGTCGGCAAGACCGAAGTCGAAGATGGTGGAGGCCTCGGCGTAGTTGCCTCTAACGCTCCACAAAATATTGGAGGCGTGCAGGTCGTTGTGGGTCCACAGCGGTGGAAGCGCGGGTAATAGCGGTTGCAATTGCGCATGAAAAGGCGCTAGCAACTTCAATGCCTGTTCACAGAAAACCTGCGTCTCCGCATCATGGGCCAATGTGGGCCTCGCGGCAAGATAGCGTCGCATCGCAGCACGTGCATCTGAAGCAGCAAAGATGGAGAAGCTGGCAATGAGCGGGCGAGGGGGTCTGGCTGGAGCGTCAAACCCTTCGGCAGCCCGATGCAAACGCGCCAGCGCCTGACCGGCGGAGTGTGCATGAGCAGCGGTGAGGAACGGCGTCCACGACATCGCGTCGCCATAAAGATCGATGCCGATGGGAGCTTCGTGAACTTCGTAGGTCCACTCGCCGATCTCGACGGCGGTCTCGCCTTCAGCCGTTGTAAAGACTCGCGGTACGGGAGCACCATGCTCCAACAAATGACGCAGAAAGCGGTGCTCTTCGCGCAGTCCCTCGGCGTCGCGCACCATTTGATGATGGCGCTTGATGAAGACGCAGCCGCCGCTGGTGCTCACCACACTGGCCGCCGAAAAGGGGCGGGGGCTGGTGGTGAGGATCTCGATGGGTTCGCCGCAGTTGGGATAGCGCAACAACAAGGCACGCACTTCCGCGATCTCCAGAGGAGCCCAGTCGGGCTTGACCCTGGCCTTATCCATGCCGTGCGTGGTTGATGTTGCGCTCATGCTGCTGTTGTTCCCGTCTCCGCATGGGTCTCTAGAAAGTGTAATGGGCCGAGAGCCGCACCGTCGTGGGCGCACCCAGATGAATGAAGGTGTCGCCATAACTTGCGCCGGTATCCTTCCAGTAGCGCTTGTCCAGGATGTTATCGGCGTAGATGCGCATGGTCACATGCCCCTGCTCACCGCCCGGGGTGTAGCGAGCGCCGAGGTTGAAGAGGTTGTAGCCGGAGACGCTGACCGTATCATCGCGCGTTGCTTCCTTGCGTCCGGTGTAGCTCCAACCCGGCATTAGATGCAGATTGTGAGCGTGGGGCACGAGCAGATCGGCAAAGAGGTTGGTGCGCAGATGCGGAGCGTTGAGGATCTGCTTGTTGTCGTCTGTCGGCGTGCCGGTATTGTCTGATTTGGCATTTAACGCCGTGGCCGAGGCCGTCAGACGCATCCAACTGGTGGCCTTGCCTTCGGCGTTGAGTTCGATGCCGTTGTGGGTTTCCCGGCCTTGGGAAACAAAGTTAAAGCCGCCCGAACCGTCGCTTTCTGGGTAGAAAAAGGGCGCACGCATGTGGAACAGAGCGGCAGACACCAGCATCCGGCGATTCAGCTCATACTTTGCGCCCACTTCGGCTTGACGCGTGTAGAAAGGGCTGAGATAGATGTTTGCATTGTCGGCCCACCACGGCGCTTGAGGACCAAGCGAGAGCATCACACTGTAGTTGCCATAGAGTCGCAGACTGCCGATTGGATTGTAAGTAGCCGCATACTGGGGAAGCCACACCATCTTGTCGTTATAGATGGGCGCACAGGGACTGGGCGTCAGAAAGAAGTTGCTGCATGTAGCGTAGGGCGAATAGTTATGGTCGCGCAGAGAGTCTTCGCGGCCTCCTGCGATCAGTTGAATACGGCCCGGCAGTTGCATCCGGTCTTGCACGATCAATGCCGCCTGGTGGTTGTCTTCGTAGAGACGGCGCGGGCCGGCGGACTGATGCGGGTCCTCCGCTGCCGACAGATCGACAGGGGCAATCGGTTGATAGATATTGTCGGAACCGACCCAGGTATAAACTGCGCCATTCTGCACGACACCATTGAGTGAACTTGGCTGATCGATCGTATAGAATCCCGGCATCTGCACGCTGCGACTGAAGAGCACGCCGCCGACAGCTAAATCGTGGGTCACGACTCCAGTCTTCACCTTACCCATAGCCATGGCCTCAGCCTGCGCATTGATGCGCAATTCACCGGGGTTGCGGTAGTCGTAGATATCGTAATCGCCATAGGGAGAGAAGAAGTAATCGGCGCCAGCGACGCTGTTGCCGTAGGCGTAGACCACGTTATCGTCAATCAGCGAATGGCTGAAGCTGGCAGCGGCAAAGGCCTTCCAGGCATGAGGAAGATCGTAGTCCAGGCGCGTGCTGGTATTAAAGGTGTCGAAGGTGTTGGGTTTGGCCCAGCTCTGCTCGCCCAGCATCGTCGAGGGATAGATGCTATTGATATCGGGCAGTTGCATGGTGGTGCTGCCAGGTAAAGGGTCCAGCAGTTGATAGCCGCAGACCGAGCGCTCCAGCTTGTGCTGGTACTCGAAGTCGCCTTTGAGAATCGCCTTCTGCGAGATCTTCCAGTCCGCAGCGCCTGCGCCCATGGCGCGCCATCCGTCGGCCTCGTTGACGTAGCTCTGGATCTTCTCTCCGGCCAGATTGATACGCGCACCTACCTGCTTGCGGCTGCCGAAGAGCTGGCCCAAGTCGAATGCGCCGAAGCTGCTACCGCGATGATCCGTAGCCAGATCGGCGGCCTTCACAAAGATGGGCCGCTTGGTCTCAAAGTTGATCAACCCACCCGCCGAGGCCACGCCGCTTTCGATGCCGGCGATCCCCTTGAGGAACTCCACGCTTTCCTTGTTTTCCAGTGGAACATCCTGCTCACCGGCGATGCTCATGCCGTTGATTTGCAAGCCGGTGGCCAGATCGATGGTGAAGCCGCGAATCTCGTAGTCGCCGTAGTAGCCCACCGGGGCATAGTCTTCGCCAATCGAGGCGTCGTTCTTCACCACATCAGAGAGCAATCGCGCTCCCTGATCGAAGAGCAGTTCGCGGGTCACGACTGTGGCTGAGGCAGGCAATTCCTGCAACGTTTCGCCCGTCAAACTGCCCACTGTCACGGTTACAGGCAGGTAGTCGTCCTTGATGGTGTCATGAACCTGCACGGTGGTGGTCACGCGCGGCAGCAGCACCTGCGGTGCGGCAGACGCCTTCGGCTTGGCTGAATCTTGCGTTGCAGGCGTCTGGGCATTGCTGGCTGACTGCGCTGCCAACACTGCGGAACTCGCCCATGAGCACGCCAACAACAGGCTCAGGGACAGCACGGCGCGGAAGCCAGAGCGGCAGGTGCGATTTTGGGGGTGATGGATTGCAGGAAAGGATCTGCGAGCGGAAGCGGCGGCGGCGAAATTGAACATAAATACCCCTTGTTTCCCAAAAGAATGAAACAAGAGCGCTCGCGCTACGATTCGAAAATAGCTTCGAAAACTTCCCACGCCGGTATTATCCGGATCGGGTTCGAGGGTATCTCTCAGCCCCACTGTGTGGAGCACCCCTGTTTCAGATTTCGATTGAAACACTTCCTGGCAGGATTTGCAAATGCGCACTGCCAGGAATGTTGCCTTCGCATTTGCTGGAAATCGAAAGCGGCGCGACCGTTTAGCCCCGACAATCCTGGCCACACTGCCGCACCGCTCTGAAAAAACTGCTATTATCCCCGGCCCACCTTGAACGCTCCCACCAGGCCGGTCAGTTCATTGGCTAGCTTGGAGAGTTCCTGACAGGCTTCCACCGACTGCTGGGAACTGGCGGCGGTATGTTCGATGATGGCGGCGATTTCCTTGACGTTGGCGCCAACGGACTGCGTCGAGTACGACTGCTCGGTGGCCGCGGCGGCGATTTGCGTCACCATCTTCTGCACTGATTCGGAACCGTAGATGATGCTGGTCAAAGCTTCACCGGCGGAACGCGCCGATTCCACGCCATCCTGCACGTGAGTCATGCTGGCGCGCATGGCTTCGACGGCCTCGGAAGTGCCCTCCTGAATGGCGTGCACCGTGGCGTCGATCTCCTTGGTCGCGGCGCTGGTGCGCTCTGCGAGCCGGCGAACCTCTCCGGCAACCACCGCGAAACCACGGCCATGCTCACCGGCGCGAGCCGCCTCGATCGAGGCGTTCAGGGCCAGCAGGTTGGTCTGGCCGGCAATCTCATTGATAACACTGATGATTTTGCCGATGGCGTCGCTGGATCGGCCCAATTCTTCAATCTTGGCGGAAGTCTCCTGGTTGGCCTTGAGCAGTGCGCCGATGGTCTCCACCGTGGCGTGCACTGTCTCACCGCCGGTCTTGGCGCTCTCTTCAGCCTTGCGGGCATCCACGGCGGCGCTCTGTGTGGTTTGGCTGATCTCCTGCACCGCCGACGACATCTCGTTCATGGTGATGGTGATCCGCTCCGCCTGATGCTGCTGCTGGGCCGCCTGATCCGCCGTGGTGCGCGCGGAAGCAGCCAACTCGGCCGCTTCGTCACCCAGAGTATGCGCGTGAGCAGCCACCTGGCGCACGATATCTTCGATTCTGGCGATGAAGACATTGAACCAGGTGCCGACCTCGCCGATTTCGTTGTTTTCCTTAATCTCGATGCGGCGGGTCAGATCGCCTTCGCCCTCGGCGATATCCTGCATGTGCATGGCCAGGGAGTGCAGCGGCATCACCACCTTGAACTGGACCACAATCCAGGCTAGTCCGCAACTGATCACGGCGAAAACCAGCATAATAAAGCCCACCACTCGGCTGCGTACAGACCAGGCATCGACGGTATCCAACTGTTGCTGAAAGTAGGCAGAGATGGCTTTGTCCAACACCACCATGGCGTCGGTGAGCGCCTTGTTATCCTTGCCCAAAGCGCCTACCTGGGCCATCATGTCATCGCTGGGTCCGTCCTTGGCTCCCAGGATCGCCGCGTAGGTGTCGTGGTCCCGAGAACGTATCGAGGCAAACTGTGTAGTAAGGTCGCTGACCTGCTTGCTCAACTCCGGCACCGAGGCCAGATCGGTTTTGACGAGGTCAAGCGCCGCAGCCACTTCTTCTGCATCTTTTTCACCACCCGCAAGAGACTTGGTGTCTTGAAGCACCACCGCATCGCCGTAATGCTTCTTCATGCGCTCAAAAGAGGCTTCCGCGCCCTGCATTTGCAGGGCCGCGGGGAAGAGCGAAGAGGATATCTGCGACATCCGATTATGGGTGGCTGTTGCCGAAACCCACACCATCGCCAGCAGCAGCAGGTAGCCTCCCGCCAGCACTGCCAGAATGCCTAGAATCCGCGTCTTGATCGTCGTCTGTCCGAACATGGCATCACCTTACTGCAAGAATTTTCACGCCCTCGTGAGGGGTTGATTTGCCAACATAGCCGATCGCGCCGGGAGTGCGAGCAACATACTCCACCATCGCTGCTTCCGAATCGAGAGATTTGGGCATGGACGCTTGTCCGGAAAAGACCAGGCTGCGCCAGCTTGCCCGAAAAGCCGCGTCTCCCTTACCGATGTAAGCAGTCAGAAACTCCTCATGAACAGTACCCGACCTGAGAAGAATAGGTGTCACGCGCGCCCCGTCCTTCAAGCTGGTAGCGCCTCCGGTAAAAACATCGCGCAGGTCGCTTTTGCTTATCTCGGCAGATTTCACGCCAGGATTCGCAATCACCACGACTTGCGCCATTGCCGACCGGGACAGAACCGTCAGAGCGGCCACAAACAGGAATACAAACAGAATCTTTTTCATTGCACTTTCTCCTTTCGTCCGCCGCTTAGAAGTTGACGCCAATTTTCAAGACGGTAAGCCGGGTGTCGGGCTTTTCGCCGTGAGGGTTCATTACCGAGTCGGTGTTCTCGCCTGTGCCGTCGATAAAGTGTTGTTCAACCTTGGCATAGAGAAACTCATTGAAGTCGTAGTGGGCATTGAGCGCCCAATCCTTGGAAAAACGGCCCGGTCCGAGCGAGTCCGCATGGTCAAAGAACTGACTCTGATAGATGCCAGCTGTGAGTTTGTTGGTCACCTTATAGGTGGCCATCCCATACCAGGAGTGCTCATCGGTCTTGACAGTCTCGGGAATTGAGCCGGTGAGCGCGCTCGACAAAACGATCGGCACAGTGGCCGGCAGCCGTGAGTACTCGGCGGCGAACATGATCTTGTTCTTCTCATAGTGGCCAAAGCCGTTGTATATATTCAAGGGATTGATCGTGAATGTGCCGGCAAGGGGGATCACCAATCCGGCATAGGGGCCGGCTGGGACGGTGTACGTGCTGGTCACGGGCGCCTTCCATTGCTCATCTTTGGCATCGGAGGCTCCGATCATCAGTCCGCTGATGGGGGTCTTCCAGCGCAACGCACCACCAAAGGTTGCGCCACTGATGCCGTTGGGGAGCGTGAGCCCCCCCTCCGTGAGCGCCAAAAAATACCCGTCCGTGCCAGCCAGCACGCGCTCTCCACCAAAGGCGCGGTATTCGAGTTTGCCCGCTTTGGGTCCAAGATTCAAGGTGCCGTAGACCACGCCACCATAGTGCGCCAGAAGTGAGTTGCGGCTTTCGATCGGATAGATGCCCTGAGGAAGCAGCGCCCAGATATAGCCCGGGTCGATATCCTGAATGTCATTGAAGAGGCCGGTGGGAGTCTTGACCTTGCCAAAGCGCACGCCGAATTTGTCATTGACTCTATAGTCGGCCGAAGCCCAATCCAGGGTGATGGCATTGCCCAGGTTTCCCAGCAACGAATAACGTCCTTGCACACCGACGCGAAGTTTGGGAGAGGGCTGGGCGGTAATATTCAGCACGGCCTCGGTCCAGGCCGGGCTACCATTGCTGGTGCTGGCTGTAAACATGTTGTTCTGCGTGGAATACAAGAATCCCTGCGTGGCATAGCCGTGAATCTGGATATTCAAATCATCCAAACTCTGCGCCATTGCCGATGCGACGCCCAACGACAGCGCCAAAGCCCCCATCAAAAGTCGTTTCATGCTTCCCGTCCTCCATTTCGTACCATTTTTTCGCGCGACCGACCCGAAATTCGACCTTTTTCCGGGCTAAAGCGACAAATCCGTATTTGCGACAATCTCCGGATTTTGAACAACTTGGGCTTAGTTTCAGAGTGATCCTATCCATTCATCGGCATCTGTGAAGAAACAATGAATGAACACAACTCAAATCAGCATTGCCACATCCTCAACACGATTCATCGGACAGAGTCCCTTCATTTCCGCGCTCACTTCACCACCAGCACCTTGACGCTTTGGTGCGGCGAGGTTTCATTGATGTAGCCGATGGCGCCGTTATGGTGGGCTACGAAATCCACCACCGCGTTGTCCGGTTCCAGGCGCAACGGCATACTGGTTTTGCCGGCGAAGACCAGAGCCCGCCATCCAGCGCGGTACTCGGTATCAGACTTGCCAATGAAGATCTGCAAAAATTCTTCGTACTCGGTACCCGGCTTGAGCAGGACCGGGATCACCTGATTGCCGTCGGGCAGGGTGGTCACCGTGCCGGTAAAGATGTCACGCAAGTCATTACGGGAGATCTCGTTGGTCCGCACGTTGGGATTTGCGATCACAATCAGTTGAGCTTCCGCTTTGTACGCGCTTCCCATCCAGAGAAGAATGGCGAGCACTGTCAGCATGATTCGTTTCATGGCCCCGTCTCCTCTTCTGGCTAAAAGCTGAATCCCGCGCGCACGACCAGCGCGTTGGTGTAGGTGGCAAATCCATCGGGGTTCTGCTCGGGATAAAAGCCATTGGGATAGTGAACGTCCCCGTAACCATTCATGAAATGCCCCTCGACCTTGAAGGTCGTAAAGCGGTTGAGGGTAAACTTTCCGCTGACCACCTTATCGAAGTCGCGGGTTTGCGGATAAGGCCAGACCACCTGACTCTGTTGGGGAATGTCGCGGTAGTGAGAATAGTAGGAACCAAGCTCGAACCAGCGATTGACACGCAGCCCGCCGCCGGCATACCAGCCGCGGATGTCCTCATTGTCTATTCCGTTGGAGTTGACCCAGTCCTGGTAGTTGCGGCGGTACTCGGCGTCAAGATGCAGACGCCCATGGATGTACTGTCCGAAGTATTGGTTGATCCAGTCGTGCCGGGAGTACTGCCAGAAGGGCATAAAACCTGGCGGTCCCTCGTTCTTGTAGTACGGCGAAGGCGTGGGCGGCGGCGGAGCGCCCCATCCGGTAATGGAGAGCGCCTGATCGAGCCGTGAAATGCCTAACGTGAGGCCATGCAATGGGGCTTGCCAGCGCAGATCGCCACCATAGATGGGCCCGGCAATGGTGCTGTAGTCGATTTGAAAACGGGTTGCCAAGTAGGCGAATCCGCTATGCAGACTGTCGGAGCGACGACCTCCGTATGCGGTGTAATTCAGGGTTCCGCGGCGATGCGGCAGGCGCACTTCGCCATAAATATCGCCGCCCTCATGGGCGATAGTGGCATCGCGCAGGTCGATGGGATAGACGCTCTGCGGCAGTAACGCCCAGGTGATGGCGAAATCCTGATCCTGAGTATCGTTATAGAGCCCCAGAATGGTTTTCACCTTGCCTGCGCGAAATCCCAGCCAGCCCTTGGGCCGCCAGTCAATCAGCGCCCAGTCCAACTGGGGATGCCATTGTCCAAGTTGCCCCAGGTTGCGGTCGTAGACCTGCCCACCGATACGCAGATTGGAGCGCAACTGCATGCCAGCGTTCAACCCCATATCGGTAAAGGCAAAGCTGCCCTGATTGCTGTTGGTGGTGAGCCAGTTGTTGGTGTTGGTGTAGAGGAAGCCCTGGGTGCCGAAGCCATGCAACTCCACTTTACGCGGACCTATACGGATCTCCTGCGCAGACAGCAAGATCGAGAGCGTCAACCAGCCCCCTATCATGCACACAAATCTCTTTCTCGGCATATTTGTCTCTCCACGCTGTTGACCGGATTGATCTGGACCTGATCCATACATGAGCGGGACGCTCCGGCCTCCGAATCCCCGGACCCCCCTCGCCCCGCTTCCTCACAACATGCCATCCTTCAACGCTTACTTCACCGTCAGCACCTTGACGCCCTCATGAGGCGCCGATTTGCTGATATAGCCAATGGCCCCGTTGCTGTGTGCGACAAACTCCACGACGGCGGCGTCGGAGTCCAGACTTTTGGGCATGGAGGCCTGACCGCTGAAGACCAGGCTGCGCCATCCGGCCCGGTAGGTGGTGTCGTTCTTGCCGATGTAAACCTGCAGGAACTCCTCATGTGCGGTGCCTGCCTTGAGCAGAATCGGCACCACTCTGGAGCCGTCCTTGAGCGAGGTTGCGTTGCCGGTAAAAACATCGCGCAGATCGTTCTTGCTGATCTCGCTTGTCTTCACGCTGTTGTTGGCGATGACCAGCACCTGGGCCTGTGTGCGCGCGGCAAAGACCAGCGCGGCGGCCATGAACAATAGAATCGTAACGATTTTTTTCATGGTGTGCTCTCCTTGCACGGCTTAGAAACTTACGCCTATTTTGAGAATGCTCATCCGCGTATCCGGCTTCAGGTTGGTGTTGTCTACTGTCAGATAGCCGAAGTTGGTGCCATCCATGAAGTGCTGCTCGGCCTTCAAGTAGAGAAAGGGATTGAAGTCATAGCGACCGGAAAGCGCCCAGTCCTTCTGGTAACGGCCGGGACCCAGCGCCGCCTTCTCGTCGAAGAAACTGCTGTAGTACAGACCGGTAGTCAGCTTGTCGTTGGCCTTGTAGCTGGCCATCCCATACCACTCGCGATGATCGATGAAAGACTGCTGTAGCCCCGGAGGTCCCGTGGTGAAAATCGATTTGTGATCAGCGGCAACGCGGCTGTATTCACCCGCAACCATGACCTTGTTGTGTTCATATTTGGCGAAGAAGAAAGGGATATCAAAAGGGGAATCGATGTTGTTGCCCACAAATCCAGGCGCCGGGACTGTGACTTTCCCGGTCAGGTCCTCACGATCCAAAGCCACGCCGAGTAGCAAACCATCTACCGGCGTATGCCAGCGCAACGTCCCGCCCGAGGTAGGTCCATTCAGACCATTGGGAAAGTCCGCGCCTCCCTCGATGATAGGCACAAAGAAGCCATCGTCAGCCGGCAGCACGCGCTCTCCGCCATAGAGTTGATATTCCAGTTTTCCTGCCTTATTGCCCAAGCGCAGGTTGCCATAAGCTACTGCGCCATAGTGGGCCAATATAGATGTTCGACTGGTGATGGGATACGCCGACTGCGGCAGCAAACTCCAGAGAAAGGCAGGGTCGATATCCTGAATATCATTGAGCAGTCCGTTGGGTGTCTTTACCTTGCCAAAGCGAAAGCCGAATTTCTCATTCACTTTGTAATCGCCCGAAGCCCAATCCAGAGTGATGGCGTTGCCGAAGGTGCCCATCAGGAAATATCGAGCCTGTACACCGACCCGCAGTTTAGGCGCAGGTTGAGCTGTCACATTGAAAACCGCCTCGGTCCACCCTGGACTGCCATTCGTGGTCTCCATCGAATTCCAATTGTCTTGTGTGGTGTAGACAAAACCCTGGGTTGCATAACCGTGAATCTGAATATTCAGGTCGTCCAGACTCTGCCCCATGGCACTAGCAGCGCCCAGCGCCACAATCAACGCCCCCATCCAAAAACGCTTCATATGCTCTCTCCTGTTCGAAAACAGGCAGACTGTGAGGAGATGTGCAAGCTCGGTGCTGGTCTTGGCCCCTGGCACTTCGACTCGATTGCGCGCTGGCACGTGCCTTGCCGCGGCAGACGCACCTCGACTGGAAGCCGAGAAATGCGTTTCTCCCCACACTATCGGCGGTTCTACTTCCGGCATCAAGATTTTCGGAGTTGAACGATAGTGAATTGCAGTGACTTATTCCCGATTTGCACTCGACCTGAGGTTCCGGGAGTCAGGAGACGGGTAATCGAGAGTTTCGGTCGATCTTTGCTCCCGCCCGAGGTCCGTTTTGCACCGAAAATGCAGCAGCTGAACAGCTCTCTCCAATAGGCTGGAACAGGCTTCTGTTCAGGTCTCGGGAAACCTGCTGCTTCCGTCTGATTCTGAAAGACTTTCCAACCAGCATAATCACCGCCTTGCAGACGCTTGCGGGATGTAAAATATTTATGAAAAGAATCCTCCAGCGCCTCAGCGCAGGCGTTACCTTTTTAAGAGCAAAATCCTCACCTCGCGAAGCGTTCCACAGCTCACCGCATTTTCTGAAAGGGTACCGAATGAGCAGTTTTTGTTTCCCTGCCTGCTGGCGCAGGCAGATCGCCGCGCGGCTACTTCTGGCCTGTAGTCTGGCGGCGATAGCCGCCGCTCCGTTGGCAGCTCAATCCACCTTTGGGGCTATTCTGGGCACGGTTCGCGATTTCAGCGGCGCACTGGTCGTCGGCGCGCGAGTCACGCTGGTCAACTCCGGAACAGCATCCACTCGTACTATTCAGACCGACAACAGCGGCAGCTACTCCTTTCGCAATCTGGACGCCGAGAGCTATGCGCTGACCATCGCCGCGCCGGGATTCGCGAACGAGTCGCTGCCCCGGATTCAGCTCACCGCCCGCGAGACTCGGCGCATGGACGTGGTCCTCAAGCCCGGCGCAGAGACGCAGACGGTGATCGTCAACGAGGACCCCATTCCGGTCATCTCCACCGACGTTTCCAATCTGGCCGAGACCAAAGTCGGCGAAGAGTTGGTGGAACTGCCGGTGGCTATCTACTCCCGCTCGACCGGCTCCACCAGCCCCATCTCCACGCTGACCACCGAAGCCGGCGTGCAGACCGACGATGGCGGCAATCTGGCCGTGATGGGAACCACCGCCGCGCTGCTCAGCGTGACCATCGACGGCATCTCCTCGGTGGGCGTCGAGTACTCCGGGCCGGTCAACGAGATGTTTCCTTCGTTCAACTCCATCGAGGAGATTCGCGTTTCGGAATCCAACAACAACGCGGAGTTTGGCGGTGTCGCCGACATCACCACCGTCTCCAAGGCGGGCACGATGCACTATCACGGTGGACTCTTCGAGAACCACGAGAACACGGTCTTCAACTCCAATAACGCCTTTACCAGCTCCAAGCCGCGCATCATCATGAACGACTTTGGCGGCACGATGGGCGGACCGCTCACCATTCCCCATGTAAATACCGGGCAGAGCTTCTTTTTTGCCAGCTACGAGGGCCTGCGCCTGCCCCGGCAGACACCGCTGGTGCTCAGCGTGCCTTCGCTGGCCATGCGCTCGGGCAATCTCAGCGATTATCTGAGCGACCAAGGCGTGGCCGCCATCTGTACACCCAGCCAGACTTCGGCGCAAAACGGCTGCCAGACCAACAGCGCTACGGTCATCACCAACACCGGCAATGTGGCGGTCAATCCCCTCTCCGCGCGGCTGCTGACGGCGCTCTTTCCCACGCCCAACTACGGCGCTTCAGACTCCTACGCCAACAACTATCTGGACAATTTTTCGTCGCCGATCAGCGCCAATCAGGGCGATGTGCGGCTGGACCGCACTCTTTCTGCCAAGCAGACGATCTTTGCCCGCTTCTCGTACAAGAACCGGCAGGTGACAACCGCGCCCTCGCCCAACTGCACCTACAGCTATTGCGCCGAGGCCGGCAGCCCGTTGCAAGGCGGCTACAACACGCCGGAGATCGACGAGGGGCTGACCTTCGCCCATAACTACATCTTCAATAACGTACTGATGAACGAGTTTCGCGGCGGCTACAACGCGCAGCACAGTGCCGAGACGCAAAGCTACTCGACGGCCGATTTGCTGGCCCAGACAGGGCTCTCCGTTCCCCAGCCCGACCTCAGCTGGTCGGAAGCGCCGCAGGTGCTGATCAATGGCTTCATGTCGACGGGCGCGGGCAATCCGGGAATGCAGCGCGGCCAGATCATTCAGGCGCTGGACAATCTGACCTGGACCCGCCAGAATCACACCTTGAAATTCGGCGCGGACTTCAAGCGGCTGAGCGACCACGATGACAACGTCTACGGCAACTACCGCTCCGGCTGGTATGTATTCAACGGCTCCTCGTCGGTCGGTTACTCGGTTGGAGATCCCTATACTGCCTTCTTGATGGGTTATCCCGACACCACCGAGGTCAGTTCCACCAACAAGCCCACCATGGACGGTTTGGGCTATTCCTACTCCTTTTATGCCCAGGACGACTGGAAGATCACCCCGCGCCTGACCCTGAACCTGGGGCTGCGCTATGAGCTGCATCCGCCGGTCCGGGAGATCCACTCCAACACCGCTACCTTCGACCCCGATTGGAGCGGCCTGGGTGCCGACGGATCGTCCACGGTGCATGGAGCCGTGGTGGTTTCCAACGCCGCGGCGCTCTCCTTCGAGTCCTCCGACTTTGCCAGCTCGATCTATCCGACGCAGGTGCTGACAGCCGCGCAGGACGGCATTCCTTCGGCACTGCGGTACACCGACAAGAGCGACTGGGGTCCGCGCCTGGGCTTTGCCTGGCGGCCCTTCGGCAACGACCGCACGGTGGTGCGTGGCGGCTGGGGACGGTTCATCGAGACGCCACTGGGCTTCTCGCTGGTGGCCGGCTGGGCGGTTCATTCCAGTTCCCTGGACACCTATAACCAGGATTTCGCTACCGGCAGCAACACGCCGCTGCTCAGCTTCGCCGCTCCGTTTAACACTGCGGCGGGCAGCTCCGGCGGCACCGCGGTCTTCGACTACGCATTTCCCATTCACTACAAAGACCCCACGGTGCAGCAGTGGAACCTGACCCTGGAACGGGATCTGGGCAAGGGCTTCGGCGCGCGCTTCTCCTATACCGGCAGTGCCGGGCGCAATCTGGAGGCGATGGTCGACCGCAATCAGGTTGCGGCCAACACGCAGGGCTATGAGCTGGCCGGAGCCAACCGCCCCTACCCCTTGTGGAGCATCATTCAGAGCGTGGCCAACGCTGCGGAGAGCAACTACAACTGTGGAACCGTGGAGTTGTCGCGGCACACCGGCAAGTCGCTGACCTTCGACTCCAGCTACTCCTTTACCCGCGATCTCTCCAATGCGGGCGGAGCAACGCCCAGTGCCTTTGCGGTTGCTGGCGGCAGCTTTTTGACCGACCGCTTCCATCCCGGCCACGACTACGGCAACGTGATCTATGACCGCCGGCAGCGCTTTCTTACCACCTGGCTCTATGAACTCCCCTTCGGCCACGGGCAGCACTGGTTGCAGCAGGGAGGATTGATCAATGAGCTGGCAGGCGGCTGGCAACTGGCGGGAGTCGCCATCTTGCAGTCCGGGCCGTTTTTGACCCCCACCGAGGCCACGGTCGATCCCGCCAACACCAACATCCTGACCACCGTCGGCCAGACCCGTCCCGACCAGATAAGCGGGGTTTCGCCCTATGCGACACACCGCACCACCGGACAGTGGCTAAACCCGGCGGCATTCTCCTTTGCCAATCTGCAGACTGCCAGCGGCATCGGCATCGGCCGCTTCGGCAACGCGCCGGTGGGTGGGGTTGTCGGTCCAGGAACTGAGAACTTTTCGCTCTCCCTGATGAAGAACTTTGCCATCACCGAGCAGCGCAAATTCCAGTTTGGCGTGGAAGCGGCCAACGTCTTGAATCATCGCAACTACGAACCGCCTAACATGCAAGTTGACTCAGCCGGATTCGGTGCCATCACCGCCCTGCAAACCGCCGAAGGAGCAGGGCCACGCAGCTTGCAGCTTTCGGGGCGATTCAATTTCTAGAGCGTTCTTCGAATACGAAGCAAAGGGCCATGGAAGCGATTGCTTCCATGGCCCTTTGCTTTTGGATTTCCTTTTGGCGAGATAAGCCCGATTGAGATTACTGGCTTCCCACTCTTGCAACTAAAAACGCTGCACGGATGGGGTATGAGTTTTTACGCTCCGTTCCCTGTTCCCTGTTCCCTGTTCCCTGTTCCCTGTAAAAGCTACTTCCCCGTCCCTTCGGTCAGTTTTACGATGCGGTCCAAACCGGGCACTGTGAAATGCTCGACCTTGCCGCTGGGCCAGTGGATCTCAATCTCATCCACCTTGGTTGCCTGACCCAGGCCGAAGTGCGGACGAGGGTCGTTGGTGGAGAGATAGCTGCCGCCGCTGATCACGTCCTCGCGCTGCTTCATGCCGTTGGCGGTGAGATAAACGGTCGCGCCCACGGCGTCACGCGGACTCTTCGGGCCGCCAACCAGCTTGAACTCGATCCAGTGGTTCTTGTCCGGGTTCACATTGCGCAGCAGCAGCGGGTGGCCGTCCATCACGTTGATCACCGCGTCCAGCTTGCCGTCGTTGAAGAGGTCGCCGACGGCCATGCCGCGTCCAGCGACTACCGTAGCCAGGCCGGAGCCTTCCACCGCCGGGACGTTCTCGAAGTGCTTGCCCTCGATATTGCGAAAGAGCATGGGCCGCTGCTTCCAGCTGGTTCCCCAGTTGTACTGATCGGCCTGGGGGTAGACGTGGCCATCGGACATGAGCAGATCCTTCCAGCCGTCGTTGTCATAGTCGATAAAAGCATCGCCCCAGCTCAGAAAAGGGACGGAAATCTCGCCCAGACCGAGCTGATAACTGATATCGGTGAAGTTGGCGTCGCCTTCGTTGCGATAGAAGGGCTTGTAGTCATCGCTGAAGGTGGTGTTGAAGACCGCCAGTTGGCCGTTGTTCTGGTAGTCGCCGACCGCGATGCCCATGGAGGCCGTTTCGCGCCCAGCCTCGTTCAGGGCATAGCCGGACGCGTAGCTGACGTCCTCGAAGGTTCCGTCACCCTTGTTCAGATAGAGATAGTTGGGCGTGGAGTCGTTGCCCACCAGCAGGTCGGGCTTGCCGTCGTTGTTGATGTCGACAAAGACCGCGCCCAGGCCGTAGTAGCCGGGCTTGTCGGCCACCCCGGCCTTTTCGCTGAGGTCGGTAAAAGTACCATCGCCGTTGTTGTGAAAGAGATGGTCGGGCTCGCCCTTGAGGCCGCGCGGACCGCAGGCCACAGCCTCGCCGCGAAAGGTGCAAAAAGCGTTGGTCGAGCCATCTTCTCCGCCCTTGGCTGGCGGATTGCTCCAGTCCCAATGCAGGTAGCCGGCCACAAAGAGATCCAGACGACCGTCGCCGTCATAGTCGCCCCAGGTGGCGCCGCTGGACCAGTTGCCCAACGTCACGCCTGCCTTTTCGGCGACATCGGTGAAGGTGCCGTCGTGATTGTTGTGATAAAGCCGGTTCTTGCCGAAATTGGAGACAAAGATGTCAGGCCAGCCGTCGTTGTCGTAGTCGGCAATGGCCACGCCAAAGCCCCAGCGGTCATTGGTCACGCCAGCCTTTGCCGCCACGTCGGTAAAGGTGCCGTCATGGTTGTTGTGGAAGAGCGCCGCACGGGGCGGCATCGCTTTGCCGGTCAGCGCATCGACTGTCGAGCCGTTGACGATATAAATATCAAGCCAGCCGTCGTTGTCGTAGTCGATCAGGCCCACGCCGGAGCCCTTGGTCTCGATGATGTAGTTCTTCTCGGGTGAGCCCATCTGATGGGTCCAGTGGGTCAGACCCGCCTTTTCCGAGATGTCTTCAAAGACGATGGGGCCGGTCTTCACAAAGCCACTCGCGGTAATGGGTGGTTGCGAAGTTTTTTTGGGTATTGTTTGCGAGATTTTCTGCTGATCGGAGGAGGACGCACCGGGCGTGGTGGCCTGTGCGGAGAGTAGCGCCGGAACTCCCAGCGCTCCCAGGACGGTAGCGATACGCAGAGCCTGAAACATGGCTGCCAGTATACGGGGTTACACATAGACCAGAATCGTCCAAAAGATGGAGGCGGCTTCCGCGGCCACGGTCCCGCGAGTCTGTCTTTTTTCGATCTCCATCCATGTGCCGCCGGTCCGTGTACTGGAGGCTCAGGCAGGCGCTGCCGTAAGATGCTGCTGAGGTTCTTTTTTGTCTGTTCGCCGCATCAATACGCTCCGTTGTTCCCACGCTCTGGCGACGCTGTTGCTCGGCTTTGCCTCTGCCGCGCTGGCGCAGAGCCCACAGCAGCACTTTCAACTGGGAATCGACGCGCAGCAGCATGGCGATCTGGCCACGGCAGAACGGGAGTTCAATGCGGTCATCGCGCTGGACCCCGGCGCCGTGGCAGCTTACGAAAATCTGGGCGTGATTCATCTGAAGGGCGCGCAGTATGAAAAGGCTGTTGAAGAGTTTCAATCCGCACTGCGACTGGACCCACAGAACAACTCGGCAGAGCGGGGATTGGGCTCGGCATTGGCCAGGGATGGGCAGTGTCATGCTGCCGCTCCCGTACTGGAAAAGCTGGGAAAGATGGCAGCCTACGCCGTCTCCTCCCATCTTCTGCTGGGGGAGTGCGAGTTCCAGCAGGGGGACTACGCGCACGCGGCCACGGAACTGGAGCAGGTGCTGGCAGCAGGAGGTGGGACAGCGGCGATCTACTACATGGATCTGAAATCCTGCTCCCAGACCCCGAATTGCGACGGCAAGTCCCGCTTTGTTGAGTTTCAGCAACGCTACTCCCAGTCGGTGGAGTACTTCCAACTCATGGCGGAGAGCCTGGACCACCAGCAACACTACGCCGAGGCCATCACCGCTGCTCGCCACGCCTTGGAACTGGCGCCTGACAGGCCCGGCCTGCATCTGATGCTGGGCATCCTGCTGGGCAAGAGCTACAAGCGCACCGAAGCCTGCGAAGAGTTTCGCCAGGAGCTGCGCATCTCTCCACGATGGGATCAACCTTATCTGCTGCTGGGCCGCGAAGAGATCGCGCAGGGAAAGCCCCAGGCCGCCATTCCCTGGCTGCTTCAGGCTCGGGAACTCAATCCCAAGGCGATCGAGACGCAGTCTCTGCTTGGCGAGGCGTTCCTGGACCAGGAAGACTGGGCCAATGCCGAGACCAGCTATCGCGCGGTGGTCAAGGCGCAGCCGGAGTCGGCCAGCGCCCACTATGGTCTGGCGCGGGCACTGCTTAAAGAGGGCAAAAAGGCGGAAGCCAGCCGCGAGTTGGCGCTGGTGCGGCAGATCAAGGAGCCCGTCGGCAGCGAGATGGAAGACATCTCTCCACCGGTAGGCAACCCATCAATACGGTGACTTGCCGTACTTTCTATTGCATCAATACCCCCCATACTGAAGCGCGGGGTTGGCTCTCTGCCTCATTAAAAAGGCTTTCGCCACCTAAGAGTGATTCGATCGCCCAAGAGCGGGGCTGTGCATTCCTGCTTCGGTCGATTACTGTGGATGTGCGCGGAGTTTCATCTTTCCGATAGAAGCGTTTGCAGTGCCTGTGAAGCGAATGACAGCCCGTCCGGCAAAAGACCGAGCCATTTCGAGATTCCAGCGCACGACCGCCAAGCGGTCCGCGTTGGCGGCGTGCGCAATGCTGACGGTTGCGGCGCTGCTAGCTCTTTCGCCTGCGAGTCGGGCGCTGGAACCGTCCACTCCGCTGGCCAACTACGCCCGTCAATCCTGGGGGATGGAGAACGGTCTGCCGCAGAACACCGTGCAGGCGCTGCTTCAGACCCGCGATGGATTTATCTGGATGGGTACCGAGGTCGGACTCGTCCGCTTCGACGGCAACAGCTTTGGGACCTTCGACCGCAACTCCAGACCGGCGCTGCCCGCCAACGACATTCGCTGCCTGCGGGAGTCCGGGGACGGTGCATTGTGGATCGGCACGGATGATGGTTGGGCGCAAATGGTTGGAGATCGCATTCAACTGGAAGCAATGAATGCGCAGAATTGTTCCGAAACCAGCATCCTTGCGACGCCCTTTGGCGATGGGAGCAAGGCGTTTGCCGACAAATCCGTAGTGCGCATCAAGACGGGGGATCGCCTTCAGGCTCTCAAGACCGGCAAGGAACTCCCAGGGAACAAAGTCCAGGCAGTCTTTGCCGACCGCGAAGGTAGCCTCTGGATCGGCACCAATAACGGCCTTGTGCGCTATTTTGCCAAGCAAATGCAGCGTTTCCCTGTTACCGATCCGCTGGCGACCGCCTCCATTCTCTCTCTGCTCGAAGACCGCGAAGGCAATCTCTGGGTGGGCACCGAGACCGGCGGCTTGCACATCCTGCGCGATCAGCGCTTTCAAAACATCGGTGCACGCGAGGGCCTTTCGTCGGATGGAACGACCGCCGTGGTCGAAGACGTTGCTGGAACCCTGTGGGTGGGAACCAACGGCGGCGGTCTCAATGCGCTGAACGCAGCCGCGCACCAAGTCGAAAAAAAGTACACCGTCCGCGACGGCCTGTTAAGCGACGTCATTCTTTCTCTTGCCGCCGAGCCCAATGGCGATCTCTGGGTTGGCACCCCCGATGGCCTGAACCGCCTGCGCAAGGGCAAGATCGATGCCTACACCTCCGCCGACGGGCTTCCCGACGACTTCATCCGCTCCCTGCTGGTCGATGCCGATGGTTCGCTGTGGATCGGAACCCGTCGCGGCCTGACCCACTGGAACCATCCCGCCAGCGGCCAGCAGGGCACTGGCGGCGCGATGCAGACTCTGACCCAGGCCAATGGGTTGGGCAGCGATCTGGTGGGAGCGATGGCGCGAGACGTCTCCGGCTCGCTGTGGGTTGCTACCCTGGCAGGTCTATCGCGAATCACCAACGGTTCCATCGTCAACTTCACCACCGCCAACGGACTTTCCAGCAACATCATTACTGCTCTTTTGCCGCGCCCCGATGGCTCGCTGCTGATCGGTACTCAGGACCACGGCTGGAACCTCTGGGATGGGCGCAATTTTACAGCGGCAAAAAATAATGGAATCGAGCAGACCACCATTCGCGCCATTCTTGATGACGGCCTCGGCCACTTGTGGTTCGCCACCGGCAACGGCATTGCCCGCTGTGATTGTGCCGGGATGAGTGGCGCAATGAAAGGCACGGAGTGCTCGCACTGGATCGAGTTCGGCCCCTCCGACGGCCTGCGCAGCCGTGAGACCGCTATCAACAGCCACCCCTCGGCATGGCGTGGGCGCGATGGCCATCTGTGGTTCGCCACGCCCAAGGGACTGCTCGAAGTGGACCCCGCCCATTTTCCGGTCAACACCGTTCCGCCTCCGGTCGCACTGGAACGTTTCGCCGTCGACGATCTTGATCAAGTGCTGAGCACTGCAGCCTCTATTTTGATCATCCCGTCCGGCCATGTACATTTCCAGTTCGACTACGCGGGGCTGAGCTTCACCGCTCCACAGAAGGTGCGCTACCGCTACATGTTGGAAGGCTTCGATCGCGGATGGACCGAGGCGGGCACGCGTCGCTCGGCGTATTACACGAACATTCCCCCTGGAAAATACACCTTCCGCGTGCAAGCCGCCAACAACGACGGACTGTGGAACAGCGCGGGGGCGGCGCTCTCCTTCGAGCTGCGTCCGCACTTCTACCAGACCCTGTGGTTCTATGCCCTGCTGCTGGCCCTGGCTATCGCCTCGGTAGCAGCGGGTCTGCGCCTGCGCTTGCGTCGCGCCGAGGGCGAGTTCCGCGCCGTGCTCGGCGAGCGCAGCCGTATAGCCCGCGAGATTCACGACACCCTGGCCCAGGGCTACGTCGGCATCAGCGTACAGTTGGAGGTGCTCGCCGAATTGCTGCGCATGAAAAAGACCGAAGCCGCCGCCCAGCATCTGGACCTGACCCGCGGCTACGTGCGCGAGGGTCTGGCCGAGGCCCGGCAGTCGATCTGGGCGCTGCGTTCGCAGGACTCCGGTGAGATCACACTACCCGTGAAGATCCGCCGTCTGGTGGAGGCAGAGACCAGCCTGGCCGCCAGCTTCAGCAACTTCGGCGCTTATCGCCCGCTGCCGCCGGGCACCGAGCAGGAAATTCTGCGCGTTGCCCAGGAGGCCATCCATAATGTGAAGAAGCACGCCGGCGCGCAGACACTGACGGTGCAGTTGGAGTACGGAGCAGAGAAGATCGCCCTTGAAGTACGCGACGATGGCCGGGGCTTTGCAGTGGAATCCAAAGCGAATGAGCCGGGGCGTTTCGGACTGACCGGAATGCGTGAGCGCGCTGCCAGCATCGGCGGACATCTGGAAGTGACCAGCGAGGCCGGGCTTGGAACGACGGTGCGGCTGGAAGCGCACCTGCCGCGCGAGACCAGGGAATGAAGTTAGAAAAGGGAGCCAACGTGACCAAGGAAGCAATTCGCGTGCTGGTGGTGGAAGACCACCATGTCGTGCGCCAGGGGCTGGTGGCGCTGCTGAACGTGGTCGATGGCCTGCACGTGGTAGGCGAGGCCGCCGATGGCGTCGAAGCCATTGCGCAGTTCCGCAAGCACCAGCCGGAGGTCACGCTGATCGATCTGCGCCTGCCCCGTCTGAGCGGCGTAGAAGTGATTCAGCGTATCCGCATGGAGACCCCGGGAGCGCGTTTCATCGTCCTCACCACCTACGACGGCGACGAAGACATCTACCGCGCCCTGCAAGCCGGAGCCCGCGCCTATCTGCTCAAGGGCATGACCAGCGAAGAGTTGATCGCCACCATCCGCGAGGTCCATGTCGGCAGGTCGCACATTCCACCAGCCATCGCGCAGAAGCTGGCCGAACGCATGGGCACGGAAGATCTGACCCCCCGTGAGTTCGACGTGCTGGAGCAGATCGTCTCCGGCAAAAGCAACAAGGAGATCGCTACCGAGTTGGAGATCTCTGAAGCCACGGTAAAAACCCATATCAACAGCATGTTGGGAAAGTTAGGCGTGACCGACCGCACTCAGGCGGCCACCGCGGCCATCCAGCGCGGCATCGTGCCCCTGGAGTCGCTCAAGAGGACGAGATCATGATGGTGAAATCACTACGCTTTTTTCTTTTCTTGGGAGTTGTTCTGGGGTTGCTCACTTCGTCGGCCCTAGCCCAAAAACCCTGGCGACAGGCATCGGAAGCGGAACTGGCGTCCTTGCTTCCCGCCCGCGCGCCGGTGGAGCATGAGCACATCGAAACCGAGATGCGCACCGCCAGCGGCATTGTCAATGGCCATGGCCACTATATCGCCGGAGTCGTCCTGTTGACCGCCGGCTACTCCGCCGACGGCAAGTATTCGCACTATCTGGTCGTGCAATCGCCTATCCGTATTGGCGGCATCGCCCTCAAGCCCGGCGAGTATGCCTTTGGATGGACGCGCTCGAGTGGCGGCGATGCCCTTCGCGTACACTTTCACGAAGCCGCCACCGGAACGCTGGTAGGCACCGCCGAAGCCCATCGCATCGCAGGCTCCAGCCGCGTGGAGAGCCTGCATATCTGGCCCCCCAGCGACAAGGCGCTGATCCAGATCGGAAGGTTTGGGATTCCGTATGAGCTGGGAGAAGAGTGAGAAAAGCAGGGAACAGGGATTAGGGAACAGGGATCAGGGGGATGCAAGGTCAGTAAAACTTCTTGTGAGCCAGGTTGACAAGCCGCCAGGAACAAATGCGATCATCCTTCCCTGCCCCCTGTTCCCTACCGGCTCAAATACTTCATCCCCGTATCGCACATGATGGTGACGATGGTCGCACCGGGGCCCATCAAGTCGGCCAGGCGCAGGGCGGCGACGACATTGCTGCCGGTCGAGGTTCCGGCAAAGATGCCTTCCTCGCGGGCCAGCCGCTGGACCATGGCGACAGATTCCTGTGTCGAGACCCGTTCGATGCGGTCGGCCAGATCGGGATTCCACAGCGGAACCACATAACCCGCCCCGATCCCGTCGATCCCATGCGCTCCTGAATTTCCGCCCGACAGAACTGCCGACTCCGCGGGTTCCACGGCGACAATGCGGATTCGCCCGTTGCCAGTCTTCAGCGCTTCACCGATTCCGCGCAGCGAGGCCCCAGTTCCCACGCTCTGCACAAAGCCGTCGATCTTGCCGTTGGTCTGGTCCCAGATCTCCTCCGCCATGGTCAGATAGGCGACGAGCTGATCCTTGTTGTTCATCTGGTCGGTCCAGTAATAACCCGGCTCCATGGCGATCACCCGCGCAGCTTCAATCATGGCGCGGGTGAGTTGGGCCGTCATGCGTCCCTGCTCACTGCGCACAATCTGCAACTGCGCGCCAAAGAGCCGCATCTGCTCCAGCTTTTCCCTGGCGAAGGCATCCGAGGTCACAATGCGCAGCGGATAGCCCTTGACCGTACAAACCAGCGCCAGAGAGACGCCGGTGCTGCCCCCAGTGTATTCAACGACCGAGTCACGAGGGCCCAGGCGACCGCGCGATTCCGCGGCTTCGATCATGGCCAGCGCGATACGGTCCTTCATGCTGCCGGTGGGGTTTTCGCTTTCCAGCTTCAGCAGAATGCGGGAGCCGTTATCGGGCACCACCCGGCGCAGGGGTAGAAGTGTAGTGTTGCCGATGCACTGCAAGATGCTGTTGGGCAGTTTGATCATGGCGCCAAAATCCTTTTCGAGAGGTTCACTGTTGATGCGGTTCGTCTTGCCTTTGAATCTATCATCTGCATCTATATCTGGTTTCCCAACAAGAAAGGCCCACTCTGCGCGGGCCTTTCTTGTTGGATTGAGGAGGTACGACTATTTCAGCGCGATCTTCTGCGCGACGGCGGTTGAGGGCGGATTGACCTGATAGTTGAGGTAGTCGGTCAGGTCGTCGATGTCCTGTTTGGTGCCCGACATCGGCGGCATGAAGTGCCGGTAAGGCGAATCCGGCTTGTACTCGTGCAGCATGGTGATGAAGTTGCCGATGTTGGCCCGGTCCCGTCCGGCCAGCAACTGGCGCAGCGGACGATAGCCGTCCAGCGTATGGCAGCTTCCACACTCCCCGCGGAAGATCGCCTCGCCCCGCGAGTAGCTGGACTCAGACCCGTTCCACACCCAATTCGAGTGGGCCAGATATCCCTCCTGGTTGATGCGGCTGACATACGGCACACGCACGCCATTCGAATACATCCAGCGCCCGATGACGTAAGGCTTCCTCAGCATCTCGCGTGAATACTCGCCCGCCCCAGTGGCCATCAGCGCCAGCAGCAGCAGGCTGAGTGCGTGCGACAGCCGGAACTCCACCGCATTGCGATAGGCCAGAAAGTAGGCGACGCCGATGATCGAGGCCGAGGTCATGATCACCACCAGCGACATGCGGGTGACGGTCGAGAAGGTTCCCGCATTGATGGTGTCGATGCCCAGCGTCAGCAGCGCCTGTTGCGAGGCGGGAACCATCAGGAAGTACCACAGCATCAAGAACGGCATGGCCACAAACGAAGGCACCAGCCACTTGACGCTCCACTGCACCAGGCTGGTCTTGAGCTCCGGCTCCTTGTCGCCGTCGATGCGGCTTGAGGTGATCAGCGCCCAGATCGCCGCCAGCGAAGCGCAGACGCAGCAGCGCAAAAAGAGGCTCGGCCAGTAGGTGGGGTTGAAGAAGGCATTCCAGAACTTGCTCGCCTCATTGCCGGTTCCGGCGACCGCGATCCAGGTGTCGCCCGGGGTCAGCATGAAGGTCAAAATGCCGTTGATGATGATCAGCGTGCAGATCGACGCTCCGGCATAGACCCAGCCCACCGTGAGGTGCAGCTTCTCGTCGATCTTGTCCCAGGTGTAGTAGTAGACAGCGATGGTGCTCAACTCCACCAGGAAGAAGACCCACTCTATCGCCCAGCCGAAGACAAAGTTGTGAATCAGCGTGCTGGTGGCCTCGGGATGCGTCAGTCCGATGGCAAACCAGATGCCGACGCCGCTCACCGTGCCGAAGACCCCGGTCAGCAGCAAAAAGAACTTCGAGTGCCTGCTCAGTTGCTTGAGCCAGGCATCGCGCAGTGGCCCTGCGGGCATCTTCATGGCCTTGCGCTCGGCCATGGGCAGATAGAATCCGCCGCCCACGGCAAACTGCGAGATCATGACGTGGAAGATGGCGATCATGCCGATCATCCACCCCGAGCCGACATAAGGAATATTCCAGAAAGGATAGTTCATAACTCTCCAAATGCAGCTTCTAGCTGCTAGCCTCTAGCCGTTAGCTCGTTGCTTCTGTCTCAATCGCGGAATGCCGCAACAAAGCTGGAAGCTGAGGGCTAGCAGCTAGAAGCTGTCCTACCGCACCGTCCAGTAGCCGATAACCGTCGTGGCCAGCAGGACGATGATCGCCAGCAGGCCAAAATAGGTAGCATTGCGTCCCCGCTTCCCCGACTCCTTGCTGGAGTCATAGAAGGGAATCAGGAACCACAGAATCAGAGCGCCGTTGAACAGAACCATGCCGCCGATCTCGCCCAATGCGCCGGGCAGAATCGCCCCGATCAGCTTCAGCATCTCGAAGGGGCTCATGAAGTACCACTCGGGGTGAATGCCCAGTGGCGCGGGCGCCAGCGCATCGTAGGCCTTGCCCAGCGTCCAGGGAAAAACCGCCGCCAGCAGCCCCAGAATGTTGAGCGTGATCAGCCACATGCCCAGATCCTTGCGCAGGAAATTGGGCATGAAGGGCTCGCTCTTGCGCTCCGCGGCAGGCTTGGCTTCTTCACTGGGAGGAGCCGCGTTGCCGTGCTTCTGCACCAGCCACAGATGGAAGCCGAGCAAAGGAAGAAACAGTGCGGGCAGCACGACCACATGCAGTGCGAAGAAGCGCTGCACGGTGAACTCGTTCACGTCCAGCCCGCCGCGCAGCATGTTGGCAATGAAGACCCCGATGTGCGGAATCGAGGCCGGAATCTGCAAGCCTACCTTGGTGGCGAAGTAGCTCAGCTCGTCCATCGGCAGCAGGTAGCCGCTGAAGCCGAAGAGCGCCGCGATAGCCAGCAGTCCCATGCCACTGAACCAGCCAAACTCGCGCGGCTTGCGATAGGCCTTCATGAAGAAGACCGAGAACATGTGCACCACAATGGCAAAGATCATCAGGTTGGCCGACCAGGCGTGCGCCGAGCGGATCAACCAGCCGAAGTGCATGTTGAAGCTGATCTGCCGCACCGATTCATAGGCGTCCGCGCCCGGCCGGTAATAGACCAGCAGCAGCACGCCTGTGAAACACTGCACCAAAAAGAGGAACAGCGAGATGCCGCCCCAGTAGTACCAGAAAGACTGAGCGTGCACCGGAACCTGCTTGTGGCGCGCAAATTCGGCCATCTCCGTCAGCCCCAGCCGCTCGTCAACCCAGTTGTAAACGGACTTCGAAATCATGCCTTTTTCCCTCCAATGATCTGTCATCCTGAGCAAAGCGAAGGATCTGCGGACTTATCCACTCAACAAACCGCAAATTCTTCAAAACGCTTCGCTCACTCAGGAGGCCATCTCACCTCGGATACAAACTTTGAAAAACGGGTGCCCTCGGTCCCGATTTTGGGACCGGGGAAACGACAAATCCACATGATGCTAGGCGCGCGAAACATCCACGCCCGTGTCGCTGACGGCCACTTTGTAGAGCTTGAGCGGCTTGGGCGGCGGACCACTGACGTTGGCGCCGGTGTAGGGGTTATAGACCCCGCCATGGCAGGCGCAGTGAATGCGGTCGGCAGCGGGCTCATATTGCACCGTGCAGCCCAGATGGGTGCAGACGGCGGTCATCGAGATCCAGCGGCCATCCTCGTGATGAATCAGCATCGCCGGGGAGGAGCCGAACTTGAACATCATGGCCGACCCCAAAGGCAGCTTCTGCGCGTCCTTGAGCGTCACCTGGGTAATGGCCGCGGCGCTCGATGCCGTCTCCACGGGTGAGGCCAGATAGCGGTAGACGGGATAAGCCAAAGCGGCGGTATAGGCCAGTCCGGCGGCGCCGGCTATGCCCATAAAGGCGCGGCGGGTTGTTGCTTCGCCGTTGGCGGGAACGATATTTTCTACTGTGTGCTGTTCGCTCATATTGGTTGACGGCAACTAGGCCGCGCCCTCCATCTCTTTTTTGGCCCGCGCCACCACCGAAATCAGCCAGCCGATCACCCCCAGGCCGGCCACAAACAGCACCAGAAAAATGCCCACCACGCTCCAGTTGGTCACCACCACGCGATCCCACACGTTGTAGCCCTTGCTGAGCAGGGTCAGGTCGCGGACGCCGTCGCGGTAAACAACGAAGAAGATCTCGATCAAAACGCCCAGCAGCACCGCCGTCCAACTGACCAGCGCGGATGAGATGCGTGCAAAGCCTGCAATCGCGCCGATCAGCAGGGCGACCACGACCAGCGCCAGCCAGCCGTATCCCGCCATGCCGAAAAACTTGTAGAAGGGTAGAGATGACTGCCCCGCGAGTCCCGCCTTGACTGCGTCCGGCTGTACGCCCGCGGCCCAAAGCCCGGCAGCCAGATAGAGCACGCCAAAGCCCGCTGCCAACTTGCCACCAAGGCCAGAGAGGAATGTCTTCTCAACAGCGGTGAAGGTGCTGCGTCCGGCCAGATAGAGCAGCCACAGACCGGCAAAGAACAGCCCGCCGGTCAGCATCAGCAGCCAGCGCGGAGTCAGCGTCGGATCGCCGGTAGGCAGATAGATTCCGGCGGCAGAGGCCGAGTACATATCCCGCCACACCTCGGGCCGCAGCATCAGGGTCATATTGGTCGAGAGCAGCCGGGCGATGAAGCCCGCCAGCACCCACGCGCTCAGCCCCGTCAACCACGCCGGCTTGCCCGCTTCCAGCCGGGCTGTGAAGCGGTAGAGCAGCCAATAGGTAAGGCTGAGAATGCCGATGATCGAGATCCAGTAAGCGCCGATCAGCACGCTGCTGGTGTAGAGCGCGCGGCCATAGAGCACCTGCGCAAAGAGCAGCGGCGGAACGCCCAGGTTGATCACATAGGTCATCACCACCGTCAGCCGGCGCGCCAAAGACCGCGCCGTGACCAGCGATTGTGGCGAGCCGCGGAAGAGACTGAGCAGAACCGCCAGCAGCAGCCCTCCCAACAGCATCTCCACGGCAACAAAGTGCAGGGCCAGGGTCACAATATGCAAAAGCTTGAAGAGCCATATCGGCGCTGGCAAAGGAATGGGATCTACGGCGGGAAATGGATGCATGATGATGGAAGACTTCCTTTCACTCTCCTGCTGACGGTTTGATATTTTTCTTGGACCTTAGTGTTGATCGATCATCTGAAACGGCTCCATTGTCGCTTGGAACCCGCTGAATGCGCTACCACTCTTCCGCAAAACTTCTCCTCTGTTTCCGCCGGGCTGACCGAAACGCCGGGCAGGAGCATTTCGGTCAGCCATGGCAGCCGCAGGCAGGCGGTGTGGGGATAACGCGGGGAAAGTTCAGCCACTGACGTTCAGACTGCCAGTCGATCCACCCCAAGAGCCTCCAGCGCACCTGCCTTGCTTTACCCCAAAACAACTCGTCTCAACGGGTTTGCCGGTCAATTTGGACTGTTATTCTCCATTAGCAATCCCCGAAAAGAAAGCTACCTTGCGGCAATAACGCTGGTCTGTGACGCAGACCACAGACGCGAGTGATAAAGTGTTTTCTGCTATGGATCATCACTAGTAACGTCTGATCCGACATCATTGGGCTGCGGCAAGCTAACTGCGTAGTACGATGATGGATATCTTGCCAGCAAAATCAGGCACGGCCCCGTTCTGTTAGACGGAAGATTTTTTGTGGATGATCCAGCGCGAGTTACTCCCTTCTTTATGGGTTATGCGCGGGATCGGTAAAGGCTGCTTCATGAAGAAAGTCAATTCGTCAATGCAACTGACACGCGCCGCCGATTATGCTGTTCGTGTAATGGTTCACATGGCCACCTTGCCTGATCGGGAGCGCGCCATGCTGCCCGACCTGGCCGAGGCTACCGATGCGCCAGAAAGTTTTCTCTCCAAGGTCTTGCAGGCCCTGACACGGTCCAAGATGGTCTCTTCGCGAAGGGGAAAATCCGGGGGCTTCCTGTTATTGCCTCGTGGCCGCCAGACCTCCATGCGCGACGTGATCGAAGCCATCGATGGCCCGGTCCGGCTGAATCGCTGCCTGACCGCGGGCCGGTCCTGCACCCGCAAAACATGGTGTCAGGCGCATCCGGTTTGGCTACAGGCCCAGGAAGCGATGATGCAGGTGCTGGGAGAGGCCCAAATCGCTGAACTGGCTGCGCAGAGCACCTGCAAAAAGCCCGGCAAGCTCACAACCTTGAGTGGCAAAAAGGCTAAGCCATAAATCCTCCGGCTTTGCCGGAGGATACTGACGCGCCTTGCAGAGAATGGCCTCCACCCAAGGATGGAGGCACCCCTCCCCCGAAGGGCTCAAGACAGGCAATCCAGATCGACATACTCTAAGCATGTCTCCTGAACTGTGACTTTCGGGCGGCCGCTCTCTGATCAGAGCTGCCGCCTATTCCTTTTGTGGGGGGCTTTTACTTTGGAGTTTTACTGCCGCAGTTCCACCAGCGTGGCTCCCTGGCCGCCTTCGTTCTGTGGGGCCTCGGCCAGTGTGGCTACGTGGGGGTGGCTCTTGAGGAACTCGCGCACGCCACGGCGCAGAATTCCGGCACCGTGGCCGTGGATCACCCGAATGCGGGGCAGACCGGCCAGAAAGGCGCGGTCCAGGTACTTTTCCAACTCCTCGGTGGCCTCGTCGACGGTGCGGCCGATGAGGTTGATCTCCATGCGCAGATCGTCGGTGTTGGAACTGGTCACGGTGACGTGAACGCCTTTTTGGCGGCGAGCGGCGGCTAGTGGATCGGCGCGCTCGTTGAGACGAATCTCCGCCGTGTTCAGCACTTCGGCGATATCGTCGCGCTTGACGCGCATCTTGATGGGGCCGAGAGCTACCTCAAAGAGGTCCTTTTCTACCTCGCGCTGCACCACCGCAATCTTGTTCATGGACTTGAGCCGGACCTGATTGCCCGCCGCCACATGCTTGACGACGTGGGGCTGGGCGTTAGCGTCACCCTGATCGGCGCCGGTGCGATGGGCGACGACGGTCTGGTTGAAGCTCTCCTGAAACTCGCGGCGCAAACGCAGGATGCGGCGCTCGGCCTCCTTGGAGAGCTTTTCCTTGCCGACGCGGTCCTCGATGGCCCGCACCGTCTCGCGCATCTGGAACTCGAAGTCCTTGAGCAGCGAGGCCAACTGCGTCTCCAGCTCGCGGGTGCGCTTTTTCAGCTCGACGTCGCCCTCGCGAGCGAGTTTGGCGCGCTCCTGGTTGAGGGCGTACTGCTGCTCGCGGGCGGCCTTGCTGTCAACTTCGAGCTGGGTGAGTTCGTTGTGCAGGCGGTCGAGGAAACGGGCAATGTCAACCTGCTGTGAGCCCAGCCGCGCCCGGGCCGCGGCAATAATGCTGGCGTTCAGCCCCAGCCGCTCGGCGGTCTGGATGCCGGCAGATGCACCGGGAACGCCAAGCCGCAACTGGTAGTTGGGGGCCAGGGTCAGTTCGTCCACGCCCGCGGCGGCATTCAAAACACCGGGAGTATTGGCGGCATAGACTTTGAGCGACGTGTGGTGAGTAGAGATCAGCGACCACGAGTGGGCTTCGAGGAAGAAGCCGGCAATCGCGACGGCTAGCGCCGAGCCCTCTTCGGGATCGGTGGCCGAGCCCAACTCATCCAGCAGCACCAGTGCACGATCCCCGGCCAGCCGGGCCAATCGGTCCAGATTGGTGATGTGCGCGGAAAAGGTGGAAAGCGCCGCCTCGATGGATTGCGCGTCACCGATATCGGCCAGAAAAGCCGTGAAGACGGGGAAGCTGGCCGCCTTGGCAGGAACCGGCATTCCTGCCTGGGCCATCATGGCCAGCAGAGCGGTGGTCTTGAGGGTCACCGTCTTGCCGCCGGTATTGGGACCGCTGATGATGAGTTGGCGAGCTTCGGCGGTCAGCTCCAGCGTCAAGGGAACGATGACGCCACCGACGGCGCGCAGACGCTTTTCCAGTAGCGGATGGCGGGCGGCCTCGACATGCAGCCGGTCGGGCGTCATGGTGGGCTCGATGCAATCGTAGTCGCGGGCGAAGCGAGCACGGGCCTGCAAGCTGTCGACCAGCGCCAGCACGCGAGCGCCCTGGGCCAGATCGTAGGCATATCCGCCCACCTGACTGGTCAGGGCGATGAAGATGCGGTGGATCTCGGCCTGCTCCTCTTCCAGCAGGCGGACCAGCTCGTTGTTCTGCTCGATGGTCTCGAGCGGCTCGACGTAGACCGTCAAGCCCGAGGAACTGGCGCCATGGACCACGCCGGAGACGCGGCGCTTGAGCTCAGCGCGCACCGGAATGACGAAGCGGTCGCCGCGAATGGTGATCAGGTCTTCCTGAGTCGCTCCATCCGAAGAGAGCTTGCGCAGGGCGGCGCGCAGGGACTCTTCGATGAGCCGCTGCTGGCGCTCCTGATCGCGGCGAATACGGTTCAGTTCGGGCGAGGCGTCGTCGGCCAGAGTGCCGTCGGGCATGATCTTGCGCTCGATGCTCTCGGCCAGGGTGCGCAGATTATTGGTGAGCGGTGCGGAGAGTTCGCTGAGATGCGGCAGCCTGCCGGCGACGCGGACCGGGGGAACCTGCATCAGCGACTGCCAGGCGGCGATGTCGTTGGCCAGCCGGGCCACGGCTTGAAGCTCGTTGGCCTCCAGCGCCGCGCCGGGGATCTGCGCCTTGGCGGCCATCTGGGTGGGATCAAAGAGTCCGCCCAGAGGAATCGAGACCTGCTCGCCCAGCAGCAGGCGGAGTTCTTCGGTGAGCTGGTGCTGGCGGACGATCCAGAACACGTCGGTGGAGGGCCGCAGGGCAAGAATGGCGGCGCGGCCTACCGGAGAACTGGCAAAGCCGGCCACCAGGGCCAGGAGCGGCTCCCACTCAAGAGCGGCGATGTCGGCGTGGTCTACCGGAGAAGGAATGGGATCGAGCAGGGGCATGAGGGGTCCAGGAACTATCTTACCGGGCGCGCCGTCAAATGCCCCATGATCATCGCAGGTGTGGGACTAAACCGGCAGTTCCTGCGCCAGCACTTCCGCGGCGCGCTCGGCACGCCATGCACCCAGGCGTTCGTTGAGAGCCGGATCGTTCAGCGCCAGAATGGCGGCGGCGAAGAGAGCGGCATTGGCCGCTCCCGCCTTGCCGATGGCCAGCGTGCCCACAGGAATGCCCTTGGGCATCTGCACCATGGCCAGCAGCGCGTCCAGGCCGTTCAGCGCGGTGGCCGCCACCGGCACGCCCAGGACGGGAAGCAGCGTTTTGGCTGCCATTACGCCGGCCAGGTGAGCCGCGCCGCCCGCGCCGGCGATCAGAACCTTGATGCCGCGCGCCTTGGCTGTCTCCACATAGGCAAAGAGCTGGTCGGGAGTGCGATGCGCGCTCAGCACCCGCGCTTCGCAAGGGATCTCCAGCGTCTTCAAAATCTCTACCGCAGCCGAGAGCACCTCGTAGTCGCTCTTGCTGCCCATCACGATACCAACCAAAGGATGTTCACTCATGGCTCAATTATAGGGGCACCTGCGGTGCGGCGGACGCCGCTTGCGCGGCAGGAGATTTCTGACTTCCCTCTTCATTTTTAATGAAACATCATGTGGTCAACAGCTTCCACGCACCCAATCCCGCGCCTTTTTTGTAGGCGCGGACGAGCCGAAGGCGGCTGCCGCACCGCAGGTGCCGGATGTCGCACCGCAGGTGCCCAATGTTACACCGCAGGTTAGTGATTACAGCGGTAAATTGATGAACAGGACGGTGGAGAACTCGGAGTAGTTGGGTGGGGTCGAGCCGTCGTACATGCGGATGTAAAAGCGGTCGTTGGCCGACTCGCGGGCGAAGTTCATCGTCGCTGTCGCCGAGCGCATCACCAGATCCGAATCCACTCCCGCCTGAAAGGCAAAGTCGCGACGGCGAATCTCGAATCCCCCACCGGTGGGCGGGGTCACGCCGGCATTTACTGTGACCGTTGCGCCGGTCAGCGCGGTTACGGTGAGGCTGGTCAGATTGGCCAGCACGATGGGCGCGACCGGCGCGGGCAGCCAGGCATCTTCGGGGACCATGGTACTCGTCCGAATGGCCAAATCGTCGGCCCAGTCGTTGGCAAAGGCAATGGTGTACTCCACTCGATCGGGATAGCTGGCGCTATAGCTCACCCTGACGGTGCGCACCACCACCTGAACATCCAGACTGGTGGAGGGAGCGTTGAACAGTAGCGCATCGCCGGGCCATACGTCGGCGGCGAAGCTGTTGCGCAACCCTTTGTAGACACCGCTCCACAACGCGCTTACCCCCGCAGCAGCCTGCTCGATGGCCAGCGCCGCATTGCGACAGTCGGCCGAACTGCGCGCCGCCGGTTCGGTCACCGAACCGATCCAGGCCGCCTCCGCGGGCAAACCTGCCAGCGTCAGCGCCTGCTGGCTGGCGGTATTGACCGCACGGCCTACCGCCCGGCCGATTGTGCGATAACTCACTGCCACCTGTTCCCCGAGCAGCGGCGCAAAGCCGGCAGAAAAGACCAGTTTTCCGGTACGCCCCAGATGACATTCCGCCGACTCAGCCAGCGTGCCCAGCCGCCGCGTGTAGGGGCCTCCGCTCGCCGGAGTGCTGACCACCCATCCCGATCCAAGATTGGTCAGGTGGATCGCCCGCATGGTTCCGATCAGGTTGATGCAACTGGCCGCCACCAGAAAGCACGCGACAGGCAGGTAGGCTACCGAGCCGTCATAGAGCGTCACCGGAGTTCCCGCCACACCATTGACATAAGGCTGAATCTCCATCTGTACCAGGCCTGGCTGAGTGTTGATGAACCCTCCGCAGGTGATCGCACCGCCATCGCCAAAGGAACGATAGAACGACTGGGCTCTCTGGTTCTCCGCGCAGTGCACCCGCAGCCGTAGCGCGTATTGGGTCGAGGAGTTTACGGCATAAGCCGTGCCCGCAGCCACACCCGCCACCATGGGCTGCACGCTGACCACGCCTGTCCCCGAGGCAGAAGTCACCTGAAAGCCCGCCACACACCCCGATTGCATCAGGCTGCCGGAATAGAAGCCGGCCAGCAGCCCGCTGCTGCCGGGCGAGAGGGTGATGCCGGTCGCCTCCAGCAGCAGGGTTCCTCCCATCTCGATCATCTGTAGCCATGAGATCAGCACATCGCCGTCGATGCCGTTGCCGCCATTCATCGTCAGCCCACCCACACCCAGCGACAGATAGGCGTCTGCGCCCATCGCGCTCCACACACTCTGATTGATCTGCGCCTCGTTGAAGAGCTCCTGAATGATCGAGGACTTGGAGGCAGTCAAAGCAAATGGATCGTCCGTCAATTGGAATTGCGTCGTTGCACCGTCCCCCAGAAAATACTCGGTTACATAGGCTACCGGTTCATGCTCTCCGCAGACGGTCACATCGTTGGCCAGGGCGCGCTTGACGCTGGCGGTGAAGCTCAGATTGGCCAGATTCAGGCTGCCGTCGCTCTCATTGAGCGGGTGCACCGTGCCCGGCACCGAGACCAGCGATAACGCGCTGTTCACAGCGCGATAGGCTGCTCGCGCCTGGCTGGCCGCGGCGCCCGCCAGGACGCTCCACGATGCGCCCAACGTTGGAGCAAAGTTGTTCACCGTCGCGGTCAGCGCCAGCCCCGCCGTGGAGAACACCGCTGAACCGGTGTGCGCCACCAGCGCCGTCAGCAGCGTTCCCACGCCGACGTTGGTGACGCTGTTGCTGGGCGTCATGAGCAACTGGTCCAGGATCAGCTCATCGCTCAGCGCCTGAATCGCAAGCCGATAGCGCGGTCCCTCCAGCGCCAGGCCAGCGTACTCGGGCAGCGGGCTCACGGCAACGTAACCGGTGAAATAAGCCGTTCCATCGTCGCCAGTCACTATCAGGTACTGGTTCCGCAGCGGTGCAGTCAGGCTTCCATTGAATGGAAGGCTCAGACTCAGCAGGCAGATGGAAGGCTGGTTTAGCTTGCGCTCGATGGTCAGTGGGCGCGCTCCGTCGAGCGCCACCGTATAGTCTTGTCCTTGAATCGCTATCTTCATGGAGCACCTGGCACCTGTGGTGCGGCAACCGCCTTCGGCTGGACCGCGCCAGAAAAAAGGCGCGGGATATGCCTAATTAGACTTCGCGCCTTGGTTCACTTGCTGATCGGATTCTCGAAGCCTAGCTAACTCCGCCAGCTCCGCTAACACCACTCACTCCGCTCACTCACACCAGCGCATTCGCCGCCGGCAGGAAGCTGCGGTAGCAGACTACCCGCTCCCCATCCAGCGGATCGGTCACCGGCAGCGCTAAGTACTGCCCTCTGAGCAAAACCCGCTCCAGGCTGTTGCGGCCTTTCGCTTCCAGTGGCAGGCTAGTCTCTTCGCCGCTCGTCATGCTTTGCAGCCGTGGGTAGAAGAAGAAAATTCGTTCGCCCTGGCTGCCTTCCACCACGAACAGCGCCGACCACTCCTGATAGAAGCTGCCGCCCTCGCGGTCCACAAAGCCGCTCAGCGCCTGCAGTTTCATCCCCATGGCGGGGGCGCCGCCGGGCAGCGCCCCGGCCAGCGTCAATCCTGTAGTAAAGACTGTAGCCACCAACGCGACATTGAAGGTCACCCGGCGCACGTAGTCCACATCGGTGAGCGCTGTGCGCACATATGCGCCCGATATCGGCGAGCCGACAAATCCCGATTGCCCGGTGTAGTCCACATCCACAGCGACCATCTGTCCGGCGCTGAATTTGGCGGCATCGGCCGTAGCCAGCACGATGGAGGTCGCCGTCGAGCCGCTCTGAACCACAACCGCAGCAGCGGCCTGCGCGCCATCCGCCGCCGGGGTTGCGCCGGTTGCGGGCAACAGCAGGTTCATGTGCTGCGAACCCGTCGCCAGAGCCATGGTCAGCTTGGTCCAGCTCAGAAACTGCACGCTCACCTGTGCGCCCAGCGTCTCCCTCACCTGCTCCAGCGCCGCCGCCGGAATCCCGGTCAGCAATGCCGAGGTCTTGCTCACCGGCTTGCGCGAGATATCCTCGATCCAGCCCAGGCTGATCCAGGGCGCGGGCGGCGCGTCGAGACTGAAGGAACCCTGTTCCGCCGGGTCGAAGAGCACCGGCGTCTGCGCCGCGCGATTCACCGCCGCAAAATACCCCCGCACCCGCCGCGCTACTGGCGCAGGATCTACCCATCCATTCGCAGCCATCTACTCCCCCTGTTCCTGGTAGCTGTAGACTGCCACCTTTGCCGAGCGGCTCAGCCGGTCCCGCAACACCACTATGGGCGCATACTCCGGCTCGTCCCAGAAGACCTGGGTCAGCATCGCCGCCGGCGGCGTCGCTGTGTAATTGAGCTTGGGGGTATAGAAGGGCTGAGCCATGGCCATCAACTCTTCATCCATGGCGCTGAGCAAACGCCCGCGATCCAACCCGCCGAAGCTTTGCGTGCCGCAGGTCGAATAAAGAATTTCGCATTGCTCCGCGGCCATCGTGGACCCCAGATTCACATCCACGCCCAACCCCAGCCAGCGCAGCACGAAGACATCACTGGGAAGCTGCGCAAAGGGTGCTTCCGCCTCTTCCACCAGAATTCCCGGACGCACCGCTCCGCGCAGCAGGATCGTCCGCTCAGGATTGATCACCACCAGCCGCGCCCGCAGGGCCATGTAGAACGAGTCTTTTGCATTTTGCATGTGGATGCTCCGATAGGGACTGAGGGACTTGGGACTTGGGACTGAACGCGGGTCGGCATCTTCGGCGGGGAATCACTCTTTGAGACTGCGGTACAACCCGGCAGTCAACCTCCAAGCCGCCATCGACTTAGTCCCTAGTCCCAAGTCCCTCAGTCCCTTAGTCCCTGCTCTTTTCACACTGCTTGCTGCACCGCCTCACGCAGCAGCAACCGGTAGAGGTAGACCTGCCCAAAGGCCTCGCTGGCGTCGACGGCTTCAATCAGGTAGTCCTGCCCGCCTACGGTCACCGCCAGCGTCATGGAGAAGAGCGATTGCGCCGAGGCCAGATCCAGCGCGCTCACCTGCTGCTCCACGCCAGTCGCCGAAAGCAGTAACTCCCACTTCGACTCTCCGCCCTCTTTCCATGTGGGCCGCAGCTTGCGCATGGCCACCGGGCTCACCACCACATCTTCAAAGGTCGTTGCCACCAGCCCCAGCTCAAACATGCTGGTGTCGGCATTGGTTCCGGTCACTCGCAGGAGGGCCGTAGTGCCGCCCACGCTGCGCAGCAGAGCATCGGCCAGCATCTGAGGTGCTGCGGTCGGATTGCGCGGTGCTGTATCGCTCATCGTTCACCCCAGCCTGTTCGCCACATACGGACGCAGCCAGGCCTGCACAGTCTCGTCCAGTAGCGAACTTGAGAAATATTGCAATTGCATGGTGTCGATCTTGGTCTTGCTGGCGTTCAGCGCCGGCGTGGACTGGGCATTGCGCACAATCTGCGCGCAGGCCGTCTTCACGTCATCGCCTATCGCCGCCAGACCCGCCGTATAAGTCACGGCAACCTCGTTGTAGGGCAGCCCCAGAACATTCCAGGGCAGCGTCAGTTCGCCGGTGTTGGGATCGAACTCCACCGTTGTGGGATCGATCGAGGTCCACTGACCGGGCAGTGAAAAGGCCCAGGCAATCTCCGAGAGCGGCTCGAGGGTTAACTCACCGCGACGCGGCCGGGCATAGCGGCCTTCGATGCTCACCAGGGGCGTCGTCGCCGTTCCCAGCGGCGTCAGCGGTAGATAGCTCAACAGCACCGTCCGCGCCCCGGCAGTCAACCGCAGCCGCTCGGTGTACTGAATGACGTTCAGGTCAGGCCGTCGGCAAAAGCTGTTGATCAGGGACGTCGCCGCCGTGATCCAGTCCGCCGTCGTCGCCGCCGGCAGTCCGTAGTTCGGGTAATCCGTTGGCTGTAGGTAGGCCATGGGGTCCTTTCTCAGGGATCAGGGATCAGGGATCAGGGATCAGGGATCAGGGATCAGGCGAGGATGGTCCTATTGCGACCTACCTGCGTGTCAAGTCCCCAAAGCAATGCCCTCAAATTGCAAGGAGCCCTGTAACCCGCCACCCCTGATCCCTGTTCCCTACTCCCTGTTCCCTCGTTTCTATCTGTCCACCAGCACCTGATAGTGCGCATAGTTCGCGCCCTTTACCACCGGAGCACCGAACTTCACCGCCACGTACTCATAGGTCAGCGAGTTGGGCAAGCCCAGTTGGAAGATGCGCGGGGTGGGGTCGCCCAGCCAGTGATACTCGATCAGATCCTCGGTGACGATGTAGGCTGGCAGCACCGCCGTTCCCGATCCCGGCGTCCCTGTATAGCTCAGGCTCCAGTCGGGAATCAGAGGCAGATCGCCCGCTTGCGTCGACAGCATCTTCACCCGGAAGCCGCCGGTAATCTGGTCGGTGTTCAAGACCACGTTGAACTCGGTCTTCATCTCCCGGTCGATCAGATCGAGCAGTACAGGGTTGGCGTAGATCGCCGTGGGCCTTACATGGAAGCCGTTATTGGCCACCATCTGCGCTACCGCGGACTTGATGCCGTCCACAATCGAGGCGGTCGTACCGATGGTCACGGTATTGCCGCCGGCCACGATCTGCGCGGTCACGCCCATGTATTGGGTGGTGGTCGGCGTGGACAGGCTGGTGTCGTTGCCGTTCCACAGCGCCACATCGTGGGTCACCATCACTCCGCTGACCGTATCCACCAGATCCTTGGCCTGCAAGTAGGCGAACTGCTGCTGCTGGTTTCCCAACTCGATGTCGAAGAGGTTGTAGTTGATCTGCGAGACGATGGCCTTCAGCGGCACGCTGCGCTCCACCCGCGTGGGACTGACCACCGTGGGAGCGATGCTGCGCGGGTTTACAAAGCCCGCCGTGCCGGGGTTGGGAATCGCCGTCTCCTCAAAGAAGCGCGAGGGATGCCCGGTGGCCGGAACCTGCTTGATGCGCTGTCCGAATGGACTCGACCGTCGGCAGATGTCGAAGATCTCGGTCTGATACAGCGGCACTTCGATTGCGCCCGGCCCAATAAAATCCGCTGCCGCGTGAATGTCTGCAAAGTTTGCGTTCATCGTCATCTCCACTCTCTCCAGGGAACCTGTCGTTGCGGCACAGCAGCTTTTAGCTACTAGCTTTTAGCTGCTCGCCAAGTACTTATCGTTTCTCGCGAAAGCGCTTCATCCATCTTTCACATCTGCGCACTCTCGCCATCTGCCCTGCCCGCGCGTTTTTTTGGCTAGCAGCTAGAAGCTAAAAGCTGCTTTTAAGCGATTGCTCCCGCGCGCAGCAGTTGGGTCTTCACCGCGATGCGTTGCTCCAGGCTCAACCCAGCCAGCGCCACATCCAGAGTCCGCACATCGACAGGCCCCTCGCCGATGCCATGCTTGGCCAGCATCTCGCTGGTAGCCGCAGGCACTGTCCGGCGCAGCGGTTGCAGCGCTGGACCAACCGTGCTGGCCCGCAGTTCCGCCAACTCCCGCTCCGCCAGCGCCAGCCGCGTCTCCAAATCCTCTTCCCTGCGGCTCGGTTCCACCGTCGCCGTAATTCGCTCCACCTCGCCGGCGTTCTCCCGCGCTTCCAATCTGCGCAACGCCTCTTCCAGCAGGACCGTCGCGGCATCCAGCCGCTCGGCCATGGTCTTCTCTTCCATCGCTGTTCCTCGTTTCAGTTGTCAGTTATCAGTTATCAGTTTTCAGGGAACAGGGAGAAGGGAACAGGTCGGCGTCTTTTCTAACTCCGCAAACACCGCTAACTCAACTAACTCCGCTCCCCCACTCACTCCGCTAACCCCGCTCTCTCGCAACTCTCTCAACTCGCCATGCGAAAGCTGGTCGCCCGGTAGGCAGCCTTGTCGCGCAGCAGAATTGCCGCTCCGGTAAAGGTCACCCTGGTCAGCTTCCATACCGCCGCCCGCATGTCCTCGACCTTGGCGTCGGCCAACTCGTAGCTCATGCCCATGGACTCCGGCGCATGGGACAAAATCGCCGCGGCCACCTCGGGAAAATCCCGCGCATAGAGATAACCGCTCACTACCAGCCGCTGTCCGATCACCTCCGCCTCGGTCAGCAAGCCGATCTTGCGCCGCGCATCGTGTCCGTCCCAGCCCGGCCGGTAATCCACCGCCATGCCCAGCAACGAGGGCAGCGCACGCTCTGCCGCCTCCCGCGTCAGCATCACCCGATGCCCTCGCGCTCCCGCCGGAGCCTTGTCGCTCGGCATATTGACCACCGTCAGCACTCCCGCAAAGGCCACCCGGTTGGGATGGCCCTCCACCTGTGGAAACTTCACCGCCATCGCTTCCAATCGCATCTGCCCTCCACGGAACGAGGGGCTTAGGGACTAGGGGGTGTTAGGGACTAAGGGACTGAGGGACTAAGGGACTAAGGGACTAAACGCGCCGTTTGAAGCTGGTGCGTACTGCCTTGAGCGCGACCATCCAAAATCAGTTGCTGGCGGACTATCGTCTTGGCTCCATCCACCCAAAGTTCTCGATCTCCTTTTTAGTCCCTAGTCCCTCAGTCCCTTAGTCCCTCAGTCCCTAACGTCCCTCAGTCCCTAACGTCCCTATCTCCCCCACCTGCTGCAACGGCCCCAGCCCCCGCATCGCCCTTACCTCGTTGACCGTGAGCACCCCGGCCTGCAGCAACTGCACCTGCACCGCCAGCTCCGTCTCTTCGTCGCGCGCGCTCAGGTCGTTGAAGACAAATTCGAACTCTCTCCATCCGATGCACTTGGCAAAGAGGTCCCGGGTGATGTGCCCGGCCAACAGCATGGCCAGCGGCGAGATCGCCCCGCGAAAGGCCTCGTCGGCCAGTTCGGAGGCAGTCGCGCGATTCACATCGCCTTCCAAACCCAAAAGCAGCGGCGGCAGACCGAAGGCATTGGCCACCATGCGAATGAGAAACTCCTGCCAGGCCAAACGCAGATCGGCATCCGTTCCCGCCGCAAAGCGCAGGACTTCGGGCTTTTGTTCCGTCGAAAGCAGCGGAACCCGCCCCGTTCCCTCGATCTCGTCCTGCCACCAGCGGATCAGCCGATCGTGCTGCGCCGGTGTCGCCTCGTTGAGCCAAAGCGCATACTGCGCCACCGAGTTGGCCGCCAGCTTGCCCGCAAAACGGTGGGCGCTGAGAAACTCGTTGACCGTCTCGAAGGCCACCTCCAACGGTCCCAGACCAAAGGGGGTGAAGCTGCGCGGATTCATGCGCAGATAGATCAACTGGTCGTCGCGCAACTCCACCGCGCTGGACTCCAACTGGCCCGGCAGCGCCTGCGCATAGCGCGGCGTCTCCGCCTGCCCGTCCCAGCGGGGATTGATGCGAATCGTGGCTCCATCCACCGCCCACAGCATCGCCGGCCGCTCCGGATCTTCGGTAGTCTCCATCTCGATGGCCCCATAGCCGCCGGTCAGGGCATCCTCAATCACCTGTTCCATCAGGGTGCGAAAGCTGTCCGTCTCGTTGGGCTCTTCCAACATCTGTCGCAATGCCCGCAGCTTCCGCTCCGCGTAAGCCACGTCCACCACACCGCGCCGCACCCGCACCTGCCAGTCCATCGCCGCGATGCGGTCCTTGATGACGTTGATCGCCCGTCGCACCACCGGCGTCTCCGCAAAGCGGCGCAGGTTCATCGGCGTCGGTTTGGGGATGTGCCGCCCTGGAAACTGCACCGGAGTCAACACCGCGGGCAGCGCCAGGGTTTTGCGCTCCGCCTCCGCCGCTCCCGCCGCCAACCTGCCGCCGGTCGCCTGCCGCCAGATATCCCGCAATTGCTCTGCTACCCTCACGCGCGCCTTCCTCCTTCGCAAAAAAGGCATGGCCCCCGATTGAGGGCCATGCCTTTTTTGCTGCTAGCTGTTAGCTTCTAGCCTCTAGCTCCATCATTGGAGATTCAGGCCTTGTTGCTATCAACGGGCGAAACCAACTTACAAAACCGATCCTACAATAAAGCTGAAAAACAATCTGCAAATCAGAGCCAGAAATCTCATCCTTGCCCGGAACACGCTAAAAGCCAAGAGCTAGGGAGTGTCGTCACGAGACTGGTGGATGTGCGAAACTATTTTTGTGAGCGATCAACCTGCAGCCTATCACCGTCACGATTTGAGCGATCATGCCTGGGAATTACTTTCTGCCCATCTTCCGGG
>Ga0302276_10000223_pt1 | contig 52859 bp, 43 predicted proteins | sample III_Bog_N2_3_FD_198768 | JGI IMG/M metagenome (GOLD analysis project Ga0302276, IMG submission 198768) | Peat permafrost microbial communities from Stordalen Mire near Abisko, Sweden - III_Bog_N2_3 | ecosystem: Environmental > Terrestrial > Soil > Wetlands > Peat | place: Sweden: Abisko...
AAGCTGGCCGCCGGCAGGGTTCCCGCGCTCATCGTGATTCGCCTGCCCGACGACCACACCGCCGACCCGCGACCCGCGGACGGCTACCCCTACCGCGCTTCTTTTGTTGCGGACAACGACCTGGCCCTGGGCCGCATCGTGGCCTTTCTTTCCAAGACCTCCATCTGGAAGGATTCAGCGGTCTTTGTGACCGAAGACGATGCCCAGGGCGGCGTGGACCACGTGGATGCGCACCGCAGCCTGCTGCTGGTGGCCAGCCCCTGGGTCAAGCCCGGCTCGGTCTCCCACCAGCACACCAGCATGGGCTCCATTACTCGCACCATCGACGAGCTGCTCGGCCTGGGCCCCATGAATCTTGAGGACGCCCTGGCTGGAGAGATCACCGGCGTCTTCGACACGCAACCGCACCCGGCGCCCTTTGCCTCCAGTCCCTCCGACCCGCGCGTCTTCTCCCCCGCCAAGGCCCGCTTTGCCCGGCCGAAGACAAAGGAAGAGGCAGCGGCTCTCCGCGACATGGACGATGCACAAGAAATTCGCGACCAGATGGAAAAGACTTCCGGCAAACTCCGCAAGCCGAAGGAGGACGATTGATGCCGGAAGCGCTCATCGAAGGCGAGCCGATGCTACGCTCGCCTTGTAACATGAATTTAATAATTCGCACGTTGTAACATGATTTTAATAACTCGCCGAAGCAGCCACACGACTTACAAGATAACTAAGGAACCTCTGATCAAGTCGTTGTTACGATCCAGCTTTCCCTCAGGGGCTAAAGCCCCCCTTCATTTTGTGCTACTTACGGCACGACTGAAGTCGTGCCCTGTTACAAAGCGAACTTATGCAGAGCTTCCCTAAAAAATTCTCTGAATATTCATAACTATAGCGCGATTTTGCCCCGTTTTCCTCAAGCCAGACGTCTTTCATTCAACGGCCATTCACTTATCCCAAATAGCCTGTACCCACACGGGCAGAAGCGTCCCCTCGGGCTCTCGACGTCACGCTCGTCAATTGGCAGAACATTACACCCGCAGGTTACCTGTCCAGATGCAAGGAGAGATACGCCGTTCTCACTTTGCCTGCAGGACATGACTTCACCTTACCCATACAGCGCTCTTTTGGAGGAAGTGATCCATGTACAGTAGAAACCCATCCTTCTGGCAACTCGTGCTGAAGCGGCCGCTCACGGCCCTCAGTCTGCTGCTTGTCTTTGCTCTGGCCGTTCTCCAGGCCGGCGCGCAATCCACGCAGGGCGCCATTGTCGGTTCCATCAAGGACACGGCCGGCGCCGTGGTTCCTGCCGCGAACGTTCTCCTCACCAACACCGACGAGGGCGCCACGCGCGTGGTTAAATCCAACGGCGTCGGCGATTACCGCTTCCTCGACGTCAAGGCCGGTCATTACTCCATCGCCGTTTCCGCCCCCAATTTTGAAAAATGGACGGCATCCGGCGTGGTGCTCACCGTCCGCCAGGAACTCCGCGTGGACGTCATCCTCAACATTGGCGCCGTCCAGCAGGAAATCCGCGTCACGGGCGACTCGGTCAGCGCCATCGAAACCGATTCGCCCACCATCAGCGGCACCTTCACCACCGATGACGCCAACAATCTGCCCGTGAATACCCGCGCCAGTTTCAGCGGCACCAGCGCCGCCGGAATTCTGGGAACCCTGCCCGGCATGCAGGACGACAGCAGCGGCATTTCGCTCCAGGGCGCTCTGCCTTACATGGTCGACGTGACCATCGACGGCGTTACCCTGAAGAGCGCCACCGGCGGCAACTTCATCGGCGACGGCTTCCCCTCCACCGAATCCATCTCTGAAATCCGCGCCGACGGCGTGATGGCCAACGCCGAATTCGGCAACCCGGCCCAGGTCGTGGTCACGACCAAGGGCGGCAGCAACACCCTGCACGGCACCGGCTTCTGGTACTACCAGAACTCCGCCTTCGACGCCATCGCCTACACCTACCCGACCACCAAGGTGAAGCCCAGCGTCACCGGCAACACCTTTGGCGGCAGCGTGGGCGGCCCGGTGGTGATTCCCCACTTCTTCGACGGCCACAACAAGAGTTTCTTTTTTGGCGCCTATGAAGGCTGGCGGCATCCCGCCCAGACCACCATCTCCGAGGTCGTTCCCAGCACCCTGATGAAGCAGGGCGACTTTTCCAAATACAACTCCAAGGGCTTTACCGGCCTCACCAACCCCTTTACCGGCGGCAGCTACGGCACCAAGATCACCTCGCCGCTGAGCCAGATCGCCCTCAACACCCTCAAGCAGTTCTATCCCGACCCCAACGTAGGCGACCCCACCGCCTACACCGATAACGGCGTGGCCAACTACCAGGCCAACGTGGACGCCAGCGGCCACTCCAACCAGTTCGACGTGCGCGGCGACCAGTACTTCGGCGCCAACCAGAAGTTCCTTCTCTGGGGCAAGTTCACCTGGAAGAATTTCCCCACCAGCAGTGCGGAACAGCTCCTGGTTCCCTCCGCGCTCAACACCAGCCAGAACCGCGCTCTGAAGGTGGACACCAACTGGACCATCAAGCCCAACCTGATCAACGAGGGCGGCTTCGGCTTTACGCGCTACACCTCCGGCCAGAGCAACAGCTTCAACGGCGCGGCCTGGACCAACTCCCAAAACTGGCAGGGCCTGCAGAACCTCTTCTACAACGGCATTCCGGAGATGGACTTCAACAACATTCAGAGCCTGAGCGCCGACCGCCTCACCAGCCTGAACAAGTCCAACACCTCCGACTACAGCGATGTGCTGATCTGGAACAAGGGCAACCACACCGTCAAGTTCGGCGGCAATATCCAGACGCTGGAAGCGGTCACGCCCCTGGGCTTCAACGGCTCTGACAACTACGGCACCTACCAGTTCAACACCAAGGGAAGCACCGGCCTGTTTACCGGCGTGGACTTTGCCGACTTCCTGCTCGGCATGCCCTACCAGACCTTCTACGACGTGGTGAAGCAGGACAATGACGGCGTCTCGGCCCACTACCACTTCTTTGGCCAGGACGAGTGGCGCGTCAACCCGCGGCTCACGCTCTCCTACGGCGTCCGCTACGAACTGCACCCCGGCTACTCCGACAAGTACGGCGACATCGGCAACTTCGATCCCACCGTGGCCCTCTCCGGCCGCGTCATCTATCCCACCGGCAAGCAGGCGCTGCTGGCTTCGTCCTTCCTGGCCGCCGCCAATGCCTGCGACCCCAACGGCGTCACCGCAACCAACTCCGCCTCCGTCAATGGCGCGCCCTGCATGCAGGTCGAGGGCAACGATGCGGCGGGTTTCCCCGTGGGCCTGAAGAAGTATCCCCACAAGCGCTTCATGCCGCGCCTCGGCTTCGCGTATCGCCCCTTCGCCAACGACACCTGGGCCATTCGCGGCGGCATGGGCCTCTACAACATCAATATGCTGGGCTCCAGCTTCTATTCCCTCACCGGCACGGTGCAGGCGCAAACCCAGCAGTTCACCAACACCTACGACAGCGCTACGCACGCCATCGGCTACCAGTGGCCGGCCATCTATGCCGGCGCGGGCGGCGCTGCCGGCGTGGGCACCTACGGCCAGGACTATTTCGGCACAGCCAACAGCGTGAACTGGAAGGACCCCTACACCGAGCAGTGGTCTCTGAGCGTGGATCACGACCTCGGCTCCGGCTATGCGGCGCGCGTCTCCTATATCGGCTCCGAGACCCATCAACTGGTCTGGGCGCCCGACGAAAACACCCTGCCTTACTCCACCACCGTCTCGGCCTTCAACAACTCCATCAGCAACCGCCTCTTTCCCAACTGGGGCCGCATCAACACCCGCGCCACCGGCGCCAACTCCAGCTACAACTCCCTCCAGGTCGAGGCCAGCCATCGCCTGCAGCAGGGCCTGGAATACCACTCCGGCCTCACCTGGGCCAAGGCTCTGGCCGACGACCAGGGACCTGCCGGCACCGGCTTCGGCGGCGAAGGCGGCGGCCAGCGCGCCACCTCCATCCTTGACCGGCACGCGGACTTCGGCAATGTCTACGGAACCCGCAGACTGCGCTGGAATACCACAGCTCTCTACGATTTGCCCTTCGGCCGCGGCAAGATGCTGGGCAACACCATGTCGCGACTCACGGACCTGGTTGCCGGCGGATGGCGCTTGTCTTCCATCTTCACCGTGCAAACCGGCCCCTATGAAACCCCCTACTTCCCTAACGGTCAGGGCGATCCCTCCGGAACTGGTTCGGGCCTGAACGGCTCCTACGGCAACGGCACCGGCAGCTTCGACGGCGGCCACCGCAACCAGCACCCCGACCAGTTGGTCGGTACGAGCGTCAACCCCGCTCAGAAAAACCGCTTCCACTGGACCAACTCCGCCGCCTTTGCCTGCCCCGGCGATGCTTCCTGGACCGCCGGCAACCCCTGCACCACCGGCGCCGGCTTCAACCCCGCCACCGGCGCCGCGCTGGGCGCGCATCCTCTGCCCATCGGCCGCTTTGGCAACAGCCAGGTCGGCTCCGTCGAGGGCCCCGGACTGATCAACCTCTCCGGCGGCCTCAGCAAAACCTTTTCCGTCACGGAGCGCTTCAAGGTCAAGGCGGAAGGCACGTTTACCAACGTGCTCAACCACACCAACCTGAGCGATCCCAGCATGGACCTCAGCAAATCCAACTTTGGTCTCGTCTCAAGTTCCATCGGGTCGGACTTCGGCGGTGCGCGTACCGGTCAGGTTTCGGTACGGGCAGAGTTCTAAAGGCTGCAGTTCCCATCCTTCAGACACAGTTGCTGTACCAACCCAAAGTGCCCCAGCTCCGGATTCCCGGCGCCGGGGCACTTCGGCATTTGGCCCCAAGGCACCAAATCACGCGACCGTGCAATCCCCTTCCGGCCTGCGCAACTTGTAAAAGCTCAATAAGTTGACCCCGGATTTTTGCGTTTCTCCCGCCGTGAGCAAAAAGAGTCAACCAAAACCAACTCACGGGGGCATGATGTTAGGTGTGGATGTGCGGAGCGTTCCTTGGGATCGTTTCGTAGTTCCCTGCGCGGCGCAGACACGTTGTGCGCCGGATTCCCCGCCGGTTCCGATGTATCCGTGGGTTGGCGGTCCTCCCGTTCCATCCCGGCAAGCGCCGTTCAATTTGCGGCCCTCCGGGGAATTTTGATACGCTCAGGCAATCTTCCTATGCTGAGCGAAAGGAGAGTTTCGTCATGGCAGAAGAAAACAAGATTCATGGTGTGGCATGGTTTCTGGCAGGTTTGGGCGTAGGCGCCCTGGTGGGGATTCTGTACGCTCCCAAGAGCGGACGGGAAACTCGTGAGGATCTGGTAACCGGTGCGAAAGAAAGCACTGAGTACCTGCGCAATCGCACCCGTCAGGCGGCCGAACAGGCCGGCGTCCTGGTCGAAAAGGGCAAGGAGCAGGTCGGCGAGTACGTCGAGCGCGGTCGCGAGGTGGTTGATCGCGGGCGGGCACAATGGGAAGAGTTTGTGGAGCGCGGCAAGAACCTGGTCACCGATCAGACGGGCCGCGTGACTGCGGCTGTCGAAGCCGGACGTCAGGCCTACAAAACCGCCGTGGTCCCCAACGAAACTTCCGAACCGCAACTTTAATTTCTACCGTGGGCCGGGCTCCAATCCGGCCCACACTTCCATCTTCGTCCACTCCGGAGCCGGCAGCGCGAGCGTCCGTTCCGATCTCCCGCGCAGGCTCTGGTCGTTGCTTTCCGCCCTCGCCTTGGGAGGGCGTTTCATCGTTCCTGAACCCAGTCCGCAGATCGGCTGCGCGAGATCATTCCGATGCCAAATCTGGACAATCAATCCATTCTGCTCGTCTTTGTTGCCATCACCAGTCTGGCCATGTTGATGCAGGCCATCATTCTGCTCGCGATCTACGTGAGCATGCGCAAGGCTTCCACCTCCATCCGCGAACAGATTGATGAAATCCGCTCCACGGTCATGCCCGTCGTCGACAGTACCCGCGATATCTGCGCGCGTGCCACTGATCTCTTCCAGAAAGTCTCGCCCAAGGTCGAGTCTGCCGCCACCGATCTGGCTGAGGTGGCGCACAGTCTGCACCTGCAAACCAATGAGCTCCAGCTCTCGACCTTCGAGGTTCTCGATCGGGTGCGCCGCCAGAGCAGCCGGATCGACCACATGTTCTCTGGCCTTCTGGATGCCGTGGATCGCACCGGCAGCTTTGTGGCCGAGGTCGTCAGCAAGCCGGTGCGGCAGTTTTCCGGCATTTTGGCCAGTATCAAAGCCATCATCGAGACTCTGGGCAAGCCCGCACCCGCGGCCCGGCCCACCCGCACCCCCGTCGGCAAAGACACTTTCGTCTAGAATCTTCGCTTTGGAAGGACACGGCGATGAAACTACGTTTGCTGGGTGTACTTTTGGCTCTGGCGGCCCTGCCGACAACTTGGGCCTCTGGCCAAGCTGCCTCCGCTGGCGCTCAGGCCACTCCCGCGGCCGCGCTTTTGGCGCTTTCCAAGCAGGACCATACCCTGGCCATCGTCGATCCGGCCAGCCTGCGCGTGCTGGCGCGGATTCCGGTGGGCGACGACCCTCATGAAGTGACTGCTTCGGCCGATGGCAAAACCGCCTATGTCTCCAACTACGGCTTCGGCGCCTTTCACACCCTGGCAGTCATCGACCTGGTTGGGCAAAAGCCGCTTCCGTCCATCGATCTGGGCGCCCTGGCCGGCCCGCATGGGCTGACCTTCGTGCAGAACAAGGTCTGGTTCACCGCCGAGGCCGCCAAAGCCATCGGCAGCTACTCCCCCGCCTCCGGCAAAATCGACTGGATCATGGGAACCGGCCAGAACCGGACCCACATGCTCTACGTCTTTCCCGACGCCAAGCGCATCCTGACCACCAACGTGAACTCGGCGACTGTCACCATTCTGGAAAAGACCGAAGGCCGCGCCGGTGGCCCTCCGCCGGGAATGCCGCCGGGGGTTGGCCCACCGCCAGGCGGGCAGCCCATGCCGGGAGCAGGCGGACCTCCGCCGGGTCCCCCGCCCGGGCCGCCGGGCGGCGACTGGCAGTTGACCGTAATCCCCGTAGGCCGCGGTTCGGAGGGCTTTGACGTCTCACCGGATGGCAAGGAGGCCTGGGTGGCCAACGCCCAGGACGGCACGGTTTCCGTCATCGACATTGCTCAAAAGAAAGTGGTTGCGACCCTGGCCGCCAAGGTTCCCGGCGCCAATCGCCTCAAGTTCACGCTGGACGGCAAACTGGCCCTGGTCTCCGCCGGGCCGAACCTGGTGATTCTGGACACTGCCAACCGCGTGGAAATGAAGCGGCTGGTCCTCGGCCACGGATCGGCCGGTATTCAAATGCAGCCCGATGGCACGCGCGCTTATGTCGCCTGCGGTCCGGACGGCTTTGTCGCGGTCGTCGACCTCAAGTCCCTGGAAGTGGTGGGCCGCATCGACGTTGGTGGCAACCCCGACGGCCTGGCCTGGGCCGCCCGGTAAGGGCCAAAGCCTGAAGGAAAAGACGCTCGACCCTGGCGGAGGCTTTGGCCTCTGCGCAGGCCGCCCCATCTCTGGGTTCGGCCTGCGCGGCCAGAAGCTACGGCTTCTGCAATTTGAACGCCGCCGTGAGGGTTGCCTGCGAGGAGTCGCCGACCCAGACGGTGTAAGCTCCCGGCTCGACCACCCACTTCTTCTCCGCATTCCAGACCGCCAGATCGCTCTGCGGCACGTCGAACTCGACCGCCTTGGTCTCGCCGGGCTCCAGATGAATGCGCGAAAAGCCCTTCAACGCCCGCTCGGGCGTTTCCACGCTGCTCACGTCTTCCCGCACGTAGAGCTGTGCCACTTCATCGCCTGCCACGGTCCCTGTGTTGGTCACATGTACTGTCACCTGCACGTTGCCGCCTCCCAGCGCCGGCGCCGCGACCTGGGGGCCGTCGAAGCGGAAGGTGGTGTAGCTGAGTCCGTAGCCGAAGGGATAGACCGGCTTGTCGGTGCCGTCCACGTAGGTGTGATTCTTGGAAGGATCGAAGTTATAGAAGTCAGGAAGCGCGCCGACGCCGCGCGGGAAGGAGACGGTCAGGTGGCCGCCGGGGTTGTTTTCCCCGAAGAGCGTTTTGGCGATGGTCTTGCCGCCGAACTCGCCCGCATACCAGGCTTCAAGAATGGCGGGAATGTGCTGGCTGGCCCAGCCGATGGTCAGAGGCCGGCCGTTCTGGAGCACCAGGATCGTCGGTTTGCCGGTGGCCGCGACGGCCTCCAGCAGTGCTTCCTGATTCTCGGGCAGGTCGAGGCTGGAGCGGTCGGAGCCCTCGCCGGAGATGCCTGTCCACTCGCCAAGAGCCATGATCGCCACCTCCGCTTGGGAGGCTGCGGCCACGGCCTGCGGAATGTCCTTGCCGTCCGCAAAACTCAACTCCGCGTTGGGAAGAAGCTTTGCGATCTCGGAATAGAGGTCGTTGTGGGCTGCCGGGTCGGGGTCGGGCGAGTAGTCGCCATAGCGCGCGACCTTTGCATTCGGCCCGATGATGGCGATGCGCTTGAGGCTCTTTGAGAGGGGCAGCGTGTGGTTGTCGTTCTTCAGCAGGGTCATGGATTCCAGCGCCGAATGCAGCGAGAGATCGAGGTGCGCCTGGGCGCGGTAGACGCTGGCGTTGAGGGCCGGATCGACCAAAGGGCGATCGAAAAGCCCGAGCTCGAATTTGACCCGCAGAATGTCGGAGACAGCGCGGTCCAGGGCTTCCGGAGAGAGCGAGCCGTCGCGCGTGCCGTCGATGATCGCGTTCTGGAAGGTCTGGTGATCGAAGTCGTAGAACTGCATATCGACTCCGGAGTTGATGGCCAGCACCACCGCGTCTTTGGGAGTGGCGGCCACGCGATGCGCGCCGTAGAGCCGCTGAATCGCGCCGAGGTCAGAGAGAACGAAGCCCTTGAAGCCCCACTCCCCGCGAAGAATGGTCTTCAGCAGGTAGGGGTCGCCGGTGACCGGGATGCCGTCGATCTCGTGGTAGGCGGCCATGGTGCCCATGGCGCCGCCCTCGCGAAATGAGGGCTCGAAGGACTTCAGCATGACGGAGCGCAGTTCACGCTCGCCGAAGTGCGCCGGAGAAGTGTTGGTTCCCCCTTCCGGAGATCCATGGCCGGCAAAATGCTTGGGCTCGGCGATCACGGTGTGGTCGGTGGCCAGCGAGTCGCCCTGGAATCCGCGCACGTAGGCCAGGCCCATCTTGCCAGTCAAATAAGGGTCCTCGCCGAAATCTTCCTCGACCCTGCCCCAGCGCGGTTCGCGCGCCAGGTCCAGCACCGGGGCAAAGAGCATGTGAATACCTGTGGAACGCGCCTCGGCGGCAATCACCGCGCCGGTACCGGTGGCCATCCTGGGATCCCAGGTGGCGGCCAGGCCGATCGGCACCGGGAAGAGCGTGCCTTTCGAGAAACCGTGCAGGCCCTCTTCAGCAAAGAGCGCGGGAATGCCCAGCCGGTTGTTGCCGATCACCCAGGTCTGGATGGCGTTGTTCACAACGGGCGTGGCGTAGACGTCGTGGATGGAGCCCACGCCCAGGCTGCCCCAGGTTTCCGCGGCTTCTTTCGGATCGAAGCCGTGCGCCTTCATGCGGTCGATGGAGGTCTGCGCGTCGTCTCCGGTCAAAGGCGAAACGCCGCGATACATATCGAGCTGGCGCGCCTTTTCTTCAACGGTCATGCGACCCACCAGATCGCGAACCCGCTCTTCCACCGGCACGGCGGCCTGCTTGTAGGGAGCATTGGCGGGAACGGCGGGCAGGGCTTGTTGCGCACCAGCCGGCAGCAGCCAGCCGGCGCTGCAGATTGCGATTCCAAAGGAGACAAGGCTCCCAAAGTGTTTCATCGAAAAAGTCATGCGAATCCCTTTCACTTGTTTAACTGTTTGACAAAAAACTCCGCCATTGCGTGGTTGGCTTCCATCGCCTCGGGCAGCAACGGGTCGTACCAGAATGCGTGGGGCAATCCGTCGTACACTATCAGCCGCGCATCGACTCCGGCGTTCAAATAAGCGCGATGCAGGTTCACCGTCCCGCTCAACAGCAGGTCGCGGCCGCTGGTGACGAACAAGGACGGCGGCAGGCCGTGCAGGTCGGCGTAGATGGGCGAGAGAACCGGGTCCTTGGGGTCTGTGGCGGCAGCGTAGGAGGAATCGTGCGGCGTTGTCACGGGCGGGTCGAGATGACCGGAAAGTCCGCGCAGCGCATACATCGCAATCGAGTCGCCGTTGCGGGCAAAGTCGCCCATGCCGCTGAAGATGCCCAGCGCCGCGGGCTCCGCCAGCCCCAACTGCTTGATGCGGACCGCGACTTCAGCGGTCAGGATCGCTCCGGCCGAGGTTCCATACATGACGATGTGCTCAGGCTTGTAAGTCTTCAGCAGTTCCTTGTAGACGGCGATCGAATCGTCCACGGCAGCGGGAAAGGGCTTCTCCGGAGCCAGCCGGTAGAGCACGGCAACCACCTTGATCTTGGTGTATCCGGCGATGGGAATGGTCTCGGTGTAGGAACCGGAGTCGGAGTTGAAGCCGCCGCCATGCAGGTTCAGCAGGACCTTGTCGCGGTTGGCGTCGGGCATTCCCTCGGGCGTGACAATGCGCACCGGGACTCCGGCGATCTTGTCCTCGACCAGGGTGTTGGGGCAGAGGCGGCTCCAGGCGGCTCCGGCGCGAACGGCCCAGGCATCGGTGTGGCTGCGGCGCTCGGCCAGCGGCTCGGGCGGGCCCTGGTCGGGTTCGGCGCGGCCCAGAATCAGTTGCGCCTGGGGGCTTAAGCTGGCCGGGATGGGCACCACGCGGGTCACGTGCGCCGTGCCCTGCGCGTCGATGTAGCTCGTGTCGCGCTGCGGAGCTTCAGCCGCGGTGGTGGGCTGGGGCTGAACGACCGCAGCAGGCTGCTGGGCGCTCAGGACTCCGGAGGCCAGCAAAAGCAGGAGAGTGGCAGGACAATGGATGAGCTTCATGGGGTTGGCTCCTCGACCGGAAAATCGATTTCCACGAGCGTTCCCTGCCGGTTCGGCGGGACCCGTCCACGATAGCAGAATCTTTGGGAAGAGGGAGCTTTCAGAGGGGAAGCGGCAGCGAAGGGGAGCGTGCTAACTGCCCTCCCCTTCGCCGGCCGTTTTCTTACTTCATCAATGCGGAAGAACCAGCAACCCGGTTTCCAGAAGCTTCTCCGTCAACCGGTCAAGGGCCTTGGGGAATTTGTAGGAGATCGTGCGTACGCTCATCCCCAACAACGGAGCCGCTTCGCTCTGGGTGTACTCCTGAAGAACGATCCGGCTGAGCATCTGGCGATCCAGCGAACCAAGCTGGTTCAGACACATTTCCACGTCCAGAACAAAAATGACTGCGTCCTCGAACGTCCGGATCGGCCGGCTTGAGGCCCATCCCCTGGCGATGGGTTCGCCCAAGATGGACGGCGTCCTGCCCACCTGCATCGAGGCGTACAAATAACGCCGCAAAATGCTCTCGGTGTGCTTCCGGTAAAAGGCCAGGCTGACCACCGGCTCCGCTTTGGGCTCCGTGACGACTGGCCTTACCGACGCCACGGGCTTCTTTTCGTATCTCCTCCGATCCTGGATCCAGGTTCCCTGCGGATTGCTTGCTCCCCAAACCGTTGACAACTGAAGCGCCGCGCTCATTCGGCACCCCCATTGGCTTCCGCCACTGCCCAAACCCTGATCAGCGGCTTGTTCCCGGGGCGTCCCCTGCGTTTACGGCTCTCCGGCGTCGGAAAGTCCTTCAGTTTCGTTTCACATTCCAGGCAATACACATTTCCCTGAGTCTGGGGGCGGTACCAAAGACAGCCGCACCCCTCGCAAACCTTCAAATGCACGCGCAATTCCATGACGAAATCTCCGTGTTCGCTTGATCTCCCGACGGCACTGCTTTTGAAACTTCTAGCCGCGGGGCAGAGAGAACCGGGCAGGGCTGCTCAGGGTTCTTGTGCCCTGATGGGGGATAGCCGCCCGTCTTCTCTCGTTTTTTGTTGTCATGCTCATAGCGCGCAGATTCTGGAATTTTCCCGGACGGACCTGTTCCGACACCTCTTTCGGGCGTTTCGGGCGGGAATCTGCAAACCGCAATAGCCTCCCCTACTGCGGCGAATGTTCATTGCCGGCTGAAAAGGGCAGAAACCCGCCCCGTTTCAGCCCTGCGGCAATGAAACGTTTCTGAAGGTATTCCCACAAGCCAGAACGAGATTAAGTAAAGCCAATCTAGAAAGTAGATTCTCCGGCGTCAATCTCTGCCTAACCTTTTACGTGTTAACGCTTTTCAATCGCCTGTTAAGCGCCGAAAATGAAGGCCAATGAGCCCTTTCAGCTTTTCAGGAAGAATATGAGGACCTTTCGTCCCCATTGCTGGCGGCGAATTATCCACAGATGAACTTCAGCCAGATGCACGAACGTCTCCGCATGGAACTGCTGCGCAGGATACAGCGGGGTTCGCTCAGCGTCTCTTTATTGGCTCGACAGACCGGCTTCGGCCAATCCCATCTCTCCAACTTCCTGCACAACCGCCGCCAGCTTTCCCTGGAAGCGCTGGATCGCATCCTGAGGTCGCAGCAGATCGACGCCGGGGATCTTTTGCCCGCGGCCGATCAAACCGGGGCCGGGACGCCGGACGGGGAAAACAGCATGGTGCCGGTGGTCTCCCATGCCACGGCGCTCTTTGAGCCCTTCATCCGGCCCGCCGCCGTGCAGACCATGCTCCACCTGCCGGCCGGCCTGCTGCAGTCGATCCGGACCCGGGTCTCCAATCCGCACCGCGCCTGGCAGCGGTTTGTCGCGGTGCGCATTTCAGCCGCCGATGCGCTGCCCATGGAGCCGCTGGTGCTGCCGGAGGCCATTACGCTCATCGACCGGCATTACAACTCGCTGCTCCCCTACCGGCCCAACCGGCCCAATCTCTACGCGGTGCGCCAGGGCTCGCACCTGGCCCTGCGGTACGTCGATTTTGTTTCCAACCGCCTGGTCCTGCGGCCGCACTCCATCGCGTTTCCCGTGGACCTGATCGAAGTGGATCCCGGCGAATCGCCCAGCGACCTGATCGCCGGCCGCATCGCGCTGATCCTCAACGAACCCTGAGGCGCGCGACCGGGAGTCCAGCAATGTTTTGAACGGAGGGTGCAGGGGCCTTCAGGCCCCTGAAACAGCCGTAAAACAGAGCGGCCTTCAGGCCCGGGCCTTTGTCCTCTTCGAGCATTCTGGCGAAGTACTACTGTACCTCTACGACTGCCCCGCCTGGCGGCTCTTCATCTCCTTGAGCAGCGTCTCCACCTTGTCCTCGCTCTCCAGTGCCTGGAACTTGTCTTCCAGGGTCTCGGGCGCCAGCAGTTCGCTGGCCGCGGCATTTTCCGCGGACTGGATGCGGACCTTGCTCTGCATCCGCCCCAGCGCGTGCTCCTGATCGTTACCCACCACCTGCTGAGCCTTGGTGGCGCGGCCCACGACCTTGGCGCGTCGATGTTCGGCCACCAGCATTTCGCAGTGGGCGCGGGTCTCGTTCAGCTTCTGTTCCAGCTTGTGCAGGGCCTGGCGAAGGTTGTCCGCCTCGTGCTTCTGGTCTTCGGCCTGGGCGGCAAAACCTACCACCAACTGGTCGGCGCTCAGGGCGCGCTCCAGGGCGGCGCGAGCCATGTCGTCGTGGCCCTTTTCCACCGCCAGTTCGGCCTTGCGCCGCCACTCGGCGGCCTGCTGCTCGTGCTCGATGCGCTTTTTCGCGAGCAGGTGCTCGTCGGCGATGGCAATGGCCACCTGCGTCTTGACCTGGAGCAGTTGATTCTCCATGTCGAGCACGATCTGTTTCAACAGCCGCTCCGGATCTTCGGCCTTCTCGACCAGGTCATTCAGATTGGCGCGGAGCAATGTGCTGACTCTCTCCAACAATGCCATGACAAACCTCCTTCATTCTTCTTCAGTGGACGGTGAACAGTGGACAGCCAACCGTTCGCAGTCCACAGTTGAGCGGCTTTCCGTTGATTGCCATGCCACGCGGGTGCAGGCTGCAATCCTTGCCTGGTAACTTCTTGCCTCCGGCTGCCAGTGAGTTAGCTGAGAGCCGGAGGGTCAATGCCAGCCGTTATTTGCCTGGCGGTGGGGGAGGCGGAGGCGGCGGGGCCACCACCGGCACGGTCGCCGGCAACTTGGCGATCTCCGCCATCTCCTTGACGAATTCCTCGTTCAGCGTCTTGCTGCGCTCCTGCATGCGCGACATCACCAGCGGCATGTACTCCTGCATGATGGCCGGCTGCGCATCCAGCAGATGCTGGCCGGCGGGCGATGCGTAAAAAGCAATGAAGGCATCCACGTCCGAACGAGTCAGGTGGCGCTGATAAAGGCCGGACATATCGTCGAGCATTTCGCTGACGGGATAGAGGCTGAAGGCCTTCTGCATGAACTTGTCCAGCACCTTCTGCATGGCGGCCTGCTGCTCGGGAGTGGGCGTGCCTCCGGGAAGTTTGGCGTTCATGTCTTTGGCTTGTGACTGCATCTGTTGCTGCACCATGGCAGGCATCATCTTCAGGACGCCTTCCATCTGCTGACGAACCCGCATCACCTCAAACAGCTTGGCCAACTGCTCCTTGGTAGGCTGCTGGTCGGGCGGAATGGTTGGGGCGGCAACCGCTGCCGGCGGCGCTGCCTGGTCGGCCGTGGCCTGCGACCTCGCCGCGATGGGCGCCAACACCAATCCCATTCCCAAAACAACCGCGAACTTGCACGATTTGTTCATACTCTCCTCGACTTTCGATGGGGGCCGTGCCGCTCTCGGGCGGCACGGCGTTGATCGCATAACTTGTTCGGCCCTTCTCAGCTCTAACTCGAACCTGGCAAGTCACGGGCGGGAGGATGGAAGCTACTTATCCTCGGGCCTGGTCTCCTCCGGCTTGACCTTGATCGCCTTCACGTTGGACATCAGCTGCTTGATGTCCATGCCGCTCAGAGCCTCGAACAGAGCCGGCACCTGCGCGGCAATCTTGGTCATGTCGCCGGTGATCTTGTGGATGCCCGAGGCGTCTTCGTTGCCCGTCGAAACAATGGTGATCCGGTCCACCTTGCTCAACGGCTCGGCCATGGCGCGCACCACGTCAGCCATGTTGGTCAGCAGCTTGTCCACCACGGCAGCCTGGTTCCACTGCTGGTAGGCCTCGGCCTTCACGTTCATGGCCTTGGCTTCCGCTTCGCCTTTCTGGAAGATAATGCTGGCCTCGGCCTCGCCCTGGGTGCGGATGGCGGCGGCGCGGCCCTCGGCTTCGGCGGTCAGGCGGTTCTTTTCGGCAGCTGCCATGTTCTCAATGCGCTGGCGTTCAATTTCAGCGCCCTTCAGCACCGTGGCGATCAGTTCCTTTTCATGGCGCATGATTTCAGCTTCCTGCACCTTGATCTGGCCCTCTTTCTCCACCTGCTGCACCTTCACCTGCTCCAGGGTGACCTGCTGCAGCATCACGTTGGTCTGCAGTTCGTAGGCCTTGTCGGCCGTGGCTTGCTGGCGGCGGCTCTGCTCGGCGTACTCCGCCCTCTTGATCTCAAGATCGCGCTGGGCCTCGGCCTGGCGGGTTTGCGAAGCGGTTTCGGCAATCACCCGCTCCTGGTCGGCCTGCGCCTTGGCCACAGCGGATTCGCGCAAAGCCGTGGCGCGCTTGATGGCGGTATCGCGCTCGGCATCGGCGGTGGCCATTTCCGCATCGCGCTTGATGCGGGCCACGTCCGGCCGGCCCATGTTGGAGATGTACTCGTTCTTGTCGCGCACTTCCTTGATGGTGAACGAAATTACCTCCAGGCCCATCTTGCTCATGTCTTCCGCGCAGGTGGCGCGCATCCGTTCGCCCACCATCTCCGGCTCCTTGACGATCTGCTCCACCGTCAACTGGCCGATGATCCCGCGCAGGTGGCCTTCCATCACCAGGCGGATCAGTCCTTCGCGCTGCGCCGGAGCCTTGGTCAGGAACTGCTCGGCCGCGGTCAAAATGGAAGCCTGATCGCTGCGCACCTTGATCTGCGCCACGGCCTCCACGGTGACCGCCACGCCCTGCCTGGTATAAAGGTCCTGCTGCGGAGCCACATCGAAACTCATCAGTTCCAGGCTGAGTTCGCGGCAGTTCTCCACCATGGGAAAGATGACCGTGCCGTGGCCCTTGATGACCCTGGGACCGCGGAATCCATACACAATCAAAGCCTCGTTGGGCCCGGCCTTACGATACATCCTCGCCAGCAGGCCCAGGATAAGAATCAGCGCCAGTATGCCTAATCCAACAAACAGTACAAGATCATTCGTCATTGCGGTCCCGGCCCTTTCGTCCGGGAGATGAGCGGTTGATGGTTGATACAGCTATCAGCCGACAGCGATCAACTTTCAGATCCCCGTCGCTTGCGGTCAATCGAAAGCGCGCCTTTGCCGACGACTGAATGTTGACATTTGCTTATTGCTTCGAGCCGGAATTCCGGCCCTTCCTGGGAAATAACTTGGCCAAAAGTCCCAGCAGAAAGATCCCCACCAGGATGGCCATATCCGCGATCAGCACGGTCGAGTTGGTCATTGCAAACCTCTGGAGTGAGTTGTCAGTAGTCAGCAATCAGCAATCAGCAATCAGCTGAAGGCTGACAGCTGAGGGCTGACGGCTGCCTACTGGCATTGGTCTTCCCAACGCCGGACATAGGCGATTCCTCTTTCGTAGCGGACGACAAAGACCTCTTCCTGTTTTGAAATCGGTTGGCCGTCCTCGGAGCGCGCGGGGGCCGAGTGCAGCGCGCCCATCTGCTCATAGACAATCTCCCCAGTGCCGGCGGCGCGGATGGGGGCTGAAACGTGGCCCACCACGCCCACCACGTCGGTTTCGTCCGCCGTGAGCTCACGCTCGTGGGGCAGCAGCACCCTGGCCATGAAAAAGAAGACAATGGCCCCGCCGGCCAATCCGCAGACAGCGGCTACCACCAGAACCACCCCGGCCACCAGTCCGCCGTAGCGCGTCAGCAGGTATCCCGCCGCGCCAAACCAGCAGAGGAAAATCATGATTGAAAACGCATTCCACCAGGGAACCGTTGCGCCCGCCTGCCCGCCTGTTCCCTGCGGCAGGTGCGGAACGTGGCCCGTCGCCGGCAGATGGGGGATGTGCGCGTGCGGTAGTGGTACGTGGCCGCCAAAATGTCCCATTCCGCCCAGGAGCGAAAACGCGCTCAGCAACAGGCCCACAAGAAAACAAACCAGATAGAACGATTCCCAGTTCATTTGTGCGCTCCCTTTTCCTTCCCGCGGCCGCCTTCCGCTCCCTGCAGTTTCGGCCGCAGCACCTCGGCCAGCCGCGGGGCCAGCCCCGGCGTTTCCAGGATGGCTTCAAGCAGCAGCAGGCACTCCCGCGTGTGCTCGTGACGGGCCACCGTCAGCAGCGCGTGCATCAACTCCGGATCGCGGCGGAAGCGCTCCGCCCCCGAGACCAGCCAAAGGTCCAGCTTGTCCTCAATGCTGCGCAGGTCGCTTTGCAGCTCGATCGAGTAACCCTCCGGGTCATCGACCAGGTAGCCCGGATGGACCTTGAAAAATTTGGCCAGAATCTGCCGGGTGGTATTGGTCAGATGAGGGCGCGCCCCGCTCTCGATCTGCGAGAGGTAGCTCTGGCTGATCTTCGAGCCAGTCTCCGCCTCGATGGCGCGGACCATCTCCTGCTGGCTCAGGTCGCGATCCAGCCCGCGCAGGCTGCCTTCCACCTCGCGGAGATAACGGATTTTTTCGCCAAGCTTCATAAGAACAGCCATCCGCTTTCAGTTGTCAGCCGTCAGTAAACTGCCCGTTCCCCAGGGCCGTACTGCTTGCGTTTGCCTGCCATGGGTTAGCTCGTTCGCTGATACCCATTGCAATATGCGATAACGTTATCGCGGATTGCGATAAAACGCAAGAGGATTTTGAGAAATATTTTTGTGCGCTGGATTCCGATTGGATTTTGGTGGAGTCGGGCGTGTAGAGTGGCCTTCGAACCTACTTTTGAGGAGACTTCCTTTATGTCCCATGCGCATCCGGTCGTACATTTCGAAATTCTTGGCAAGAACCAGCAACTGCTGGAAGCGTTCTACCGGGACGTCTTCCACTGGCAGATCGATCCCATCATGGAGGGGTATTCGCTGGTGAAACCCGGGGGCGGCGGCATCGACGGCGGCATCGGCGCCATGGGCGAAGGGCGCGAGCACGTCACGTTTTATGTTGCCGTGAACAACGTCGAGGCGGCTCTGGCGCTGATCGAGAGCAAGGGCGGAAAGACAGCCTTCGGGCCGCACCCGATTCCGGACGGCGGCATCATTGCCGGCTTTGAGGACCCCGAAGGGCACCTGATCGGGATCGTGCAGGGGCCGACGGGGATGTAAGCGATTCCCGATAAGGCACACAGGCAGAAGCTCGAGGTTTTGCTACTGGCAACTTCAGGGCTTCTGTCTGAGCGCGCTGGCCACTGCCTGCACGGTGATCATCAGGGTCATGGGATTTGTGGGGGATACAGTGAACCCCAGTTTTTCGTAGAAGCGCTTGGCAGCCGGACTCAGGGCGTGCACCAGAATGGCCCGAATGCCGGCGATTTCAGCGGCCTGGGCCGTCCTTAAAACCGCGTCCTTCAAAAGAGCCGTACCGATGCCGCGGCCCTGAAAATTCAGATCGATGGCCAGCCGCCCAATCACCATCACCGGGATGGGATTGGGCATATTCCGCTTCACACTTCCGGGAGTATCCGCGTGCACCACCGCACCATTGGCCAGCGCATAGTAGCCCACCACTCTGAGTCCGCTACAAACCACATAGGTTCGGGATGCGCCGCTTGCCTCATTGTTCAGCGCGCGGCGCTTGAGCCAGTCGTCAAGCTCCGGTTCGCCGCATTGGAATTCTGAGAGAAGATGGCCTGCGTTCAGTTTTTCAGGGGCAGAAAGGGAATCTACCGCTCCCATGGCGCCTTCGTCGTCAGCAGGCGCGTCAACCCGGGATTGTCTTTCGGCGGCGCATCCAGCATTTCCGTAAAGCGCTGGAATGCCTCATCGTCCAGGTAGAAGTAGCGCTGGTCGAGAAGGACCGATTCCGCCTCCCGGCAGGCTGCCTCCAGCATGAAGTCGGAGCGGCTGCGGCCCTGCACCTCGGCGGCGCGGTCGATCAGCGCCTTCTGGTTGCGGCTGACGCGGAGATTGATGTTCTCCACGCGCAGATTGTTCGATTCCGGGACTGCGGTGCTCATCGATTCACTGTCCATTTTGTGCGCACAATCAACATACATCAATGTGCGCACAATGTAAATACCGGAAGCTGCCAAACTACGCCGCGAAGTCGATAAATCCTCTCTGGGGGTCGGTCGAAACCAGCTTCACCGTCAACTTGTCGCCCACGTCCAGCCCCTTGCCGCCCTGCACCAGCTTTCCCTCCACGTGCGGGTCGAGAGTGCGCACAAAGGTTCCGTAGTTGTTCACGCCGGTCACAATGGCCGGGAAGCTCTGTCCGATGCGTGGATGCAGCACCACGGCGGCAATGCGCTTCTGCATCTCGCGCTCCACCTTGCGCGCGCCGTCTTCCATCAAGGTGCAGCGGGCGGCGATGGCGTTGAGGTCGTCGGCCGTGTAGGGCTGCTTGGCCTTGGCGATCCAGGCCTTCAGCAGGCGCTGCGTCACCACGTCGGGGAAGCGTCGGTTGGGAGCGGTGGAGTGGGTGTAGTCCTGCACCGCCAGGCCGAAGTGGCCGGGCGACACCTCGCCGGGCTTCACCAGCACGTACTCGCCGGGGCCCATCAGCTTGACCACAGCCAGCGAGAGGTCGGGAAAGCGGTCGGGGTCCTTCTGCTTCTGGTCCAGCAGGAAGTCGTTGAGCAGCTTGGAGTCGGGCGTGGCGGGCAGGGTTACGCCCAGTCCGGCGGCCAGTTGGACGATGCGGTCCCAGCGCTTGGGCGTGCGCACAATGCGGCGAATAGAGGCCACGCCGGCCTGCTCAAAGGTGCGCGCGATCACGCCGTTGGCCGCCACCATGAACTCTTCAATCAGAGAGGTGGCGCGGTTCTTCTCCAGGCGCGCAATCTCGACCGCCTCTTCGGCCAGCATGACGGGACGGGTTTCGATGGTTTCCAGGTCCAGGGCGCCGTGCTGAAAACGCCCGCCCACCATCTGCTGCGCCGCCGTGTCCTGCAGCTTGAGCTGGGCGGCGAGCTTCTGATTGGCCGTCACCTTGGCCGGAGCCGGGCATTTGCCCTCCAGCCAGGCGCCCACCGCGTTATAGGCCAGTTGCGCATGATTCCGAACCAGGGCGCGATACGACTTGCCGTCCGAGACGACGCCTGCCTTGTCCACGCAGAACTCGATCACCACGGCCGCGCGGTCTTCATTCTCATTGAGCGAGGTAATGCCTTCAGAAAGCTCGACGGGCAGCATGGGGAAGACCTTGACGCCGGTATAGACCGAGGTGGTTTCCGAGCTGGCGTGGCCGTCCAGGATCGAGCCCTCCACCACGCGCGCGTCCACATCGGCGACTCCGATCAGGACGCGGGTACGGCCATCGGGCAGCGCTTCGGCCCACTCGATCTGGTCGAGGTCCTTCGAGGTGTCGTTGTCGATGGAGGACCAGAGGAGGCTGCGCAGGTCCTGGGCACCGGGAATCGCGGGCACGTCGGGCCCGGCCTGGATAGCGGCCAGTTCCTTGTCGGTTCCGGCGGGAAAATCGGGCTGAAAGCCGTGTTCGAGCATGGCGGCGTGGGCCGCTGCAACGAGATTGAAGTGGACCGGATGGATGGATTGCATGGAAAATTCTGCTCCTCGAAACTGAAGAGCAAGCCTACCACGCAGGGGGGCAGAGGCCGCTACCGTTGCTCGCCGCAGGAACGAGTAGTGCCGGCCTCCCGGCCGGCTGTAGCGTGGACCTCCCGGTCCACGCTCGACGCTGCACTAACGGAGAATTGCTCTAAAAGCCGCGATCAGTTTGTGGACGAGCCGGGAGCAACCACATTCACCGTCAAATAAACGCTGCGCCCCAGGACCGCGTTGTCCACGTATGCGGAGGCGGTGATCTTGAGCGTTGCCACCCCGAGCGGTGTTCCTCCTGAAGAGGGCTGCGTAACCGTGTTGCTGGTACAGCCGATGCCCACTCCCCCCAGTCCCACCAGCAGCAAGAGCAGGATGAACAGGCGCCGGGTCGAACTGCGGGCAAAGATGCGGACCCTGCGTCCGAAGGGCAACAGGAAGAATCCGGCCAGCAGGGCGAGCGCCGTGCCCCCGGCGGCGCGCGGCCACAAGGTCCGGGGCGCGCGGTTGGCGGCGTTGGCGCTGCCGGAGGCGAAGGTCTGGACGACGAAGGTGACCGTGCCGGTGGGAATCAACTGCTGGGGCGTGGCCGTGCAGGTCATGTCGTCCTGCGACGGAACCGCGCAGACCACCTGGACTTCATTGTTGAATCCGCCCAGCCCGGTCACCACGAAGGATGCGGAGCCGGAAGAACCTTTCACGATGGTGAGGTTGGTGGCCGGGTTGGTGGGCGACGGGGTGATGGTGAAGTCCTGAATGGTAAGGGTCAGCAGGTTCGAGGTTTCGGTGTCGTAGTAGAGATCGCCCAGATAGATGGCGTAGACCGTGTCCTGCCCGCCCGGCAGCGTGGCCAAGGTAAGGGTGGCTGTCGAGGCAAAGGTCAGCGGGACCGGAACCAGCGCGGCCTGGCCAAGCACGGTGGTGCCGTTATAGAAAACCACCGTACCCGAAGGATTCTGTTCGCCGGTCGCGGAGGGAATTGTGGCGGGCGTAACCGTCGCGGTCAGAACCACGGTCTGGCCTGGCTGCGAGGTGGAGAGATTGGCGGTGAGCAAAACCGTATCGGGCTGGGTAATGGCCACCAGAAGAATGGGAGCCGAAGTGCTGGCCTGCCAGTTCAGGTCTCCGGAGTAGACCGCCGTAATGGTGTGGTTGGCGGAGCCGGAGAGCGCGACGCCGGTGAGCGTGGCCACGTTGCTGGTGACCGCGGCCCTGCCCAGGATTGTCGTTCCACCGTCGTAGAAGGTCACCGTGCCCGTCAGGGTGTAGATGGTTCCGGCCAGGGCGCTGACAGGCGCGACGGTGGCAGTGAGGGTCTCTGTGGAGCCGATGGTGAGCGTGGCGGGCGTGGCTGTAACCGTGGTGGTGGTGGCGCCTTTGGCCACGGCAAGAGTGACCGCGGGGGAGGTGGAAGTGGCGTAGTAATTGTCACCGCTGTAAGTGCCGATCAGAACGTGGCTGCCGGCGCTGGTCAGGGGAAGGTTGATGGTCGCGGTGGAAGGCGAGCCGGCGGTCACCGGTTCAACGCCCTGGCTAACCCCGTCCAGCGCGAAGTTCACGGTTCCGGAGGGAAGCACGGTGCCGGGACTGCTGGAGGTGATGTTGGCCGTCACCTGGACTGAGCCGCCGGCCGTGGGCGTGATGGTGGCCGGGGTCACGACGATGGTGGTGGGCGCCTTGGCGACCACGATGTTCACCGCGGCGGCGATCGAGGTGTTGTAGTACGAATCGCCGCTATAGGTGGCTTGCAAAACATGGGTTCCGGGCGTGACGGCGGCAATGGTAACGCTGGCCGTGGAGGGCGATCCGGGCGTCACCGTTCCGGTGCCCGCGCTGACGCCATCCAGGGTGAACACCACCGTTCCCGAAGGCTTGGAGGAGCCGCTGCTGGCGGCGGTAATGGTGGCCGAAACCAGCAGAGAACTGCCCACGGTTGGAGTGGTGGTGGCGGGCGTAATGGCCAGCGTGGTGGAGACCTTGGCCACGGTCAGAGGCACGGCGGGCGAAGTGGAAGCGGCATAGTTGGCGTCGCCGGCGTAGGTGGCCAGCAGGGTGTGCGCTCCTGCCGAAGGCGCGGTGATGTTGAGAACGGCAACGCTGCCGGCGGTCAGCGGCGCGCTTCCCTGGCTGGTTCCATCCAGCGTAAAGCTCACCTGACCGGTCGGCGCCACCGCTCCAATGTTGAGGGGCGTGAGAATCGCCATCAGTTGCAGCGCGGTGCCGGGTGCGGGCGAGGCCGGCGTGGGGGTCAGCGCCAGCGTGGTGGGTGTTGCCGAGGACGTAATGGCCACCGTAGGCGCGGTGGAGGCGGAAAAATTCGCGTCGCCGTTGTAGGTCCCGCTCAGGGTGTGGCTTCCGGCCGCCGGTGCAGAGATGGTGAGCGTTGCGGTCGAGGGCGAGCCGGGCGTGACCGGCGCCTGCACCTGTGCCGCCCCGTCCACCAGGAACGTGAATGTGCCCCCTGGCTGTGAGGCATTGGTTGAACTGGCGGTGATGATGGCCGACAGCACCCACGGACTGTACGCGGTGGGGTTGGTGGTGGTCGTCGGGGAGATGGCCGAGTTGGTGGCGGTCTTGCTCAGGGTGAGGACGACGGAGGGCGAAGTGGAACCGTTGTAGTTCACGTCGCCGGCATAGACGGCTTGCAGCGCGTACGAGGCGACTCCCAGGGCCGTCGGAACCGTAATGGTGAAAACCGCGGTAGTGACGTTGCCGACCGTGCCGAGATTCGCGTAATAGGTATAGGCCTGCGGCCCATCAGCCAGGTTGAGCGTAATCAGCCCGGTGGGCGGGTTGGCGCCCGCCGGGGGACCGCTCGCAGTAGAAACCGCGGCAGTGACGGTTACCGTGATGCTCTCGCCAGCCACGGGCTTGGTGTCAGAAGGCACAATCGACAGGACGGTAAAGCTCTGCTCCACGTTGATGGTGGTGGCCGCCGAGGTAAGTGCCTCGTAGCTCGAATCGCCGTTGTACTGGGCGGCGACATTATAGCTGCCCACTCCCGGCAAGATGGTATCCAGATTCACGGCAAGCGAAGCGACGCCACTGGTGTTGAGGTTCGCCGTGGAGGTAGAGGAAAGAGGCAGGTTGGTGGTGGAGTTGATAAACGTAACGGAACCGGTGGGTGTGCTGCCGCCGGTCTTGGAGAGGACGTTGGCGTTCAGCGTGACTGCGGCCGAGGGGTTGTAAGTAAAGTTGGCATTCTGGGGCGTGATGGAGAAAAAGACGTTCACAGCGCCCGTGCCCGTGGCCGGCGTCGCGCTCCACTGGCCTACCAGCGTCTGCGCGTTCGCGACGCCGAGCCCGGTGGCCATGTCGTAGCCCTCGGCTGCGGCAAAGCCGATCTGCCCGGTCGAGCCGCACCCGGGAGTTCCCGTCTGGCAGCTTAACTGTGCGCTGCCCTGCGCCACATCGCTGAAAACGCCGCTCCGGCCGCTGAGCGTGTAGAGATTCGGGGCAACGTTGCCCTGTGGACCGTATTTTTCCGCCACCAGGGCGGCAATGCCGGCAAAAATGGCCGCGGAGGCAGAACTGCCGCCACTCCTGACCAGGTTGCAACCGCTGGAAGCCGTGGAACCGCTGAGGCAGAAAGCCAGTCCGCGATTGACGCCGCTGTCCAGGGCAGTAGGTATGGCTATGTCGGGCAAAAGCCGGTGGTTCGTGGCTGGCGCCGAGCCTGTTTCGGTCGCCGCTGCCGATGGAATGGGCTGCCAGGCGGGAGCGGGATAGACTGCGCTTTTGCCGCCACCGCCAGCATAGGCCGGATCGGCAGGGCTGGCTGGCGACCAGGCGGAGAGCGCCGCCACCCCCGCGGCTGCTCCGCCGGAACCGAACGAGGCCACGCCGGCAGCCGTGTTCCAGGGCGTGGAGGCAAGGGCGTTGACGGCATAGCCGGTAGTGACCGGGGCTTCTGTGCCCGCCGCCTGGCAGGCGGAGGGGCCGCTATCGCCCACCGCCGCAATCACTGCGATTCCCTCTGCGGCGGCCTGCTGGTAGAGTGCGGAATAAAACGCCTGGTGAGCCGTGCCCAGCGAGGCTTCGCAGGCCGAGTAGCCCACGCTGACCGTGTGCGCCAGGGCCTGATCCACAACCGAGGCGAGCGCCAGGTCGAGGCCGTCTGTGGCGCTGGTCGTGGCTGCGGGAACCAGCACAATCTGCGCACCGGGAGCGGCTGCGCCATCCCAGGAAGCGGCCAGTACAGCTTCGGACTCGTCCGCGGTGCGGCCCGGATCGGAGCCGTTGGGAAACACGGTCAGCGGACTCGCGGGCAACGAGAAAGCGGAGCGGAAGGCGGCAATATCGCTGGCGCGCACGTTGCTGCGCGTGGGAATGGCGATGCTTTCGCCCGCTCCCAGAACTCCGGCTGTGTGCAGCGCGTCCAGATGAAGAAGCTGTGCGGCCAGTTGCGGGGTCAGGGCCTCCGCGCTGTTCGGCGAAGTCCGGGCGGCAAGTTCAGCGGCAGAAACGGCGACCGCGCGCGGAGTGATCAACGCGGGAGTGGAAAGGCCGCCATCCAGCGAGACCAGCCCGTTCACCAGCGGCAGCAACGCGCCAGGCACACGGATGCCGGAAACCAGCGCAGTGCGCGTTCCCCCTAGCGTGGCCACGGAATGGACCTGGGTATAGAAGGCTTGTTCCACCTGGGCGGCGGTTCCTGAAAATTCGATCCAGCCGCGGCTCGCGGGCAGGGGAGCTACCTGGAATCCCTGGGCCTGGAGCCATGCTGAGACAGCCGCTACATCTGTGGCGGAGTTGGCGTAGGCGGCAGCGAATTCCGAAGCCGTTAGCCAGTGATGGTATTCCGAAGAGGCGGAGCTCTGCTGGTTGGCCAGCTCGGCGGTCAAGGCCGCCTGTTGGTCCGCAGAGGGCGAGAGCAGCAGCAGCATCCGCTCCAGACGGGTGCCGGCAGGCGCAACGCCAAGATCCGAAGAGGCTGCGGGAGGCTGACTGAAGGGAACCGCTACGGCCGCGGTGTTGCGCCAATCGCCGGCCAGCCGCGAGGCCTGGGTCCCGGCAGTTAGGTCCGCGGACTGGGAGGCGGGCGTTTGGGCGATGGCCACTCCGAGGCTGAATGCGAGGCTTGCTCCCAGCAGGATGCCAAGACGCCGGCCGGAGCTTTCTTTGTGTGCCATGTTCCTCTTCTTTACCGAATTTACCGAACCTGGTTGAGTTGCGCCTCACTCCAATCCGGAGAAGAGGATAGATATTCCTATCTTGCCTTATGGAATGGTCTTCACGCCCTACCACCTTTAGGGCAGGAACGATTCAATGTCCATGGCGTTTCGTCCCGATTGTATAGCGGCAGCGTGTTGCCCCTCACCAGTTTCTTCGCCGTGGGCACCCGTAAAGGCAGTAGAAACAAGGGTGAAATTGAACAGGCGGGCAAACAAAACAGCGGCCTATCCCGCGCGGCAGTGTCGCCGCTAAGGATAGGCCGCCCATGGGTGAAGCTATTGAATGCCGAGGTCGGAGAGCACCTTGGGCTTGGGCTCGTCGACCGCCAGCAGGTTGTGGCAGGCCGCGCAATCCTGCGTGATGGCCTTGCCGTCCTTGGCCGCGTGGTCGCCATCGTGGCAGCGGAAGCAGCCGGGATAATTCATGTGCCCAATGTGATTGGGATGGGTCCCCCAGGTCACCTTCATCTCCGGAAAAACGTTGTGGGTAAAGACACTCACCAGGCCTTCTCCGGCCGTGGTCACCAGTGCGGACTTGGTGGCCATCACCTCCGGATGACTGCTCTGATAGAACGCCGCAAGCCCGGCGGGAATCTTCTGGCGCGCCTCGTCTTCGGTAGCGTAGTTGGCCTTCAGCAGTTCCAGGCCCTCCTTGTGGACCCAGGGCAGATCGGGACTGATCGCACCCTCGGCCATGGCGCGGTTCAGCGCGTCTTCGGCGGTCTGCATGGTGTGCGCGGCGCGGTTGTGGCAGTCGATGCAGTCCATCACGCGCCGTTCTCCCTGCGGCACTCCCTTGCCCGCGAGGGTCGAGGAGACGAACTCGGTCACCGAGCCGTCCTCGTTGCGCTTCTGCACCCAGGGAATCGTGGTGCGGGTCGGATCGGTGGCGACGTATTCAATGTGGCCCAGGTGGATCCCGTGAATGCCGGAAAGATGTGAGAACGAATCGCGCCCGCCCAGGTGGAGCAGAATCACGGATTGCGTCTCGGTGTTCTTCTCGTCGTCGGCAAAGGTGGATTTGACCAGCAGCTTTTCGCCAATGAACCGGGCCGGGGTGTGGCAGCCCTCGCAGATTTCGCGCGCCGGGCGCAGATTCATGACCGGCGAGGGAATCGGCGTGGGATAGTCGGGAATGTATTTGGGAGCGAAGTGTGCCAGCGGATGGAAGGTGACCTCAACCAGTTGCTTGGTGCCGTTCACCTTGGCGCGGACGTAGGAGGCCGCTCCGGCGCCGATGTGGCAGTCCACACAGGCCACATGGGAGTGGGCGGAAACACGATAGGCAGCGTCCTCCGGGTGCATCACGTGGCAGGACTGGCCGCAGAACTGAGGCGAATCCATGTACGCCGCGCCGCGATAGCTGGCAATGGAAACAATCAGGAGATTCGCGATCGTGGCCACCAGCACAATGTCGATGCCGTGGCGAAAGATGCGGTCGTTGAAATCGACCTTGGGAAACGCGACCGGAATCAGCCCTTCCTTCTGCAGTTTCTTGCGGCGTACCCAAACCCCGATCGGGATGAGCAGCAACCCAAGCAAAAAGACGGCGGGAAGAAGCAGAAAGAAGATGATGCCGAGGTAGGGATTGTCCTTGGGCCGGCCCAGGATCTCCACCAGCCAATAGCCGATCATGGTCACGCCGGCAGCGGTAGTGATGGCTCCCCCGGCCAGGCTGATGGAGTTGTTGCCGAAAAACAGCGCAGGCCGCACCCAGTTCTCACGGATTCTCTGAAACACCGGCACCTTGTCCCCTCTTTCTCAAATGGATGGCCCGCGCCCAAAGAGCGCAACCCCGATTCCCCGGCACTCGAATCCCTTCTTCAGAGCGCCGCTTCCTTGAAGGAATCGGCGCTTGAAGCGCTCGGTGCTCTCTACTTCAAACTGCGGTAGTAAGTAACGGAATCCTTGATCTGCGCGTCGGTAAGTCCCGTGACCGGCTTCATTTTGTTCTTGCCGTTCTTCACAACGGCAATCATGTCGGCCTCGCTCAGCTTCTTCACATCGGGATCGGAGACCGGCTTGACGCCCATCATCTTCGCCATCGCCGGGCTCGGGGTGCCGGTCACGCCGTGACAGCTTTGACACTTGGCTTTGTAAGTCGCTTCGCCAGCAGACTGAGCGAAGCCCACGGCGCCGGCCAGGGACACAACCGCGGCGAGCACCAACTGGGTACGAATCATCTTTGTCATTGAAAGCTCCTTGAAAATTATCACTGCCAGAACGCTCTGGAACGCCGCGCCTGCCAAGTGATTGCCTTGCATGCTTAAACCCTGCCAGCCCCGAAGAGTCGCAGGGAGTGAGACGGTACAAGGTAAATCTGCGGGCCTGTCCCGCGCAATCCTGTTTCGCACAAACGCCGCAAAGGTTGCTGCCTGCCTATTTCAGGAAGGTGCGGAAGTAGTCCACCGCGCCCTTGATTTCAGCGTCGCTCAGCTTGTCCTTGTACGGCTGCATCTTGCCCATCCCGTTGTGGGTGGCCGCCACCATCTCTGCCTCGGTGAGCTTTTTCACCGATGGATCGGTAACCGGCTTCACCTTGATAGCCTTGCCGGCGGATGTGTCGGCAAGCCCCGCGGCGCCGTGGCAGCTTTGGCATTTCGCTTTGTAGGTTGCCTCGCCCGGAGATTGCGCAAACAGAGCGGCGCAGCCCAGAAAAACAATCGCAGCCATCAACGCACCAGATCGAATCGCTTTCCTCATTGCAGGTCTCCTGTTTCATTCCATGGCCGTTGCAGGCGTCAGCGAACGTCTACGGCCTCGCAAAAAAATGAAAGTAGTTAGAAGAGGGGGCGGACCGGAAAAACCCTTCCGGTCCACCCCCGCATCTTCTGAAGAACGGCGCCTGAGATCAGAACTCGTAATGCACCCCGAGGGTTACGTTATTCGCATGGAAGTTCCGGGGCGCCGTCAAACCCGCAGGCGATTCGGTCAGTCCGGTCGGCCCCGGCAGAGAGGTGCAGGGAACAACCACCGACGTCAGTGACGTTGAAGTGCTGCAGAACGCCGGGCCGGATGCGCCGCCCTCGCCGTAGCCGTAGAAGTTATACTCTCCCCTCCAAACCAATCCCGGATGAATCGTCCATGCAACATTCACATAGGGGGACTGGTACGAAGAGTTCAGCGAGCCGTTGACCGACCGCGCATCGTTGAAGAACTGGCTGCCGTTCACGGCGCTCACGCGATAGCCCAAATTGGTGTGGAAAGATTTGACCGGCGACATCATCAGAGCCACGGATCCGTACTGCGTGGGAGCGTCCATGAAGTCCCTGGCAAACCAGTCCGCAAGCTGCGTCGTCGAACCCCTCGTGAATACGCCGCCGCATACATTCGGCCCGCCGCTGCTGTTGGTCGATGCCGTCCCCGGCAGCCCCACAACGGTCGAGGCGTTCTGTGCGCCGTTGTCATAGCAGATGTTGGTCGCCGTATACACCTCGCTATAGGAGTAGTTGAAATCCAGCCCATAGTGCTCGTTCGGCGCCAGCATCCCGCCCACGCTAAACACCCGGCTGCGGTCCACATGGTTGAGCGGACCCTCGTAGGGATCGTCGCCTGCTGCCACGGCGCTTGCGTTGTTGTTCGTGTTGTTATGGCGCTCCAGGTCGTTATAAGCGCCCGAGAACGTCGCCCAGGGCCTTGGCCGGTATTTGGCGTGAACTCTGTAGTGCACACTCTGCCGCGCGCCAACCGCCGTGAACGCGTTGTCGTCGTAGAGTAACTCGAGCGTGCCGTTGATGCTCCAATTGGCAGTCGGGCGCACTGCGACGTTGAGGATTCCGCCGTTCTCGTTGATGGTGACGGTGCCGTTCGAAGTGGCGCCCACAGCCAACGCCGTGTTGTGTGGACTGCCTTGGGCGATGGTGTGCGTGCCGTAGCGATACGTGAACGAGAACGTGGCGCGCGACGATGCATCCCAGCTCGCGGTCAGGTTGTTGACCAGGAAGTTCTGGCCGAAGTAGCCCGGCAAAGGCGTGCCCACAGCGCCGCTGCCTTCAAAAGTGGAAGCGCCGGTAGCCGCGCTCGTGGTGGTCAGCGGGCCTGCGTAGTTGATGGTTTCATTTCCCGCAGTGGTGGGCGTCGACAGCGTGGTTGCGCTCGTCATGGTGGTGGTTCCCGGCTGGTGGACGCTGGAGAAGCTCACCTGTTCGGCAAGACTGACCGACTTCATCGCCTGCCAGATCACGCCGTAGTCTGCGGCCAGAACCTCCCGTTTTGCGCTTGCGACGCCCGTATACGTCAGCGAGCGGGTCGACCCGTTCAGGCCCTGGTAGCTGTCGTAATAGTTGGGCAGATTCATGTTCGCGTTGGTGTAGCGGACATCGCCGTTCATCGAGACATTCTTGATGCTGGAACTTTGCAGCCTGAGAATCTCGGTGGGATAGAGAATGCGGGTCGGCTGCGAGCGCAGGTAGCTGGTCACCACAGCGCATGCCGCATTGATCACCGGCAATCCACCCGCGGTTTGCGGCGCAGAGAGCAGAGGCGCACCGCCCATGCTGCTGGCGTTGCAGGCCTTGCTGCCGTAAGGCGTCAGGCTGTCGTAATCGTTCAGCGCAGCCTTGGTGCCGTCCGCCTCTTGCACAATCAGTGCGCTCGGGTTCAGCGTGAAGTAGGAGTCTGCCTTGTAGTGGTTGATCTCCTCCTCAAACGTCAGCTTGGTGCCCTGCACCGGCTTCCAGTCAATCCCTCCGGTGAAATCGTCGTTGCTGTTGCGCTGATATTCCCTGAGTATGGCGTCGTACTTGGCAAATTGATAACCGCTCGGGCTCAGCGACGGGCCCTCAAAAATATTCTGCGAGTAACCGAAACGATAGGTCAGCGTCGAAAGCGGATAGAGCGTCAGGTTGGTGTCCGTCATGCGGCGCACGGTGTTGAACAACACCGACGATTGATTCACTTGGGGCCACGCAAATGATCCGGTCGGCGCTGCGGTGGGACCGATGGGAATCGACTGTCCCCCGGGGATATTCGGGTTGCCCAGCAAATCGTAGTCGAAGTACTGGCGGTCGCGGCGGAACAGTCCCGTGAAATCGTAGATCTTGCCCTTGGAGAAGTTCAGCCTGGCGAAGGTGTTCGGGTCGCCCCCGAAACCGTTGCCCATGGCGCTGATGGAATCCACCAGGGTGTGCTGTTTGCCCGGCAGCGCACGCATCTCAAATGTCTCGCCGAGCACCCGCAGCCCGGACTGCATATTTACCAGCGTGTCGTACATGGCCCCGCTGCCCGTCAGCCCCGTGATGTGCCCGCCCAGATCCGCGCTCTGATGGATCGTATATCCCTGCGGAGCGGTAATCTGTGTTCCCGGCGTCGGAAGTGGGGCGGCAGGCGTCGGATTCTGGGCTGCAGTACTGCCCGTCGCCATCAGCAAGACGGCGACTCCAATGCCCCCAGCGGTGTGCTGGATCATTGCGGTAAATGGCTGTTGATCAAACAGCCTGGAAAACCAGCCAATCTTCTTCATACCGAAGCCTCACTTGAAAAAAACATTGTTGCTGACATCGATGTTTCGAACGCGTGTGCCGGCTCAGCACGGAATCGGGGCCGCGGCTGTCCGACGTGTCGGGCAGCCGCGGTCGCGTTCCATTACCTGAGGAAAGCCGCGTTGATGTTGGATCCATGAATATAGGTGTGGCAGCTGATGCACGGCGTCAGCTCCGACGATCCCGCGCTCATGCTGTGAACCGTACCGGCCGCAACCGGGCTGTGGCACTGGTTGCACAACGTGTTCACATTCGGCATGTTCAGCAACCGGGCGTTCTGAGATCCGTGCGGCGTGTGGCACCCCAGGCATCCCTCCGCCTTCACCGCCGCGTGCTCGTACACGAAGGGCCCGCGCGTTTCCGCGTGGCACTTGGTGCACACCGCATTCTGATCGGCAGTGGATTTAATGTTGTTATTCCCGAAGGTGCCGTGCGGATCGTGGCAGTCCGAGCAGGTCACCAGCCCCTCGTTCACCTTGTGGTGGAACGGCATGTCGAACGCAGGCTTGGTGTCCGCGTGACACTGGAAGCAGAGCTGCGGCTGCGATGCTTTCAGCAGATGCTCGTTCCCCTTGCTGGCGTGTATGCTGTGGCAGCCAATGCAACTGACGTCCGCCTTGGCATGGGGAGAACGCTCGAAGTTGGGATGCGCGCCCGCATGGCAGCCAAGACACGTGGCGTCCACGTCCTTGGTCGAGGCTTCGGTGGGATTGAAGATCTTGGTCTTGTCCCCGCCGCCGTCCACGTGCGCCTTGCCCGGCCCATGGCAACCCTCGCAGGTGACGCCGGACTTGCCGTGCATCTCCGCAATCTTGGTATGGGGGTTGTTCACGAAGCCCTTGGCCGCCTCTTCGTGACAGGTGGCGCAGACCTCCGCGCCCACGTAGTCACCCGGCGCGGCGTCCTTGGCTTGCGCGGCTGCCGGCTTGGGAGCCGGCGCTGGGGCAGCCATCAGCGATACGCTCAACAGGCCTGCGCCCAGGACCAACATCAAACAAGCTCGCAGTCCCGGCCACTTGTCCGGAGCCGCACTGATGGAAGAATCTTTCACTGGCCAATCCCTATGCATTGAAAAAACCGCCTTTGCAATCGCTGCCGCTTCCGAAAACAACCCGGCCCATTTCTCGAGGTCCAACACTCATTTCCCTCGGGGGAAAGTACCGCCCAACCCTGGATTCACCGGTCTTGCTGTTGCGGAAGTTGCTCTATGTGCGGAGCATCACTTCATGCGCGCATCGTATCGTTTGATTATGGAAATGAACTGTGATCTTTGTCACACACCGTAGAGACAATAGAATCCTCTCATCTTTCTTGTCCAAGTGTGATGTAGCTGATCCGAAACCTCCAGGACTCCTTTGAAACCAAAGCCAATCCGCGGCTTTGGCGCCCCCCTCCTCCCTTGAGGAAGTGATCGACCGGGTGCAGGGAACCCTGCTTGTCGCAGGACATCAGAATAATCCCGTGGAAGCTGTACAAAACTGAACATTTTTCCGGTAAAGCTTAGGGCCGGGAACCTAACTTGGATCAACTCATTTATAATCATCAACTTGCAGAAGAATCTCCCAGCCGCTCCCAGGCCGGCAGCCCACTGTGGCGCATGAACGGAAACCTGTGTGGTCTGGCCTTAATCGACGATGAAGCAGCGAACGCTGGTTCCGCGCCTGCATAGACGTGAGGTCCATCACATCCACAGCCGCGACAACTCCGGCAAACTCACCTTGGATTGATGTTTCTCATCCGGAAGGCTCGGGGCGCTTTCCCCCGCGAGGTGAATCTGCTTGCGACCCGCCTGAAAGCAGGGCGCTGGCCCTATCCGGGGACAGAGTGAAGCCACTTCAGTGGCAGATGGCAACAACTTCATGGCGCATCTAGAGAACTCGGAAGCTGAACAGGCGCGGCCGAAGCACATTGCGCGGCAAGTGCCCGTAGGCTGTGCGGCTTGCGGCAACCGGCGCCCCGGATGGTTCTGCTCGCTGGGCAGCGCCGTTTTAGCCGATCTTGAACTCGTCACCAGCACCGTCTCTCTGCCCGCTCAGGCATCGCTCTTCACCCAAGGCGAGGATGCGCGCTGCCTCTATCTCATTTGCAGCGGCTATCTCAAGCTCACCGCCGGGCGGGTTCAGGACAAGCAGATGATTGTGCGCGTGGCCGGACCGGGCTCCATGCTGGGCCTGTATGCGGTACTTTCCCATGGGGTTTACGAGGTCTCCGCCGAGTCCTTGACCAGCACCCAGCTCCGCCCCGTCGAGCGCGACCGGTTCCTCACCTTCCTGCGCAACCACAAGGAAGCCCAGATGCGGGCCGTCCAATGCATCTGCCAGGAGTATCGCTTCGCCTTGCAGGACGCCTGCCGCATCGCGCTCGCCGAAACGGTCGCTGGGCGCCTGGGCCGCCTGCTGCTCGAACTGGCCCACCAGATCGGCGAACACCTCAATGGAGGCGGCTTCCGCTTCCCCCTGCTCCTGACCCACGAAGAGATGGCCTCCATGGCCTGCACCACCCGGGAAACTGTCACCCGCACCCTGGGCCAGTTTCGCAAGGACGGCTGGATCTCGATCGAAGACTCCCTGGTCACCGTTCATCAGCCCGACCGGCTGCAGACCCTCCTCTAGCCTCCTGCATCCTTCCTTTGTGAGCCTTCCGCATCCCCTCGCCTCTCCATTTGTCCTTGCAACCCGCTCTTTCCCGGCGCTAAACTCGCCCCATGAAAAGCTCTCTTCCCCTCCCATTCAAGCCCGCCGCTACAGCGCTGGTGCTTCTAATAACCGCTTCTGCCCTTCCCGCGCAGGACTGGGCCAAAGCCCGGCTTGAAGCCTCCCCCCGTCACCACGAATACGCCCACCTCAAACACGGCAGCCGCACCGTGGAGGCTTTCGTCGTCTACCCTGAGGTCAAGTCCAAAGCTCCTGTCGTCATCCTGATCCACGAGATCTTCGGCCTCACCGACTGGGCCAAGGAGATGGCGGACGAACTGGCCGCGCAAGGCTTCCTCGTCGTCGCCCCCGATCTGCTCTCCGGACTCGGGCCCAACGGCGGCGGCTCCAGCGAATTCCCCAGCCAGGACGCAGCCGTCAAGGCCGTCTCAGGCCTCGACCCCGCAACCGTCACCGCCGACCTCGACGCGGCCGCCGACTACGGCAAGCACCTGCCCGCCGCCAATGGCAAAATCGCAACCGTGGGTTTCTGCTGGGGCGGAGGCCAGTCCTTCGCCTTCGCCGCCCACCGTAAAGACCTTTCTGCCGCCTTCGTCTTCTATGGCCCAGGCCCCGCGGACGTCTCCCCGATCACCGCTCCCGTCTATGGCTTCTACGCCGGCAACGACGCCCGCATCGGAGCCACCCTCCCCGCCACCATCGCCGCCATGCAGTCCGCCCAAAAGAAGTTTGATCCCGTCACTTACGACGGCGCCGGCCACGGCTTCATGCGTGCCGGAGAAGATCCATCCAACCCCGTCCCCGCCAACAAGACAGCAAGGGAACAAAGCCTCTCCCGCCTGCTCAAACTTCTCGCCGCAATGTAAGCACCCGCGGGCACCTGCGGTGCGGCCAATCGCCTTCGGCCGCTCCGCGCTCGAAAGACGCGCGGCAAAAACTTGGGCTCGAGTGGGATGGAAACGGAGAGTCTCCGTTCCACCCGAACTCATGCAACAGTCGTTGATTGCAGTTCCGGAGGGAGCAGGGGGTTTTAACCCCCTGAAAAAAGGCAAAAAACGTGGGCCTTCAGGCCCGGGTTCTTGCTGCGGATTATTTAACCTTGTAAACCTTTGTCACCACGCTCGCATTCATTCACATTCATTCAATACAGCATGGAACTTGACTCGTTCGTTATGTACCCCACGTCCGGATCTTCAGACCTGGGAGAGGTGAATGGCCTCCTCAAGAATTCACGGCCTTCTTATCCGCTTCATCCTTGCGCAACGCCTCGTGAATAATCATCTTCAAGTAAGTCTGGTAGCGCAAACCGCGCTCGGCGGCCTGTACGCGCGCCTTGGCTATATCTTCTGGGTCGAGGCGGATCGTGGTGGAAGGCAGGGCGGCACGCTTTTGAAGTGTGCCAACGCCGACTCGTCCCTCGGCCGTGGCCTTCTTGAACTCTTCGAGCAAGGCGTCCTCGTGCGACTCCCACCACGCGGCTTCTTCTGCCTCATTCGCGAAGGTCTTGTTCTTCAATTCTTCCAACATGGCCATTCCTCTTCATTGACAGGAAGTAACGCCGATAGCTCTTGTTTGCCGGCCAGGCTGTAACCACGCGAACCTTCTTGCCCCGCATTGTTGCTACAGCCACTAATGTTCTTCCAGCATCGGTTTCACCCACCACGGCGATACGTTTCTCACCGTTGCGGAGCTGAGATCCGAGGTCGACGGGCCGATTCAGGATTGCCTGTTCGGCCTCTGCGGGCAGGATCTGATGGAGCGCCAAATGATCGATGTTGTCCTTGTCCCAGTCGAACTCGTCGAACTCCAGGATCGCCATGGTCTATCGGCCCGTACCTTGAAGTGAATAGTAGCTACATCGTAGCTCTTTTGCAACTGCTTCCTTGCGACCTTCACAACTTTTCTTGAACCTCATTTGCAGAGAATTACCCTCCCCCGGCGCACACTTATAGATAGCCAGAGAAGTGCGCAAAACCTCGCATCGGCGGGAAAAAATCGGGTACCCCACCCCCCCTATAGCGTATTTGTCGCTTTTTCGACGACGAAACTCATGTAAGTCGCAAAGAATGAATAACTTAAAAATATAGCAAGTTAACTTATCAGTAAACACAACCGGCCAATTTCAGCCCTTTTTTAGCCCATTTTGGCCTGATAATGCCGTTTTTTTGCTCAAAATCGTCGAAAATCTGCGCCTTTTTTTACTGCCTGAGTTCCACCAGCGTCGCTCCTTGACCGCCTTCGTTCTGCGGAGCCTCGGCGATGGTCGCGACGTGCGGATGCCCTTTCAGGAACTCGCGCACGCCGCGGCGCAGAATCCCCGCGCCATGACCGTGAATGATGCGCACGCGCGGAAGGCCAGCCAGAAAGGCGTGGTCCAGATACTTCTCCAGCTCCTCGGTGGCTTCGTCCACCGTGCGGCCGATGAGGTTAATCTCCATGCGCATTTCGTCGGTGTTGGCGCTGGTAACCGTAACGTGTACGTTCTTCTGCTTGCGGGCGGCGGCGAGCGGATCGAATTTTCCACTCTCCTTAGTCGCTCCCGAGGCCAGTGGTTCGCAAAGCTCATCGCGCTTGACGCGCATTTTGATGGGGCCAAGAGCGACCTCGAAGACGTCCTTCTCCACCTCGCGTTGCACCACCGCGATCTTGTTCATCGACTTGAGCCGGACCTGGTCGCCAATGCCGATGTGCTTCAAAACATGCGGCTGGGCGTTCGGGTCGCCCTGGTCGGCGCCGCTGCGATGGGCCACGACGGTCTGGTTGAAGCTCTCCTCGAACTCGCGGCGCAGGCGGGTGATGCGGCGTTCGGCTTCCTTTGAGAGTTTTTGCTGCGCGGCGCGGTCTTCGATGGCGCGCACGTTCTCGCGCATCTGGAACTCGAATTCCTTCATCAGCGAAGCCAGCTTGGTTTCAAGCTCGCGGGTGTGTTTGCGCAGCTCGATGTCGCCTTCGCGGGCGAGCCGGGCGCGCTCCTGGTTCAACGCGTATTGCTGCTCGCGGGCGGCTTTCTTCTCGACCTCCAGCAGAGCGAGGTCGTTGTGGAGTTTGTCCAGGAAGCGGGCAATGTCCACCTGTTGCGAACTCAGGCGCTGGCGGGCGGCAGCAATGATGCTCAGGTTCAGCCCCAGCCGCTCGGCGGTCTGGATGCCGGCCGAAGCGCCGGGCACGCCAAGGCGCAGCTGGTAGTTGGGCGCCAAGGTCAGCTCGTCCACGCCGGCCGCGGCGTTCAACACGCCTTCCGTATTGGCGGCGTAAACCTTCAGCGAAGTGTGGTGGGTAGAGATCAGAGACCACGCGCCGGCCGCAAGAAAGTGGCTGGCAATGGCCACGGCCAGGGCGGACCCTTCTTCGGGATCGGTGGAGGACCCGAGCTCGTCCAGCAGCACCAGGGAGCGCGGCCCAGCCAGCCGCGACAGCCGGTCGAGGTTGGTAATGTGCGCGGAAAAGGTAGACAGAGCCGCCTCAATGGACTGCGCATCGCCAATGTCAGCCAGAAAGTCGGTAAAGACGGGAAAACTGGCCGCGGTGGCAGGGATGGGCAGGCCAGCCTGCGCCATCATGGCCAACAGAGCGGTGGTTTTGAGGGTGACGGTTTTGCCGCCTGTGTTGGGGCCGCTGATGATGAGCTGCCGCTCAGCCGCGGTCAGCTCCAACGTGAGAGGAACGATCTGGCCTCCGGAGTGGCGCAGACGCTTTTCCAGCAGAGGATGGCGCGCGCCTTCCAGGTTCAGCCGGTCGGGGGTGAGCACCGGAGCAACGCAGTTGTAGTCGCGCGCAAAGCGGGCGCGGGCCTGCAAGCTGTCCACCAGAGCCAGAACCCGCGCGCCCACCACCAATCCCGGCGAGTAGACGCCCACCTGGCGGGTGAGAGCGACAAAGATGCGGTGGATTTCCGCCTGTTCTTCCTCCAGGAGCCGCACCAGTTCGTTGTTCTGCTCGATGGTCTCCAGAGGCTCGACGTAGACCGTCTGTCCCGAGGAACTGGCGCCGTGGACCACGCCGGAAATCTTCCTCTTCAACTCCGCGCGGACGGGGATGACGAAGCGGTCGCCGCGGATGGTGATGAGGTCGTCCTGGGTGGCGCCGTCGCTGGAGAGCTTGCGCAGGGCGGCGCGCAGGCTTTCTTCAATGAGGCGCTGCTGGCGCTCCTGTTCGCGGCGGATGCGGCCCAACTCCGGCGAGGCATTGTCGGCCAGAGAGCCGTCGGGCTGGATGGTCCGCTCAATGGTCTCGGCCAGCGGGCGCAGGCTGGTGGTAAGCCCGGAAGAGATTTCGGAGAGTCCAGGCAACTTACCCACCAGGCGCGCGGAAGGCGACTGCAGCAGCGATTGCCAGGAGGCTACGTCGTTGGCCAAGCGGGCCACAGCCTGCAACTCGTCGGCTTCGAGAGCCGCGTCTGGAATCCGTGCCTTGGCGGCCAGTTGCGTGGGGTCGAAGAGGCCGCCGAGGGGAATGGAGACCTGCTCGGTGAGCATGAGCCGGATTTCGCCGGTGAGCTGATGCTGGCGCGCGATCCAGGCCTCATCGGTGGAGGGCTGGAGGGAGAGAATGGCGCCGCGGCCGACCGGCGAGGCGGAAAAGCCGGCGATGAGCGCCAGCAGCGGCTCCCACTCGAGAGCGGCAAAATCGGCGTGTTCAACGGGTGACGGGATGGGATCGAGAAGAGGCATAGTTTTAAGCGCTGGATCTATCTTAGCGGTCCGGGAGAGCCGCCGCTCACGAGGATGCATCCGGTCGAAGCCGGCGCTATTGCCCCTGAACCGCTTGGCGGAGCGCCGCCCGCGCCAGCAATCGCGTGGAGTCGAGCGTGGGCAGGGGAGAATTCGCGTCGTTCAGGATGAGCGGAATCTCGGTGCAGCCGAGGACTACGGCATCGCAGCCAGAGTCCTTCATGCGTTCGATGATTCGTTGGAAAGTTTCGATCGGTTCGGGCTTGAAGACCCCATAGACCAGCTCGTCCATGATGATGCGATTGATTTCCTCGCGCTCGGCGGAGCTGGGGCGCATAAACTCGATCCCGCGCGCGGCAAGCTTCTCCGGATAAACTTCGCTCTCGACCAGCCAGCGGGTTCCGGTGATGGCGATGCGCCGGAAACCGCGCCGCTCGGCCTCTGCGGCAACGATCTCAGCAATATGCAGCCAAGGCAGCGGGGATCGAGCTTCAACATAGGAAAACGCCTGGTGAATGGTGTTATCAGGGCAAATGAGGAAGTCAGCCCCGGTCTTTGCCAGCTTGTCGGCAGAGGAGAGCATGAGCTCTGCCACGCCTTGCCAATCGCCGCGTTCGATGAACCTCATGTACTCGGCCAGAGCGTGGGTGTGCATCGTGATCTCAGGGTGATTGTGCGCGCCAAGCGCCTGCACGCCTTCCACGCAGATGGTCCGATAGCAGAGAGATGCGCCTTCGGCAGAACAGGCGACGATACCGATATGGCCAGGCATAGCTCGATTCCTCAAACAGGCACGGTGGAGGTTGCAATGAGGCCAGTCGGTGCTTATTGCGCAGCAACGGGCACGGTTCTCAGCTCCCCTTCCCACTGGGCCACCACGGCGGCGGCCATGCAGTTGCCGATGACGTTCATGCCGGTGCGACCCATATCCATCAGGGTGTCCACGCCCAGCAGCATCAGCACGGCGGCGGCGGGGATGTGGAAAGACCCCGCGACGGCCAGCAGCACGATCAGCGTGGCGCGGGGAACCCCGGCAATCCCCTTGCTGGTCAGCACCAGGGTGGCGAGCAGAACGATCTGCTGGACCACGGAAAGATGGATGCCCGCGGCCTGGGCGGCGAACAGAGCCGCCATGGAGACATAGATGCTGGAGCCGGTCATGTTGAAGCTGTAACCGGTGGGGATGACGAAGGAGACAATCCAGCGCGGGACACCGAACTCTTCCATGCGTTCCATGGCCAGAGGCAGTGCGACCTCAGAGGATGTGGTGGCAAAGCCAAGGGCGGCGGGTTCGGCGACGGCGACGGCAAAGCGGCGCAGAGGGACGCGGAACAGCAGCAGAATGGGCGCCAGCACCAGCAATGCAAAGACGATCAGAGTGGCATAGCAAGTGACCGCCAGTCTGGCCAGAGGCAGGAGTGTCATCAGTCCCATGCTGCCCACGGTATAAGCCAGCGCCGCACCGGCAGCCACTGGCGCCATGTACATGATGATGCGGGTCATGCGGAACATGGTTTCAGTGAGCGACTGGAGCACTGCCAGCAGCGGAGCGCGCTTGGGCTCGGGCAGGGTCGCCATCGCGGTGCCGAAGAGGAGCGCGAAGATGGCTACTTGCAGAATCTGGTTCTGCGCCACGGCCTGCGCAATGTTCTCAGGAAAGATGTTGAGCAGGATCTCCTGCCAACCGGACGGATGGGCAGCGGGAATCACCGCCTGAACGGAGGCGGGCAGCGTGACGCCGACCCCGGCCTGCGAGAAGTTGATAGCCACGGCGCCCAGGATGAGGCCCAGCGTGGTGGCCCCCTCAAAGACCACGATGGACTTGAGCGCGACGCGGCCCACCCCGCCCAACTTGCCGTGGCCGGCAATGCCGGTGACAATGCCGCCAAAGATGAGTGGAGCCACGATCATGCGGATCAGGCGCAGAAAGATGTCGGCCAGAAAGTGGGTTTGCGCGGCGAATTGAGGTGCATCCACGCCCAGTTCCGCTCCGGCCAGCATGGCAAAGAAGGTCCATGCCAGCAGGGAGCGACGTTGCGCAACCAAGGGAATGAAAAGCCCAAGGCCCACCCAGCGGAGGGTGACGGTCAACTCCGCCGGTGCGGGAAAAAAGGCAGCCAGCAGGCCGGCGGCAAAAAGTAGAACGGCCGCCGCAAACAGGATGCGCGGCAGACGGCCGTCCAATCTCCAAAGAGAAGGCTTTGTATCGGGAGTCATGGATGGACCTTGAGAGTTCAAGGCTTCCATTATCCCCTGCCGCCTCAGGCCAGGTCGAAGAGCAGGAATTCAGCGCCCTGGGGGCCGGCGGTTACAGTGGCAGCAGCTTCGTTGCTGAGGGCCAGGCCGTCGCCCTGGGCCAGCGCGAGGCCGTTGACCGTCGCGGCGCCGCGGGCTACCTGTACCCAGCCGTATTTACGGTCGGTGAAGGTGTGTTCGACCGATGCGCCGGGGGTGAGCCGGGAGGCGTAAAGATCAGCGTCCGCAACCCAGATGAGGCTCTCCGAGCGGCCATCGGGCGAGGCCAGCAGGTGCAGCCGGTCGGTTTCCGTGGCGATAGGGAAGGCCTTCTGGTCATAGCTCGGCACAATGCCTTCTTTGGTGGGCTCGACCCAGATTTGCAGCAGGTGCACGGGGGCGGTCTCGGAGCCGTTGAACTCCGAGTGGCGAATGCCGACGCCGGCCGACATGTGCTGCAGTTCGCCGGGGCGAATCTGGCCGCCGGGGCCGATCGAATCCTTGTGGGCCAGCACGCCCTCCAGCACGTAGGTCACGATCTCCATGTCCTGATGGGGATGCGTGCCGAAACCCTGCCCAGCGGCCACGCGGTCCTCGTTGATGACGCGCAGGCTGCGGAATCCCATGAACTTCGGGTCGTAATAGGTGTTGAAGCTGAAGGTGTGGAAGGTGTCAAGCCAGCCATGGTTGGCGTGGCCGCGCTCACTTGAACGCCGGATGGAAAGCATCGTCGGAGACCTCGGATTTCTGGCCGCTCGCAAGTTTGCGATTCGCCAACAACTCCGGGCATGAGGTGCTTATCAAGTAAACACAGCGCGAGGCATGTTGGCGAAACCGCTAACAGAAACGGCTCCACCAGAAGGATGCGGGGGATTGGGAAAAAGATGCAGAGGCACCCGGGTGAGGCCGGCGCGCAATCCACCGGAAAAGGCTCTAACCTTCCAGTTCCAGCTTGATTAGCTGGCCGCCGTGGCTGTGGCCGCCGCAGCCGCAGGGCAAACAGCGCCACATTTTCCGCCGCACGGCGCTTTGGTCTCGGCGGGAGCGGACTCGGCGGCAGGCACATTGCTCGTGCCGGCGTAATCCGTCTGATAAAAGCCGGAACCTATGAACTTGAAAGCAGGCGCGGTCAACGGACGCTCCAGAACGCCGTGGCATTTGGGGCATTCCTGTTTCAGTTTATCGTTGAAATGTTGAACGATCTCAAAGCGGTAACCGCAGTCTGTACAGCGATATGCATATAAAGGCAAGGCTTTTGACCCCTCCACGAGGAAATGACCTCTACCTCTATTGTATCGGCAGAGCGGTAATTGCCTGCAAAAAACCGCCCTGCCGTTCCGTGTCCAGCCTTCACTTCACTGCGATCGGAACCGATCCGCAGAGGTTTTCCCAGAGCAGGGAGAGGGTGCCCGTGTTGCCGGAAGCCTTGATGACGTACTTCAGGTTCTCAACCAGGGCGGGGGGCTTTTCCATCTTCATCTTGACGCGGCCCAGGTCCTGCGACTTGTCGTAGCTCAGGCCCCATTGGCCGACCTGCTTGTTGACGATGAGAGTCCAGTTTTCGGGGTCGGAGATGTCGACGAACAGGGTGTAGTCGCCCGCCGGTACAGCGAGATCGCCGATCGTCAGGTCGGCTTCGGTGTGGAGCTTGGTGGCTTCATTGGCGCCCGCGCGCCAAACCGGATAGTGGGGGTTGTGGCTGATGAGCCCGTCCTTGGTGAAGATGTGGCCGGCGCGGCCTTTGACACCAGGCGACGAGTAGGTGATGGTGACGGCTTTGCCGCCCAGGGTGGCCGATTCGGTGGCGGCCGGGCTGGCCGGCGCCTTCTGCTGGGCGGAAAGCGTGGCGGCGACGAGCAGAAGGCCCGCGGTTACCAAAAGACGTTTCATGACGATGATTTCCTCCAGCCAGGGCGAACGTGAATCATGCGACTGCCCCGACGCGACGATTGTCGCACCGCGCGCCCCGGTGAGGGAAGTGGTTTTCAGCAAAGCCGGATTGTAACGGACGTGTGTTTTCATGCGGTTCCGCGCGGTTTCTGTGGGCACATGCAGCGGAGGGTACGGTATACTCCGGTACGCGGTAGAAAACTGGAGGTAATCCGATGCGTATGCAATCGATAGGTAAATTGGTGGCGGCCGGGATGCTGGCTGTGGTGATGATGGCGCCGGGCGCGATGAAGGCACAGGGTAGCGACACGGTTCTGAAGCCTGCGGATACGCAGAAGATGCTGCCGGCGAGCGTGTATTACAAGGGGCAGTCGGCCACCACGCAACTGCGCAACTCGGGCGGCGTCAAGTTCGCCGACGGGTTCTACCTGTTGGCCACCATGGTGGACACAAGCGGTTACTCAAGCGACGTCTCAAGCAAGTACCAGGGCTACTTCATCACCGAAGTTCCTATCAAAATTGGCGGGGCGAATCTGCCGGCGGGTATCTACGGCATGGGTTTCGTCAGCGGCGACAAGTTCGTGATCACCGATGTGGGCGCGCACGACGTGCTGACGGTGACCTCCGCCAACGATGAGGGGCTCAAGCGGCCCATGCCCTTGCAGGTGGTGGCGGACCCGGCCGGCGGTTTCCGGCTTTACGCCGGACGCAAATACGTGATCTTCAGCCGGTAGTCTCTTCAGAAGTCAGTGATCAGTTGTCAGTGAACAGTGGTCAGTTTCCCAGGTCCCGATGACGGACCTGGGATCTGACAGCGATCTGTGCCGCGCGCCAGGGCCGGTTACAGCCTGACTGGAGCGGTACGTCCTCTTTCGACATCCTGCACTTACCCCAACTGGCTGACCTTGAGCAGCAGCTTGTCGTAGTCCACGGTGCCCAGTCCGCGGGCAGCGGCCATGGTCAGATACGGCAAGTGCTCGGGGTCCAGGTTCCACCAGGCTTTGGCCACGTAGGCGTCGATGGCGACCGGATCGGTTCCGGCGACCATGGTCTTCTTGGTGGCCACGTCTTCCAGGTTGCCGCCGGTGGGGCCGTTGCGCAGCAGGATGCGGTAGCAATCCATCAGCGTGACCGTGGGCAGCATGAAGTTGGCCAGGTCCACCAGGCTCTGGTGAATCTGCTGGTGCAGACGGTTGCGCTGGCCTCCCAGAATGCCGTACCAGTTCTTCATCCCCAGCGTGACGCCGACCAGCCCGTGGTGCTTGGCAATGGGCAGATTGATGATCTTGTCGCACTCCAGGAAGGGCGTGAAGACGGGCCAGCTCTTCAGCACCACGCCGCCCATGTCCACTTCGCGATAGAGCTCGGGATCCGGCAGAATCACTTCGGCGCCCTCGGCGCGGGCCGCGGCCTGAATGCCGGAGCGCTGGAAGCAGCGGCGGGGCTCGTTGCAACTGACGTCGGTGACGATAACGCGCTTGGCGCCGGCCTGCCAACACTGGCGCACCACTTCGGCGACGACGTCGGGATTGGTATTGGCGGCCTGCTCAGGGGTGCGGTCCCAGGCGATGTTGGGCTTGAGGACGACCACATCCTGGTGACCCACAAAGCGCTTCATGCCGCCCAGGTCTTCAAGCGCGCGCTGGACCAGGGCGCGGGGTTCGCCGCCCTGAACCACCGTGATGTGCGGCCATTGCGGATTGTCGCTGGTGCGATGGTCGCGCCGCGCCTGTTCGGCCCGCGCGGGAACCGGGCGGAAACTGTGCTCACTGAGCCAGACGGCCACGCCCGCCGTGCCGGCCGCCGCGCCGCCCAGGCGGAGCAGTTGCAGCATGGCTTCACGCCGCGTCAAACCGGGCTGCTGAACAGGCGCGGTGGCTGGCGGCGGTACAAGCGTTGCTTCCGGCTTCCGATCGGTTTCCTCGGCCATGGTGATTCTCCCCGATCTCTCTAGATTTCCATCAAATGTATGCGTTGCGGGTCGTTGACGCCCAGGCCGTGTTCGTGGTCGGCGGCGGTGGCGATGTAGCGCGGGGCGCGGCCGGCGGCTTCAAACGTGGGCATGCCCACCTCCGCGCGCTTGCGCTCCAGCATCTGCCAGGCGGTGTGGTCCACGGCCACGCGGTCTTCGCCGACGATCAGCGCATTGGGGTACCAGAGGCGCTCGGGATGGAAGCCCGGTCCGCCGTCATACACCGACGAGAGAGCGTCGCCAATGGTGAAGCGAACCTTCTCGCGAACCGCCGCAATGCAGTTCAGATCGGCCACGCCAGGGTTGCAATTGCCGGGATGAAGATCCTGCGGCCGGTCAACCACCCCGTACATGTTCTTCATGGCAAAGGTGACGCCGGACATGCTGTGGTCCTTCAGAATCGGCAGCCCGATGACCATGGCGCACTCGCGCGTAAGAATCTTCGACAGCTTGATGTGCGCCGAGCCAAAGGAAACCTGCTCGTCCTCGAAGCCGCTGACATCGGAACCGTAACAGCGGATGCGGCTGGGATCGGTATTGACGGTCAGGCCGCAGACCTGGAGATCGCGGGCGTTGCGGTCCCAGACCAGGATGTTGCCGGGCTTCACGCCAGCCTGCTGCAGGCGCTCGGCGACGGCCATGATCAGCGCCAGGTGGGTGCAAATGCCCTTGCCGCCCAGGCCGTTGGTCTTGAGGCCGATGACCTTGCCCTCGCCTCCGCCCTGCCGAACGATATGCTTCCACGCCTCCACCGGATTCTTGTTGCCGGTGTACGCGGCGATGGCGCGGTCCAGCAGATCCAGGACGCGCTTGTCGTCCGGCTTGGCGCCGCCGCCGTTCACGCCCGGATCCCGGGCGACAACCACTTTCGACTTGCCCGATGTGGTGTGCTGGTCAATTGTCGCAGCCAGTCCAAACTTGCTTTGCGAGCCCAACAGCAGGGCTCCAGCGGCTGTAGTCTTCAGAAACTCCCGGCGGTTTTCCATCGCAATCCTCTCGTTCACCGTTAGGGCCAGCGAGCGGCCAGTGTGTCTAGAGTTTGGCCTGGACGCCTTGCGCCAAAGCCAGCAATGCCTGCGGGGTCGTGGGTGTGGATTCATAAGCCACGATCCGCACCAGCGTACTGCCCTTGCGGAAAGTGATGCTCTGTCCGTACTGGATAGCTTCGTCGCCAAGTTGCAGAGTCTTCGCGTCGCTGGTCTGGCCGGTCGTCAGGATCTTGTGCGCACCAGAGGCATCGCCCATGGTGTGCACGTCGACCACCGCTTCCAACTGGCCCTGGTACTTGTAATCCGAAGTGGAGGTGGAAACCACCCCGGCAGAGATGTACTGTTCGGCATCGCCGTCGACGTACTGCCACAGGTCCTTGGCCGCGAAGGTGCGCGTGTCGCTGGTTTTCTGCCAGCCGGCAACGGCGCCGGAGGCTGGGAACGGGTCAACTTTGGCTTTTTTGCACCCGGTGCTGGCGGCCACGGTCACAAGGGCAATCGCGGCCACGGCCAGCATCCATTTGATTGAGCGAGAGTTCACGGAATCTATCTCCTATTTTCTGTTGAGCAGAATCTGGCTGCCCGGTGAACGGCTTTCGCCGATGCTGGTGACATAAACAGCGGGGTGCTCCTGGAGCGGACAGGCATACTCGCAGGCGCCGCAACCCACGCAGCGGCTGGGATCGATGCGCGGCTGCTTCAGGGTCTTGGTGTTGCCTTCGGAGTCGACGACCTGCGCTTCCTGCACGTAAATGGCCTTGGGCGAAACCGGGCACCACTCTTCGCAGACGATGCACTCGGTGGCCATGGCCCAGGGCAGGCAGCGGCCGCGGTCATAGAAAGCCGTGCCCAGGCGGATGGGCTGATTCTGCTGTCCCGCTCCCACTCCGACCACCCAGCCTTTTTCCTTGGGCGTGATCTGCCAGATGGCGCCGGTGGGGCAAACCTCGGAGCAGAGCACGCAACTCGGCTCGCAATAGCCGATGCGCGGAACCAGCGTGGGCGACCAAAGCCCAGCCAGTCCGGCTTCGTCGAATGTGGGTTGAAGCGCGGTGTTGGGGCAAACCTTCATGCACTCGCCGCAGCGGATGCAACGGGAAAGGAATTCTGACTCGTCGAGCGCACCCGGCGGACGCAGCAGCCGCTCGTGGCGGCTTTTGCCCAGCCCGGTGTTGGCCCGCATCAGCGGAACGGCGACAGCACCGGCAGCCAGGCCGGTGAGCGCTCTGCGCCGGCCCAGGTCCGGCGACGCCACTTCCTTTTCATTGCGGAAGATGCGGAAAGTGAGACTGTGCTCCGGACAACTGCCCACGCAGTTCATGCACATGTGGCATTCGGACTTGCGCCACAGTGCGCCGCCGATCGGATCGTCCCCGCCCTGGCAGTTCAACTCGCAGCGGTTGCACTTGTTGCAGGTTTCGGGGTCCTTGTGCAGGCCCAGAATCGACCAGCGGGAGACCGCGCCCAGCAGCGCGCCCAGTGGGCAGATGGCGCGGCACCAGAAGCGCGTGACGCGCAGGCTGGCGCCCAATATAGCCAGGAAGAGAATTCCCAGCACCAGGCCCTGATAAAACTGCGGCTGGCGCAGGTCCAGTACCGTGGCTTGCAGAATCGCGTGCAGTATTCCGCCCGTCGACTTGATGATCGCGATGTGGCTGTGTTCCATCGGATTCAGCAGGCCATGCACGGCGAAGTTGAAGGCCGGCAGCAGCGAGAGTCCAAAGGAACGAACCAGCAGGCTGAATGGATCCAGCCAGCCGATCGCCGCTGAACCGAAAAATGCCGTAACCAGTCCGGCAATCAACACGACATACTTGACCGTCTGCCAACGCTTGTAGCGGTTGGACTCAATGCGCTTTTTGCCCCGCTTGGCCTCGGAAGTCAGGCTGCCCACAAAGTGTTGCAGCGTGCCCATGGGACAGATCCAGCCGCAAAAGAAGCGGCCCAGAAACAGCGTAGGCAGCAGGATGACCAGGCTCAACAGCAATCCGCGATAGAGTGCGTGCCCGGCCAGCGCGTTCACCACGGCAACCAGCGGGTCAAGCTCGAAGAACAGCCGAACCGGGCCGCGCAGGTGAATGTCGCTCGTCGCGCCGGGAATGGAACGCAGCGAGGTAAACACCAGCAGACCCAAAAACAGCAGCAGGAAAAAGATCTGCGAAATCCTGCGCAACAGCGGCAATCTGGACCGGGCCACGAATCTCCTCCACACTGAGCGCTTGCTTGCCGCGCGAGAATTCTTCAGATACTTCCGAAAGCAGCCGGGGAAACCGGCTGAATTCTTCCTGGAACTTTCAGCTTGGATACGAGCGTAACTTGGGCTTCAAGTGGACTCTAACTTGAAGCAATCTATGTGCCGCTTCACCTAAGTTGCCGGAAATCCGCGAGGATCGCGGAAATTCTTTGAGGGAAGCGAACACTCTCCACGCATAAGGCATGATTGGCGCGCGAGTGGAGATAGAACAGTGATCCCCATCACTTCACCGCAGTTTTCGGACGGGTTTTTTGTATCTGGAGTTCGCTCGAACTATATGATTTACCGCGTGCTTCCGCATTACCTGGTGTCTCCGCACGGCAATTAAAGGTGGTTGATGAGCGAGGCAATGCAGGCGGCGCCGAAACCGTTGTCGATGTTGACCACCGAAACATTGGGCGAGCAGGTATTCAACATCCCCAGCAGCGCGGCTACGCCACCGAACGATGCTCCATAACCCACGCTGGTGGGTACGGCCAGAACCGGCGCATTGACAAGGCCCCCGACCACCGTGGGCAGCGCGCCCTCCATGCCGGCGCAGACGATCAGCACCCGCGCGGATTGAAGAGATTCCTTCTGCGCCAGCAAACGGTGAATGCCGGCCACGCCAACATCGGCAATCAATTCGACTTCGTTGCCCATGATGCGCGCGGTGACCGCGGCTTCCTCGGCGATGGGAAGATCGCTGGTGCCGGCGCAGACAATGCCGATGGTTCCCTTGCCGGCCACAGGCGGTGTCTGGGTCAGCGTGATGGCGCGGGCGGTGGGGTGGAACTTGGCGCGCGCCTCGACGGCTAGGACTGCGGCGAAGGCCTCCTCGGAAGCGCGCGTGGCCAGCACATTGCCGCCCGCCTGCGCCATGCGCGCAAAGATCTGCGCCACCTGCGGAACGGTTTTGCCGGCGGCAAAAATCACCTCCGGCATGCCGGTGCGCAGCGAGCGGTGATGGTCCAGCTTGGCAAAGCCCAGGTCTTCAAACGGCAGATCGCGCAGTCGATCCAGCGCATCTCCCACCGCGGTGCGGCCGTCCTTCACTTCATTCAAAAGCAATTCAATCTGCGAGCGGTCCATCAGTTTTCCTTCTTCTGCGCGTCTTCGGTGGCGGCGTAGGCCTGCATGGCCTTCTCGATGACCAGTTTGAGGGGAACCGCGTGCAGCGTGGCGAGTTGCCGGCAATCTTCGTATTCCGGCTGCGCGTTGGCAATCTCGCCGGAGGGCCAACGGGCAATCTTGATCCGCACCTTGCCCCATTGTGTATCCACCTTAAGAAACTCGCGCTGCAAAGATGCCTTGTTTTCCAGCCGCCAGCGCAGGCCGATGGTGGTGGTTTCGCGAAACAGCAGGTCGCGCAGCGCAGGCATAAGATCGGGGCGGCAGAGTACCGTCATCTGCACGCCGGTGCGGCCTTTCTTCATCTGCACCGCGGCGCGATACACATCCCATGCGCCAGCGGCCAGCAGCAACTCACTCACATACGCAAGTATCTGCGGACTGCAGTCGTCGATGACCGTTTCAATCACGGCGATAGCTTCGGATTCCCCGACAGCCGCAGAGGTTTCTTCGCCGACCAGCAGGCGCAGCAGATTTGGCTGCCCCGGCGTCTCGCGCCCGCCCGCGCCGTACCCTGCGGAGGAAACACGCATCGCGGGAAGCGGAGCAAAGGTAACATCGAGCATGCGCAAGACTGCCGCGCCAGTCGGGGTGACGCGCTCCATCGGCGGACCGGCGGAGTAGACGGGCGCATCGGCCAGCAGGGCCAGCGCGGCCGGCGCGGGGACGGGCAGCGTGCCGTGCTGGCAGACGACGGTTCCGCTGCCTACGTTAAGCGGCGATGCCAGCCAGCGGTCTACGCCCAGCGCCTCCGCTCCAGCGGCCGCGCAAACAATGTCGATGATCGTATCGACCGCGCCCACCTCGTGAAAATGCACCTCTTCGACAGGTACGGAATGGATAGCGGCTTCGGCTTCGCCCAGCAGTTGAAAGGCGCGCGTGGCGCGCTGCTTCACCTTTTCGGAAAGCGGCGCCGCGGCAATGATTCCCAGGATCACCGACAGCGAACGATGAGGCGCGTGGCTGTGCTCGTGATGCGCATGCTCTTCGTGCGCAGGTTCGGGATGCGTATGCGCATGAGCCTCATGGGTGTGCTCTCCATGTGAGTGCGCAGCATAAGTCTCGGGCGCAGGCTGGTCGTGAGAGTGCCCATGCTCCCCATCGTCCGGCGTCAGCACGTCCACCTTGGTAGCCGCAATTCCTCCGCGGCTGACCTTGCGCATTTCCAGCCGCGCGCCCACGTTCAGCGCCGCAGCCGTCTGCTCCAGGCAGTTGAAAGGGACGCCCGCGTCCACAAGGGCGCCCAGCAGCATGTCGCCGCTGATGCCCGAAAAACATTCCAGGTAACCAATTCGCATCGCGTTGTGATTTTAAACCGCTGGCTATGCGCCGCGCCGGGCCAGGACTTCGACGGGCAAAACTACATTCATGGAGCCGGAGCGAAAGCCCGAGCAATCGAGCGTCACGTACTGGAAGCCGGCCTGCTTGAGAGCGGCTGTAATGGCGTCCAGCATCTCCATCGTGAGAGCGCGCGGCAACTCGGCGCGGGCAATCTCGACGCGCGCAAGCTCTCCGTGATGGCGCACGCGCAGCTCGCGGAACCCCAACTGCCGCAGGCTTTCCTCGCCCTTCTCCACCTGTTCCAGAACCTCGCGGGTCACGGTGCGGCCATACTCGACGCGCGAAGCCAGGCAGGGCGCAGCCGGCCGATCCCAGAGCGGATAGCCGGCGGCTTTCGACAGCGCTCTCACTTCAAGCTTTGCCAGTCCCGCTTCGGCCAGGGGCGCCAGAACGTCGTGCTCCTCCGCCGCGCGCTGGCCGGGTCGATAATCGCGTGTGTCGTCGGCATTCATTCCATAGGCGATGCGCGCGTAGCCTAAGGTCGCGCCCAGCGCCTCCATGGCGTGGAAGAGCTCGTCCTTGCAATGGAAGCAGCGATTGGCGTCGTTGCGCTGGTACTCCGGGCGGCTCAACTCTTCCGTTGCAATGATATGCAGCGGAATCTGCTGCGCGCGCGCAAAGGCGCAGGCCTGTTCGAAGTCGCGGCGCGCCAGGCTGGGCGAATCGGCCAGCACGGCCAGCATTCTGTCGCCCAGCACGCGATGCGCGGTAGCGGCCAAAAAAGCAGAGTCCACGCCGCCGGAGTAGGCAACCATCAGGCTGCCCAGTTCACGCAGCCGTGCCTCCAGCGCCGTCAGCTTGCCCGCTGGGTCCGCGCCGTTCATCTGTCTCTCTGCGTCCTCGGTCGCGGCCAAACTCGCTATTTCATGCACCGTCATGGGCCCGATTATACCCGTTCCCCGGTTTTGCCAAAGTTCGGACGGCGCACCCGATTTACATTCAATTCATAAATGCCTCAATCAAATGGGGGGTAACCGAATCGCTGAAAAGGCGTCTCATTGATGTTCACGTCGCGCAGGGAAGTTTCTGTGCATGAGAAATCGGTGCGCGGCCGGGAATCGCCACGTGGTAGGGTTCCCCAGGCATTCAACCGGAATGCCGCCGGCCCCGCGGTTAGTAGAGCCTCCCGTTCCGTCTCTGGAATTTGTTCTGACTTCGCACAAGCGTTGGGTATTGGTTGGTTGGATTACTGGAGATAACAGATGTGGATCTCTTCATTGAATTTCACTTATCAAGCTCCTATAATGGAACTTGTCCCATTTACGCCACTGGCAAGGGACGGCTTGACTTACTTCCCCACTCCTTCACAGCGCGGAGGAGCGAAGATATGAGCAGGACGCGGCACACGAAACAGATGCCCAGCTCCTGTTCCAGAAAATTCTATCTTCAGATAGGCATGTTGGCTGATCCACATCAGGAACGTCGTCAACGCCTAGGATCTCAATCCTTCAATCGAGGCTAGTGATCATGCAGTTTTCCGGTCAAGCGCTTGAATCAAGCGCTGCATTCGTACCGTCTAGCTCTATTTCTTCATTCCCGCTGCCCGTCAAGAATGCCGCGGTTTCAATTGCGCATTTTGTCAGTCCTACCGCGAGCGACTGGAGCGTCTCCCGCTCCAAACGGCTTCTGGACTTCACCGTTGCGCTGCTGGCCCTGGCCGTGTTGGCGCTTCCGATGCTGGCCATCGGCTTGTGCGTGCGCTTGGGCTCGAAGGGCCCGGCCCTGTTCGTGCAAAGCCGCGCAGGCAGAGGCGGCCGTAGCTTTCGCATCTACAAGTTCCGCAGCATGACCATGGCCAAGCCGGGATGCAAGGGCCCGGCGATTACCTGCCACGGCGACCGCCGCATTACTGGCTTCGGACGCTGGCTGCGCAAGTTGAAGCTCGATGAGCTGCCGCAGTTTTATAACGTCCTGCGGGGCGACATGAGCCTGGTCGGTCCCCGCCCCCGGCTGCCTCAACACGTGGTCACCGTCAACATGCCGTATCGTCCCGGGCTCACCGGCGCGGCCACGCTTGCCTTCCGCCGCGAGGAGGAGATGTTGAGTCATCTCGATCCCAGCCAGTTGGATAGCTTTTATCGGCAACACGTTACGCCGCTCAAGACGCGGCTTGATACGCGCTATATGTGCCGGGCAACTTTCTGGAGCGACCTGCGTTTGCTGGCCGCGACATTTCTGGTGTGCATAGCGTCCCTGCGCGCGCCTGCCGCTTTCCGCAATCTTCCGGCGCAAAGGATGGATATTCAAACCAGGTCCGTCGACTAGTGTCCTGACCCTGAAGTTCTCATCAAAAAACAAACTGTCATCCTTCGACTGCGCAGATGTGTTTGATCGCCGCAGAAGTTAGTAACGCGCAGAAACC
>Ga0302276_10000226_pt1 | contig 52581 bp, 57 predicted proteins | sample III_Bog_N2_3_FD_198768 | JGI IMG/M metagenome (GOLD analysis project Ga0302276, IMG submission 198768) | Peat permafrost microbial communities from Stordalen Mire near Abisko, Sweden - III_Bog_N2_3 | ecosystem: Environmental > Terrestrial > Soil > Wetlands > Peat | place: Sweden: Abisko...
TAAAGGTCAGCAATGAGACGTACATTGGACAAGCCCTTTGATGAGACGTCGATGGTACTTTCTGTTCGTGCCTATCCGAGTTGCTCTGGCTGAGTACCTGACATTTGACGGCGTCATGCGCGTCAAGGAAGACGGCGTCCGAATAGCCGAACACGGGTGCGGGGCCCTGTTGGGTGAACTCACGCGATTAGAAGGTGCGAAGCGCACGTCCTCGCTCGTCGCCGAGACCGACTGTCGCGTGGAATCAGTGCCGGCGAAATCAGTTGATTGCGAATCGCTCCAAGAACTCTCTGCCGGACTCGGCCGAGAAGATTCGAGCGCGGGCGGAACGCGTGCGCGTCACTTTCCTCGGGGTTCGAGGTTCAACACCCGCGCCCGGCGAGGAGTTCCTTCGTTACGGCGGCCATACGTCGTGCGTGGCGATCGCCCACGACGGAGAAGCACCGACGCTCCTGCTCGACGCCGGAACAGGGATTCGCCGAACCAGTTCGTTGATGAACGGCGCGCCGTTCCGGAGCTCAATCTTCTGTCCCACCTTCACTGGGACCACGTGCAGGGACTTCCATTCTGCGACGCGACCGTTCGAAATGACGCGCGCGTGACGCTCTTCGTGCCCGATCAGCTCGATGGATCTGACCCGCTCGAGGTGCTCTCGCGCAGTATGTCACCGCCGCACTTTCCGGTACGCGCCGATGAACTTCGCGGTGACTGGTCGTTTCTTTCTCTCTCCGCATCAACAATGGAAGTCGAGGGCTTCAGCGTCCTCGTCGAAGAGATCCCCCACAAAGGGGGTCGTACCTACGGTGTGCGCGTCAGCGACGGCTCTTCGACGGTGGTGTACATGACCGACCACTGTCCGAGCGCCCTCGGTCCGGGTCCCGACGGATTGGGTGAATACCACCAGGCCGCGCTGTCACTTTGCGAGGGAGCCGATGTACTCATTCACGACGCGCAACTGGCGCGTGAAGAGTTGGAGGCGGAGACCTACTTCGGTCACGCTGCGGCGGAGAACGCCGTCGAATTGGCTCGTCACGCGAACGTCGCTCATGTCGTTCTCTTCCACCACAAGCAGGGACGCGTCGACGATGACCTTGACGCACTGGCTGGTCGATTCAGCGAAGAGCCTCGGGTTACGGTCGCCACGCAGCGTACGGTGCTCGAACTGTGAGCTCGTCGTGGACGTCCCTGGACGCCGCCATTGTCGGATCGGGACCCAACGGATTAGCCGCGGCGTTGTCGCTCGCACGCGCCGGACTCTCCGTCGAAGTCTTTGAGGGCTCATCGAGTCCGGGCGGCGGGTGTCGCACGCAGGAGCTGACGTTACCGGGATTCCACCACGACGTCTGTTCGACGATTCAATCAATGGTGACGATCTCACCATTCTTTCGCGCGTTCCCCGACGTGCGTGACGCCGTCTCGCTGTTGAAACCGGACGTCGTGATGGCCCACCCACTCGACGGTGGACACGCGGTCTGCGTCGAGGGTTCGGTGGCGCAAACGGCTAGGTCGCTCGGCGCCGACGGCGACCGCTATCGACGATTGTTCTCACCGCTCGTCGATGACGCCGACGCCCTCGCCGCCTTGGTCCTCGCGCCCCTTCGCTCACTACCACGCAGTCCCTTGACCATGGCCCGCTTCGGCCTCAACGGCCTTTCTTCAGCGACGCACCTGGCGAAACGATTCGCTACGCCCGAAGCCAAAGCACTGATCGCGGGACTCTGCTCGCACGCCATGTCGCCACTCGATGCTCCCGCTACGTCGGCCTTCGGACTCTTCCTCAACGTGACCGCGCACGTGGGCGGATGGCCCGTCGTGAAAGGCGGCAGCGGCAACCTCACCAACGCATTCGTGACGGCGTTGAACAACGAGGGCGTCATCGTGCACGTCGATCGACCAATTCACAACCTCGGTGACCTTCCGAGGTCACGAGCGACGTTGTTTGATACGTCGGCGTGGGGACTCGTTGACATCGCCGGAGATCATCTCAGTGCTCGCTACAAGGCCGGCGTCACGAGGTTTCAACGCGGTCCCGGCGTCTTCAAAATTGACTGGGCTCTCTCGGGACCGGTGCCGTGGAGTGCCGAGCCTTGTCGACGCGCGGCGACGGTTCACGTGGGTGGCACCTTCAACGAGGTGGCCTCGTGCGAAAAGGACGTGGCGCGAGGCCGTCACCCGGAGAAGCCGTTTTGCATCGTCGTTCAAGCGAGCGTGGTCGACGACACTCGTGCGCCCATTGGTCAACACACGTTGTGGGCGTACTGTCACGTGCCGAACGGCTCGGACGTCGACATGACCGAGCGCATCGAGAACCAGATAGAACGATTCGCGCCGGGATTTCGTGACTTGATCCTCGCGCGGGTCGCGACGTCGACGGCCGACGGTGAACGCCACAATCCGAACTACGTGGGCGGCGACATCACGGGCGGTGCCGGGACGTTGCGCCAGACGCTCCTTCGACCGACCGCGCGCTGGAACTCGTATCGGACCGGCACACCGGGGCTCTACCTGTGCTCGGCGTCGGCGCCTCCGGGCGGCGGTGTTCACGGAATGTGCGGGTACGGCGCCGCGCGTGCGGTTCTGGCGGATCTGAAGGTTCGCCATTCGTCTCGATCGGATCAGTCGTGATGATTGGCGCTCATTGGTCGCTCAACAAAGGGACGTGATGAACGAAATAGTGCGCCGCGTCGTTTCGTATCGCTTCACCCGATACCGGTGACGAGGACGGGCGACATATTGGGCAGTCGTGCCGGACCGGCGACCTCGTAAGGTAAGTCCGGTAACGACGAAGTATGAGGAAGATGGAGCGGTGAATGGCCGATGACGTCGCGGAGATCATCCGCACCGAGGATCTCACGAAGCAGTACCCGGCCATGGACGTTCCGGCGGTGGACAAGCTCAACCTCGAAGTGCACCGTGGCGAGATCTTCGGACTCCTCGGACCCAACGGCGCCGGCAAGACCACGACGGCGGGCATCTTGACCACTCGGGTCGTTCCCACGTCCGGTTCCGCCTACATCTCCGGCATCGACGTGAAGCGGCACCCGGCACTGGTGAAGCAACTCTCCGGCATCGTCTCCCAACAGAACACCCTCGACCGACAGCTGACCGTCTGGGAGAACCTCTACTTCCACGGACGGCTCTTTGGCATCAACGCGAAAGACTCTCGACGAAGGTCGGACGAACTGCTCGAGCGCTTTTCGCTCTCGAAGTGGGCGAAGGCGTCGATTTACGCTCTCTCGGGAGGCATGGCCCAGCGTCTGATGGTGGCGCGCGCGATCTTCCACAATCCCGCCGTGCTCTTCATGGACGAACCGACGGCCGGCCTGGACCCGCAGAGTCGTCTCGCGCTCTGGGATCTCTTGACCGAGTTGAACAACGCGGGCCAGACCGTCACGCTGACGACGCACTACATGGAAGAGGCCGATCAACTCTGTGATCGCGTCGCCATCATGGACCACGGGAAGATCCTCGCGCTCGACACGCCGGCGAATCTGAAGAAGAGCACGGGTGCCGACACCATCGTCACCATCAAGGTCGCCGCCAGCGCGGAGCAATTGGCCGAGAGCCTGAAGCGCGACATCGACGCCATCGTGACGACGCGGGTGCAGGATAACTCTTTGATCATTGACATGCGTAGTACCGACCGGCTCGTGCCACGACTCGTGGCGTCGGCCGAATCGTCCAACGTCGAGATCCTCGACCTGGCCGTGGCCGAACCGTCGCTCGAGACCGTGTTTATCAATCTGACCGGCAAGGAGTTGCGCGACGCATGAGTACGAACACCACCTTTGAAGTGCACCCCACGCGCAGTGTCTTTGATGCCAGTCGCACCGCCTTGGGCGCGCTGATTCTTCGCGACCTCGTCGTGCTGTGGAAGACCAAGCGCGAGTTCGTGTTGCGAACCCTGATCCAGCCGTTCCTGTTGTGCTTCGTGTTCCTCTTCGTCTTCCCGAAGATCGGCCAGGCTGTCGGCGGCTCGAGCGCCCTCGGCGCGGCCGGTTTCGCGACGGTGCTCGTGCCCGGTGTCGTCGGCATCTCGGTCATGTTCCAGGGTGTCCAATCGATTGCGCTCACGATGTCCCAAGAGTTCGGCTTCACCCGAGAGATCGAGGACCGCGTTCAGGCCCCCTGTCCGATCTGGCTCGTCGCGATGTCGAAGGTCCTCTCCGGTTCGGTGCAGGGCCTCATCGCGGCGCTGATCGTCTTTCCGATCGCGTCGGTGGTGCACGCCTCGGGCGTCGAAGCGGACATCTCGCTGCACTGGTTGATCATTCTGACCTTCCTGCCGATCGCCTGCGTCGCGATGGCCGGGCTCGGTCTCACGCTCGGCACGTCGTTTGAGCCCCGCAACATCGGCTTGATGTTCGGTTTCGTGATCCTGCCGATCACCTTCCTCGGCGGGACCTACTACCCCTGGACGCACTTGGCGCCCGTGAAGATCGGCGGCTTTCATTGGCTCCAGACCCTGGTGCTGATCAATCCGCTGGTGTACGTGAATGAGGGCATGCGCGCCGCCTTCACGAACGCCCCCCATATGCACCTCTACGTGGTCTATCCCGTGATGATCGCCTTCGGCGCTTTCTTTCTCACCGTCGGACTGCGCAACTTCCGTCGACGGGTACTTTCCTAGGAATCCGCTCGCGCCGAGACCATCTGAACTCGGAGAGGATGGGGCGAACGGGCTATCGTGATTTCGTTATGGTCCTCTCCGATCGCTCCATCAAAGAAGCCATCGCCCAGGGCCGGATCATCATTGATCCCTTGGGCGAGGACTGCGTGCAGCCCTCGTCGGTCGACCTCCACATCGACCAGTTCTTCCGGGTCTTTCGAAACCACACGCAGCGTGTCATCGACGTGCGCGACGCCCAAGAGGACCTCACGGAGTTGATTGACGTCGGACCGGAGTTGCCGATGATCCTGCACCCCGGTGAGTTCATGCTCGGCTCCACCACCGAGCGCATCGCGATTCCCGACGACATCGTCGGACGGCTCGACGGAAAGAGTTCGCTCGGTCGCCTCGGTCTCGTCATCCACTCGACGGCCGGGTTCGTCGACGCCGGCTGGGATGGCCACATCACGTTGGAGTTGTCCAACGTCGCGAACCTGCCCATCACGCTCTATCCGGGGATGAAGATCGGTCAGATCAGCTTCTTTCAGATGACCACGCCGGCCGATCGTCCCTACGGATCCGAGGGCCTCGGCTCGAAGTACTCCGGCCAGCGCGGACCCACGCCCAGCCGGTACTCGGAGAATTTCAAGAAGCAGTGACGACGTATTCCGTGACGAGAGGACCGCAGTGCTAACTCGCATCATCATTGGTCTCGGGATAACCGTCATCTTCTTCTCGATCGCCGGGCGACGTTTCAACTGGCTCTCGAAACTGATCCGCTCCGGACAGAGCGCCCCGCGCCGCTGGCAGGGGTTGCGCAAGGTCAGCGAGACCGAGGTCGTCGAAGTCGCCGGTCAGAAGAAGCTCCTGAAGTGGACCGTACCCGGGCTGGCGCACTTCTTCACCATGTGGGGATTCACCGTATTGATGACCACGATCCTCGAGGCCTACGGGTCGCTCTTCAGTCGCAACTTCCATATCCCGCTCATCGGACGCGACAATTGGTTGGCCTTCACCGAGGACTTCTTCGCCACGGCGGTGCTGGTCTCGCTGGTCGTGTTCACGTTCATCCGCATCAAGAATGCACCGTCGCGCAAGGAACGCGAGTCGCGCTTTTACGGCAGTCATCTGGGGGCAGCGTGGGCCGTGCTCTTCATGATCTCGTTGGTGATCATCACGCTCTTGGTTTACCGCGGCGCTCAGATCAACACCGGCCATTTTCCGTTCTCGCACTACTATCCAACAGTTTTGTCATCGCAGGTAACGACCCCGACGACGCACCAGCTGGCGTCGTTCGCGTCGCCGTGGGCCTTCGCCAGCAAGATCGTCGCCGGTTGGCTCGCGCCGCTCGGCGTGGGCGTCAACTCCGTGCTCGAAGCCGTCTTTCTGCTGCTCAACGTCGCGGTGATCGCGGGATTCCTCGTCTTCGTCTCGTACTCCAAGCACCTGCACATCTTCCTCGCGCCGATCAACATCGGCGTGTCGCGACGCCCGCGCGCCCTCGGCGGGCTGGACAAGACCCCGGACATGGACATGGAGAACGTGACCGAGGACACCGTCTTCGGCGCGGGCAAGATGGAGGACTTCACGTGGAAGCAGATGCTGGACTTCTCCACGTGCACCGAGTGCGGACGCTGTCAGTCGGTCTGTCCGGCGTGGACGACTGGTAAGCCGCTCAGCCCGAAGCTGCTCATCATGGGGCTGCGCGACAACATGTTCGCCTCAGCCGATCGCCTGCTCTCGGGTGGTTCCAATGCCGACGTGGCGACGCTCGTGCCGACCACGATCGATCCGGACGTCCTGTGGTCCTGCACCACGTGCGGTAGTTGTGTCGAGCAGTGCCCCGTCGACATCGAGCACGTCGACGCGATCATCGACATGCGCCGCTACGAGGTGATGATGGAGTCGCGCTTTCCCACCGAAGCGGCACTGTTGCTTCGCAACATGGAGAACCAGGGCGATCCGTGGGGACTGGGCTCGTCCCAGCGCACCAAGTGGCTCGACGCGCTCGACTTCGAGGTGCCGATCATCGACGGACCGATCCCCGAGGACATCGAGTACCTCTATTGGGTTGGCTGTGCCGGCTCGCTCGACGAGCGCGGTCGCAAACAGGCGGTCTCCACGGCGCGCATGCTGCACCGCGCGGGCGTGAATTTCGGCATCCTCGGGCCGCGCGAGTCCTGCACTGGCGACCCGGCGCGTCGAATGGGTAACGAGTACCTCTTCCAGGAGATGGCGAAGGCCAACGTCGCGACACTGAATGAGGTCGGCGCGAGAAAGATCGTCGCGAGCTGTCCCCATTGCTTCAACACGATGAAGAACGAATATCCCGATTTAGGGGGCGACTTCGAGATGATCCATCACGCGCAGTTGCTGAATCACCTAGTGGCGAGCGGCAAACTCGTGCCGGGTGTCGCCTACGAGGGCACGGTGACCTATCACGACCCGTGCTACCTGGGGCGCCACAACCGGGTCTTCGACGAGCCGCGCAACGTCCTCGAAGCGATCCCCGGCGTGACGACGGTCGAGATGGGCCGGTGCCGGGAGAAGGGGTTCTGCTGCGGGGCCGGCGGCGCTCGCATGTGGATGGAAGAGACGATCGGCAAGCGCGTGAACATGGACAGGACCAACGAAGCGCTCGGCACGGGCGCCGACATCATCTCGACGGCCTGTCCCTTCTGCATGATCATGCTCGATGACGCCGTGAAGGCCAACGGCAAGGATGAAGAGGTGTCGGTGATGGACATCGCCCAGGTGGTCGAGCGTTCACTCCAAGACTGAGAATTTCCTTTTTTCCTCACCTTGTTAACACGCACGAAACCTATTGCTAACGGTTTCGAAATCCTCGATTGGGACACTGGTGCCATCAACCTGAGGTCAACGTCGCCCTCTCCTAGCTAACCGAGGAGTGGACGTGCTTTCAGCAACGATCATCCCCTATCCCCATTGGCTGAATCCGGCCGACAACACGTGGCAGCTCACCGCTGCCACGTTGGTCGGTTTGATGAGCTTGCCGGGACTCGCCGTTCTCTACGGCGGGCTCGTTCGCAAGAAGTGGATCGTCAACACGATGTTGATGGTCTTCGCGGGCTTCTCGATCACGCTCATCGTGTGGATGCTCTGGGGCTACAACCTGGCCTTCGGCCCGCTCTCGCATTTTGGCGCGACGGGATCGTTCTGGAGCGGGTTCATTGGTCACTTCACGCCACTGGCGACCGCGAGTTCTGAACAAGGACAGGCCGTCTCGGGCGCGAATACGCTCGTCCCCTTCCACTTCCCGACCGCGACCCTGGCCTACTTCCAGTTCGTCTTCGCGGCCATCACGCCGCTCTTGTTCGTCGGGGCGTTCGTGGGGCGCATCAAGTTCAAGGCGTGGCTCTTGATCGTGCCGTTGTGGATCACCGGCGTCTACTGCGTCAACGCGGCTCTCTTGTGGGGTGGCGGATTCCTCGCCCAAAAGGGTGCCGTCGACTTCTCCGGTGGCTACGTCATCCACCTTTCGGCTGGTGTGGCGGCCTTCACCGGTGCCGCCATTCTCGGACCACGTCGTTGGCAGGACCGCGAGAACGCCTTCCCGAGCAACCTGATGATGGTGGCGGTCGGCGCGGGCATCATCTGGCTCGGTTGGAACGGCTTCAACGGTGGTGACCCCTTCTACGCCGGGGCCAGCGCGGCGTCGGCGGTACTGAATACCAACGTCGCAACCGCCGTCGGAGTCATCACGTGGCTGCTGTGGGACATGTTCCTCTCGAAGCAGAAGAAGCCCACGTTCTTGGGCGCGATCAATGGAATGCTCTGCGGACTGGTCGCGATCACGCCGAGCGCCGGTTTCGTGAACGGCACGGGCGCGATTTTCGTGGGGCTGATCTCGTCAACCATTGTCTGGTTCGCGTGGAACTACCTCTCCAAGGTCCGACCCTTTTCCAAGGTCGATGACGCCCTCGGCGTGGTCTACACCCACGGCATCGCCGGTCTGGTAGGGGGTCTCTTGGTCGGAATCCTCGCGGACCCGCACATGATTGAGTACGGAGTCTCCGGCGCGCACTACAAGGGCCCGGGCGGATTCTCGGTCGACGGCTGGTTCTACGGACACTCGTTCCATCAACTCTGGGAACAGTTCCTGGCGGCGGCCTGGATCATATGTTGGACGGCCCTGATGACGGCGATCATCTTCTATTTTGTGAAGTGGGTACTTGGTGGTATTCGTGAGGATGAAGAGACGCTGCGAATAGGTGACGTGGCCATCCACGATGAAGAGGCCTACCCGGAGCCGACCTTCGGTGAGCCCACCGACACACCCAGCCACCTTCATTCCGACAACGTCTAAGGAGAGACAATGAAGCTAGTCACCGCAGTCGTCAAGCCGTTCAAGCTCGATGAGGTGAAGACCGCTGTCAAGGACGTCGGTATCACCGGCATGACCGTGACCCAAGCTCGAGGTTTCGGCCACGCCGGGGGTCACATTGAGATCTACCGGGGCAAGGAGTACGAGTTCGACTTCGTCGACAAGATCCGCGTCGAGATCATCTGCACCGACGAACTCGTCGACTCCTTGATCGACGCGATCGTCCAGGCCGCGCGCACCGACACGATCGGTGACGGCGTGGCTTGGGTCACCGACATCGAGCACGTGGTGCGAATCCGCACCAATGAACGTGGTCCCTCAGCCCTCTAACTAACCGGCCTGGCGTGCGACGGCTTCGGCCGCCGCCGCCGCGGCCGCGGGGTCACCCAGGTAACCGGCGCTCAGAATATTGAGCCCGTCGTCCAGCGTCACGCGGTAGGGAATGCCCGTCGGGATCTCGAGTTCGGCAATCTCGTCCTCGGGGATGTTCTGGAGGACCATACGAAGGGCGCGCAAGGAGTTGCCGTGCGCGACGACGATGACCGCGCCGCCACGTACGGCCTCGCTGCGTAGGTCCTCGACGATCACGTCCGCGAAGTACGGCGTGACCCGAGCGACGACGTCCTTCAGGCACTCGGTCGCCGGGATGAATTCGGCCGGTACGTCGCGGTAGCGCGGATCGGTGAGGCTGCTGCGAGGATCGCCCTCGGGCATCGGCGGCGGGGGAACGTCGTACGAGCGGCGCCAGAGCATGACCTGCTCAATGCCGAATTGGTCCGCGGTTTCCTTCTTGTCCTTGCCGGTGAGATCGCCGTAGTGGCGCTCGTTGAGGCGCCAGTTGCGCCGAACCGGCAGCCAGGAGCGGTTGGCGGCGTGGAGTGTGATCTCGGCCGTGCGAACGGCCCTCGTGAGGACCGAGGTGTGCAGGACTCGCAGGTCCAAGTCGGTTTCGGCGGCCAGGAGCTCGCCGGCGCTTCGGGCCTCGGATTCGCCCTGGGTCGTCAGATCGACGTCGGTCCAGCCGGTGAAGAGATTCAGCTCGTTCCAGGCCGATTGGCCGTGTCGCAGGAGAATAAGGTCAGGCACCGAACCAGCGTACCTCGCGGTCCCGAGACCTCAGTTGGGTCGATGCTGCAGTTCGATAGCCTTGTTTTCGTGGGGTTTTCTAAAAGTGATATAAGACCTATGTATTTTCTTGACAAGAAGGGACTCAACTCTGTACAATGGTTGCAGTGAGTTCTGACTCTCCGGATGGGCCGGCGAGAACGACAGCGAATCAAGGAGATTTTCATGGCAAAGGCAGTCGGCATCGACCTGGGAACCACCAACTCGGTGGTCAGTGTCCTCGAGGCGGGCGAACCCGTCGTCATCCCCAACGCCGAAGGTGGTCGTACCACCCCGTCGGTGGTCGGATTCTCTAAGACGGGCGAAGTGCTGGTCGGTGAGGTCGCCAAGCGTCAGGCGATTACGAATCCCGAGCGCACCATTCGCTCGGTGAAGCGCCACATGGGTGAGAATTGGTCCGTCGACATCGACGGCACCAAGTACACGCCCCAGGAGATCTCGGCGCGCATCTTGCAGAAGCTGAAGCGCGACGCGGAGGCCTACCTCGGTGACAGCGTCACCCAGGCGGTCATCACCGTGCCGGCGTACTTCAATGACGCCCAGCGCACCGCCACCAAAGAGGCCGGCCAGATCGCCGGACTCGAAGTGCTGCGCATCGTGAACGAGCCGACCGCCGCCGCGCTCGCCTACGGTCTCGACAAGGGTGGCCAGGAGCAGACCGTGTTGGTCTTCGACCTCGGTGGTGGCACCTTCGACGTCTCGGTCCTCGACATCGCTGACGGCGTTTTCGAAGTGAAGTCGACCCACGGCGACACCCACCTCGGTGGCGACGACTGGGACGACGCGGTCATGGAATGGCTCGTCAAGACCTTCAAGGACACCGAGGGCGTTGACCTCTCGGCCGACAAGATGGCCGTCCAGCGTCTGAAGGAGGCCGCGGAGAAGGCGAAGATCGAACTCTCGGCCGTCCAGGACACGACCGTCAACCTGCCGTTCATCACGGCGACGGCCGACGGCCCCAAGCACCTCGACATCAAGTTGAGCCGTGCGAAGTTCAATGAACTGACCTCGCATCTCGTGGACCGTTGCCGCAAGCCGTTCGACCAGGCGATCAAGGACGCCGGTCTCACGCTCGACAAGATCGACCACGTCATCATGGTCGGTGGTTCGACCAGGATTCCGGCCGTCCAAGAGTTGGTGACCAAGGTCACCGGCAAGGAGCCCAACAAGAGCGTGAACCCGGACGAAGTGGTCGCCATTGGCGCCGCGGTCCAGGCCGGCGTCTTGAAGGGCGACGTGAAGGACATCCTCCTGCTTGACGTCACGCCCCTGTCGCTCGGCATCGAGACCAAGGGTGGCGTCATGACCAAGATCATCGAGCGCAACACCACGATTCCTACGAAGAAGTCCCAGACCTTCACGACGGCCGACGACAATCAGCCTTCGGTCGAGGTTCACGTACTCCAGGGTGAGCGTGAGATGGCGTCCTACAACCAGACGCTCGGTAAGTTCCAGCTCGTCGGCATTCCCCCGGCGCCGCGCGGCATGCCCCAGATCGAGGTCACCTTTGACATCGACGCCAACGGCATCGTGCACGTCTCGGCGAAGGACCAGGCGACGGGCGCGACCCAGTCGATGACCATCACCGGCGGCTCGTCGCTCTCCAAGGAAGAGATTGACCGCATGGTGCGCGACGCCGAAACCCACGCCGAGGACGACCGTCAACGCCGCGCCGAGGCCGAGGTTCGTAACAACGCCGACGGACTGGTGTACCAGACCGAGAAGCTGTTGAAGGACCAGGCCGAGAAATTCCAGGGCACTGAGCGTGACGACGTCGAGGCCGCGTTGGCCGCCTTGAAAGAGGTGCTCAACGGCACCGACATCGAGGCGATCAAGGACGCGACCGAGAAGTTGCTCACGACGAGCCAGGGATTCAGTCAGCGCCTGTACGAAGAGGCCGCCAAGGCGAACTCCTCGGAGCCGTCGGCCCCGCAGGGCAACGACGACGACATCGTTGACGCCGAAATAGTCGACTGATCATGAGTGACGACGTTGCTGAGAACGACACCGTGACGGCGAGCGACGCCGTCACGGGGGTCGTTGATGATCGCTCCGAGCCAGAGCGCCAGCGCGACGAGTACCTCGACGCGCTCCAGCGCCTCCAGGCCGACTTCGAGAACTACCGAAAGCGCGTGGCGCGCTCTTCGATGGACGCCGCCGATCGCGCGGCAGGTGAAGTCGTGGTGAAGATGCTGCCGGTCCTGGACGCCTTCGACCTCGCCGCGCAGCACTTCTCGAGTGCCCCGTCCGAAGAGGCCGAGGCCTTGGATCAGGCGAGGGGACTACTACTCGACGCACTCTCGAAGGAGGGACTGGAGCGAATCGACGCCGTGGGTGTCGAGTTCGACCCGCAAGTACACGACGCGGTCGCCCACGTTGAGGGTGATGACGGCCCTCTGGTCGATCAGGTGCTTCGCGCCGGGTACCGCTGGAAGGGTTCGGTCCTACGTCCCGCAATGGTGAAAGTTCGAGGCTGACTCGATGGTCGAACGTGAGTGGTTCGACAAGGACTACTACAAGGTCTTAGGACTTAGCTCGAGTGCGACCGAGAAAGAGATCACTCGCGCCTATCGCAAGTTGGCCAAGACGTCGCACCCCGATACCAATCCCGGCTCCGAGGAGAAGTTCAAAGAGGTCTCGGTGGCCTACGACGTGCTTGGTGACAAAGAGAAGCGCAAGGAGTACGACGAGGTCCGTCGTCTCGGACCGGCCGCCGCTGGCTTCGGTGGCCCCGGTGGTCCCGCTGGTGCGGGCGCCGGTGGATTCAACTTCCAGACCGGTGACTTCGGAGACCTGGGCGATCTCTTCGGCGGCCTCTTCGGTGGTGGACGACGCCAGCGCGCCCAGCGCGGCGCCGATCTTGAGACGGCACTCCACTTAGGATTTCGCGACGCGGTCGTGGGCGTGACGACGTCGGTGAACCTGCCGAGCAACGAGGCGTGTCACACCTGCAAGGGGAGTGGCGCCGCGCCGGGAACCGGTTTCGTCACCTGCGAACGCTGCGGCGGACGAGGCGTCTTGAACGACGACCAGGGACCGTTCGCCATGTCGAGTGTCTGTCCGGTCTGTCAGGGTCGCGGCGGGCGCATCGTGACGCCCTGTCCGACCTGTCACGGCACGGGACGCGAGCCATCGTCGCGCAAAGTGAACGTCCGCATTCCGGCCGGCGTCAATGACGGACAGCGCATCAAACTCAAGGGCAAGGGCAATCCCGGCACGCAAGGGGCCCCGCCCGGTGACCTCTTCGTCGACGTCCACGTGTCGCCCGATGCCCGTTTCGAGCGTCGCGGTCGCAACGTGACGACGAGCGTCAACGTCCCACTCACGGCCGCGATGCTGGGCACCACCGTCGAAGTGCCGACGCTCGATGACCCCGTGACGCTGAAGGTGCCCGCCGGCACGCAGCCCTCGACGACGATGCGCGTGCGCGGTCGCGGCGTGCCCGCCAGCGGCAAGCACGCCGCCGGTGACCTCTTGGTCACGGTCAACGTGACGATTCCCAAGAAATTGAACAAGGATCAGAAATTGGCCGTCGAGAAATTGGCCGTCGCCCTGAAAGAAGAGGCGCCGCATGACTGAACGTCAACAGCATCACGCCGTCTACGTGATCTCGGTGTTCGCCGAGTTGGCTGGCGTGCACCCGCAGACGTTGCGCAATTACGAGCGCGGGGGCCTCTTGAACCCAGTACGAACCAGCGGTGGATCGAGGCGCTTCTCCGACGCGGACTTGGCCGCCCTTCGACGGATCCAGGAGCTCACCACCGAAGGCGTCAACTTAGTGGGCGTGAAGAAGATCCTTCGACTCGAGGCCGAGCTCGCCGAGGCTCGCGCTCGACTGGCGGCCACGCTCGACCAGGCTCGCTCGAACCTCGAGGAGGCACACCGTCAACATCGGCGTGACCTCGTCCCGGTTCAAAACACGATCGCCGAGTTCTTCGAAGCCCGGCGGCGAATTCGCGAGAGCCCGTAACGGGTCGCCACACGGCCGAATGGGACGACACGACCGAGTGAACGTCGCGTCCTAGGAAGTCGTAGGTCGGTCCAGCATTTTTTGTGAAGTAGGCTTCTCTTGCAACGAGGCCGACTCGGAGGAGCCCAGTGCCCGCAACGGTGGTCGTCGGAACCCAGTGGGGCGACGAAGGTAAAGGGAAGTTGACCGACCTCATGTCTCGTGACATGGACATGGCGGTGCGCTACCAGGGTGGCCACAACGCCGGACACCGAATCGTCGTCAATGACGAAGCGTTCGCGCTCCAGCTCGTGCCCTCGGGCGTCTTGTACCCCACGATCACGCCGGTCATCGGCAACGGCGTCGTGGTGGACCCCGCCGTCTTGCTCGCCGAACTGGATACGTTGAGCGCCAAGAACGTTGACGTCTCTCGACTGATCGTCTCGGGCAACGCGCATCTGATAATGCCTTACCACCAGGAGTTAGACCGCCTGACCGAACGCTTCCTCGGCAAGAACGCGCTCGGCACCACGAAGCGCGGCATCGGTCCCGCCTACGCCGACAAGTCTTCGCGTGTCGGACTTCGGGTGCAGGACCTGTTGGACGCGAAGATCTTTCGCCAAAAGCTCGACGTCGTCTTGCAAGAGAAGAATCTGATCCTCACGAAGATCTACAACCGCCCCGCCATTCCGGCGGCCTCCATTGCTGAGAAGTACCTCGACGAATTCGCACCGCGACTCGCCCCGATGATCGGCGACACGGTCGCCATCGTGCACGACGCGCTCGATCGCGGGGAGCGGATCCTCCTCGAGGGAGCCCAGGCAACGTTCCTCGACCTGGATCACGGAACCTATCCGTTCGTGACATCATCCAATCCCGTTGCCGGCGGCGCGTGTACTGGATCGGGTCTTGGCCCCAGGGACATCACGGACATCGTGGGCATCGCCAAGGCGTACGTGACGCGCGTGGGCGCCGGCCCGTTCCCGACCGAAGTCGAGGGCGACATCGGAGAACTACTCGTCGATCGCGGGCACGAGTACGGAACGAACACCGGTCGCCGTCGACGCGTCGGCTGGTTCGACGCCGTCATGGCGCGTCAGGCCGCGAGGCTGAACTCGTTGACTGAGATTGCCCTCACCAAGCTCGACGTGCTCGATACCTTCGACGAGATCCAGGTCTGCGTGGGCTACGAAGCCAACGGGGTGCGCTACGACTACCCGCCGTACCACCAATCGGTGTTGCACGAAGTGAAGCCCATTTACGAAGTCCTGCCGGGCTGGAACACCGACATCACCGGTTCAACGGAGTACTCCCAGTTGCCCGCCGCGGCCAAAAGTTACGTCAAGTTCCTGGAGAAGACCACGGGCGTCACCATCTCGGTGGTGGGCGTGGGTCCGGGCCGAGAGCAGTTCGTCCGACCCACGTGAGGCGCTGCGTCGTCATCGGCTCGGGTGCGCGCGAACACGCGTTGGCCTGGGCCCTCGCCAAGAGTGCCCAGGTCGTGGTCACGCCCGGGAACCCGGGGATCGCGGCCCACGGCATCACGTGCGTCGTGACACCCTCGACGGAACTCGACGCGGAACTCTTCGTGATCGGCCCCGACCAACCGGTCGTCGACGGGCTCGCCGATCTGTTGCGTGCTCAAGGCAAGACCGTCGTCGGACCGGGTGCGGACGGGGCGCGACTCGAAGGCTCGAAGGCGTATCTGAAAGAGTTCCTCGCGAGCGCCAACGTCCCGAGCGCCGCCTACGGCGTCTTTGATGATGAGAGCGAAGCGTTGTCGTTCCTCGCCGAGATGTCGCCGCCGTACGTGATAAAGACCGACGGCCTCGCGGCGGGCAAGGGCGTGCTGGTCACCGCGGACTTTGAAGAAGCGTCGAATGACGTGCGCGAGAAATTGAGCGGTCGCGCGTTCGGTGGTGCCGGTCACACGGTGGTGATCGAAGAGGGCCTCGAAGGGCCGGAGTGTTCCTTGATGGTGCTCTGTGACGGCGCGAACGTGACGGCGCTCGTGCCCTCTCAGGACTTCAAGCGTCTCGGCGACGGCGACACCGGCGCCAATACCGGGGGAATGGGCGCCTACGCCCCGATGACGTCACTGTCGAGCGATGAGTTCGACGACATCATGGAACGAATCGTGGCACCCACCATTCGAGAGCTCCTGCGACGCGACATCGACTATCGCGGGGTCCTCTACGCCGGGATCATGTTGACCTCGAACGGCCCCAAGATCCTTGAGTACAACGCGCGATTCGGCGATCCCGAAACCCAGGCGCTCGTCCCTCTCTACGGCGATGGTCTCTTCGACCTCCTGTTGGCGGTCGGCGAAGGTCGACTCGACGGCTCGCCGCCGGTGGCGAGCGGCGCGGCGGTGACGGTGATACTCGCCTCGCACGGCTACCCGCACGCTCCTCGAAAAAGCGACGTCATCACCGGTCTTGGTGAGGACGGGCAGCTCGCGCGGGCCGTGGAGGGCGTCACGGTCTTTCACGCCGGCACCGCGCTCGACGCGAACGGGCGCTTCATCACCGCCGGCGGGCGAGTGCTCGCCGTGACCGGGGTCGCCGAGACGCTCGTCGAAGCGCGCCGTCGCGCCTACGAAGCGGCGGCGCTCATAATCTTTGAGGGGAGAGTGATGCGCAGTGACATTGCTCTTTCCGTGGCCTAGAGGAGATCGATGATTCCGAGGTATTCGCCCAAGGACGTGGCCGAACTCTTCAGTGACGAGCATCGATTCGACACCATGCTCGAAGTGGAACTCCTCGCCGCAGAAGGTCTCGCGCAACACGGTGTTCTTCCGCAAAGTGAAGTGGACAAACTGCGACAACGTCGTCCCGTTATCGACGCCGAATTCGTAGCCGCGGTTGACGAACGTGAACAGGTCACCAACCACGACACGGCGGCCTTCGTCGACATCGTGCAGTCGCGCATCGGCATGCCCGAAGGGGCCTGGATTCACTACGGCTTGACGTCTTCGGACGTCGTCGATACCGCCCTGTGCGCCACTCTCACGCAGGCCATGGACATCGTGATCACTGAAGCGATCGCGCTACGTGACGCGCTGACGCGACGCGCGGTCGACTCAATTGACATCCCGATCACCGGTCGAACCCACGGTATGCACGCCGAACCGACGACCTTCGGCGCAAAATTCGCGCTGTTTGCCTTGCAGGTCCAGCGCGACGTCGAGCGGGCACGCCACGCGCGAACGTCAATTGCGGTCGGCAAACTCTCCGGCGCGGTCGGCACGTTCTCCAACATCGATCCTGCAGTCGAAAAGTACGTCTGTTCACGTCTCGGACTCGAGGCGGTGCCAGCGACACAGGTGATCGCGCGAGATCGACACGCCGAAGTGCTCTACGCGTGCGCGTCACTCGGCACCGCGATCGAACAGTTCGCACTCGAAGTGCGCCACCTGGCTCGCAGTGAAGTGGGCGAGGCCGAAGAGTCCTTCACCGTCGGCCAGAAGGGATCGTCGGCGATGCCGCACAAGCGCAACCCCGTTCTCTCGGAACGACTGTGCGGGCTCAGTCGGGTACTGCGGGGATACCTGCAAGCCGGACTCGAGGACGTCGCCCTCTGGCACGAGCGTGACATCTCGCATTCGAGCGTTGAAAGGGTCGTGCTGCCCGACGCGCTGCAACTCACGGTATATATGTTGCGCAAGGCCACTGGTCTCGCCAACGGCCTTGTGTTGCATCCGGAGCGCGCCCTCGAGAACCTCACGACCGGCTCCCTCGGGCTCGTCTTCTCCCAGTCCGTGCTCCTCGCCCTCGTCGATTCCGGAATGTCGCGCGACGACGCCTACCGCGTCGTGCAAGCGGCCGCCCGGCGCGCAATTGATGAGCGTCGCAATTTCCGAGAGGTCGTCGAGAGTGACGACGACGTGACGTTGAGCAACGACGCATTGGCGAGAGCCTTCGACACTGATCGAATGCTCGCGCATCGTGGTCGCTTCCTTGACGCGCTGGAGTGGCGTTCGTGAGCGACCTTGGTCTGACGCCGATCTATACCGGAAAGGTCCGCGATCTCTACGAGGTCGACGAGCAACACCTCTTGATGGTTGCGTCCGATCGGCTGAGCGCATTCGACGTGGTCATGGCCGAGCCGATACCCGAGAAGGGCCGCGTGCTCACCGGCATCACGAACTTCTGGATTCAAGAGTTCGGCGACGCCGTGCCGTCATCTCTCGTCAGTTGTGATCCCTCGGTCATCGAGCACTCAGTGCCGGGTTTCCTCGCGCAGAAAGAATGGCACGGTCGGGCCATGCTCGTGCGAAAAGCGGAGATGTTGCCGCTCGAATGCATCGTGCGCGGCCGGCTCGCCGGTTCAGCGCACGGCGAATACGTCGCGCGCGGTACGGTCAACGAAATAATCGTGCCGCCCGGTCTCCAACTCACCGACGCGTTCGCCGAGCCCATGTTCACGCCGTCCACGAAGGCCGCGTCGGGTCACGACGTCAACATCAGCGTCGAGCGAGCGGCTCTTTTGGTGGGCGCCGATCGGGTCCACCACGCCCAGACGCTCTGCGTGGACCTCTTCACGCGTGCCGCCGCGGCGCTCGCGGCCAAGGGGCTGATCCTCGCCGACACGAAGTTCGAACTGGGTTTCGTGGGCGGAGAACTGGTCCTCTGCGACGAAGTCATCACGCCCGATTCGTCGCGTATCTGGCCGGCCGACCAGGTTCGTTCCGGTGAGACGCCGCCCTCGTTCGACAAGCAGCCCTTTCGCGATTGGCTGGATACACAAACGTGGGACCGCACGCCGCCGCCGCCGAAGGTTCCCGATGACGTGGTGGCGACGACGTCCACGCGCTACGTCGACGCGTACGAGCGCGTGACCGGACACTCGATCAGCGACTGGTACGGTGCTTCGTCATGAACTACTTCGTGATCGTCGATGTCACGTTGCGCAAGGGCATCGCCGATCCCGAAGGCTCCACGATCGAGCGCGCGCTTCCGGCCCTCGGCTTCACCGGCGTGACGAACGTGCACGCCGGAAAGTCCTTTCGATTCGACGTCGAGGCGGAGAGTGAGGCGGCCGCGCTCGACAAGGCCACGTCATTGGCGCAGCGACTCCTCTCCAACCCGGTGATCGAAGACGCCTCGGCCCGGATTGGGGAGCGCTAGGTCATGTCGCGGATCGGTGTCGTCGTCTTTCCCGGCTCCAACTGCGAGTACGACGCCGCGGCGGCCGTCGAGCGCCTCGGCGACCAGGCCGAATTCATCTGGCATACGCGAACTGATCTGGACGGCATCGACGGCGTGATCCTCCCGGGGGGCTTCGCCCACGGCGACTACCTGCGCCCCGGAGCGCTCGCGCGCTTTTCGCCGGTGATGGCGGCGGTGGAGCGTTTCGCCGCCACCGGTGGTCCCGTACTCGGCATCTGCAACGGCTTCCAGGTCCTGGTCGAAGCCGGACTCCTACCCGGCGCGCTGCAAAAGAATCGCGGCCTGACGTTTCTCTGTCAGCCGACCACGCTGGTCGTCTCGTCGACGTCGTCGGTCTTGACTCGGCACGCGCGCGTCGGTCAGGAACTGGTCGTGCCCATCAATCACTTCTCCGGTTCCTACACGTGCGACGACGAAACGTATGACGAGCTCGTGCGCAACGGTCAGATCGTGCTGCGCTACAAGGAGAACCCCAACGGCTCTCGCGATGACATCGCGGGCGTCGCCAACAAAGCCGGCAACGTGGTTGGCCTCATGCCCCACCCGGAGCGCGCGATGTCGGCCCTGCTCGGCAGCGCCGACGGGGTGGTGCTGTTCGAAGGTTTCCTCGGTGTGCCACTCGAGCAGCCGGCTCTCGCGAATTGAGCCACGCTCCGGTGCCCGTAGTGTGGTCTCGTGAGTAGCCCCCAGCCCCTTCACCGCGCTTTGGGACTCAACGATTCCGAGCTGGAAATGATTCGTGAAGTCCTTGATCGCGAGCCAAATTCACTCGAATTGGCGCTCTACGGCGTGATGTGGAGCGAACACTGTTCCTATAAGTCCTCGCGGATCCACTTGCGCCGTCTCCCGACCGAAGGGGCCCACGTGTTGGTCGGCCCGGGGGAGAACGCCGGCGTCATCGACGCGGGCGACGGCATCGCGGTGGCGATTCGCATCGAAAGTCACAATCACCCGTCGGCCATCGAGCCCTACCAGGGGGCGGCGACCGGTGTCGGGGGGATCCTGCGCGACGTCTTCACGATGGGTGCGCGACCGCTCGCCGTAATGGACCCACTGTTCTTCGGAGAGTTGAGTGACGCGCGTCAACGCTGGTTGGTCGAGGGCGTGGTCTCCGGAATCTCCGGCTACGGGAACTCAGTCGGCGTACCGACGATCGGCGGCGAGCTGACCTTCGACGACTGTTACGCCTCCAATCCCCTCGTGAACGTCTTGTGCTGCGGCGCTCTACCGACCGAGCGGCTCGTCCTCGGCGTCGCTTCGGGCGTCGGCAACCTCGCGGTGTTGCTCGGCTCTTCGACCGGCCGTGACGGAATCGGAGGGGTGTCGGTCCTGGCGTCGGCCGGATTTGACGGCGCCGACGGCGCCGAGTCGCTCGACGACGCCAAGCGACCAAGCGTCCAGGTCGGTGACCCGTATGAGGAGAAGCGACTCATCGAAGCGTGCCTGGCGCTGCTCGACGATGGACTGGTCGTCGGAATCCAGGACCTCGGTGGCGCGGGCATCGTCTGCGCGACGAGTGAGACCGCGGCCCGCGGCGGCGTGGGCATGGACGTGGACGTTTCAGCGATCCCGCTTCGCGAGGCGGGAATGGAACCCTTCGAGATCATGACGTCCGAGAGCCAGGAACGGATGCTCGCCATCATCACCCCCGAGAACTGGGACGCGGTGGCGAAGTTGTGCGCCAAGTGGGAGGTGCGCGCGACAGTCATCGGCCACGTCGTCGAACCGACGATTGACGAGAACGGTCGCGCCGTCGCGATGCTGCGAGTGCGCCAGGGATTCGACGGTGAGATCTTGGCCGAAGTGCCGGCGAGCTCGTTGGCCGACGAAGCCCCTCTCTACGATCGACCGATGAGTCGTCCCGCGGACCTCGACGCGATCAACGCCGACGATCCGAGCGATGACGAGCCGGTCGGATCGCCGAACGATGACCTGTTGGACCTGCTCGTGGACCCCGCGTGGGTCTATCGCCAGTATGACTCGCAGCTCTTTTTGAACACCGTCGTCGGTCCGGGCCGCGACGCCGCGCTCCTACGACTGGGCGGACCGGGGCTGCCGTACTCCGAGCGCGGCATCGCACTGTCGACCGACTCCAATCCGCGCTGGTGCGCGCTGGACCCCCGCACCGGTACCTCGTTGACCGTCGCTGAGAGCGTGGCGAATCTGGCCTGCGTGGGAGCGACGGCGAAGGCCGTGGTCAACTGTCTCAACTTTGGCAATCCTGAACACCCCGAGGTGATGTGGCAACTCTCGGAATCAATCGACGGGATGACCGAGGCCTGTCTGGGACTCGGACTTCCCGTCATCGGCGGCAACGTCTCTCTTTACAACGAAAGTGGCGGACACGACATCGATCCGACGCCCGTCGTCGGACTCTTGGGTGTGGTTGAGTCACTCGTCGCCCCGCCGCCCGGTTGGGGATGGCGTGAGGGCGACGACATCGTGCTCGTGGGAACTCGCCACGCGAACTCGCAGTACCGCTTCCCGCTCGGGGGAACGCGTTGGGCGACCCGCCGCGGTCGGCGTGGTGGTCACGTACCGAATTTCGACGCCGAGACGCTCGCCGCGGCGATCGACTTCGTGGCCGGCGAGATCGCCTCGATCTGTGCGGGCGTTTCCAGTGACGTCACCGCCGTTCACGACGTCGGTGCTGGCGGACTCGCAACGGCGTTGGCCGAGATGGTCGCCGTGAGCCAACTGGGCGCCGGGATCGTGGAACTCGAAGGTCACGCCGAACTGTTTTCTGAGTTCCCGGGCCGCTTCGTCATGACCACGAATGACGTTGACGCGTTCGTGGCCCGAGCTGACGTGGCCGGAGTTCCGGTGACGCACCTCGGCACCGTCGGTGGCGCGGTGTTGCGTATCGGCTCGATGATCAACCTCTCGGTCGACGAGGTCGCCTCGCGCCGGCGCGGCGCACTCGAGGAGTCGCTCGCCGCCGTCGGCTAGCGAGCCGCCTTCAACTCCTCGAGCACCTCGTCGGGCACGCGAAGGTCGCCGGTTCGTCCGAAGCCGAGGAGGACGTCGGTCTTGTAGGTGCCGTGGTAGTCCGATCCGCCCGTGGGGATCATGCCAGCGTCCCTCGTGAGTTTGACCATCAGGGCGCGAATCCCGGCGCTCGTTCCGCCGTAGTGCGCTTCGACACCGGCGAAACCACGTTCGCGAAGAGACGCCATCACCCGGGGCATGGTCGTCTCAATCGAGATGGGGTTGATTTCATCGACGTAGTTGACCAAGGGGTGGGCAATCGAGAAGACGGTGCCCGAACCCTTGGCGGCTTCGACGAACTCCTCGATCGGCATGCTCGTCTTGGAGACGTACGCCGCGCCGTCGGTGCCGAGCCAGTCGGTGAACACCCGATTCCACGTGTCTGCGTTCTGTTCGCCGATGAGCTCGGGGTGCAGATCGATCATGGCGCGCGCGAAATGGGGCCGACCGATGGAGTCCACGTTTCCGGTCATTTTGGTCAGGTACGCGAGCGTGAGGTCTTCAAAACCCTTTTCCTGGAGCAACGTCACCAGCGCGTGATTTCGACTGTCGCGGTCGTGGCGAAGCGAAGCCAGCTTCTGCTGCAGCGGATGCTCGGCCTCCAGTGGCAAGAAGTAGGCCAGCACGTGGACGTTGCGCGCTTTGGTGACGCCGTCGCGCACTCTCGGGAACTCCGTATCGCGCAGCGAGACCTCGACCCCGGTCACCATTTCCAAGCCGAGCTTCTCGCACGCCGCGGACATTTCTTCGTGACTCAGCGTCGTGTCGTGGTCGGTCAGGGAGATCGCCGATATACCCAGATCGTGCGCCTTTTCGGCCAACTGCGTGGGAGTGTCCGATCCGTCGGAGAACGTGGAGTGGGTGTGAAGATCTAGCACCACAGCATCGTACAGAGGTCCAATGGGGGCGTTCGATTGTGCGACAATATCTCAGTGCCTTCTGAGATGAAATTTCGAACCGAAGAGGGCGCGTGAAAGAAGCCTGTGGCGTCGTCGGGATTGTCGCTCCCGGACGCAGCGTCTCGCACCTCTGCTACGACGCGCTATACGCACTCCAACACCGCGGCCAAGAGTCGGCCGGCATGGCGACGTTCAACAACCACCAGATCACCGTCGTGAAGGACAACGGACTCGTCAGTCACGTCTTCGCCGAGACGACGCTTCGCGCGTTGGCCGGAGATTTTGTGATCGGTCACACTCGTTATTCGACGTCGGGCTCGGCCAATTGGACCGCGGCCCAGCCGGTCTATCGCTCGGCCGGCACGTCGGGATTCGCCATCGCGCACAACGGCAACCTCACGAACACCACGGCACTCGCCGAAGAGGCGGGAATCCAGTTCACGTCGATGCTCTCGGATTCGGACCTCGTCGCCGAACTACTCGCGCGCGAGGTCGAGTCGGGCATCTCACTCGCCAAGGCGCTCGGTGTGGTGCTCGCGCGCACCGAGGGCGCCTACTCGATGGTGGTGCTCGAAGCGGGCGAGATCCACGCGGTGCGCGATCCCTACGGCTTTCGGCCGCTGTGTCTTGGACGCTTCGGGAGCGAAGGGGAGCCCGAGGGTTGGATCGTCGCGTCGGAATCCCCGGCGTTGGATGTCGTGGGCGCGACGTTCGTTCGTGAGATCTCGCCGGGAGAGATGGTGACGATCTCGAACAAGGAAGTCTCATCGATCCAGTTGCTCGATCCGGCCGAGGGCAAACAGAAGCTCTGCATCTTCGAGTTCGTCTACTTCGCGCGGCCGGACACGTACCTCATGGGCCACCAAGTACACACGACGCGTCGCCGGATGGGAGAACTGCTCGCCGCACAGTCCTCCGTCGAGGCCGACATCGTGATGGGCGTACCAGACTCGGGGGTTCCGGCCGCCGAAGGGTTCGCCAAGGCGTCGGGAATTCCGTTCGGCTACGGGCTCGTCAAGAACCGCTACATCGGACGGACGTTCATCTCCCCGGATCAGAACCTTCGTGCGGCGACCGTCCGTCGTAAACTCAACCCCCTTCGCGAGAACATCGAGGGTCAGCGCCTCGTCGTCGTCGACGATTCGATCGTGCGCGGCACGACGACGCGCGAGATCGTGAAGATGCTCCGCGACGCGGGCGCCAAAGAAGTGCATTTGCGAATCTCGTCCCCGCCCTTCATGAACCCCTGTTACTACGGCATCGACACGCCAACGCGCGACGACCTGCTCGCGGCGAACCACTCGATTCCCGAGATGAACGAGTTCATCGGGTCCGACTCACTGGAGTTCATCACGCTGGCGAACCTGCGCAGCGCAATACAACTCGACGGTGAGTGCTGTGACGCCTGTCTCACCGGCTCGTACCCCGCGCCAACACCGGTCGTGTTGGGAACCGCAGGCAGCCGCTGGTGAGCCGTCTGCTCGAACAGCCCGTCAACGGCACGACGTACGCGAGTTCGGGAGTGTCGATTGAAGCGGGCGATGCGGCGGTCGAGCGGATAAAGGACATCGTGGCGAGCACGAAGCGACCGGAGGTGATGGGCGGCATCGGCGGCTTCGGTGGACTCTTCGCCCTCGACACGTCGAAGTACACGTCACCGGTGCTGGTCGCCTCGGCCGACGGCGTCGGCACGAAACTCGATATCGCGCGTCAAGTTGGGCGATACGACACGGTCGGCATCGACCTCGTCGCGATGTTGGTCGACGATCTCGCCTGCGTCGGCGCGGAGCCCCTCTTTCTTTTGGACTACGTCGCGGTCGGCAAACTCGAACCGGCGCGACTCGAAGAGTTGGTGACCGGCATCGCCGAAGGGTGTCGAACGGCGAACACCTCACTCCTCGGCGGCGAGACCGCCGAACACGCGGGGGTGATGGCGCCCGATGACCTCGACGTCGCGGGCTTCGCCGTCGGCGTCGTCGAACGGGGCGACGAGCTGGGCCCCGAGCGCGCGTGCGACGGCGACGTACTGGTCGGATTCGCGTCGCCGGGACTTCGTTCGAACGGTTACTCGTTGGCCCGGCGCGTCCTCGTGAACAACGTTGGTGACCTCAGTGCTCCGGCGTGGGACGGCGCGGACCACAGCCTCGGCGACGAACTGCTCGTGCCGTCGGTCATCTACTCGCCGACCGTCACGGCGCTGCGACACGACCTGGGAGGAGCCGTGCACGCCGCGGCGCACATCACGGGTGGGGGGATCGTCGGCAATGTCGCTCGGATCCTGAGCCCCGGACTCGACGCACTGATCGACTTGGACAGTTTCGAGACACCGCAGATCTTCTTCGAGATCCAGCGCCGCGGTCGCGTGCACGCCGACGAGATGGTTCGCGTCTTCAACTGCGGACTGGGCATGGTGGTGGTCCTGGACGCTGGCGCCGCGGACGCGGCGATGTCGATCGCGCGCGCCAACGGAGTCTCCGCGATGGTGGTCGGGTCGCTGCGCTCCGGAACCGGGGAGGTGGTGTTGTCATGAGTGACGCCCGCGAGCGAGTCCGTCAGCACCTGCTCGAACACTCCGTACGGCACGGTGACTTCATTTTGAAGTCCGGTCGACCCTCGACCTGGTTCATCGACTCCAAGAAGACCATCTGCGCCCCGGAAGTGATGGTCGATCTCGCGACGTTGATCCTGGAGAGGCTCCCCGACGACGTCACCGCGATCGGCGGACTGACGATGGGCGCCGACGGTGTGACCTTCATCACGGCCGGCGTCGCCGCCACGCGTGGCAGGGGCCTCCACGCATTCAGTGTCCGTAAAGAAGTGAAGGACCACGGGGCCGGTGGCCGCATCGCCGGGGTGCTCGAACCCGGCGACCGGGTCGTGATCACCGAAGACACCGTCACTCGCGGCACGAGTCTGCTCGAAGCCGCGCACGTCGTACGCGACTACGGCGCCGAGGTGATCATGCTGTTCGCCGTCGTGGATCGCGGCGGCACGGTGAGCGCCATGGCGGCCCAAGAGGGCATCGCCTTCGACGCGCTCTTCACCTCTCAGGACCTGGGATTCACCAGCGAAGAGTTGTAATCACTGCGCCAGCACGGCCAAGACCCGCTCGCGCCACGCCATTCGCGGTTCGTAGTTCTCTTCCGGCGTGTGACCGAAGCGCACCACTACCGCGTCGAGTGCCGGCACGACTGAGATCATCTGGCCCTCGTAGCCATTCGCCCAGTACGTGCCGTACTGGTCGCCGCTGACCCACCACTGCCAGGAATAGAGGTCGCCGCTCGAGGCTTCGACGCTCAGCGGCATTTGTGCCGTGGCGGCCCATTCGCGCGAGATGAGTTGCTGGTTCTCCCACTCACCACCGCGAAGGTAGAGCAGTCCGAACTTGGCGAAATCGAGGGCGCGGGCGTGCACGAAGCTCGAGGCGACGAAGACACCGCTCGTGTCGAAGGTCGCGACCGCGCTCGTCATCCCGATCGGCTCGAACAGGCGACGCTCGAGGTACGCGCGATAGTTCTCGCCGTAGCCCACGACGTCGGCCACGATTCGACTCAGGATGTTCGAGGTGCCGCTCGAGTAGTTGTAGCACGTGCCGGGCTCGCGGGCGAGGGGTAACGCGGCGGTGAAGGCGGCCATATCGTCCTTGCCCTCGCCGTAGAGCATGTCGATGACGTGGCTGGTTTGACCGATCTGGTACTCCTCGATGAAGGCGAGGCCGTCGCGCATAGCTAAGAGGTCGCGCACTTGGATCTGGTGGCGAGGATCGGCGTCGTCACTCCACTCCGGGACCGGCGCCAACTGGTCGGGATTCAAGCGATCGTCATCGACCAAGGTGCCGACGATCATGTGCAGGATCGACTTGGCCATCGACCACGAGAGAAGTTGACTGTCGCGCGTGATCGGCTCGGCCGGCCGGTCGAAGTGGAATTGTTCGCCGCCGTAGCGCTCACTCACGACCTCACCGCCCCGCACGACGACGACCGCGTTCGTGACCGCGAGTGTCTCGTCGGTGAACATCTCATCTACGGCGGCGTCGAGTTCGTCTTGGTTCGCCAGCTGACCCCTCGGCCATTCGAGGGTCGGCCAGGCGACGCCCGAGGGCTGCGGCGCGAAGCGCGGCTGTAGTGACGGCAGACTGTCCATTTTCCTCCGATTCCCCCGTGCATTGTTGCACGCGACACGCTGTGACACCGCCTCGGTAGTTTCGACGCATGTCGATGTCCAGTGACCCCGAAGTCGAACAGTTCTTCTACCGGTCTTCGATCGCCTCAAATCGTCACCGCAATCGCGTGAGTGCCTACTACGTGCAACGCGTACGTGGATCGAAGGTCACGGCGCGGATCGAAGCGCTCGGACTCGTGCCGGCGTCGATTGGCGACGAGCAGCTGGCGATCCAACGTCTTCGACGCAGTCTCGTGGTCGTCGGAGCGTGGCAGGTAACGCCGAGCGGACATCATTCTCGCCTGCGCGTCGCGCCAGCAGAGATCGTCACGACACAAAAAGTCGCCCCACAGAGCTCGTGAGGAGTCCGTGGGGCGACTTGCTGGTGGTCGAGACCGGCGTCGATCCGGTGACCTCACGCTTTTCAGGCGCGCGCTCTACCGACTGAGCTACTCGACCTCCTCGTCACCCTTTCGGGTGTCGAGCGGACCTGACGGGATTTGAACCCGCGACCTCCGCCTTGACAGGGCGGCGTGCACTCCGAGCTGCACCACAGGTCCTCGGTGTTCCCAAGGTCGAGACCCCGAGACGCGAATCGTAAGTCTATCTGGTGTCGACCTCGCACCTCGTGGCCGACGATACCGACGAAACGAGCGCTCCTCCTAGGATGCCCTTCGTGCGATTCGACGACGGGACGACGTCCCCGTGAGTCTCGAAATCGTCTTCCTGGTACTCCTCGCCGGTCTCGTCCACGCGATCTGGAACGCGATGGTCAAGGGTATCTCGAGTCAATTCACCAGTTTCGCGTTGATGAACTCGGGGACGGCGTTCGTGAGCTGGATTGCGCTCCCGTTCATCGGACTGCCGCGTGGCGCGGCGTGGCCGTTCGTGCTGGCCTCGACGGCCTGTCACCTCGGTTACGAACTGTTCTTGATGGGCTCGTACCGACGCGCGAACTTCTCTCGCGCCTATCCGATCGCGCGGGGGGTGGCGCCGCTCCTGGTCTCGATCGGCGGACTCGTCTTCGCGAGCGAACACCTTGACGCCCGGGGGATTCTCGGAATCTTCTTCATCGTCGTGGGCATCGTCAGTCTGGCCTACGTGCGAAATTCGTCGCGACTCGACCGCGTCGGGATTTACTGGGCCCTGGCGACAGGGGCGGCGATTGCGGTCTACACCGTGGTTGACGGCCTCGGTGTTCGAAGAAGTCACGACACCCTGCGCTACGCGGTCGCGCTCTTCGTCCTCCAGTCGACGCTCTGGCTTATTGCCGCTGTCGTTCGTCGCGGCTGGCGTTGGACGGACAGTTCATCAACCATCACGATCGGCCTCCTCGCCGGACCCATGTCGCTCATTGCGTACACGGTCGTGCTCTACGCCCAGACGCGGGCCCCCCTCGGCGTCGTGAGCGCGCTTCGTGAGACCGGTGTGCTGTGGGCCGCGGCCATCGGCGTCGTGTTGTTCAAAGAGGGCAAGCTACGGGCCATCATGGCGCCCGCACTCGTGGTCGTCGTGGGAATCGCGCTGTTGAGTCTGGCGTAGTGCAACCTTCGCGTCGTCGATAGGCTCGGCGCCACGTGACCAGGAAGGAATCGCCGTGTCTGATCGAGTCGAAGTCGAAACACTCAAGGTTGGCCAAGGTGGCGGACGCGACCTCCTCGCTGACCTCTACCGTCCGCCGAATCCCAATGGCTCGGGCGTACTGCTCATCTACGGCGGCGCGTTCGTGGAAGGGGACCGGCGACAGCTCGCCGGCTACGGCATCGCGCTCGGTCGTGCGGGCTACACCTCACTCGCGTGCGAGTACCGACTCGGCGGCGAGGCACTCTGGCCCGCCGGGCTCGATGACGTCCACACGGCATTCGGGTTCTTCCACGCCGAAGCGAAGTCGCTCGGTCTCGCCACGTCGAAACTGGCGGTGTCCGGTAATTCGGCCGGAGGTTGTCTCTCGTTGCTGCTCGCCGGCACCAGCGCGCTTCGGGTCGCCGCCTCGATCGCCTTTTACGCGCCGGTCGACTTCTTGGGCGCGGACGCGAGATCCAAGGGTTCACCCCAGAGCATGAAGTATTTACTCGGTGACGACGTCTCTGAAGAGCGTCTTCGATCCATCAGTCCGATCAGCTACGTCGGGCCTAATTTCCCGCCGACCTTGCTCTTGACCGGGAATCGCGACGCGAGAGTCGACTGGAAGGAGAGCGTGCGCATGTGCGAGTCATTGACCGGCGCTGGATCGCATTGTGAGCTCCACGTTTTCGACGGACTCGAGCACGCCTTTGATGGGGCCCCGGAGTATGGACGTCTGAGCGCGGCACTCATGACACGCTTCTTGGACAGTCATGTCCTCGCCTCGCCGAGCGGAATACTGAGCTGAGCCGGCTCGTTCGTCTCGTCAGTGCGGAGTGGATAACGTGAGCGACGTCAGTCGTTCGAAAGCACGAGACAGAACGGATGGCCGACGGGATCGAGATAGACCCGGAACGTGGTACCCGGCTGGTACTCGTGTTTCGTGGCGCCGGCCGCTAACGCGTGCTGCTCACCTTCGTCAAGATCGGGAACGAGAAAGTCCAAGTGGAGTTGCTGGGGAATCGCTCCGGTGGGCCACGTCGGCGCCACGTAGTTGGGGACCTTCTGGAACGCGATCGTCGGATGTTCACCATTGTCGAGTTCAATCCATTCGACCTCGTCGGGCTTGAAGTCGCCGAGGGGTTCGACGTCGAGACCGGTGAGTCGAGAGTAAAAGGTGGCGAGCGCTACGGGATCGGGACAGTCCAGTCCGACGAGTTGGTATCGGGGTCGCACGTCGGTCATCTGATACTCCTTCTTCGTGACATCGGGTCGGGCTAGTGCCGCCGAGGTCACTCTAGCGAGAGCGTTCGATCGGCCGGTGTCGAATTCGTGACGGGCTAGAGGGGCGTGGTGAACTTTCGCGTCGCCTCGGCGTACCAGCGCGCTGATGGCTTGGGAGACCTCTCGAAGGTCGTGCGGTCGACGGCGACGATGCCGAACTTGGGCCGATAGCCGAAGGTCCATTCGAAGTTGTCGAGCAGCGACCACTGGAAATAGCCCCGAACATCGATGCCGTCGGCGAGGACATTCGACAATCCGGCGAGCGCGCCCGTCAGATAGCGAATCCGTTGCTCGTCGTCATCGGTGCCGATCCCGTTCTCGGTCATGATGATCGGGATGTTGACCATTGAGGCAGTTCGACGGATGGTGTACTCCACGCACTCGGGCCAGAACAGGTATCCCATCTCGGTGAGTTCGCCCTCCGGGTGGGCGATGAGTCCATCCGGACCGAACACGAGCTTCGTGTAGCACTGCACGCCGATGAAATCGTCGTCGCCGACCGAGCGAAGGTACTCGTCTTCCATCTCGCGTCGAAACGAATCGACCAGTTCCTCGCCGCCCGGCAGCGCCTCGTACTCGTGCATCGAAAGCGGCATGCCAATCGGATAGTCGCCCGGCGTAGAGCGCAGGGCGTCGCGCATGGCGACGTGACAGGCGCGCATGGCGACGTTGACCTTGGAGAATCGCGCCCAGTCACTCTGCGCCGGCGGGAAGAGACCCATGAGATAACCCATCAACGCCACGATGTTCGGTTCGTTCACCGTGCAGGCCACGCCGATCAGGTCGCCGAGTGACTCACCGACGACTCGTGCGTAGTGTGCCATGAGAGACGCAATCTCCGGGTTCTCGAAACCCCCGACGTCGGCGACCCACAGGGGCAGCGTGAAGTGGTGGAGCGTGACGACCGGCAAGATGTCGCGCGCTCGACAGGCCTCGAGCATCCGGCGGTAGTGCGCGAGCGCCTCGGCATCGATTACCCCTCGCTCCGGCTCGATGCGCGCCCATTCGACGGAGAGCCGATACGAGTTCAGTCCTAGCTCGACGATCAGGTCGAGGTCTTGTTCGTAGCGGTTCCACGAGTCACACGCGTCGCCGCTCACTTCAGCACAGTGGGTGCCCTCCGCGCGCTCGTAACGCCACCAGTCCGTATTGGAGCCGCCGCCCTCGGTCTGATATCCCGACGTCGAGGTGCCCCATGAGAATCGGTCTGGAAAATTGACTTCGCGTTGTGTCATGACCAAAATCTAGATTGTCCAGCCCTCGCGCGAAGAGGTGGGGTGGGCTCTCACAGCGCTCCGGTGTCGCCCGGCTCTCGACGAGGAGACGACGCATCGAGGCTCGATAGGGTGGCCAGCGGTACTTCGTACGAGAGGGGACTGTGTGGATGACGTGACGCCCGAGCGAAAAACGGCGAGTGAGTCGACGAAAGACCTTCAGCGAGCGGTCCTCGCGTCCATTGTCACGGCTCCCGCGAGTGACTTCGAACGCGCCACGCGCGGCAAGATTGCGCCCGGCGCGCCCCGACAGGTGCTCGGACGCTTCGGCCAGGTCCTCTGGGACCTGGACGGCTACGCGTTTCTCGACGACCCCGACACGGTTGTGCCGCCGAGCACGGTGAATCCCAGTCTGTGGCGTCAGGGACAACTCAACAACATCTCCGGACTTTTCGAAGTCACGCCGTCGATCTTTCAGGTGCGGGGAATGGACATCTCGAATGTGACGTTCATCTCCGGCGAGTCCGGGTGGATTGTCATCGATCCACTCACCTCCGAGGAGACCGCGCGCGCCGCACTCGCGATGGTGAACGAACACCTGGGCGAGCGGCCGGTGCGCGCCGTGATCTACACCCATAGCCACACCGATCACTTTGGGGGCGTCCGCGGTGTCGTGAGTCCCGACGATGTCGTGGATGGTCGCGTGATGATCATTGCGCCCGAAGGGTTTCTCCAGGCGGCAATCAGCGAGAATGTGTTGGCGGGCACGGTCATGATCCGCCGCGCCATGTACATGTACGGCGTGCTGCTCCCGAAGGACGCGCAGGGACACGTGGACACGGGACTCGGTAAGGGGATGCCCGGGTTGCCGAGTGTCGCGCTCGTCGCGCCCACGCACGAGATCAAGGCGACGGGCGAGGAGTTGATCGTCGACGGCGTGCGACTCATCTTCCAGATCACGCCCGGCACTGAAGCGCCCGCCGAGATGAACATCTATATACCCGAAGAGCGCGCGCTGTGCATGGCCGAGAATTGCACCGCGAATCAGCACAACGTCTATACGCTTCGCGGCGCGCAAGTGCGTGACGCCCTGATGTGGAGTAAGTACATCGACCAGTCGCTCGAGCTCTACGCCCACGAGTGCGACGTGCTCTTCGCGAGTCATCACTGGCCCCGGTGGGGCCGAGAGGATCTGTCGGAGTACTTAGCGAGCCAGCGCGACGCGTACCGCTACGTGCACGACCAGACCCTGCGTTTGGCGAATCACGGTTTGACGATGGACGAAATCGCCGAGGAACTCGTGCTGCCAGCCGGACTCGGTGATCAATTCTTCAATCGCGGTTATTACGGCACGCTTTCGCACAATGCCAAAGCGGTGTACCAGCGCTACCTCGGATGGTTCGACGGGAATCCCGCTCACCTCAATCCACATCCGCCGGTCGAAGCCGCAAAGAAATACGTGTCATTCATGGGCGGCGCGGAGGCCGTGCTGGAGCGAGCACGTGCGTCGTTCGCCGAAGGTGACTATCGATGGGTGGTCGAGGTCGTCAATCACGTCGTCTTCGCCGATCCGGAGAATGAACCGGCTCGCCTCTTGCAAGCCGACGCCCTCGAACAACTCGGTTTCCAGAGCGAGTCCGGACCGTGGCGAGACTTCTATCTCACCGGCGCCATGGAACTGCGATCGAACGGCACGGTCTTGCGGGGGCTGTCGGGCAACGCTCTGGCTTCGGGCATCGTGAGTTCGATGACGCCCGAACTGCTGCTCGACTTGATCGGAGTTCGTCTCAACGGTCCGAGGTCCGCGGACTTCGAGATCGAGGTCGAACTCGTCGTCGTGGATCGCGGAGACGAGCGATGGAGCTTTGGTGTTCGTCACGGTGTCCTCCACGCCCGTCGCGACGTGCGGACGTCGGCGCCGGTCGGTGTCATTTCCTCCATTGCCGCCTTCGCCGTTTTCGCCACGGGTTCGAAGAACTTCGATGAGTTGATCGCGCGAGAGGACTTCGAAGTGACGGGCGATCTGGCTCGACTGCGCGCGTTCGCCGAGAATCTGGACGTGTTCGACTTCGGTTTCGAGATCGTGCTGCCCTGAATCAGCTTCTTTGGCCCTCAGTACAATGAGATGAAAATCCCAGAGCAAACGGAGCCCTATGACCTCGAACCTTCGTGCCGAAACGATTTACTTCGATTCTTACGACGACCATTCGGTCGAGGCATATCTCGCGACCACAGAGTCCGACCACAAGGTCGGTGGTGTCGTCGTCATCCACCACTTTCCCGGGTACGACGAAGCGACGAAGGAGATTGTGCGAAAGTTCGCCGCCAATGGTTACAACGCCGTCTGTGTCAACCTCTACTATCGCGAATCTCCCGATGCGAGTTTCGACGACGCGGCGGCCGCCGCGCGAGCCAGTGGTGGGGTGCCGGACGATCAACTGGTCGGTGACGTCGGCGCGGCGGCAAAATACTTGCGCGCGCTGGCGAATTCGAATCAGAAGGTCGGGGTCATCGGCTACTGCTCTGGGGGGCGACAGTCAGTGCTCGCGGCGTGCAGTCTGAACCTCGACGCCGCCGTCGACTGCTACGGCGCATTTGTGGTGGAGAGTCGACCCGAGAGCACGATGACGTCGATCGTTGATCTACTGCCCAATCTCTCGTGCCCGCTCCTCGGGCTCTTCGGCATCGAAGACCAGTACCCGTCGCCCGAGCAGACCGTGACGCTTCGAGAGTTGCTGACGAAACATGGCAAGGATTTCACGTTCCACGAGTACGACGGCGCGGGACACGCCTTCTTCGCCGTTGATCGGCCGTCCTATCGCGCGGAGGTGGCGACCGAAGCGTGGGGCGAGATTTGGAAGTTCTACGGCCGCCACCTCTCGGACAAGAAGTAGGTCGACATGTGCACGTACGACACTGAACGAATCACCGTGACCGGGAGCGCCAAGGGCGCGGACGGTTGGTTTCGCGCGACGGACGCCACGATCTCTTACGACCACCCCGTACACTTCGGCGCCGGACACGCGTTGTTGGTGGACTTGATCAATCCCGCACTCGGTGCGAGTTCTCGAGTGGGACTCGAGTTGGACGCGGAATCGGCGCGCGAACTGGCTATGGCAATACTCCGCTCCCTCGAGAGCGTGCCCGCGGGTCTTCTCGAGAGTTAGTGGTGTCCGACACCGAAGTATCGGCGGGAGGCGAGTCGAAGACGAGAGCCGACGACCGCTACAAGTGGGTCGTTCTTTCCAATACGACGCTCGGCATGCTGATGGCCACGATCGACATCTCGATCATGCTCATTGCGCTGCCCGACATATTCACTGGCATCCACCTCGATCCGTTGTTGCCGGGGAATAGCTTTTATCTGTTGTGGATGATCCTCGGTTTCATGGTGGTCACCAGCGTGCTCGTGGTGACGTTCGGTCGTCTCGGCGATATGTACGGTCGCGTCAAGTTGTACAACATGGGCTTCGTCGTCTACACGTTCTTTTCCCTGCTCCTCAGTGTCACGTGGATGTCGGGAACGGCGGCGGCGTTGTATCTCGTGGTGATGAGAATCTTCCAGGGCGTCGGTGCCGCAATCCTCATCGCGAACTCGTCGGCCATCCTCACGGACGCCTTCCCCGAAGATCAGCGCGGTATGGCGCTCGGCATCAATCAGATCGCCGGGATCAGCGGTTCATTCATCGGTCTCGTCCTCGGGGGGATCCTCGCACCGATCCAGTGGCGACTGATCTTCATCGTCTCGGTGCCCATCGGGCTCTTCGGCACGGTCTGGGCGTATCGGAAACTGAAAGAGATTCCACGACGCGCCGACACGAACATCGATTGGCCCGGCAACATCACGTTCGCCTTCGGCCTAATTGCGATCATGGTGGGCATCACGTACGGGATCCAGCCCTACGGCGGTCGCACGATGGGCTGGCTCAGTCCGCTGGTGCTCTCCGCGCTCGTGGGAGGGGTGGCCATGCTCTTCGTCTTCACCCAAGTCGAACGGCGTTCCCCCGATCCGATGTTCCGTCTCTCGCTCTTTCGCATTCGGGCCTTCAGCGCGGGCAGTATCTCGAGCTTTCTGGCCTCGGTGGGTCGCGGCGGATTGATGTTCATGCTCGTGATCTGGCTGCAGGGAATCTGGCTGCCGTTGCACGGCTACGACTTCGCGCGCACACCACTGTGGGCGGGCGTTGCGATGTTGCCATTGACACTCGGCTTCTTGATCGCTGGTCCGGTCTCGGGCGCTCTCTCGGATCGTTACGGCTCTCGGCCCTTTGCCACCGTCGGCATGTTGATCGCGGCGCTGTCGTTCTTCTTGCTCGAGCTCTTGCCGGTAAACTTCAACTACTACGAGTTCGGCGGGCTGCTCCTCTTGAATGGCTTGGCAATGGGCGCCTTCGCGGCGCCGAACCGCGCGGGTGTGATGAATTCTCTGCCGCGACAGCATCGCGGCGTCGGCTCGGGGATGAACTCAACATTCCAGAACTCCGGGCAGGTGCTCTCCATCGGCATCTTCTTCACGCTGATGATCATCGGCTTGTCGTCGTCGCTCCCCGCGTCGGTCTTTCACGGTCTGACGGCGGTCGGCGTGCCGATAGCTGACGCGCGTCGTGTCGCTGCGTTGCCGCCGGTGTCAACGTTGTTCGCGTCATTCCTCGGCTACAACCCACTCGAGCATCTCTTGAGCCCCCACGTAATCGCGAGCTTGCCAACGCACACGCAATTAGCGCTGGCGAAGCGGAGCTTCTTTCCATCGATAATTACAAAACCCTTTCACAACGGTTTGCACGCGGCCTGTGACTCGGCCGTGTTGGCGTGTCTTTTGGCCGCGGGTTGCTCATGGTTGCGCGGCGGGAAGTATGTCTACGTCGAGAAGTCCAACGAACCGGGCGAAGTTTTCACCGGAGTATCGGACTAATGAATTCCCCGATTCCTCGGACTGCTCGGTACGGCGGATGCTGCGATGGCAGCTGGCGTCGCCGTGGGACCGGCGGACGAAGGACCGCGCGCGAACGAATTCAATTCGAATTCGAAGGTGGAAGTCGACGAACCTAATTTCAACGCTGCTGCGACGTTGGTGCTCGTTGCCTTTCTCGAGTCGCGTGACGTGCCGATCCTCTTCTCTACACAAAATAGAGTATTTCGTTCGAGATCAAATATTCACTATCTCGATGTTGGCGATCGTTGTCGCAAAAGAGTTTCAGTAATGTGAAAACGACTGGTGCACCATACGCGTGAGATTGGCGCAGTCGAGAAATGTTACGAGATGGTGATGAAGTTTGTTACGAGTTGATGACGACTGCACCATACCGAGTTGTGTGAATCCACAGTGGCCTCACAGAAGATTCACAAATTGATGCGCGATACTTAGAGATGTACGCACCCACACTCTGTGGATGCGTCAAAGGGGCAAATCATGTTTAGAACTAAGTCAAGTCGCGTCATTCGCGTGGCATCCGCCGCAGTCGTTTGTGTAGCACTCGCACTCGGTACATCAGGAGTAGCCCTCGCCGGTCAAGGTTCGCACTCACGCGATCATTCCAGCATCGGCTCTCATGACCAGGGTCAGTGGAACGGCGCTCGAGGCACCGTGACCGCATTGGGCACGAACTCGATCACGCTGAAGGATCACCAGGGCACCTCAACGACCTACACCACCACCGCAACGACCACCTACTTCGAAGGCTCTACGGCCGGCGTCGTCGGTGACCTCGCGGTCGGTGAGCAGGTCAGCCTTGCGCTGACCTCGACCACGCCCCAGACGGTGACCAAGGTCACCATTTGCCTGGAGCGCGTCTTCGGTTCCGTCACCGCTGTCGCCGGCAACGTGATTACGCTTTCGAGCTTTCACAGCACGACGATCACGGTGAACGTCTCGGGCACCACTACCTACACCTCGGGTGGCGCGGCTTCATCGCTCACCGCCGTGGTTGTCGGAGCACAGATCAGTGCCGTCGGCATTGCGGGCACGACCGCGGGCAGCCTTAACGCCAGTTCGGTGAACATTGGTACCTCATCCGGTCACGGTCAGGATCAAGGTCACAGCCAAGGTCACGGTCAAGGTCAAGGCGCCGGGAAGAACTTCGGACACAATCGTCACTAGTTCATTTCCCAGTACCCAGTAATTGTTAGGAATCCTCCGGCGAGCTTGGCTCGCCGGAGGATTTCCCTTTCAAGCGCTTTGTACGTCGGCGAGCTCGCTCGCACTGTCGACGCCCGAGTTCGCAAAGTGCTGCGGCGCGCAGTTCGTACTGACGTTGTCGAGTTCGCAGTCGCCACAGAGGAGAATCAACTTTCGACAGGCCAGGTTCGCGCAGTTGTGGTACTGACTCGTGGGAGCCTCGCATCGTTCGCACGTGCCGATTATCTTCGTGTGCTCGCTGAACTCGTGATGCATCCGTGCGTCGAAGAGGTACAACGAGCCCTCCCAGAGGCCGTCGTCGCCGAAGGCTTCGCCGTAGCGCACGACGCCTCCGTCGAGCTGGTAGACCTCTTCGAATCCGCGTTTGATCATCAGCGCAGAGAGGACCTCGCAACGCACGCCGCCCGTACAGTACGTGACGACGGCTTTGTGCTTGAGATGGTCGTATCGTCCGCTGTCGAGCACCGACGCGAAGTCGCGCGTCGCGAGCACGTTGGGAACGACGGCGTTCTTGAAACGGCCGATTGCGGCTTCGAAGGCGTTTCGCGCGTCAAAGAAGACGACGTCGTCGCCTCGTTGCTGGACCAACTCGTGGACGTCGTCGGGTTTGAGGTGCACGCCACCACCGACGACGCCGCGGCGATCAACCGACAATTCATCTGCAGCACCGAACGAGACGATCTCGTCACGAACGCGAATCCGCAGACGAGGAAAATCGTCCGCGGAGCCCTCGGACCACTTGAAGTCGATGCCCCGGAAACCGGAGAAATCTTTGGTCGCGGCGATATATCTCTTCAGGTCTTCAATCGTGCCGCCGAGAGTCCCGTTGATGCCGTGGCGCGAGATGAGGATTCGACCCTTGAGCGAGAGCATGTCGCAGAGTGTCCGTTGCCAAAGGCGAATGGCGTCCGGGTCGTCAAGTGGTGTGAACCCGTAGTAGAGGATGATTTTCTGGGGCTGCACAGAGCGATTGTACCGAAGGGAACTTCGTTGGCAATCATGCGCGAGTCATCGCTCCGCAACGATTTCACTTTCGCGAGCAGCGCAGTTAGGTCTCCGGCACTTGCACGATCGCGACGCTGTGCGCGAACCACGGTACGACGGGCGACGTCGAACGTTGGAAGAGTTCGTACTCGGGATAGTGCGAGAGTGAGATTTTCTCGGTGAAGCGAGTCGAACCAACGAAGAGCAGCGTCAACAGGAACGGGCCGATCACGGTCCACTCGAGAACCGACCGCGCCGCTAACGCACCAAATAAGAAAACCACCCACCACTGAGCGAGTTCGAAGAAGTAGTTCGGGTGTCTCGAAAATCGGAACAGACCACTTTGGAGGAAGCGAGGGTTCGGGGTTCTCCCGGCCTGGACCTCGGCGTTCTTCCACTTTTGGAAGCTCCACTGCTGCTGATCGGCGACCGTCTCGCCAACGGCAAAGAGAACGAAGAGCAACGTCAACAAAAGATCAATCGGGCCAAATGACGTCGAGCGATTCTGGTAGGCGCTCCAGGCGGGAAGAGCGATCAATACCAGCAGGGCGTTCTGATACAGCACGATGAAGAACAGATTGAAGAGTTGGAACTGCCACGGCTGCATTGACGAACGAATCACGGCCCAGCGATAGTCCTCGACGCCGCTGTAACCACCCTTTCGGGCAAAGTTGAACGTGAGTCGAACTCCCCACCCCGTGACCAGTGCGGCCATGACGTCCAATCTTGGGTTGTCGAGATGGGCGTAGGCCGCGAAGACCCACACGTAGATGACCGGCACGATCGACCACATTCGATCGACCCACGACGTGTCGCCGGTCGCGAGCGACGCAATCCATGCGAACGCGCACGCCGCCGCCGCGATGAGGATCGTGAGCAGGAGCGGTGGCATGGAGCGACCCTATCGCGTGAGTTCTCGCCCAACGAAAGTGCCTAGGAAGCTTTCTGCGACTCTCCGCCCTTCTTGAAAGACGTAATCGCGTGGCGTAGGTAGTCCAGTCGTTGGTGGTCGAACCCGAGCACACACTCGCCATAGAGAATCGGCACGATTGTGCCCGATTGGTAGGGGTTGGTGAGGGCGAGGCACTCCTCTCGCGCGTAGGACGTGAAGGTTGACTGAGTTCGCTGGGCGACGCGCCGATCCTGAGACCGAGTGGCGTAGTGAAAATAGTCGGACTCATCTCGTAGCGACGATTCCATCCGGACCCTCACCACTCTGATCTTCGATTCGAGGCACTGCTCAATTTGGTAGTCCGACGTGAGTTGGGGGCTCGCGCAGGGAACGGTCGTGGCACTGGGCTCGCCGTCACGATCTTCTCGGGCCGGAGAATGAGAATCACGATAAGTGCCATAATCACCACGAGCGCGGCCACCATCGACCATTTTCCTCGAGTTGGCTTCGACACAGACGATGTTTATCACCCCGTGCCAGAGTCGTCATCGACGCGAGATGATGAACACGCGCCGTAGATTGTTGATTCGAATCAAATGGTCAAGGAGCCGTCATGCCATTTCCGATTGTTGATGGTCTTCGTGCTCTCGAAATCGGTTCGCCGGGCGCTCTGCGACTACGCCTCAATCAACTTATTCTTGATGGTCGCAAACGAGCGACCGCGGGACTGCTGCTCGAGTACGTGAGAGAGAACGAGGAGTTGGAGTCCGAGGGAGAGCTGTTGGCCCTCGTCGACGATGACGCGCGGCGCATTGCGACGGTTGTCGTGGTGAGAGTTGAGACCGTACCGTTCATCGAAGTTCCGTGGACGTTCGCGCAGGCCGAGGGCGAAGGTGACGAGTCCCTTGAAGAATGGCGCGAGGGCCATCGACGATATTGGCGTGAGTACGGCGAGTCAATTGTCGACCAGACGCCGGTGGTGCTGATCTGGTTCGAGGTCGTGCCGGACTGAATTCAGATTCACTGGACCCACGCCCAGTTGGAGCCGCCGAAGCCATTTAAACTTTCGTCGTGGCGCAATTGGACGATCGAGAGTTAGCGACCCAGCTCTTCAACCGGTGCTGGGAGCTCTTAGAGGCGACGCGCGACGCCGATGACGATATCGAGCTGTTGACCGTGGCGTTCAGTTCTCGGTATCACTGGTTGAACGCCGGCGATAGGGAGCAGTGGATCGTCAGCGACTGGATGGTCGCTCGAGCCGCGGCCGCGGTCGGAGAAGGCGAGTTGTCCCTTCGCTTCGCCAAGCGAGCGCATTCGGCGGCCCAGGAGTACGAGGTCCCGGATTGGCTCGTGGCGTCAAGCGCGGAAGGCGTCGCTCGGGCGTTCGCGGCACTGGGTGACGTCGAAGAATTCAACAACTGGTCGGCGCTCGCCGCTCGCCTCGTCGAGGTCATCGCCGATCCCGAGGACAAGAGCCTCATCGCGAGTCAACTGGCCGACATCGAAGCCCCGTAGGGTCGGCACTTTCCGTGGTTGGGTGATGAACGTGTTCGGCGTCATAACTATGACTCGGCGATCGTACGGAACGCTCGAGCGGCTGACGCTCGCACGCGGGCGTTCTCGTCGTCCAAGAGAATCACCACGGCGTCGATTGCCGAACCGACGTGATGTCGCGCGATCACCTTGGCCGACATCTCGCGTACGCGCCATGCGGCGTGCGTCGTCGCCGTGATAATCGCATCCGTGGCGACGTCGTCCCACACGTGCAAGAGACCGCGCGCCGCCCATACGCGGGGCCAGTAAACGTCGATGCCGCTGTCTCGACCTTCGAGGACGTTCTCGGCGCTCGGCCCACCGATTACTCGTAGAAAGTCGTCTTCCACGCCCCGGCCGTTGAGGATCGCGATGCAGTCGTGGATCACGTTGTCGCGGCCACGCCGTTCGCATTCGGACTCGATCGACCATTTGGGTGTCATTCCCCAGATGCTCGCCACTGCGTCGACCGGCTTAGTCTTTGCTGCTTGTGTCTTTGGGCGCGATGCCAAGTCGCGACGTGAAGAAGTCCATTACGCCCTCAAGTGCCAAACGTGTCGGTGAAGTCGCTTCATCGGAGTAATCCTCGGTCAGCACCGAATGGGCCGACTTCTTGTAGCCCCATGGATTTCCGGGCGACGAGTCGATCTCCACACCCATGAACTTGTCGCCCAGCGTCTCGCGAAATCGGGTGAAGCGCTCGGCGGGTGACTTCTTATCACCACTGAAGCGCAGGCCCATTACGCACAGGTCTTCTTGTGTTCGACGTTGCACCACCGCCAAGTCCGCGTCGGAGAGACCGAGCGCGCTTCGATGCTCCGCGTTCGTAGGGAAGGGAAGCGACGGCTGACTCATGACCGGCGCGATGACCGACGGCTCCACGCACATGGCCATGGCGAAGCCACCGGTGAGACACATGCCCACCGCGCCGACACCTGGCCCGCCATGTGCCTCACGTTCGTGGGCAGCGAGTTCGCGAAGGTAGTTCACAACAGGGCTGGTCTTGTTCGTGGCGAGCAGGTTGAATTCTTTGCTCACGCAAATCTTGGCGAGTGTCCCCAGCACGTAACCAATTGAGATTTCACGCCCGGGAGTTCCAAAGAGATCAGGCAGTACCGCTGTCATTCCTCGCTCAGCAATCTTGCGGCCAAATGCGGCGACTAGTGGTGTGATGCCGGGCATCTCGTGAATGACGATGACCGCGGGACCTGCGCCCGTTCGATAGACGTTGTGTTTGATGCCGGTCGAGGAGGTGAACGGCTGCAACTCGAAGCCTTCGAGGGCAAAGGGCATGACACTCATGGTTGTTCCAATCTCAGGATTCAACCATTATTTCAGCGAACGCGGATGACGACCGTCCAGTGACTCGGACTCGCGCTACAGATTACGCCCGTCGGACACGACGAGAGGTGCGCGTACAGTCGCATGAGTCCCGGTTCGAGGGCAACGTAGACGGCCCGCACTGAGGCGCACGCACGCCCCGGGACACAAGCCTGTGTTGCGCCGGACGTTGCACCCTTGGTGGCGGTCGTAGATACGAGCGTGACGACTTTTCGAGTGCCCTGCGTGCTGAAGGTCCAGTTGCTGTACTCGAGCGTCACCGAGATGTTGGCTCCCGGATTCACCGTGATGACGCGTCCGTTCTGGGCAGCGGTAAGTGTGATCGTCTTCGAAGCAGTGGCCTGTGCGCCAGTTCCCATTGATCCGAACAACAGGGCCCCGACGGCCACGAGACCGATCATTGATTGGAGGGTTCGGGTGATTCGGCGGGTCCCGTCGGATGAGTGTTTGAAGAAGTGATTCATCTCAATCCTCTCGTTTCTCGACGTTGCCATCGATGTTTCGATCCGGCATAACTTCAAATGAACCCTGCGTCCAATCAATGATCGCCCCGTCCGCGGCGGGTGACCGGTGCTACTTTCGGATCCGGCCATCAATCACTTTGTTGCTGACTGCAGCCTAAGCACTGAGGAGATCTGGCGCATCGCGGAGGGGGATCTCCTTGATTCGTTGGAGAGAGGCCAGTGCGGGCTCGCTGAGCTTCTTGTGGCCCGGTACGAGCAGTGCCGTCACGACGCCGATCGCGACGACCAGTGCTCCCACGTACATCGCGGGACGCAGTCCGTTGACGTAATCCTGCGCGGAGAGGTATCCACCACTCGAGGAGAAGACCGCGCCGAGCAGCGCGATGCCGAAGACGCCACCGAGTTCACGGAACGCGGCGTTGGTGCCTGAGGCGAGTCCTTCATGATCCTTCGGAACCGAGCCCAGTACGAGCGACGCGACCGGAACGAAGAACAGCGTCATGCCGACGCCGGCGACGATGAATGCGGGAACCATGTCCGAGTACGGCGTCGTCGGCGTCAACAGCAACGCCAGCCACATCAGGCTGACGGCCTGAAGGATGAGGCCGGTGACGACCAGGGGCTTACCGCCGATGCGCTGGGCGAGTAGTCCGACGACGGGTGCGAGCAGCATGGGCATGCCGGTCCACGGCAAAACTCGAAGTCCCGCGCCGAGGGGCGAGTAGCCCTGCACCGTCTGCAGGAACTGCGAGAGGAAGAACACGGTGCCGAACATGCCAAAGCTGAACAAGAGCGCCGTCACATTGATCGCGGCGAAACCTCGATTCTTGAACATTCGCAAACTCAGCATCGGGGCCGTAGCGCGCAGTTCCCACCGGATGAACGCCGCCAGCAAGACGGCTCCGATCACGAAGGAGGCGAGCACGCTCGAACTGGTCCAACCACTGGCGTTCCCGCGCACGAGGCCGAGCACTACGCCGAGGAGGCCGCCACTGACGAGGAGTGCTCCCCGGACGTCCAGACGGCTCTGGGTCCCACGTGACTCGGCCAGTTTCCACCACGCCAGGGGCACGAGAACGATGCCAATCGGCACGTTGAGCCAGAAGATGTAGTGCCACGACCAGCCGGTCGTGACGGCGCCACCGACGAGCGGCCCCAGAGCGATGGCCGCGCCACCGATCGCTCCCCAGATGCCGAGCGCGGCGTTGCGACGTTCGGGCCTTACGGCCGCGCTCAACAACGTCAGCGAGAGCGGCATGATCATCGCGCCACCGGCGCCCTGGAGGGCCCGGGCGGCGATGAGAAAGCCAATGCTTGGAGCAATCGCGGCGAGCGCCGACGCGGTGGTGAAGATGGCGACGCCGGTCATGAATGTTCGGCGACGACCGAAACGCTCGCCGACGGCGGCGGCGGTGAGGAGTAGTACGGCAAAGGTCAAGGTGTAGGCGTTGACCGTCCACTCGAGGCCCGAGAGCCCGGCGTGGAGGTGGACGCGGATGACCGGAAGTGCCGTCGTCACGACGAGGTTGTCGAGCGATGCCATGAAGAGCGCGAGACCGGTGATCAGCACGGCCCACGCGCCACGGTGACCATCGGCGCGGGGCGTCGATGGTCGATCAATGGACTCGACGTCGATCGGCCGGTTCAGTGTGGTGGTCATTGGTGTGCTCCTTGCCCTTGCGCTTCCATCTGGTAACTCCTGATGGAAGGGATTGTTAGTTGTGAGTAGTCACTATCTTGAGAGAGGAAAAAAATATAGGGGTCATCATGACGCTTGTGCCGTTGCGACGTCACCATTGCCCTTGCGGGCTTCGGAGATCGCCATCATGGCGTCGAACTTTTCGGACCCGGGACAGATCGATTGGGCCCACGACTCTTTGACCGAGAGCAGGTCAATCGCGGACATCACCGAGATCAACATGCCGTTGGCAAAGAAATCCTGGATCATTTCCTGGTCCAGTCCCAACTTGTCCTTGACCATGTGCCACAGCACTTCGAAGGTCCTTCGACAGGCGGCGGCGATCTCGGGATCGCCCGTCGCGGCGGCGTAGCCGTGCATCTGAACCTGGAGCATCTCGGGATCTTGCATCAAATGCAGGTACGCCATGCCCATGGCCTGCATCGCCTCTTCGCGGTCCAGTCCTTCGATCGCCCGGGACAGCTCCTTGACGATTCGAGTGCCGACCTGGTCATAGGTCGCGATAAAGAGGTCCTTCTTTGTTCCGAAGAGGCGAAAGAGGTACGGCTGAGAGATGCCGGCGCGAATGGCGATGGCGTCAGTGGAAGTCCCGGAATAACCGGACTTCGCGAATTCGGTGACCGCGGCACTCAAAACGGCGACTCGTCGTTCGGCGGCTGTTTGTCGGGTCGAAACCATCATTTGGCTATTGTAAGTGCTTACTCACTACCTTGTCAAGCCACTGGATGGAATCCTTTTGTTGGCTTGACACTGATCGTTCGTGAATCACGTGAATTGACCGATTCGTAGAGATATCTCGCATCATGACTCGGCGTCTGGAAGATCCCTTCTCCACCGGATGAGCGCTACGCCCTGGGCCTCGATACGGAATCCACTCTTCTCGAGAACTCGTTGACTCGCGACATTCTCAATATCGGTTTCGGCGATCACCGCTCGCGCGCCTCGTCGAGCAAGTTCACACAGTGCGAGAACTGCTTCAGTCGCTACGCCGCGGCCCTGAAATGATTCACTGATGCCGTAGCCAATCTCGACCTCACCTCGTTCATTGGGAGAGCTCTCAAAAACGATTCCGCCAATGCTCATCTCACTTGACTTTTCTACGACCGTGAAGAGGGCCCCACGGCACGGCGTCGGTGGCGAAGGTGGCCCCGCCCACGAGCGCGGCGCCGGCAACGCGAACGTCACCCGGCGTCGGGAAATCCTGCGCCCACGACTGGCCGTCACGTTCTCCGGCCACGATCGCCTCGGCGGGGTCCGGCGTCAAGGCCCGCAACAACAAGTTGGTGGTTTCAATGATCACGTCGTCATTCTGACATCGCCGTGACGAGTCGTCTCCTGAACCCCGCCAACGGGAACTGTCACCGCGTTAAGTGACCCGGACCTCACGGTCGAACGCGGAAACCCTTTTTCTTGGGCAGCGGCAAAGCATCGCTCGTCGCTGTCACCAACGAGATGATCCAGTCGCGGTCGTTCAGTTTCGCCGAAGAGATTCGATAGGCCGGTTTGGCACCGTCGTAGGGCGAGCCCTGGCTGACGCGTCCGGCTTTCGCGGCACCGGCCTCGGTGATCTTCACGAAGAGCGTGTTGTCACAGACGAGTGCGAAGTTCTTTCCTCGGTAGTAGAGGCCGTATTCGCCGAACATCGGTTTCGCCGTGATCTCGAGTGGCTGCAGTTTGTCGAGGACCGCCTCGATGAACTTCTTGTCCGTCGCCATGTTCGCAATGTAGCAACGTTCGCGAAGTCGTGTCCGGCGCTCAGCGCGTCACACGCCTCGGCGATCTACGAGCGACGCTTTGATTCGAGTTCGAGCAGCCACGTCTTTCTCTCGAGTCCGCCGCCGTATCCGGTGAGGGACCCGTTGGCCCCGATTACCCGGTGACACGGCACGATGATTGAGATGGGATTACGACCGTTAGCCAGACCAACGGCACGCGACGCCTTGGGGTTCCCGACCCGCTGGGCCAGTTCGCCGTAGGAAATCGTTTCGCCGTAGGGGATCTCGCACAACTGGGCCCACACACTTTGCTGGAATGGCGTGCCGAGCAGATTCATCTCGAGATCGAACGTTGACAGTTCGCCCGCGAAGTACGCGTGGAGTTGCGCAGCGACGTCCTTGAACCACGCGTCGTCCGAAATGGCGTCGTCCGGTGGTGGTGACACATGGCACTGTTCGTGCATCGAGATGTTCGTGAGTGCGCCGTCGCGAGCGACAAGCGTGAGCGGTCCAATGGGGCTCTCGACCGTGGAGGTGAGGACTTCATTCATTCGTTTCCTTTCATAGCGGGATAGACGTCACGACCGGGGCGGCCAGTCGTTGATGCGGTGGTCGTCGACCGACCACAGGTACTGCACCGCGTACGCGCGCCACGGTCGCCAGATGTGAGCGCGCTCCACGAGCGCCGCGGGCGATGACGGGAGTCCGAGAAGTTCGGCCGCGTGGCGAACGCCGAGGTCGGCTTCGGGGAAGGCGTCGGGATCGCCGAGCGCTCGCATGGCGATCACTTGTCTCGTCCATGGTCCGATACCGGGGATCTCGGAAAGAACGTTCATCGCGTCGTCGCGGTCACCGCCCGGTCCGAGTTCGAGATCGCCACTTCGCAACGCCTTCACGAGTGCCGCGAACGTGTCGCGCCGTTTCGTGGGCATCGCCAGTGCAACGCTGCGCAACGCAGTCGGCAACGGGAAGAGGTGCGTGAGTCCCCCGCCCGGGTCGCTCACGGGTTCACCGTGACGCTGAACTAGGCGACCGGCGTGAGTCTGGGCCGCGGTGGTCGAAACCTGTTGGCCCAGGACGGCCCGTAGCGCCATCTCGGCTCCGTCAACGCATCGAGGTACTCGACGTCCCGGTGACTTGGCGATGAGCGGGGCCAGTGATTGGTCGATACTCAGTTGACGGTCGATCGCCACCGGGTCGGCGTCGAGATCGAGCAGCCAGCGACTCCTCGCAATCGTTGCCGTTAGGTCACGCATATCGCTCAACACGGCGCGACAGTTGATGTAGTCGGGCGTCGGCGTGAGTTCGACGATGCCGGGACCGTGGGCCAATCGCAAAGTCCGACGATAGGTCTGTCCCCGCACCTCTTCGACGCCGGGAACCGCAGTGGCCGCGAGATGCCCGAACAAGTTGTCGGGACATAGGGGTTGGCGAAACGCGAGACGTAACTGGATCGCGGCTGACGCTTCGGCGACGTCACGCCGTCCCTTCGCACGAGTGCGAAGGGACGTGGGAGACGACGCGAATACGGCTTGCACGGTGTCGTTGAACTGTCGAACACTGGCAAAGCCGGCGGCGAAGGCCACGTCGGCCATGGCCAAGCCGGTCGTTTCGATGAGGATGCGCGCGGTCTGCGCCCTTTGTGCCCGCGCAATGGCGATCGGACCGGCACCGATCTCGTTTTGCAGGACGCGTTCCAACTGGCGCACGCTGTAGCCGATCCGTCGAGCGAGACCATTGACTCCCTCGCGGTCGACGAGTCCGTCCGCGATGAGGCGCATCGCTCGAGCGGCCACGTCCGCGCGCGAGTTCCACTCCGGTGAACCGGGAGAGGCATCGGGGCGGCAACGTTTGCAGGCTCGAAAACCGGCGAGCTGCGCGGCGGCAGCCGAGGGGTAGAAACGAACGTTTTTACGCATCGGGGTCTGGGCCGGACAACTTGGTCGACAGTAGATATGGGTCGAGGTCACGGCGGTGTAAAACCATCCGTCGAATCGTGGATCGCGCGACTGCAGCGCGAGATAACAGCGTTCACAATCTTCGACCATGCTTCGAACCTACCCTGGCCAAAGGATTCCAAGTAGCGGAAAAACGACAACTCCATCGGGCCTGTGACCTGGTCGATTGTGATGGCGAAATTCCGCTAGACCGATTCCACCTCAGGCGGTGCGTCGAACGGTGTTCGGAAATTGAAGGCGTGTTCAGTGGGTCCCAGTCGCTCCAATGATTCCAACCGTTCCACGGCCTCGGTCGCTTCGGGAATGGTCCCGGCGCGAATCCACCACATCGCCGTCTGGACTCCGTCAAAGCAGTCGGCCCACTCGCGACGTCGGCGCAGGATGTCTTTGTGATCGCTTTGGTACACGTATTGCCTGAGTGCCTCCATCGACTCCCACGCGCTCAGGTTGAGAAGTATCCGGTCGTCCGCAAATACCCGAATGCTGGTCGCGTAGCCCCCGTCAACGTTTAAGCGCCATACGAATCCGGGCGCCACGTCCGCCAAGGCGTTGATGGGGTCGAGCGCCGCGACGAAGCCCGCGACCACGGGGGAGTCGAGAGGTGCCTTGAGTTTCACGATGTTGCACTGCGCGAGGTGATACGTCATTGAGCGAGGATACAGTCCACGCCGGCAAGTACCACGAGCGAAAGTGACGGGGGATAACTAGATTCGGGACTGTTTGAGTCCGGCAGATCACCGGACCGCAAAGCGAAAGGTTGAACCATGGCGAAGGCGTACGAAATCTCAATCTGGGAACCGGACCCCGAGAAGTCCGACGAGTTCATGGAGACAATCAAGAGCCTGACAAAGGCTTTCGTCGAATCGGGCGTCTCGCAGGTCGACCTGCTCACGGGGGTGGCCGGTAAGGACGTCTTTCGAGTTGTCGTGATCCAACACTTCAAAGGTCTCGCGGACAACGGCGCAGTCAATGAATCGATCGGTGACAGTGCGGCGATGAAGGTGTGGCGTGAAGCACATCCTGGCGGCTTTCCGGGAAAACTCATTTCGCACGACCTGTATCAGTCAATCGACGACTGATCTCGATCCGTCGGTGTCGCGATCGCATCACTCGTTGAGCCTGGAGGAGATCTCGGAGTTCGCGTCAACGCTGGCGGGCGCTAGCGAAGAGCAGCCCTTTGGCCCGAGTGTCGACGTGCTCAAGGTGGGCGGCAAGATCTTCGCGATTCTCTCGCCCGAGGGTTCGCCGGAGGCGATCTCCTTGAAGTGCGAAGCTGAACTCGCGATCGATCTTCGACTTCAGTACGCGGCGGTCATTCCCGGCTACCACCTCAACAAGCGACTCTGGAACACCGTTCATTTGGACGGCACGGTGCCCGACGACGAGATCATTGAGATGGTCTCGCACTCCTACGAACAGGTCGTCGCGGGCCTACCGAAATCGGTGCGCCTGAATCTCGTCGCATCGGACTGACGTCGTCGCGTCGCGTCGCTATCCGCTTTAGCAAAATCTTGTCACCACGTCGGCAACGTACGCCGACCTGGTCGCGGAGTTGAATCCGAGATTGTCGCCCTGCGTGGCAACTATGTGTCTCGGCCCCACGTTTTTGAGGGGGTAAATCGGGTCACCAAATCCCGACTTGCGTCTCGACGTCGGCTTCGATATCATACAACCATATGGTTGTATATCAACTTGCGGACCGTGAAGTCGATCGGATGTTCCGGGCTCTCGCCGACCCGACCCGACGTGACATTTTCGAACGCGTCATCGGACGGGGCCTGTCGGTCTCCACGCTGGCCCATGACTACGAAATGAGTTTTGCGGCGGTGCAAAAACACGTCAGCGTCCTGGAACGTGCGGCACTCGTCACCAAGGAACGTCACGGAAGAGAGCAGATCGTTCACGGGAACGTTTCGACGTTGCGCCGAGCGACAGAACTTCTCAAAGCATTCGAGGAGATCTGGATTGGAAGGGCCACAAGGATTGCCGAAATCCTCGGCGAGAAAGGAAGTGAATGATGACAGTTATCTCAACGGTGGCGGACCCAGAAACATTGAGTCTCACGGTGGTCGCAGAGTTCGAGGCGAGCCCCGAGCGGGTCTGGGGCGTGTGGGAAAATCCCCGACATCTCGAGCGCTGGTGGGGACCACCCAGTTATCCCGCGACGTTTACGCGACACGATTTCTCGGTCGGTGGTGAATCGCGTTATTACATGACTGGACCCGATGGTGGCACGCCCCATGGATATTGGCGCATGTTCACGATTGACGAACCGAACCAACTCGAGTTCGCGAACGGTCTCGCCGGCGATGACGGTGAACCGCAACTCGGCGTTGAGCCGATGGCCGCGCACGTCACGTTCGAACTGATCGACGGGGGAACTCGCATGACCTCGATGAGCTCATTCGTTGATGCGGCGCAGATGAAGACGATGCTGGACATGGGAATGTCCGAAGGAATGACGCAGGCGGTTTCCCAGATCGACGAACTCTTGTGACCGGGATCGTCTGAAGTACGGGCCGATCCCGGAGCACGTTCCGTGATCCTGGATGGTATGGGCCACGACCTGAGCTCTTTCTACTGGGATCAGTTGGTTGATGAGATCTCGACTCACGCCCAGGGCGCCCCCACCAACGAGTCATTCGCCGGATACCGTGTTGCAATGAATCGCTCGTTGAGGTCGTGGTCGGCGATTGTGGCAGTCGTGGGTCTGTTGCTGTTGCCGTTGACGTTCACCGGTACGCCGAGCGCTGCGGCGGCATCGGCGCACTCGAGCTGCCGTGCTCCTCGACTGACGGGATTGACGGTGACGGCGGCGCGCCACAGAGCCAAAGCTGCGGGATGCCAATTGCGGCTCTCCGGCGCGGTGGTGAAAATCCCCACGATTCAGACAATCCACACCCAGAATGTTCGCCCGGGAGTTCGCGCCACGCTCGTGACCGTCGCAGTCAACCCGCTGTGTCCGAGCTCCGGGGCCATAGGGCCACCTCCCGGCGAGCCGATCATGAAGCCGGGACCGACCGAACTGATCTCCGGGCTCTTCATTGAAGGCGGTCCATTCATCTATCGTTCGGTGCCGAACTGTGAGAGTCTCGTTGGTAAGTCAAGCGGCGGGACTATCACGATCACCAACTCGGTCGGGACGGTCATCGCCAATAACATGGCGCTCAGTGCGGGGCAGTTGTTGTACGTCAACGTGACGACCGGTGCGTACACGATCTCCGGCGTGTTTTCCAGCGGCCTCAAAGCTGGCCCGATTACCGTGAACGTTCCATCCGGGGAAATGGTTCGGCAGGATTTGGTGCTCGACGTTCCATGAATCATCTCGTAAACAACTAAGAGTCCTTGGAGGAGCACCACGTCGAATTACGTCCATGACACGTGAAGGCGACCGAGACCCGATCTCTTGCTGAGGAGGCACGCAGTGACGAATGAACTTCGAGTGGCGCTGGAGAGCGGACCGAAAGGCAGGAAATTTGCGGCGGTGGCCCCCGATTTTCCGGGACTCGAGCGGGGCGCAAAAACGGCCGAGGCCGCTGTTGAAAAGTTGCGTGACTACCTGCCGCGCTATGAAAAGGTTGCGAAGCTCGCCAAGATGAATTCAGATTTCTCGTCAATCACCGAAGTGAATGAAGTCGAGCGATATCTCGGTACGGGCTCGACCGACTTCTGGGGCATTTCGTTCGCATTTTCTAGTTTTGACAAACAAGACATGTCGAGCGATCAATTGGTGCGTGAGCTGACCCTGATGCGAGCCTGCTGGAAGTTCTTCGACGAGGTTCGTGCGCGCGCGTCGGCGCAGATGCAATCCGGTCCGCGAGGCGGTGGGCGTGACCGGGATGGGATAGTTCGCCATACTCTCGCCGTCGAACAGGACTGGGCGAGAAAGGTCGGGGTTCACACACGAGACGGCGAAGTCGTCCTAGACGTCCAGGGTCTAAAGGTGTATCGCGACGCGTACGGCAAGGCAATCCGGACATACCATTCCGAGGGCCGGATGGCTCGGACGTGGCCACTGCGCTACCTAATTCGACACACCGCGTTTCACACGATGGACCACGCCTGGGAAATGGAAGACAAAAATCTCACCGCCTGAACAACGAACGACGAAAAGGCGATTCAACGGGCCCTCTGCGCTCTGATTCACTTAACGAGCGTTTCGCGCGAGGTTGAGACACGAGTAGTCGTTCCTTCCGGGTCACTTCAGGGTAATCCCCGATTGTCCGGCAAGCCACCGGTTCATAACGTAGCCGTCATGGGCCGCTTCAATCTCGAAACGCACTCTGAAGGATCCCTACGGTGACCATTCGAACTGACTCGGATTCTCAAAGAGATTCCATCGCTCGCAGCCGGTGGACTGTCCATCTGGCGTTGATCGTAGGCTTCGTCGCCGCCACCATCTCAGCCGTTTTTCTCTCGAAGAAGTACTTCGGTCATTCGGGGACCACTGACCACGCGATCATCGGGACAATCGTTCTCGCCCTGGTTCTCATCCATCTGTGGCAACGACGCCGAACGGTGGGGCGGCTCATTTCGAGATTCTGGGGTCAA
>Ga0302276_10000261_pt1 | contig 49293 bp, 41 predicted proteins | sample III_Bog_N2_3_FD_198768 | JGI IMG/M metagenome (GOLD analysis project Ga0302276, IMG submission 198768) | Peat permafrost microbial communities from Stordalen Mire near Abisko, Sweden - III_Bog_N2_3 | ecosystem: Environmental > Terrestrial > Soil > Wetlands > Peat | place: Sweden: Abisko...
CCTCTGGCCGGACCACCTGGAAAGCCCCCTGCGCCTGGAGTTCTTCGGCGACGAACTGGAAAAGCTCAGTCCCTTCGACCCCGACAGCCAGCGCCGCACCGGCGAGGCGCTGGCTCAGGTGACCCTCTACCCGCGGTTCGAAGGCGCCCGGGGCGATGGCTCCCCGCTGCTCCGGGCGGTGGAAGCCGCCGCCGCCCGCACTCCGGAGCCCGAAGACGATCTAGCCTTCCGCCGTTCCCGCCTGGCCACCCAGGGCCATTTCCCCGGGGAGGAGTTGTTCTACCCCCTGCTGGACCAGCCCAAGGGCCAGCTGGCCCACTGGATGCCTCCCTGTCTGCGGGTCCGGCTGGAGCCCCAGTGGGCGGACGCCATCCAGGACCAGGAACGGGCCCGGATCGAAGCCAACCTCGAGGCCCTGCGCCGGGGCGGGGTGGTCTGCCCGCAGTTCGAGGATCGCTTCCTGGCCTCGGATCCCAGCCGCATGACCCTGACCCTCACCGAGTGGCAATCGGAAGCCACGGTGCCGCTCCAGGCCCAGCCGGTGCGCGACTTCCAGGGCCGCCTGGGGGAGCTGGCGGAGTACCTGAAGGAGCTCGCCCTCACCGGGCACCGGGTGTTCCTGGCCGGCTCCACCCCGGGCATGCGCGACCGCCTGGGCGAGATCCTGCAGGAATACGAACTGCCCGTGGCCTACGGCACCCAGGCCGGCTGCCGCAGCACCCACCTGCCCCTCTCCGCCGGCCTCTACCTGAAGGAACCCAGGATCCTGGTGCTCACCGAGCGGGAGGTGTTCGGCCGCAAGGCCATGCCCACCCCCCCTAAGCGCAGCCGCAGCAACCCCTTCCTGTCGGACCTGCGGGACCTCAAGCCGGGCGACCGGGTGGTGCACCTGGACCACGGCATCGGCGAATTCGTGGGCTTCTGCGCCCTGACCGTGGGTGGCGAGGAGCAGGAGGTGATCCAGCTCCGCTACGCCGACGGCGGCATGCTCAACGTCAGCCTCGAGCGGGCCGACCTGATCCAGCGCTACGTCTCCCCGGACGGCAGCGTGGTGCCCCTGGACAAGCTGGGCGGCGCCTCCTGGGCCAAGGTCAAGCGCCGGGCCAAGAAGGCCATCCGCGACATGGCCGAGGAACTGCTCAAGCTGTACGCCCAGCGCAAGCTGGAGAAGGGCCACGCCTACAGCGCGGACGGCCCGGAGATGGCGGAGTTCGAGGCCACCTTCCCCTACGAGCCCACCCCCGACCAGATCGAGGCCACCGAGGCCATCAAGGCGGATCTGGAAAGCGACCGGCCCATGGACCGCCTGCTATGCGGGGACGTGGGCTTCGGCAAGACCGAGGTGGCCATGCGCGCCGCCGCCAAGGTGGCCCTGGACGGCTTCCAGGTGGCCGTGCTCTGTCCGACCACCATCCTCTGCTTCCAGCACTTCCGCTCGTTCAAGGAACGCTTCAGCGGCTTCCCCCTGCGCATCGAGATGATCAACCGGTTCGTGGACCCGCCGGCGGCCAAGGCCATCCTCCAGGACGTGGCCGACGGCAAGGTGGAGATCCTCATCGGCACCCACCAGATCCTGGGCGCCCGGGTCAAGTTCGCCGAGCTGGGCCTGGTGGTCATCGACGAGGAACAGCGGTTCGGGGTGAGCCACAAGGAGCGGCTGAAGAAGCTCAGGGCCAACGTGGACGTGCTGGCCATGAGCGCCACCCCCATCCCCCGCACCCTGCACATGAGCCTCACCGGCCTGCGCGAGATCAGCCTGATCGAGACCCCGCCCAAGAACCGGCTGGCCATCGAGACCGTGGTGGCCCCCTGGAGCGACGAGCTGATCGCCAGCGCCATCCAGTTCGAGCTGCGCCGGGGCGGCCAGGTCTACGTGGTGCACAACCGGGTGGAGTCCATCGTGTCCGTGGCCGAGCGGATCCGCGCCCTGGTGCCGGACGCCCGGGTCGGCGTGGGCCACGCCCAGCTAAGCGACGACGCCCTGGAGGCGGTGATGCTGGGCTTCATGGAAGGCCGGATCGACGTGCTGGTGGCCACCACCATCGTCGAGAACGGCCTGGACGTGCCCAACGCCAACACCCTGATCGTGCACCGGGCCGACACCTTCGGCCTGTCGCAGCTCTACCAGCTGCGCGGCCGGGTCGGCCGCAGCGATGTGCCCGCCTACGCCTACCTGCTCATCCCCGGCAAGGGCGAGATCAGCGACGACGCCCGCAAGCGGCTGCAGGCCCTGGAGGAGTTCTCCGAGCTGGGGGCCGGGTTCCGGGTGGCGGCCATGGACCTGGAGCTGCGCGGGGCCGGCAACCTGCTGGGCGGCGAGCAGTCCGGGCAGATCCACGAGATCGGCTTCGAGCTCTATATCAAGCTGCTGGAGGAGACCCTGCAGGAACTCCAGGGCCAGCCCTCGGGCACCTTCGAGGTGAAGATCGATCTGGGCCCGGCCCAGCTGTCCCGGAGCTGGATCGATCAGGCAAGCGAGCGCCTGGTGGCGTACAAGCGGGCCTCCCGGCTGCGTTCCGACCGGGACCTGGAGCTGTTCCGGCTGGAGCTGGAGGACCGCTTCGGGCAGGTGCCGGGCGAGGACGAGGAAAGCGCCCGGTTCTTCGAGCTGCTCAAGGTGCGCATCCGGGCCCAGGCCCTGGCGGTGAGCGAGGTGTCCGCCGAGAAGGGCCGGCTGAAGCTGCGGGTCAGCCCCCAGACCCCCCTGGACCCCATGAAGCTCATGGCCTGGGTGGGCGCCCAGAAAGGCGCCCAGTTCAGCCCGGACGGCACCGTCCTGGTGCCCGCCGCCCCGGTCGGCCCGGTGCGTCAGGCCCAGGAGCTGCTGCTGGCCTGGGCGGCGCTGTGATTCGGACCGGCAGGCGGGGCCCCGCTCAGTGCTCCGCGATGAAAGCCTCGATCTGCCGGTGCCACGGCTCCGGTTCGAACAGACCCGGCGCGGTGGGCTCGTCGAACAGCAGATCGACCAGGTAGCGGGGCCGCCGGCCGCCGATGTGCATGGCCTTGGCGCAGGAGACGCAGTACACCACCACGTCCTGGCACGGCATCTCGCCGGCGCGCCGGCGCATGCGCTCCTTCACCTGGTCCACCGGCAGCGTCCCGTAGCAGCTGTCCCCGCAGCAGGTGCCCCGGGTCCGGGTGGCCGCGGGCTCCACCACGGTGATGTGCATGCGGGCCAGCAGGGTCCGCACCGCCTCGTGCACCCGGGCTTCGGTGCGGGTCGGGCAGGCGTCCAGGATGGTCATGGCCGCGCCGCCGTAGTCCGGGAACGGGAAGTCGGCGCTGTCCGCCAGCGCTTCCATTGGGAATCTGGCGCTGCCTGCCAGGACCTCCCACAGGGAGACGGTGCTGATCCCCGGGTAGAGCTCCCGGTAGCGCCGGTCGCAGCCCGCGCACACATTGATGATCCGGGTCCCGGCGGGCAGGTCCGGCGCGTGCCGGCAGCAGGTGAGGTGCTCGGCCACGCGCCCCTGGCCCCGGTCCAGGAAGGCCAGCAGGCGCCCGGCCAGGGCCGGCTGATGGAGCATGAGGGCACAACCGGGGGCGAACACATCGGGCATGGGCAGGGTCCTCCTGGGGCCGGGGCAGCCCCGGGCCGGAATCCAGGATAGGGGGTTGGCCGTTCCCGGGCGACCCGGATCTTGCGCCGATCCGGCCAGGGCGTGGTCCCGGGGAAGGTGCGGGAAAGGGCCCTGGACGCCAAGGCGAGCCACCGCCCCGGGCCCCGGGTTCAACTGCGTCTCAACCGCTCTTAATATTAACGTCGCAACTTTTGCAATTAATTTTCGCGGCCCGAAAAATAATCCCACTTTGGCCCGGCCTCCCGGGCCTTTTTGTGCAATCGTCTAGTCCTGCTTATCCCGGTGCGCCCATGGCTGCCCACCCGCCAGCCCCCCCCAACGCCCACAACCCGTTCTTCCAGAAATGGGAGACCCCCTTTGCCGTGCCGCCCTTCGACCGGATCCGGCCGGAGCACTATCTGCCGGCGTTCAAGGCGGGCATCCGGCGGCACCAGGAGGAGCTCCGGGCCATCCTGCGCAACCGCGCCATCCCTTCCTTCCAGAACACGGTCGAGGCCCTGGAGGATTCCGGGGAGTTCCTGGACCGGGTGACCCGGGTGTTCACGGCCATGGTGGAGGCCGACAGCAACCGCGAGCTGCAGGCCGTGGCCCTGGCGGCGGGCCCCCTGCTGTCCGGGCACCAGGACGACATCTGCCAGAACGACGCGCTCTACGAGCGGGTGCTGATGGTGCGCGCCCGCAGCGAGCCCCTGGCACCGGAGGCGGGCACCCTCCTGGACCGGACCTGGCGCAGCTTCCGCCGGGGCGGCGCCGGCCTCGCCCCGGCCCAGCAGGCCCGCCTGCGGGCGGTGCACGCCGAGCTGGCGCTGCTCTGCCTGAAGTTCGGGCAGAACCTGGTGGACGAAACCAACGCCTTCCGGCTGGTGGTGGACCAGCCGGACCAGCTGGAGGGGCTTTCGCCCGGAGTGGTGCAGGCCGCCGCCGCGGCCGCGGCCATGTGCGACCTGGAGCACAAATGGGTGTTCGATCTGCACGCCACCAGCCTGTGGCCGTGCCTGGAGCAGGCCCGCGACCGGGAGCTGCGCCGGCAGCTGTTCACCGCCTACAGCTCCCGCTGCGACCGGGGCAACGCCCAGGACAACAACGGCGTGGCCGCCCGGATCACCGCGCTCCGGGCCGAAAAGGCCCGGCTGCTGGGTTTCAAAAGCTACGCCGAATACGCCCTGGAGGAAAGCATGGCCCGGACCCCGGCCAACGCCTACCGGCTGCTGGAGCGGGTGTGGTGGCCGGCCCTGGCCCGGGCCGCCCAGGAAAAGGCCGAACTCCAGGCCTGCCTGGAGCAGGATCTGCCCGGGGCCCGGCTGGAGCCCTGGGACTGGCGCTACTACGCCGAACAGCGGCGCAAGGCCCGGTTCCAGCTGGAAAGCCAGGCCCTGTGCCCGTACTTCCCCCTGGAGCAGGTGCGGGAAGGGGCCTTCCGCACCGCCAACCGGCTGTTCGGCATCACCTTCAACCGGCGTACCGACCTGCCCACCTACCACCCGGACGTGGCCACCTACCTGGTGCAGGACCGGGACGGCAGCTTCCTGGGCATCTACTACGTGGACGACCATCCCCGGCCGGGCAAGCGGGGCGGCGCCTGGATGGAGACCTTCCGCCGCCAGTGGCTGCGGGACGGCCGGGACATCCGGCCACTGGTCTACACCGTGGCCAACTTCCCCCGCCCCCAGGGCGGCGTCCCGGCCCTGCTGAACCTGGAGCAGGTGCGCACCCTGTTCCACGAGTTCGGCCATGCCCTGCACGGCCTGCTCAGCCGCTGCCGCTATCGGAGCCTGTCCGGCACCGCCACGGCCATGGATTTTTCGGAACTGCCCAGCCAGCTCATGGAGAACTGGGCCACCGAACCGGAGGTGCTGGCCCACTATGCCCGCCACTACCGCACCGGGGCCCCCATGCCGGCCGAACAGGTGGCCCGCATCCAGCAGGCCCGAGCCTTCGACCAGGGCTTCGGCACCACCGAATGCCTGGCCGCCGCGTTCCTGGACCTGGACTGGCACACCCGCACCAGCTCCGACCCGGTGGACGCCGCCGCGTTCGAGCAGGCCTCCATGGCCCGCATCGGCCTGCTGCCGGAGGTGCCGGTGCGGCACCGGACCCCGTTCTTCGCCCACAGCATGGGCGGCGAGTACGCGGCCAGCTACTATGGCTACCTGTGGTCCGCGGTGCTGGATTCGGACGCCTACCAGGCCTTCCAGGAGACGGGCGACCCGTTCCACCCGGGCACCGCCCGGGCCCTGCGCACCCACATCCTGGAGCGGGGCGGCAGCGAGGACCCGCTGGTCCTGTACCGCCGGTTCCGGGGCCGGGATCCCAGCGTGGGGCCGCTGCTCCGCAAGCGCGGCCTCGAATAGATCCGCTTCGGGTGATAACCTGAAGTCTTTAGCCTTGAAGGATTCCCATGCCCTCTCCCGCCGAGATCCGCGAGATCCACGATCTCCCCATTCCCGATCTGCTGTTCCGGGCCGCCCAGGTCCACCGCGCCCACTGGAACGCCCAGGAGATCCAGTTCTGCACCCTGGACAGCATCAAGACCGGCGCCTGTCCCGAGGACTGCGCCTACTGTCCCCAGGCCGCCCGCTATGACACCGGCGTGAAGGTGGAGCCGCTCAAGGAGAAGGCCCGGGTCCTGGAAGGGGCCATGGCGGCCAAGGCCGCCGGCTCCACCCGCTACTGCATGGGGGCCTCCTGGCGCGAGGTGCGCGACGGCCAGGCGTTCGAGCAGGTGCTGGAGATCGTCGCCGAGGTGGCCAAGCTGGACATGGAGGTCTGCGTCACCCTGGGCATGCTGGACGCCGCCCAGGCCCGGCGACTCAAGGCCGCGGGCGCCACCGTCTACAACCACAACATCGATTCCAGCCGGTCCTTCTACGAGACCATCATCTCCACCCGCACCTTCGATGACCGCCTGGCCACCATCCAGGCGGTGCGCGAAGCCGGCCTGGAGGTGTGCTCCGGCGGCATCGTCGGCATGGGCGAGAAGGTGGACGACCGCATCCACTTCCTGCACGAGCTGACCCTGCTGGACCCGCCCCCGGAAAGCATCCCCATCAACCAGCTGGTGCCGGTGGACGGCACCCCGCTGGCGGGGGTGGAGCCGCCGCCGCCCATGGAGTTCATCCGGATGATCGCCACGGCCCGGATCCTGTTCCCCGCCAGCCGCATCCGCCTGGCCGCCGGCCGCGTCCAGATGAGCGACGAGCTGCAGGCCCTGGCCTTCTTCGCCGGCGCCAACAGCCTGTTCGCCGGCCCCAAGCTGCTGGTCACGCCCAGCCCGGGCGCCTCCCACGATCACCATCTGCTGGCCGCCCTGGGCATGCGCGTGGAGGGCCGCGCCTCTTCCTGAGCCGCGCCCGAGCCTACGCCCGTTCGTTCCCTTTCCCAGCCGCGCCCCGCCCCGAGCGAAATCTTCCCCAGGATCCCAAGATGCATGAAATGGACAAGGCCTTCGATTTCAAGACCGCGCAGGAGCGCTGGTACGCCCAGTGGGAGGCCTCCCGGCTGTTCGAGGCCCAGCCCCAGGGCGGCAAGCGGCCCTGGTCCATCGTCATCCCGCCGCCCAACATCACCGGCAACCTGCACATGGGCCACGCGCTCGTGTTCACCCTGCACGACATCCTCACCCGCTTCAAGCGGGCCCAGGGCTTCGACGCGGTCTGGGTGCCCGGGGTGGACCATGCCGGCATCGCCACCCAGATCGTGGTGGAGCGCCAGCTGAAGGAGTCCGAGGGCAAGACCCGCCACGACATCGGCCGGGAGGCCTTCGTGCAGCGCCTGTGGGACTGGAAGGACCAGAACCAGGGCGCCATCGAGAACCAGCTCCGGCGCCTGGGGGCTTCGGTGGACTGGACCCGCAAGCGCTTCACCATGGACCCCGACCTGAACAAGGCCGTGCGCAAGGTGTTCGCCACCGCCTACAAGGAGGGCCGGATCTTCAAGGGCCCGCGCATGATCCAGTGGGACCCAGCCAGCCAGACCGCGCTGAGCGATCTGGAAGTGAAGTACGTGGAGCGCCAGGGCAAGCTCTGGTACATCCGCTACCCCCTGGCCGACGGCAGCGGCCACATGGTGGTGGCCACCACCCGGCCCGAGACCATGATGGGCGACACCGGCGTGGCAGTGCACCCGGACGACGAGCGGTTCGCCCACCTGGTGGGCAAGATGCTGCGCCTGCCGCTCACCGACCGGCTGATCCCGGTGGTGGCGGACAGCTTCGTCGACCCCAAGTTCGGCACCGGCTGCGTGAAGCTGACCCCGGCCCACGACCCCAACGATAACGCCGCGGGCAAGCGCCTGGGCCTGGATAGCATCACCGTCATCGGCTTCGACGCGAAGATGACCGCGGCGGCCGGGGCGGCCTATGCGGGCCTGGACCGTTTCGAGTGCCGCAAGCAGGTGCTGGCCGATCTGGAGGCCCAGGGCTTCATGGAAAAGATCGAACCCTACACCCACCAGGTGTCGGTGAGCGACCGCAGCGGCGCCGTGCTGGAGCCCCTGGTCTCGGAACAGTGGTTCATGAAGGTTGACGACGCCGCCCGCCAGGCCCTGGAGGCGGTGCGTTCCGGCCGCATCCACTTCACCCCCGAGCGCTGGGAAGGGGTGTGGGAGCACTGGCTCACCAACATCCAGGACTGGTGCATCTCCCGCCAGCTGTGGTGGGGCCACCGGATCCCGGCCTGGACCTGCAAGGCCTGCGGGCACATCACCGTGGCCGAGGCCACCCCCACCGTCTGCGAGCAATGCGCCAGCCCCGAGCTGGAGCAGGACCCGGACACCCTGGACACCTGGTTCTCGTCGGCCCTGTGGCCCTTCAGCGTGTTCGGCTGGCCCGACGCCACCACCGATCTGGAACGCTACTACCCCACCAGCGTGCTCATCACCGGCTACGACATCCTGTTCTTCTGGGTGGCGCGCATGGTCATGGCCGGCCTGACCTGCACCGGCCAGGTGCCGTTCCGGGACGTCTACTTCAACGCCCTGGTGCGCGACGAGCACGGCGCCAAGATGTCCAAGTCCAAGGGCAACGTCATCGATCCGCTGGAGACCATGGACGAGTTCGGCACCGACGCCCTGCGCTACTCCCTGGCCGCCATGGCCGCCCCGGGCACCGACATCTCCCTGTCCCGGTCCCGCCTGGAGGCCAGCCGCAACTTCTGCAACAAGCTGTGGAACGCCGCGCGCTTCGTGCAGCTGAGCCTCACCCCCGATGTCACCCTGGACGTCACCCCGGAACTGGGCGAGGCCGAATACTGGATGATCCGCCGACTGCGCGAACAGCTGGCCATCACCACCAAGGCCATCGAGGAGTTCCGCTTCCACGAGGCGGCCGAGACCCTGTACCACCTGGTCTGGGACGATTTCTGCGCCACCTACATCGAGCTGGCCAAGGTCACCCTCATGGCCGGCAGCCGGGAGCAGAAGGCCGCCATCCTGCACTTCCTGGACATCCTGCTGCGCGCCCTGCATCCCCTGGTGCCATTCCTTACCGAGGAGATCCACGCGGCGGTCATGGCCGGCCGGCTCCCGGCCGGGGAACCGGAACTGCTGGCCGGCCGCAGCTGGCCCCTGGACGATCCCCTGCTGCAGCGGGAGGGCGGCGACCCGGGCCTGGTGCCGCACTTCCAGGAAGTGCTCAGCGCCCTGCACCGGCTCAAGGCCGACAACGGCGTGGACCCCGGCAAGAAGGTCGCCGCGTTCTGCACCGTGCGCGCCCTGGCGCCGTTCACCGAAGGCTTCAAGGGCATCGCCCGGCTGGCGTCGGTGACCTTCCTGGACGGCGATCTGGCCACCCCCACCCGCGCCCTGGCGGTGGTGCGCGGCGGCATGGTGGCCCTGGAACTGGCCGGGCTCAAGGATCCGGCCGCCGAACGGGCGAAGCTGGAAAAGGAGCGGGACAAGCTGGTGAAGGAACTGGAATCCCTCGCCACCCGTCTGGCCGACGAATCCTTCACCACCAAGGCCCCCGAGGCCGCCGTGGCCAAGCTGCGCGCCAGCAGCACCGAGAAGCGCGCCCGGCTGGAGCAGATCAACGGGCTGCTGGCGGGGTAAACCAACGGTAGGCGTTCAGGTCCCTCCCTTTCGCCCGTGGTCGTTTCGGAGCAAAGGGCTCGCTTCGCTCGCCCTTTGTCCGAAACGCTGCGCATGGGTCACCGCGGCCGTGCCACATCCAAACAGGGATAAACGCCGATCGATGGGATAAATGGGGATCTGATCAGCCTGAAACAGCCACATTCATCAGCGCTCCAAGGCGTCGCGAGTTTGCCGACACGCCCTAGAATCGCACCCCCGCCTGCACGCTGATCTCCGTGTTGCCGGCCATGGACTTGAGCAGGCGCTCCTGGGCGCGGCATGCGCCACCCAGGAGATGTCTTATTAATTAATTTGGTTCCCGGTCGGTCACTGCACCGCCTCCACGGTGATCTCCAGTTCCTCGCCCTCGACCTTGAGCACCGCCAGATCCCCGGGCTTCAGCCGACCCTCCAGGAGCATCCGGGACAGCCGGTTGACCACGGTGTGCTGGATCAGCCGCTTGAGCGGTCGAGCCCCCAGTTGCGGATCGAAGCCTTCCTTGCCCAGCCAGGCCAGCACCTCGTCCGGCAGTTCCAATCCAATGTGTTGTTCATCGAGCATGGCCGCCACCCGCTTCATCTGGATCCGGGCCACGGCCTTCATGTCTTCCAGGCCCAGGGCGCGGAAGGTCACCACCTCGTCCAGCCGGTTGATGAACTCGGGCCGGAAGTATTGGCGGAGCGCTACCTGGATCTCAGCCTGGGCCTTGTCCACCTCGCCGCCGGCGGCGAAGATGGCCTGGCTGCCCACGTTGGTGGTCATGAGCACCACCGTGTTGCGGAAGTTCACGGTGCGCCCCTTGCCGTCGGTGAGCCGGCCGTCCTCCAGCACCTGCAGGAACAGATCGAAGATCCGCGGATGGGCCTTCTCCATCTCGTCCAGCAGGATCACCGCGTACGGCCGGCGCCGCACCGCCTCAGTGAGCGCGCCGCCCTCCTCGTAGCCGATGTAGCCTGGGGCCGCGCCGATCAGCCGGGTGGCGTCCGCCTCGTGGGTGAACTCGCTCATGTCCACCCGCACCAGGGCGTTCTCGTCGTCGAACAGGAACTCGGCCAGGGCCCGGGCCACCTCGGTCTTGCCCACGCCGGTGGGGCCCAGGAACATGAACGAGCCGATGGGCCGATTGGGATCAGCCAGCCCGGCCCGGTTGCGGCGCAGGGCATCGCTGATGGCCACCAGGGCCGGTTCCTGGCCCACCACCCGCTCGCGCAGGCGCTCCTCCATGTGCAGCAGCTTCTGCCGCTCGCCTTCCAGCAGGCGGGAGGCGGGAATGCCGGTCCACTTGCTGACCACGTTGGCCACGTCCTCCTCGGCCACCTCCAGGCGCAGCATGGCGCCCTCCACGTTGGTGGCCTGGGCGATCTGCTTCTCCAGGGAGGGCAGCTCGCCGTATTCCAGGCGGGAGGCCTTTTCGTACTCGCCGTGCGCCTTGGCCTGGTCCAGCTCGATGCGCAGATCGTCCAGGCGCTTCTGCAGGGCCCGGGTCGCCTCGATGGCCTGCTTTTCCTGTTCCCAGCGCGAGCGCAGCCGGGACAGCTCCTCGCCCAACTCCGCCAGCTCCTGGTCCAGCTCCCCCAGCCGGGACCGGCTGGCCGGGTCCTTCTCCTTGGCCAGGGCATGGCGCTCCAGCTGCAGCTGCATCTGCCGGCGCTCGCGCACATCGATCTCGATGGGGCGGGTGTCGATCTGGATCCGCACCAGCGAGGCGGCCTCGTCCATGAGGTCCACTGCCTTGTCCGGCAGGAACCGGTCGGCGATGTAGCGCTGGGAGAGCTGCACGGCCTCCACCAGGGCCGCGTCGCGGATCCGCACGCCGTGGTGCAGCTCGTAGCGGTCCTTGAGGCCGCGCAGGATGGAGATGGTGTCCTCGACGCTGGGCTCGGCCACGAACACGGTCTGGAAGCGCCGCTCCAGGGCCGCGTCCTTCTCGATGTGCTTGCGGTACTCGTCCAGGGTGGTGGCGCCGATGCAGCGCAGATCGCCCCGGGCCAGGGCCGGCTTGAGCAGGTTGGCCGCGTCCATGCTGCCGCCCGTGGCGCCGGCGCCCACCAGCAGATGCAGCTCGTCGATGAACAGGATGATCTGACCCTCGGACTGCTCGATCTCCTGGATCACGCCCTTCAGGCGCTCCTCGAACTGGCCCCGGTACTGGGTGCCCGCCACCAGGGCGCCCATATCCAGGCTCATGAGGCGCATGCCCTTGAGGCTCTCCGGCACGTCGCCCTTGGCGATGCGCTGGGCCAGGCCCTCGACGATGGCGGTCTTGCCCACCCCGGGCTCGCCGATCAGCACCGGATTGTTCTTGGTGCGCCGGCACAGCACCTGCAGCACCCGGCGGATCTCCTCGTCCCGGCCGATGACCGGGTCCAGCTTGCCGCTCCGGGCCACCTCGGTGAGATCCCGGGCGTACTTTTCCAGGGCCGCGAACTTCTCCTCGGCCCGCTCGTCCTCCACCCGCACCCCCTTGCGCCCTTCACGGATGGCCGCCTCCAGCTTGCCCCGGTCCAGCCCGTAGGTGGCCAGCAGCTTCTTGGCGTCGGTAGCGGCGTTGGCGAAGGCCAGCAGCATGGCGTCCGTGGCCACGAACCGGTCGCCCAGGCCGCGGGCGGTATCGCTGGACAGGTCCAGGAAGCTGCGGAAGGCCGGACCCGCCTGCGGCTGGCTGCCGCCGATGGCCTTGGGCAGCCCGTCCAGGGCCCGTTCCGCGCCATCCGCCAGCCCGGTTACGGCCTCGGCGGTCAGTCCCGCCCGCTCCAGCACCGGCCGCAGCCCCATATCCGGCTCCAGCAGGGCGGCGAACAGGTGCTGGGGCAGCAGTTCCGGATGCTGTCCGGCGACGGCCCGGTCCCGGGCCCCCACCAGCGCTTCGTTGGCTTTCTGTGTCAAAGGCAGCATGGCCATGGTGGCCCTCCATCCCCACCAGGATAATCTCCACTTGATGCGTGTCAACTAAGATTTCTTTAGTGGATTGATTCCACTTGTACCGTAACCGTGCCGACAAAAGGGCGGGGGCCGGCTTGCGCCGGCCCCCGCCTGGGTATCGCTGGATCGAGGACGCGCTATTCCGCGGCCAGGCCCATGCTCTTGGGCGAACGCCAGAGGCTGGACAGCAGCAGCTGCCGCATGTGGAAGAACTCCTTGGGCAGGCGGTCGTACAGCTTCTCGAACAGCTCTTCCTGGAGCAGGAGTTCGTGGCGCCATTCATCCCGCTGGATGTCCATGGCGGCGGCGAAACCCTCGGAGCCGAAGTTCTCCAGGCCGGTCAGGTCCAGGTCCTCTTCCCGGGGCACCCAGCCCAGGGGGGTCTCGGCGGCGTAGGCCTTGCCGTGGACCCGGTCCACGATCCACTTCAGGACGCGCATGTTCTCGCTGTAGCCGGGCCAGAGGAACTTGCCGTCCGGGCCCTTGCGGAACCAGTTGACGCAGAAGATGCGGGGCGGGTTCTTGATCTCGCGGCCCACCTGCAGCCAGTGGTTGAAGTAGTCGCCCATGTGGTAGCCGCAGAAGGGCAGCATGGCGAAGGGGTCCCGGCGCACTTCGCCGATGGTGCCGGCGGCGGCGGCGGTCATCTCGCTGCCGATGGTGGCGGCGGTGTAGACGCCGAAGTTCCAGTTCACCGACTGCATGACCAGGGGCACGGTGGTGGCGCGGCGGCCGCCGAAGATCAGGGCGCTGATGGGCACGCCCGCGGGGTTCTCCCAGTTCTCGTCGATGACCGGGCACTGGCTGGCCGGGGCGGTGAAGCGGCTGTTGGGGTGCGCCGCCTTGCGGCCGCAGTCGGGGGTCCAGGCCTTGCCCTGCCAGTCGGTCAGGTGGGCCGGAACCTCGTCGGTCATGCCTTCCCACCACACATCGCCTTCGGGCGTGAGGGCCACGTTGGTGAAGATGGTGTTCTTGGTCATGGACAGCATGGCGTTCAGGTTGGACTTCATGCCGGTGCCCGGGGCCACGCCGAAGAACCCGGCTTCGGGGTTGATGGCGTAGAGCTTGCCGTCCTTGCCCGGCTTGATCCAGGCGATGTCATCGCCCACTGTGGTGACCTTGTAGCCCTTGAACTCTTCGGGAGCCTGGAGCATGGCGAAGTTGGTCTTGCCGCAGGCGCTGGGGAAGGCGGCGGCCACGTAGGTCTTTTGGCCGTCCGGAGCCTCCAGGCCCAGGATCAGCATGTGCTCGGCCAGCCAGCCCTCGTCGCGGGCCATGCAGCTGGCGATGCGCAGGGCGAAGCACTTCTTGCCGAGCAGTGCGTTGCCGCCGTAGCCGGAGCCGTAGGACCAGATGGCGCGCTCCTCGGGGAAGTGCACGATGTACTTCTCCTGGCCGTTGCAGGGCCAGGCCACGTCCTTCTCGCCGGCCGCCAGGGGCTTGCCGACCGAGTGCAGGCAGGGCACGAACTCGCCGGTGCCCAGCACCTCCCAGACCTTGCGGCCCATGCGGGTCATGATCTTCATGTTCACGGCCACGTAGGGCGAATCGCTCAGCTCGATGCCGATGTGGGCGATGGGTGAGCCCAGGGGGCCCATGCTGAAGGGGATCACATAGAGGGTGCGGCCCTTCATGCTGCCCTGGAACAGGCCCGTGAGCTTGGTCTTCATCTCGATGGGGTCCATCCAGTTGTTGTTCGGACCGGCATCGCCCTTGCGCTTGCTACAGATGAAGGTGCGATCCTCCACCCGGGCCACGTCGCTGGGGTCGGACAGGGCCAGGTAGCTGTTGGGCCGCAGCTCCGGGTTCAGTCGGCGGAAGGTGCCCGCGTCCACCATCGCCTGGCAGAGCCGGTCATACTCCTCCTCCGAGCCGTCGCACCAGTAGACCCGGTCCGGCTGGCATAACGCGACAACCTCCTGGATCCAGGCCACCGCCTTGGGATTATTGATGTATGCAGGAACGTTCAACGGGACGCTCATTAGAAAGATCTCCCTTTGGGCTGCTAGAGGCAAGGCACCCACAGTTCAGGCTTCGGACACGCTAACACCAGTCCAGATCCAATTGAATCGAGACATGAATCAGGGTCCGCGCAGCAAGAGGGGGACGGCCCTCCCGACAGCAAATTGGGTCTTACAAGAGACGGCACCGGCCCGCCATCGTCCATCATATAACTCCTGAGATGTGGATGGATATCAAAAATTTCACACCCGTTTTAAAAAGTTATTCCGGGCTTTCGCCCTTGCTATTTTCCAGGATGGCCCCATGAAGGACCGGCCGCGCAGCCCTGTGCTCGGCCGGCCGGCGGGGGGTGGGGGGGCCGGATGACACGGAAGGGAGCCCGGCCGCTACACTGGAAGGCGTCCCCATCCGGCCCTCCGGAGCCCGCCGGAGTCCCCATAGCCACCGCACCGCAACGCACAGGAAGCCCATGTCCACGCCCATGCTCACCCAGGTTGCCGCCCTCAAGCGCGAAGCCGGGGAGGCGATCCTGTTCACCCGCATGGGCGATTTCTTCGAGCTGCACGGCGAAGACGCGGTCAGGGCCGCGCCGGTGCTGGAGATCGCCCTCACCGTCCGCGGCCGGGGCACCGAATTCGAAACGCCCATGTGCGGCGTGCCCCATTTCGCCCTGGAAAGCTACCTGCCCAAGCTCCTGGCCGCCGGCTTTTCCGCCGCCATCGCCGAGCCCACCGCCAAGCCCGAGGACGTGAAGGGGCTGCTGCCCCGGGCCATCACCCGGATCATCACCCCCGGCACCTGGCTGGACGACGACGCCCGCTGGCTGGCTTCCCTGCACCGCCTGGGCGAGCACTGGGGCATCGCCCTGCTGCAGCTGGCCTCGGGGCAGCTGCGGGTGATCCCCGGCGAGGGCCAGGAGCTGCTCGCCGCCACCCTGGAACGGCTGGCCCCCCAGGAGCTGATCCTGGCCGAAGGCAGCCCGGATCCGTTCGGCCTGGATGCCGCCCGCACGCCTCTGCCCGCCTGGCGGTTCGAAGCGGAGCGGGCCCGGGGGCAGATCCTGGCCTTCTTCGGCTGGACCCACCTGGAAGGCGTCGGGCTGGACCCCTACCCGGCCGCCATCGGCGCCCTGGGTGCCCTGCTGGACCAGGTGGAGACCACCCAGAGAGGCAAGCCGGCCCACATCCAGGGGGTGGCCCTGGAGCTGGGCGCGGCCGGACCGCTGCTGGACGCCACCTCCGCCCGGCACCTGGAGGTCCTGGCCAACACCCTGGACGGGACCCGGACCGGCAGCCTGCTGGCCCTGCTGGACCAGGGTCGCACCCGGCAGGGCACCCGCCTGCTCAAATCCTGGCTGGACCAGCCGCTCCGGGACCGGACCACCCTGGAGCAGCGCTGGCGCCAGGTGGCCTGGCTCACCGAGGACGGCCACCGGAGCCCGCTGCAGAAGCAGCTCACCGGCGTGCCGGACCTGGACCGGATCCTGGGCCGGGTGGCCCTGGGCCTGGCCCAGCCGCCGGAACTGGGCCAGCTGCGGGACGGCCTGGCGCGCATCCAGGAACTGCCCGGCCTGCTCCAGCAGGGCGGCTGGTTCCGGGAGGCCCAGGAGCTGGATCTGTGGCCCGCGGCCACGCCCCTGTGCCCGGAGCTGCTTGCCGAGCTGCAGCGCCGGCTGGAGGCCACCCTGCCCCTGGACCTGGAGCGCGGCTCGGTGATCCGCGACGGGGTGGACCCGGAACTGGATGCCGTGCGCCGCCTGGCCCGGGACGCCAAGCAGGTGATGCTGGAACTGGAGGAGGAGGAGCGTGCCGCCAGCGCCATCGCCTCCCTGAAGATCAAGTACAACCGGGTCTTCGGCTACTACTTCGAGATCACCAAGGCCAACCTGGCCGCCGCCCCGGCCCATTTCATCCGCAAGCAGACCCTGGCCAACGCCGAGCGCTTCACCACGGAAAAGCTCATGGCCTTCGAGCAGCGCCTGCTGAGCGCCGAATCGGACCTGCTGCGCCTGGAGGAGGCCCAGTTCCGGGCCCTCCTGGCCCGGGTGCTGGAGGACCGGGCCGAACTCATGCGCCTGTCCCAGGCGGTGGCCAAGCTGGACGTGCTGTGCGCCCTGGCCGAGCGGGCCCGGCTGTCCGGATGGACCCGGCCCGAGCTGAGCGACGACCGGGAGCTGGTGCTGGCCGGGGCCCGCCACCCCATGCTGGAGGCCCGCATGGGCCGGGAATGCATCCCCAACGATCTGGCCCTGCCCGCCGCCCGGGCCATGGCGGTGGTGACCGGGCCGAACATGGGCGGCAAGTCCACCTTCCTGCGCACCGCGGCGCTGCTGGTGGTGCTGGCCCAGGTGGGCTCGTTCGTGCCGGCCGAGCTCATGCGGTTCGGCCTGGTGGACCGCATCTTCACCCGGATCGGCGCCTCGGACTTCCTGGCCAAGGGCCAGTCCACCTTCATGGTGGAGATGACCGAAACCGCCCGGATCCTCAACCAGGTCACCCCGGCCAGCCTGGTGATTCTGGACGAGATCGGCCGGGGCACCAGCACCCGCGACGGCCTGTCCCTGGCCGAGGCCATCGCCCTGCACCTGCGCGACCTCAAGGGGGGCGAGCCGCGCACCCTGTTCGCCACCCACTACTTCGAGCTGACCCGGCTGGCCGAGGACCCGCGCATCCAGAACCTGCACGTGGAAGTGCAGGAATGGGAGGAGCAGCTGCTGTTCCTCCACCGCATCAACGAAGGCCCCGCCGACCGCAGCTACGGCATCCAGGTGGCCCGCCTGGCCGGCCTGCCCCGCACGGTCATCGCCGCCGCCCAGCGGATCCTGGCCGAGACCCCCGAGGCGCCCCTGGCCCAGGCCCGCAAGGGCCGCCGGGCACCGGAGCCCCAGCAGCCGCTGCTGCCCATGTTCGAGCCCGACCCGGACCCCCTGCGCGGGGAACTGGACCGCCTGGAGCTGAACCGCATGACCCCGCTGGAGGTCATGAACTGGGTGGCCGAACGGCAGGGACAATCCCAGGAGCGCCCATGACCGGCATCGGCCACTTCAACGATCTCAACGTCCTGGCCGTGTCGGCCAAGGGGGCCCGCCTGGACGGGGGGCCTCTGGGCGAACTGCGACTGCCCGCCGCGGAGCTTCCAGTCGGCTGCGCGCCCGGATCCACCCTGCGGGTGTTCCTGTACCTGGACGCCGAGCAGCGGCCCGCCGCCACCACCGCCACGCCCGCCGCCCAGGTGGGCGAGGTGGGCTTCCTGAAGGTGGTCTCCACCAACGACGCCGGCGCCTTCCTGGCCTGGGGCCTGCCCAAGGACCTGCTGCTGCCCTGGAACGAGGTCAAGCGGGAGCAGAAGCGGCTGGTGGCGGCCGGGCGCAAGCTCCTGGTGGCCGTGTTCCTGGCCGAGGACGGACGGATCGCCGCCTCCTCGCGCCTGGACGAGTTCCTGGTGGACGCGGCCGAAGGCCTGCGGGAAGGCGATCCGGTGGACATCCTGGTGGCCGAAAGCACCGACCTGGGCCTGCGGGTGGTGGTGAACCACCGCTTCTGGGGTCTGGTGCACCAGAACGAGGTGTTCGGCACCCTGGCGCGCGGGCACCGGCAGACCGGCTACGTGAAGGCCCTGCGCCCGGACGGCAAGCTCAACATCGCCCTGAGCGCCCCGGGCTACGCCAAGGTGGACGCGGTGGCCCAGGGCATTCTGCAGGTGCTGGCCCGCAAGGGCGGCTTCCTGGCGGTAAGCGACCAGACCCCGCCCGAGCAGATTCACCAGCTGTTCGGAATCAGCAAGCGGGTGTTCAAGCAAACCATCGGTGCCCTGTACCGGGACCGGAAGATCCAGATCGAGCCGAGCGGCATCCGCCTGGTGCCGCCCGCCTAGTCCTTGGCCAAGTAGGCCTCGGCGCCCTTCATGGTCCCGGTCGGCCCGTGGGCCGCCTTCCAGTGCCGGGCCGGGGCCCGCGGACCCCATTCCCGGGCCAGCTCCGTGGCCTCGGGGTTGCCGGGGGCCAGGGCCAGCACCTCCGCCAGATCGGCCCGGGCCGGGCCGGCCTGGCCCTGGCGCCGGCGCAGCAGGGCCCGCTTCATGAAGCCCCAGGGGTTGCCCGGTTCCTGGCGGATCACCTCGGCGTACTCCGCGTCCGCTTCCAGGGGCCGTCCGGACGCCTCGGCCGCCTCGCCGCACAGCAGGTTGGTGACCGCGCAGAAGCCCAGCCAGCGTTTCTGTTCGGCGAACTCGGCGGGGCTGTAGACGGCCCGGGCGCGGGTGCGCTGGCCCACCTCCTCCAGGTGGCGCAGGGCCCGTTCCGTGTGGCTGTCCACCCGGGCGAAGATCTCCGCGTCCCCGCTGCCCCGGAAGAAATCGGGGCTGATCCGCCCTTCGGCCCGATAGCGGTCGTACAGCCGGGTGCCGGGGTAAAGGGCCAGGGGCGACACCTGCACATCGTGGGGCCGGGTGTCGCGGATCAGGCTCGCGGTGGCCTCCACATCCTCCCATTCCTCCCCGGGGATGCCGGTGATGAGGTAGATGCCCAGGTTCATGCCCACCTTGCGCACCATGGCCAGGGCCCGGCGGGCGTGGGCCATGCTGGTGCCCTTGTCCAGCAGCTGCAGCACCCGCTCGCTGCCATGCTCCACCCCGAACTGCATGAATTCGCAGCCGGCGCGCTTCATGGCCACCAGCCGGTCCTCGTCCACCAGGTTCACCCGGCTCTGGCAGTTCCACAGGGGATGCTGGCCGGACTGGCGGATCAGGTCCATGAGGGTCAGGATCCGAGTGCGGTTGGCGGTGAAGGTGTCGTCCCGGAAGCTGAAGTAGGTGAGCCCGTGCCGGGCGCGCAGCAGCTCCATCTCGCGCAGCACCGCCGCCGGGCTGCGGAAGCGCACGCTGCTGCCCCAGAATTCGGGGGTGTTGCAGAAATTGCAGGTGGCCGGGCAGCCGCGGCTGGTGCTCAGGTAGGCCAGCTGGCCGGGGTCGTCCAGGAAGTCCGCGGCGAAGTGCTCCACCGGCGCGCCCATGCAGTCCAGGTCCTCCAGGGGCGGCACCGAGGCGGTTTCGCCCTCGCGCAGGATCAGGCCCGGGGCCTGCCGCCAGGCGTCCGGCCCACCCGAATCCAGCCGCTCCAGCAGCCCCAGCAGGGGCAGCTCTCCCTCGCCCTTGACGATGGCGTCCAGGGCCGGACAGTCCTCGAACACCTCCCCGGCCAGGTGGGTGGGGTGCGGGCCGCCGGCCAGGAGCAGCGCACCCGGGCAGGCCTCCCGGGCCAGCTGCAGCAGATCGCTGCTGCGCTTGCGGTTGAAGGTGAACATGGACACCCCGATCACCGCCGGGTCGGCCCGCTTCAGGTAGTCCAGCACCTCCCGGCGGCCCTTCCCGCTCAGGTTGGCCAGCCGGCAGGGGAACCCCCGGGAGCCCAGCATGGCCTGCAGGTAGCCCAGGCCGATCGGCAGGAAGGTCATCCATTCATCCCCGTATCCGCTCCTGGGGGCACTGTAGAGCAGAAGCGTTCGGGGGCGTGGCATGATTCAGTCCATTCTGGTCAGGCATCCATCCTAAACTAGTCGGGCCTCACGGCACGACATGATTGCACCGGAGACCCCGTGGCCACCCTCCTCAAACGACCGGAAGCGATCCAGGAAATCCTGGCGGTGGCCTGTGCCCGCAACGAGCTCCTCATCCTGGTGACCCCGTTCCTGCGCTTCGAATCGCACTTCGTGGCCCTGGGTCCGGGCGAGCTGCAGGTGGCCGCGACCATGGACTGGGACGACGCCGCCTTCGGCCTGCGTTCCCCGGAGCTCAAGATCCGCTTCCCCATGGCCCTGGGCTTCATGGAGGCGCCGGTGAAGCTGCTGGGGCTGGGACTCCATGCCGGCCGCCGCACGCTCCGCCTGGAACTGCCCCGGCAGATCCAGGAGAACGACCACCGGGCCGCTTACCGGGTGGAGCGGGTGGGCCGGGTGCAGGTCACCTACGGCACCGACCGGGGCGACCTGCTCCAGGGGGCACTGGTGGACCTGAGCAGCAGCGGCGCCCGCATCCATACCCAGCAGGACCTGGAGGGCGGCTCCCTGCAGGTGGGGGCCCGGCTCGCCCTCAGCATCCCCCTGGACAACGGCATCCACATCGAGGCCAAGGGCGAGATCCGCCACGTGGCCGCCCGGAACCTGGGCCTGGAGTTCGTGCCCGAGCTGCCCGAACCGGTGCAGGTGCCCCTCACCCGCTGGATCTTCGAGCGCCGGGAGGAGGACCGGGAGCGTCTGGCCCTGCGCATCGAGCAGAGGGATCGCCACCTGATGGCCGACGTGGCCGTGCCGTCCGGCCCCGGCGCGCCGGGGATCCTGCTGGTCAGCGGCGACGCCGCGCTGGAGGAGGCCCTCCGGCCGGTGTTCCAGCCCCTTGTGCCCGATCGTTCCTTCGTCCGCATTCCCCTGTCGCTCCAGGCCCTGAAGGACGCCCTGCGCGCCGATCCGCCGCTGGCGGTGTTCCACGTGGCCGGCACCCGGCCCGAGGAGCGCCGGCGCCTCAAGGCCCTGGTGGAACTGGCCGGCGCCCGGGTGCCAGTTCTGCTGCTGGGGACCGATCTGGAGGCCGCGCCCCTGTTCGAGCTGTCCGGCGCCTGGAAGACCGCCAGCGCCCTGGTGTGGAATCCGGCCCGGGGCCCCTTCCTGCAGCGCCTGGCCCAGGGCATCATCAGGCGCAGCCACCAGGGCGGCGACGCCCCCATGGCGCCGGCGGAACCCTAGCGGGCACGGAGGAACGGAGGCACGGTGATCGCAGGCGACGGGCGCTATTCGAGACTGGAGACCCTGCAGGGAACGGGCCTGGACGCCGCCCTCACCGAGCTGTGCGAGCGCCGGCAGGGCCTGTTCCTGGCCACGCCCTACCTGAGCTTCGAATCGCGCTTCCTGGAGCGGGCCGGCGCGGCCATCCGGATCCGGGCCACCATGAGCCACAACGTGGTGCGCTCGACCCTGTCCCAACCCCCGCTGCGGCTGCGCGTCCTGTGGAACCTGGCCCGCTACGGCGGCGCCACCCGGATCCTGGAGTACGAGACGGCCGGGGACACCAAGACCCTGCTGCTGGCCGCGCCCCCGGTCCTGGCGCCGGATGAGCAGCGGCGCGCCTACCGCCTGGAGCAGGTGGGGCGCTCCACCGGGACCCTGGGCAGCCAGGAACTGGCCCTGGTGCGGGTCACCCTGGAGACCGTCCACCAGTGGGGGATCGGGGTGTTCTGCGTGGACCCGCTGCCCCCCAGCGGGTTCCAGGCCGGGCGCATGGTGCGCGTGGCCCTGGCCCTGGAGCAGGGACCGGCGGTCCAGGCCACGGCGCGGGTCTGCCACGCCAGCGGCCCGTACCTGGGCCTGGTGTTCACGCCGCCCCTGGAGGGGGCCGCACTGGACGCGCTGAGCCCCTGGCTGCTGCCACGCCTGGCGGAGGCCCAGCGGCTGTGGAAGGACCGGGCCAACCTGCGGGTGCTCATGGAACTGGCCGCCCGCCCCAAGGCCGCCCCGGATGGCGTCCTGCTGGTGTGCGGCGACGGCTCCTTCCCGCCAAAGGTGGCCGCCGCCCTGGGCCCACAGCCGGCCCTGCGCTTCGTCTATCCGGCCATGGCGCCGTTCCGGGAGGCCATGACCTGCCAACCGCCGCAGGTGCTGCTGCTGGTGCTGACCGGCGGCCTGGAGGAGAGCCATCGGCTCCGGACCATGCTGGAGAACGTCCCGATCCGCTGCCCGGTGGTGGCCCTGGGCGCCGGCCCGGACCAGGAGCAGACCCGGGCCCTGGCCGCCGAGCTGCGGGCCACCCTGTTCCTGGAGCAGAGCACCGTGCTGACGCCGTTCTTCCCCCGGCTGATCCTCGGCCTCATCCGCAAGCACTGGCCCGCCGCGGCCGGACCGGCGCCCGATCCGGCAGGCTAGACGGGCAGGGGCGCCGGCCCCTGGGCTCCGGCCGCAGGGCGGTTCCGGTTGCCGCCATACAGGATCCAGGTCCCGGCCAGGCCGCAAAGTGCCGCGAACATCATCCACAGGCTGGGGGCGCCCTTGTCGCCGGAGGCCTGGATCAGCCAGGTGCAGGCGACGGGGGTGAAGCCGCCGAACAGGGCGGTGGCCAGGCTGTAGGCCAGGGAGAACCCGGAGGTGCGCACCGCCTCGGGCATGACCTCGGTGAGCGCCACCACCATGGCGCCGTTGTAGCTGCCGTAGAGGAAGGACAGCCAGAGCTCCACCGCCAGCATCTTCGGGAAGGTGGGCGCGGCCACCAGCCAGTGCAGCGCCGGGTAGGCGGTGAGCAGGGTGAGCACGCTGAAGGCGACCAGGATCGGCCGGCGGCCGATCCGGTCGGACCACGCGCCCATGACCGGTAGCCAGAAGAAATTGGACAGCCCGACGCAGAAGGTGACCAGTAGGCTGTCCCGGGTGGTGAGCTTGAGCACCTTGCTGCCGAAGGTGGGCGTGTAGACGGTGATCAGGTAGAAGGACACGGTGGTCATGATCACCAGCAGCATGCCGGCCAGGACGATGCCCCAGTTCCTGGCCATGGAGCGCAGGATCTCCCGGGCGTCGGGGCGGTGCCGGCGGGCCAGGAACGCCTCCGTTTCCTGGAGCGAGCGCCGGACGAAAAAGATGAGGGGCACGATCAGGCATCCGACGAAGAAGGGGATCCGCCAGCCCCAGGCCGCGATGGCGGCGGGCGCCATCCAAACGCTCAGCCCGTAGCCCAGGGCGGCGGCCACGACGATCGCGACTTGCTGGCTGGCCGATTGCCAGCTCACATAGAACCCCTTGTGCCCGGGGGTGGCCATTTCCGCCAGGTAGACCGAAACCCCGCCCAGTTCCACCCCGGCGGAAAACCCCTGGACCAGGCGCCCGACCAGGACCAGCAGCGGTGCCAGCAGGCCGATGGTCCCGTAGCCGGGCGTGAAGGCGATGAGCACGGTGCCGAGCGCCATGAGCGCCAGGGTCAGGATCAGCCCCTGGCGCCGGCCCACCCGGTCGATGTAGGCGCCCAGCAGGATCGCCCCCAGCGGGCGCATGAGGAACCCGGCCCCGAAGGTGCCGAAGGTGAACATCAACGACAGGTATTCGCTGTGGGCCGGGAAGAAGGTGCTGGCGATGTGCGCGGCGTAGAAGCCGAACAAGAAGAAGTCAAACATCTCCAGGAAATTACCGCTGGTCACCCGCAGCACCGCACCCAGCTTCGAAGGCTTCGATGGCACGCTCGGCATAGGGGCTCCTGGTCTGACACAATTATTAGCTAATCATGCTATCCAGCAATGGGCAATGCATGGCGTCGACAGCCGCCCGGCCTTGAGCCCCCCGGGGCGCGGGCGGCGGCTACTGCAGCAGCTTGTGCGGCAGGCTTTCCACCCGGGCCGCGGGCGAAACCAGGATGTAGTTGAGCTTGCGCTGCAGTTCCCGGATGGTGTTGGAACCGGCGTAGGTCAGCCCCGAGCGCAGCCCGCCGATGATATCGGCGATGATCTCATCCTCGTCTTCCCGGTACGGCACGGTGGTGGCCACCCCTTCGGCGGTCTTCCAGCCAGTGAGCCCGCCCAGGAACTCGTCCGCGGCCTCCTTGCTGGCCATGCCCCGGTAGACCTTGTGGCTGGGCTGGCCCTGGGCATCCAGGACCGGCGCGCCGGGGGTTGGCCGGGTGCCCGCCAGCATGCCGCCCACCATGACGAAGTCCGCCCCGAAGGCCAGGGCCTTGACGATATCGCCGGCGTAGCGGATGCCACCGTCCGCCACGATGGAACGGTCCGCCCGGGCGCATTCCTGGATGGCCGTGAGCTGGGGCACGCCGAAGCCGGTCTTGATCCGGGTGGTGCAGACGCTGCCCGGACCGATGCCCACCTTGATGATGTCGGCCCGCACCGAGGCCAGGTAGTCGGCGCCGGCGTAGGTGGCCACGTTGCCCGCCATGATGCACTCATTGGGCAGCATCTCGCGCATGCGCTTGATCATCTTGCCCACGTACTTGGCGTGGCCGTGCGCCACGTCCACACAGAAGTACTGGGCCCCGGCCCCCTTGAGCGCCTCCACCCGCTCCATCTCCTTCTCCGATGTGCCCACCGAAACGAACACCGGCGCGGTGCAGCGCTTGAACATCGCCACGTTCTCCGCCACCGAGCAGAACCGGTGCAGGGTGCCGATGCCGCCCTTGCCGGCGATGAAATCGGCCATGGCGTCCTCGGTGATGGTGTCCATATTGGCGGTCATGATCGGCAGCTGGAGCGTTAGCTTGCCCGTCTTGTCGGTCATGCCGATATCGACGATGCGCCTGGATTCATGGTGATTGTACGCCGGGACCAGCAGGACGTCGTCGAAGGTGATGGCGGTTTCGGGCATGGGACAGCCTTTCAGGACAGACCCCAGTCTACATCCACACGACCTGGGCTGCGCCCGGCCTGCTTCCGGGCTGCCGCCCGGCGGTCCGGCTTAATTTTTCTTGAATTGCCGATCGTAGGCTTCCTGCGCGTACTTGCTGGGCGGCACACTGAACCGCCGCTTGAAGGCCCGGGTGAAAGCCGAAGCGTCGTAGAAACCAAGGGACTCGGCCACGTCCAGCGGCCGCTCGCCGTCGGACAGCAGCTGCACCGCCCGCTGCAGCCGACGCTCGATCAGGTACTGGTGCGGCGTGGTGCTGGTGGCTTCCCGGAACAGGCGGATGAAGTGGTCCGGCGTGCAGCGGGCCAGCTTGGCCATCTCGGGCACGCTGTTGGGGGAGCCCAGGTGGGCCTCCATGTGGTCCAGCACCACCTGCAGGGTGGAACGGCTCAGGCGGTACGGGAAGCGGGCCCGGTCCTCCTTCTCGCACAGGCGGCTCAGTTCGGCGCCCAGCAGGATCAGGAACAGTTCCCGGGTCATCAGCTGCAGGCCGTCGGGGTTGGCGATCTCCTGGACGAAGATCCCGAACAGCTGCTTCAGGCTCTGGCTGCGCAGGACCGCGTAGCTGGCCTCCTGCCACTTGCGGGGCGGATGCTGCAGCACCGAGACCAGGGGCTCGGGGAACGGCCCGTCCATCTGCAGCGCGGTGAAGCCGAACGGGGTGTCCGGGTGGTGGCGCTTGAAGGTGTGCCCGAATCCAGGCATCAGCAGCGCCAGGCTGCCCCGCGGCACGACGCCCTCTTCGGTGTCCTCGCCGGTGCAGATCCGGATGGGACTGCCAGGCAGCAGCAGCGTCCACGACTCGTTGGAAGGCATCACCTTGGCCGGAACGGGGTCGCGCTTGCAGATCACCAGCCGCAGAGGCCCACTGGTATAGGTTTGGACATTCTTTGCTTCAGGACCGGTCATAGGTTTTTTCTTGGGGACACATGACGGGTGGGTGGAGATAGCGCTCCGGAATTACGGCATCGACCCACGTGGATCGATTCCTGCTCAAGGCTATTAGAGTATCAAACTTTACAAAGCATACCCGCGATGCTTTCCAACAACCAACAGTTGTCTGAACCGTCGATGATCTTCTTTCACCGGGACACGGCCATACGGTACAGATCGCTGGCCGCCATTCCCAGGTGCCGGGCCAGCGGTTTGACGGCTTCACGCAGGGTCATGCCGCCCTCCCGGGCCGCGTCCAGGAAGCGCAGGGCCCAGGGTGGCAGCTCCTCTCCCTCCAGGCCCGCCTCCGGCGCGGTGACCGTGCGCTTGGCATCGGCGCCGGCCAGCACCAGCACCATCTCGCCCCGGTTCTCCCGGCCCAGCTGCGCGGCCACATCTGCCGGCGTGCCCCGGTACCAGGTTTCGTGCAGCTTGGTCAGCTCCCGGCCCAGGGCGATCTCCCGGTCCGGCAGGAGCTCCGCCAGCTCCGACAGGGTTTCGTGGATCCGGTGCGGGGTCTCGAACACCACCACGGTCTCTTCCTGGGCCCCCAGCTTGCGCAGGAAGGTCTTGCGCGGTTCGCTCCGGGACGGCAGATAGCCCCAGAAACTGAAGGCGTGGCTGGGCAACCCTGAGGCCACCACCGCCAGGGTCACCGCCGAAGGGCCGGGCAGTACCGTCACCGCCACCCCCGCCTCCCGGGCCAGGCGGGCCAGTTCGAAGCCCGGATCGTTGACCCCGGGCATGCCCGCGTCCGAGCAGTAGGCCACGGTCCGGCCCGCGGCCAGGGCCTGGGCCACCCGCTCGGCCGCATCCAGCCCGGCATGGTCATCGAAGCGCATGAGTGGTTTGTCGATGCCCAGGTGGGCCAGCAGGCCCCCCGTGCGCCGGGTGTCCTCGCAGACCACCAGATCGCAGGTTTCCAGGGTCTGCACCGCCCGGTGGGTGAGATCGCCCAGATTGCCCAGCGGGGTCGGGACCAGGATGAGATGTCCAGCCACAGTCGGCCTCCAGAGGCTACAGTCTACAGGGAACGCCGCCAAGTCCCCGCAGGAGAGGTTGATGCCCACATCCGACCACCCCATCGGCCCGGTCCAGGTCCGGCGCCTGCTGCTGGCCAGCCAGGCTTTGCTGGGCCCTCCGCCCGCCGGCGGCCTGGAAGGGCTCATCCAGCAGCTGGGCTACGTGCAGCTGGACTCCATCCAGGTGGTGGAGCGGGCCCATCATCTGATCCTGGGCTGCCGGATGCCCGCCTACCATCCCGACCAGCTGACTGCACTCCTGGTCCAGCGGCGGCTGTTCGAGCACTGGACCCACGACGCCGCGGCCGTGCCGATCCAGTGGTACCCCCACTGGCAGCTGCGCTTTCCCCGGAGCCGGGCGCGGATCCTGGCCAGCCCATGGTGGACCGAACGGGTGGGGACCCAGGCGGAGGCACTGCTGGCCCTGGTGCTGGCCCGCATCCAGTCCGAGGGGCCCCTGGGCAGCGCCGATTTCCAGCATCCGCGCCCGGGCGGCGCCGGCTGGTGGGACTGGAAGCCCCAGAAGGCCGCCCTGGAATGCCTGTGGCACACCGGCGCGCTGGCCGTGGCCGGCCGGGTGCATTTCCACAAGACCTACGACCTGGCCGGCCGGGTGTTCCCCGAAGCCCACGCCCTGCCCGCCCCGGACCCGGAGGCGCACCTGGAGTGGGCCTGCGCCACCGCCCTGGCGCGCCTGGGCACCGCCCCCCCCCGGGAGCTGGCGGCCTTCTGGGACGCGGTGGCTCCGGCCGAGGCCGCCCGCTGGTGTGCCACCGCCCTGGCCGCCGGCCGGATCCAAAGCCTGCGCACCCTGACCGTGGCGGGCGCCGAGCGCATCCGCTTCGCTCCCGCCGACTGGCGCGAGCGCCTGGCCGCCCTGCCCGACCCCGAACCCCGCACTGTGCTGCTCTGCCCCTTCGATCCCATCCTCCGGGACCGGGCCCGCACCCGCGACCTGTTCGGCTTCGACTACCGGTTTGAGGCGTTCGTGCCCGCCGACCGGCGCGAGTACGGCTACTACGTCCTGCCGGTGCTGGAAGGCGACGCCTTGACCGGCCGTCTGGATGCCAAATTCCACCGCGCCACCGGCACCCTGGAGGTCAAGGGCCTGTGGTGGGAGCCATCGAGCTTCAGAGTGCGGCCCACCCGGACCCGGATGCGCCGGCTGACCCTGGCCCTGGAAGCCCTGGCTGCCCGCATCGGCGCCGAGCGGGTGGACCTGGGGACGAAGTAGCTGGGGGCGAAGTAGCCGGGGGCCGGAACCCGTCAGTAGCCTTCCCCCTCCCGGGGCGCCGCCACCTTGCCCTGGTGCAGCCAGAACAGGTGGGCGAAGTAGGCCAGGGCCAGCGGGAAGCCGATGAACCACCACACCATCCCGGCCCGCAGGCTGTAGGCGCCGGCGCTGGTGTTGTAGGCGGTGAGGCTGGCGGCCGGATCCAGGGTGGAGCCCAGCATCACCGGCCACACGCTGGCGGCCGTGGCGGCCAGGATGCCGATGATGAAGGCGCTGGAGCCCAGGAAGGCCAGCAGGAAGCGGTTGCGCTGGATGCCCAGGAACACGGCGACCAGCCCGCCGAGGAACAGGACCATCCCCACCCAGGCCAGGGGCGCGTGGGGCAGGTTGCGGTACAGCTGCGGATTCACCATGTCGGTGGCCCAGGTGGCCAGCAGCGCCACGGCGATCACCGCCAGCCACAGGGCCTGGGCCATGCGGTGGCAGCGGTAGTGCAGCGGCCCCACGCTCTTCCAGGCCAGGAACAGCGCCCCGTGGCCGGCCAGGGTCACCAGCACCAGCACGCCCATCAGCACGGTGTACCAGTCCAGGATGCCTACCGGGTTGCTGGTCGTGAAGTGGGTGAACAGCGGGATCTGGAAGTAGCCGGTGGCGTCCAGGGGCACCCCCCGCACCACGTTGCCCAGGGCCGCGCCCAGCAGGATGGGCAGCAGGGTGCTGGACAGGGCGAACACCACGTCCCAGAAGCTCCGCCACATGCGGTCCGCCACATGGGAGCGGAACTCGATGGCGATGCCGCGCAGGATGAGCGACCAGATCACCATGAACATGGCCAGGTAGAAGCCGGAAAAGCCCGAAGCCAGCAGCCGGGGGAAGGCCAGGAACATGGCCCCGCCCGCGGCCAGCAGCCAGACCTCGTTGCCATCCCACAGGGGGCCGATGGCCGCCAGCACTTCCCGCCGTTCGCTTTCCGTGCGGGCCACGAACAGGTGCAGCACGCCAGCGCCGAAATCGAAGCCGTCCATGACGGCGTAGATCGCGACCATGACGGAAACCAGCCAGAACCAGAGCATTTCCATCACAATCTCCTAGGCTTGGGCCACCGGGCCGTGGTTCACTTCCCGACCGACCAGGAACAGGAACAACAGTCCCAGCACGAAGTAGAGTCCCGCGAAGCCCAGGCAGGTGAACACGGTCTGCCCCGGATGCACCAGCTGCGAGGTGCCATCCACGGTGCGCATGAGCCCGTAGACCAGCCAGGGCTGGCGGCCGAATTCGGCCACCACCCAACCCGCCGAGTTGGCGATGAAGGGGAACGGGAAGGCCAGCATCAGGGCCCACAGCAGGGGCCGGTGGCGCAGCAGGCGGCCACCCGGAAGCATCAGCGCCGACAGGCCCATGAGGGCGATGAACAGGGTGCCCAGCCCCACCATGATGTGGAACCCGTAGTAGAGGAACTCCAGGTTGGTGGGCCACTGGTCCCGGGGGAACTCCTCCAGGCCCTTGACGTTGCTGGAGAAGGACCCGTAGGCGATGAAGCTGAGCAGCCCGGGCAGGGGCAGCGGATTGTCCAGCCTGCGGCCCTCCACGTTGGGCTGGCCGATGAGGTTCAGTTCCGCGTACGGGCCGCTCCGCCAGCGGCCTTCCATGGCCGCCAGGGTGGGCTGCTGGTGCCGGGCCACCCGCTTGCCCTGCTGGTCACCGGTGGGGAAGGCCACCAGGCAGCTTGCCACCAGGCCCACGCAGACCCCGGTCTTCAGGAACAGGGCGGCCTGCACCACGTGCTCGTCGCGCAGGGTCCAGAAGGCCCCCACCGCGGCCACGGCGAAGGCGCCGGTGACGCTGGCGCCCATCATGGTGTGCAGGTACTGGACGATGGCCCAGGGATTAAGCAGGTAGGCCCAGAAATCGGCCAGCTGCAGGGAGCCGTCGGCGGCGGTCAGGTAGCCCACCGGATGCTGCATGAAGGCGTTGGTGGCGACGATGAAGTAGCCGGAGGCCCAGCTGCCGAGGAACAGCGCCAGGGCCGCCAGGAAGTGCCGCTTCCGGCCCAGCTTGCGTTCGCCCCACACCAGCAGGCCCAGGCAGGTGCTTTCCAGGAAGAAGGCGAACATGCCTTCCATGCCCAGGGTCTGGCCGATGACCCCGCCGGCGTGAGTGGAGAACCGGGCCCAGTTGGTTCCGAACTGGAACTCCAGGGGGATGCCGGTCACCACGCCCACGGCGAAGCTGAGCCCGAAGATCCGGATCCAGAACCGGGCGGCCGTATCGAACCGCTCGTCGCCCTTGGCCAGCCCCAGCCCCTTGAGCAGCAGGATGACCAGGGCCAGGCCCATGGTCAGCTGCGGGAACAGGTAGTGGAAGGTGGCCGTGAATCCGAACTGGAGCCGGTGCCAGAACAACAGGTCGCCCATAATCACATCCTTCCGTACAACTTGCGTGGAATCTGGAGCGGGGACAGCGTATGGTGTTTACCATAACCGAAAACAGGCAATCCCATAGATGCAGCTGAAAGGTTCCCGACCGGAATCTCATCGGCAAGGCGTTCCCGCCCCACCCCCCGGCCCCGAGCCGGGCCACGCGAACGGAGGCAGTATGGATACGATGTCTGCGCCATCCCGGATGCAGCCCCAGCGGCGCCCCTTCTACCGGGTGCTGTACGTGCAGGTGTTATGCGCCATCGTCATGGGCGCCCTGCTAGGGTGGCTGATGCCGCGCTACGCCACCAATGACTGGGTCAAGGCCCTGGGCGACGGGTTCATCAAGCTGATCAAGATGGTGATCACGCCCATTATCTTCTGCACGGTGGTCTCCGGCATCGCCCACGTGCGGAACGCCAAGACCGTGGGCCGGATCGGCCTGAAGGCGCTCGTCTACTTCGAGGTGGTATCCACCTTCTCATTGGTGATCGGCCTGGTCATGGCCAACCTGCTGCACCCGGGCGCGAACTTCGGCGGCAAGGCGCCCGACGCCTCCGTGGTGGCCCAGTTCGCCAAGCAGGCGCACGAGATGAAGACGGTCGACTTCCTGCTGAACATCATCCCCGACAGCGTGGTCGGGGCCTTCGCCCGGGGCGACATCCTGCAGGTGCTGCTGTTCGCCATCCTGTTCGGGCTGGCGCTCATGGCCCTGGGGGAGAAGGGCAAGGCCCTGCGCGGGATGATCGACGAGGTGGCGCACGGGGTGTTCGGGGTGATCGGCCTGATCATGAAGGCCGCCCCCGTGGGCGCCTTCGGCGCCATGGCCTACACCGTGGGCAAGTACGGTCCCCAGGCCCTGGGCAACCTGCTCCGGCTGGTGGGCGCCTTCTACCTGACCTCCGGCCTGTTTGTCATCGTCGTGCTGGGCATCATCGCCCGGGTGGCCGGGTTCAACATCTTCAGCTACCTGAACTACATCAAGGACGAACTGCTGATCGTGCTGGGCACCAGCTCCTCGGAAAGCGCCCTGCCCCAGCTCATGGCCAAGATGGAGCAGCTGGGCTGCTCCAAGCCGGTGGTGGGTCTGGTGGTGCCCACGGGCTATTCATTCAACCTGGACGGCACCAACATCTACATGAGCCTGGCCACCATCTTCATCTCCCAGGCCATGGGCTTCAACCTGGGCCTGCACGATCAGCTGGCCATCATCCTGGTGGCGATGCTCACTTCCAAGGGCGCCTCCGGAGTGTCCGGCGCCGGCTTCGTCACCCTCGCCGCGACCCTGGCGGTGGTGAACCCGGCCCTGGTGCCCGGCATGGCCATCGTCCTGGGCATCGACAAGTTCATGAGCGAATGCCGGGCCCTGACCAACATCTGCGGCAACGGCGTGGCCACCATCGTGGTGTCCGCCTGGGAGGGCGAGCTGGACAAGTCCATGCTCCGCACGAACCTGCGCCGAGGGGCCTACGCCGTGGCCCAGGAGGTGGCCCAGGAGGGGCCCCAGGAGGGGGCCCACGAGGAGCTGGCTCACGCCTAGCCCTCCAGCAAGGCGACCGCCCGGGCGGTCAGCTCCGGGTCCGGGTCGCGCCGGGCCCGGCGCCCGGGCCAGTCCCGCACCGGCAGGGCGCCGCGCAGGGCGTTGCCCAGCAGCACCGCCTCGGCCCGGGCCAGATCCGGCCCGGTGAGCGGCGCCTCCCGCACCAGGCCGGCCTCCAGCAGGACGCGCCGGGCCACCCCCGGCAGCGCGCCGTCGGCCACCGGCGGGGTGTACAGGCGTCCGTCCAGTTCCAGGAACAGGCTGGTGCGGCTGCCGTCGGTGAGCCGGCCGGACTCGTTCAGGGCCACCACCTCGAACAGCCCGCGGGCTTCCGCCTCCCGGGCCAGGAGCCGGTTCTCCAGGTAGGACAGGGTCTTGAACCGGTTCAGGGGGCTGCCGCTGAAGCGCCGGAGGCCGTCGGCCAGGCCCAGCCGGAGCGGTTCCGGGCCGGGCGGCGTCCAGGGGGCGACCGCCACCCGGAGGGTGCGGTCCACCGCCAGCAGGTGCAGCACGCCGCTGGCCAGACCGGCGCATCCGGTGCGGGCGGCCAGGAAGTCCCGCAGCACCGGCGCCGGCGGCGGCGGTTCCAGGCCCAGGAACCGGGCGCCCGCGGCCAGGCGCTCCAGGTGCGCCTCCAGCCGGCACGGCGCCCCGGCGCGCACCCGGATCGTTTCGAACAGGCCGTCCCCGTGCCGGGCGGCGGAGTGCGCCAGATCGACGCGCAGATCGCTCAGGAGTTCAAGCATCGGACGATGGAACTCCCCTTGTGCACCGTTTCCAGGTACTCGGCCTGGGGCTCCGAATCCCACACCACCCCGCCCCCCACCCCGAACAGCAGGTCTTCGGCCGAGGCCCAGGCGGTCCGGATGCAGATGTTGAACTCGGCCTGGGCCAGATCGTGGGAGCACCAGCCCAGGGCGCCGGTGTAGACCATGCGCGGCAGCGGCTCCAGCTCCCGGATCAGCCGCATGGCGGTGATCTTCGGGCAGCCGGTCACCGACCCGCCCGGGAACAGGGCCGCGAACAGGGCGTCCAGGGTCAGCCCGGGCACCAGTTCGCCGGACACATCGGCCACCAGGTGGTGGACATTGGGATAGGTCTCCAGCCGGGGGAACACCTCCACCCGCACCGAGGGGATCTGGCACACCTTGGTCAGGTCATTGCGCATCAGGTCGGTGATCATGGCCAGCTCGGCCCGGTCCTTGGGGCTGGACAGCAGGTTGCGCTTGAGCAGGGCGTCGGCCACGGCGTTCTCGCCCCGTGCGGCGGTGCCCTTGATGGGGCTGGCCAGGATCCGCCCCTCAGCGATGCGGAAGAACCGCTCCGGGGAGGAGGACACCACCGAGAAGTCGGGCCCGGCGATGAAGGCCGAATGGGGCGCCGGGTTGGCGTCGAACAGCCGGCGTGCGAACAGCCTCAGGTCGCCCCGGAACGCCCAGCGCTCCTGGCGGGTCAGGTTGACCTGGTAGACGTTGCCCATGGCGATCTCGTGGCGGATCTGCTCCACCTTGGCCACGTACTGCTTGGCGGTGTCGCTGTCGCCAACCTTGCGGGCCCGGAACCCGCCGTCCTCCCGGAGCGCGTTCCGGAGCCCGTCCCCGGCCGCCTGCGGGCCCTCGCGGCGGGCCTCGTAGAGGGTCTCGGTCTCCCGGTCATACAGCCGCAGCTTGCGGTAGATCGCCAGATGGCAGTCCGGGAAGGGGAACGGCTTGGGCGCCTGCGGGGCCAGGAAGGGGGTGTAGCGGCTTTCCCCCTCGTAGCCCATGAAGCCCACCAGGTCCGGAAACACCGGCGGCAGCGTGCCGGACCGGGTGAAGCGCGGCAGCGGCTGCCTCAGGTCCTCCAGCAGCCACAGCGGCTCCTCCCCGAGCACGATCCAGCGGGTCTCGGCGCCATCCCCGTACAGGAAGGCGAACGGCTGCTGGTCCAGGGCATCGAAAAAGTCCACCGTTTTCAAACGGCAGGAACGGGCCGTCCAGGTTTCAGAAATCGCCTCTAAGGACATGCTCCAGTATCGCAGGCCCGTCGTCGGTGAGGAAGGAGTCCGGATGGAACTGCACGCCGGCCAGGCGCAGCCCCCGGTGGCGCAGGGCCATGGGGATCCCGTCCTCGGTCCGGGCGGTGATCTCCAGGCAGTCCGGCGTGTCCTGGACGCACAGGGAGTGGTAGCGCGCCGCCCGGATGGGCGATGGCAGGCCCTGGAACAGCCCCCGGCCATCGTGCAGGATCCGGGAGGTGCGTCCGTGCACCGGCTCGTCCCCCGGCGCCACCCGGCCCCCGTAGGCCACTGCCAGACACTGCATGCCCAGGCACACCCCGAAGATGGGCACCCGCCCCGCGAAGCGGCGGATGGCGGCGAGCGCCACGTGCGCGTCCTGGGGAGCGCCGGGTCCCGGGGAAAGCACCAGCAGGTCCGGCGGCTGGGCATCCAGGGCCTCCAGGTCCACCGCGTCGGCCCGGCGCACCTCCACCGTCGCCCCCGCCGCCGCCAGCCCATGGGCGATGTTGTAGGTGAAGGAGTCGAAGTTATCGAGGAGGAACACGCGACAGACTGGCACCGGAACTCCCAGGCCCCATTCTATCCAGAACCCGGCCCCGGACCGGCGGCGAGAATGGTCCCGCCCCCACCGGCGGGATCCCATGGAAGTGTTATGATTTGCTCTGACCGTCTAGTTTTCTCGAGAACCCCATGAGCCCCAAGCCACCCGATCCGACGATCCCCCATCCCGTGAACCCGCCGGTGCCGCAGCTCCCGGGAGCGGTCAAGATCCAGAAACGGGAAGTGAAGGAGCCCAGCAACCAGCGCGAGAAGGTCTGCGCCACCTGCGGCCAGACCTTCACCCTCACCCCGGACCAGAAGTTCTTCAACTGCCCCAACTGCTACCGCAAGGCCCAGCCGGTGCGCAAGCCGGTGCGCAAGAGCGAGGCGCAGATCCTGACCCAGATCACCTGCATGGAGTGCGGGGCGGTGGAATACCTGGACTTCGTCCCCCCCGACGTGCACACCACCTATTGCCACGCCTGCTTCACCAAGCGGCGGCAGGAACTTCAAGCCTCGCGGCTGCACCCAGAAAGCCGATGAGCCAGGCGCAGCGCAGGCCGATGAACACCCTGGAGATGCCCATGCCATTCCGTCCGACCGCAGTCCTGTCCACCCTGCTGCTGCTCAGCCCCGGCGCCCTCGGTGCGGCCCCGGCGGTGGCCCCGGTCCAGGACAAGAAGCCAGCCGCGGCCCCCTCCGCCAAGGCCAAGGAGAGCGCGGAAGCCCAGTTCGCCCGCCAGAACTTCAAGCAGGTGCTGGACACGGTCAACAACGCCTGGTTCGGCGCCCCCTACACCGGGGTCAACGCCGTGGACCTGCAGGGCACCCTGGTCATCAACCTCAGCGCTGCCGCCATCAACAACAAGATCGCCGCCTCGGGCCAGGGGGTGGTCAAGGGCGACGTCACCCATGGCGCCACCGTCAACGTCAAGGTCAAGGGCACCTACTTCGCCAACGGGGACTTCCGCATGGAGCTCACCGGCGAGTTCGGCAACCTGCTCTACTACCGGGTGGGCACCCGCGGGTTCCTGTACAGCAAGGAGCTGAACGCCTGGACCAGCCGGGTGGATCCGCCGCCGGCGGACGCCCCGGCCTCCTTCCTGGGCTGGTTCCGCCAGTGCGTCAACGACATCCAGGCGGTTTACGTGGACGGCTCCACCTTCAAGGCCACCCTGGGCCGGGAATCCGGTTCGGGTGGCCAGCAGACCCTGGTCTTCACCACCCCCACCGGCACCTACGACCCCAAGAAGCGCGAACAGAGCCTGGCCGACAGCCTCGGCTTCTGGAAGCGCGGCCGGCTGGAAGTGGTGTTCGACAAGGCCTCCCGGCTGCCCCAGCAGATGGACTTCAGCAACCAGAGCCAGGGGGTTTCCACCCATTCCAGCTTCAGCTACAACCCCGGCGGCAAGCTGAACGCGGTCACCATCGCCAACCAGAGCAAGGGGATGGAGGGTCCGGCCTCCCTGAGCGTCGGCTATGACGCGGGCGGCCTGATCAACCACGTGACCGGCCAGATGGGCTTCAGCCAGGGCACCCTGCGCTTCGACCTGGACCTGGCCTTCGCCAAGAACCGCAAGGTCAGCACCATCATCACCGTTCCCCCACCCACCGCCGTCAAGATGGGCCGCGAAGAGCTGGAGCCCCGGATCCTGCTGGTCCTGGCCGGCAAGGTCCTCGACCTCCAGCGGGTCGGCTTCAACATGCGCAGCGTCACCCTGACCAACAAGTAGCAGCAATCCCCTTCCCCAGGACCGGGGGCGCCTCCAGGTTTCCATCGCGCCGCATCCCCGGTCTTGCTATCCTCTTCAGTCAGTCGGGGCGTGGCGCAGCCTGGTAGCGCATCTGCTTTGGGAGCAGAGGGTCGTAGGTTCGAATCCTATCGCCCCGACCAACAAGAAAGGCCTGAGCCGTAAAGGATTCAGGCCTTTCCATTATCGTTTTAACAACAGTGATTTCTGAGGCCAGCCGGGTCAATGATCACAATGTGATCACGTCACGGGCCAACTAGCGCCACCGTGAAGAGGCCCCGGGCACCTGGTGCGCCAGCGCCTTCAGCCCAGCAGGTGCACCAGCACCCCGGCCGCCGGCACCACCAGCAGGGCCCAGCAGCACCCCACGGCGCGCCCGATCTTGCGCTGGCGCCCCGAGCGGGACAGCGGGATGCCGATCTTCCGGGACAGCTTCGCCTGGGCCTGGGAAATGCCAACGGCCCGCCTCCAGGAGAAGGACAGGCCGGGGATACCAGTGTTCGAACCGCGGCGGCGGGGCATGGAAACTCCAGGGAATGCCTGGATTCTATACCTCTCCTGCCGATGGGGTGGTGAAGGGGTTCACGTCAGCAGATCGCACCAGGGCGGGCGACTCGGCCTCCAGGGCAAGGTAGAGCGAAGCATTGAACCGGGAAGTAAGGCATGCCTTGCTTACAATGACCCCTCCGTGTCCGTCATAGACGGCGGAGAAGCTGATGGGGGGATCGTCATCATCCAACCGCCCAACAAAGGCAATCCTTTTCCCTTCCGGCGCCCACTGGGCATCTCGGAAGATCCCCCGGGCGACCTGCGCCAAGTCGGGCTCCCCGTCTGCGTTGTGGGGAACACCCATGGGTTCCGAATTTTGCTCACTGCTCATGATTTCCTCCTGTTGCTCACGGCGTCACTGATGACCTTGAGGATATTGCCCTGGTTGGTTTTCCAGAAACTCCCGTCCGTGACGCCGTTGAAGTTGAAGTGGTTGTGGGTGGTGCCCCCACCACCCGTCTGGCCGTTGGCGATGAGATTCCTGATGCCTTCGGCGTAGGGCGCCGAAAGAACCGTTTCGTTCTTGTGGATTTGGGCGATCTGATCGGCCGGCACCTGATCCCACCCGCCAGCGGCGGAGGCTATGCCGGCCCAGGCGAGGCCCTGGGTGTAGGCTTCGGCGCCCACCCCGGGGGCCATAGCCCAGCCGGTGACCGGGATGGCGGCCACGCTGGCGGCCGCGTTGACCGCATAGACCGCCGCCGCGCTGGTGGCGGCGGCCACGTTTGTGGCCTGCGCTGTTGCCAGCTGGGAGGCCTGGGCCGCCTTGTCGTAGATCTCCTGGTAGAGCCACTGCTGGACTGCCTTCAGGCCTATCTGGGTGTACATGTTGATCATGCTGTTCAGGGCACTGGTGGCCACTTCCCGCGTAGCCTCGCCCCAGCTCATCGTGCCCTTGATCAGGCCGGCCACCGCCGTGTTGGCGCCGCTGGTCATGGCCTCATAGACCTGATCGAATTGCTGCTTCTGTAACAGCGCGGCCTTCCGGTCCAGTTCGGCCTTCTTGTCCTGGAACTGTTGTTCCAGCTGCGCCTTCTCGTCGCAGGCCTTGCGGTAGTCGAGGATTTCCTTGTTCGAGGCGCCGGGGGCGGAGGCGGCCTTGGCGAGCTGCGCGATCTCCGCATTCTGGGCGTCCATCTCCAGCTTCTGTTCCTGATCTAGCAGCGCCCGGCGGGCCGCCAGCTCCTGCTTGCCGGTCATCTCGCCCATGGCCACCCGCTGGTCCAAGTCCGCCTTCTGCGAGGCCAACACGTTCTTGCTGTCTCGCATCTGCTCGCTGGCGGATTCCTTGGTCAGATCAGAGACCAGCTTTTCAGCCTCCCGCTGGGTCCGCTCGTATTCTCTCTGGTCCTCCTGGGCTGACTTGTTCGCGGCCGCCACCGCGGCGTTCTGCTGGTTCGTGGCCTGGACCTTCAGGCTCAGAATCTCGTTCTGGGCAGTGCGCTCAATTTTTGCTCGCTCCGCCGCGGTGAGCCCGTAGGCTGCCAGTTCGGCATTCTCCCGATTCTTGACGGCCTGCATCAGCACTTCGGTTTTCTCGGCCTCGGTGATCTTGGCGTCCGCCACCTCCTGGTCCAGGTAGAGTTTTTCCTTCTCGTAGGTGTCCTGGGCTGCGGCCAGACGGGGGTCGGCTACTGTGGCGGCGCCCTTGTCCTTGCTCGGATCCTTGAACGTGCCTTTGGCGTTGTCCTTCCCCCAGGTCATCCCCTGCGTGGCGCGCTGCATCTCCAGCTTGTTCATTTCGGTGAGGGACTTGGTGTACTTGTCCGCCACCTCCAGGGCCTCAGCCATGCCCTCGGCGCTCTGCCGATAAGAGTCCTTCATCAATATGCCGGTGGCCTGCCCTGTCTTGGACAGGTGAATCAGGCCCTCGTCCAGCAGATGGTTCGCCATGTCCATCTTGGCGTCCGTCTCGATGACGTTGGTCTCAAGGTCGTTCTGGGCCGCTTTCAGCCCCGCAAACATGGACGCCGTGGCCGTGGCCCGGTCAGCCTGGGCCTTCTTGAGCCGGCTCTCCGACTCCTCCAGCAGCTTCATTTGAGCCTGTTGGTCGGCGGTCAGGATTGGCTGATCCGCCACCTCCGCCATGTGCTGCCGCATCTCATCGAGCTTTTCGCCACACCCGGCGGCGCCACGTCCGAAGGCGGCCACCAGCATTTCGTCCTTCTGAATCGGGGTTCCCATCCGATCGGCGATGTCCATCACCTTGTTCAGGTATTCGCCGAAGCCCATGGACTCCAGGCCAGCCTTGTCGGAGGCCACCCCGTTGGCGATGAGCACGTCCGAGTGAGCCTTGATGGACCGCACCATACCCTGCATGAGCCCGGTGAGATCGCTGGTCGTCCCGCCTGCCAGGATCATGGCCCCGGTGTACTGGTTCATCTCCTCGTTGGTCGCCCCGGTGGCGTTCTCCATCATCCGGAAGGAGGAAGCCAATTCCTGAGTCTTCTCCACCGACTCGTTCACATACTCGATGGCTGACTTGATGCCCTCGAACGCCAGCCCGACTCCTGCCAGAGCAACCGCGGCGACTCCCATGGATGTGAACGTTTCCGCCATTTTGGCGATGTCGCTGGTCATGCCTTCTGTGGCCTCCAGGACGGCCTTCTGGGCCGACCCCATGCCGTCCAGCAGCCCTTGAATCTGGGCGCCAAACGTGACTTGGATGTTGCTGTCATCAGACATAAATATCTCCATTTGCTAGTTGTTATGTGAATCACTGGGGATACCTGGACAATCCGAGCTTTTCCCTTAGTCGTTCCTTGGCATCTGGGTCTGGAAACTGGGCGTGCTTGGCTTTGTGATACTGCCGTTCCAGTTCGGTCTCATCCGGGACAGGTTCCACTGGCTCAGCCAGGGGAATACCGTGCTCCTCGAAGAGTGGAGAGAGTTTGGCTAGAACCCGGCGACCCTCAAGTCGGTTCCATTCATAGAGCTGATGCCAGCCATAGACGGCAGCCCAGCCTTCCATGGTCTTCAGTGATAACGGGCCAGCCTCCAGGGCGGTCAGGCGGCGAGTGAGGGCGGCGCGGCTCATGCTAGATCCACCAGCTTGATCCAGCGTTCGAAGATTTCTGGGGTCGGCGCATCGGCGAGCAGCACATCCCAGACCTGAGCGTTCAATTCATCCTTGGGCCGCTCATAGCTGGGCCACCCCGTTTCCTGCCGGCCAGGGCGAGGCCGACAGGGCACCTGGCTTTCCCACCCGTGTTCGTAGCGATGCGCGGCCTCTGGTCCCGAGGCAATCCATTCGGGGCCGGCATACCCCAGCGGCTGGGCGAAGATGATGCCCCATGTGTAGTGGTTCGGGTCAGGGTGTGCCATTGCATGGATGTATTCAAGGTCATGCAGGCCATCCAGGCTCATCTCTTCAAAGACAGTCGCCCAGGGACTTGGACCAGATTCCGTCACATCCTGTGCCTCCAGTGCCTCCAGGCGGCGTGCAAGCTGGGCTCTGCTCATGATGCCCTCCTCAAGTTGGCCTGGGTCTCCAGGGCGAGGATACGGGCCTCCAGATCGTGTTCGGTCAGGACGGTGGACAGGGACAAGGCGCAGTAGATCAGAGTCCGGGCCTTGGCCACTGGCATCCGGTCTCCGTCCACCTCTCGGTAGATGTAGGCCAGCGCGCGGCTGATGTCGGACTGGGTTTTCAGGCTTCGGGCAGCCATGGGGGGTCTCCGGTGAAAAAGGAAGTGTGATGGGTGATTGCGGCGGGGTTTCAGGGCAGAAAAGGGAGCCATAGGGGTAAACGGCGATGCTCTGGCGCGGGTCATGCCACACCCCCGGCGCGGGCTGGCGTGGGCTCGGTGATCTGAGCGGCGGGGGCCGCCCAGGCCTCGGCCTGGCGAACCAGCAGCAGCTCTGGCTTGATGCCGATGGGGTGACGGAGGGGGGCGCCGGTCCGGGAAGACACGAAGCCCACGCGGCCCGATGCGTCCACCACTACCCTGGGCTGGAACCTCTTCCAGAACCGCTGCGCCAGGTCCATCCGAGCAGCGGCCGGCGCCAACCGGTCCACCACATGGCCACCCATCCGGCAGGCGGAAGAGCGTCGGTCGAAGGGAATAGGCGTCCTGGCCAAGTGGGAGATCTGGATCATCACGCCACCCCCGCCCGGCACTCGGCTTCCGCCCGGGGCATCCCCGCGTCGAATTCGAGGATGGCCGCGCGCTCTTCGCGCAGGTCCTGGGCGTCCATTGGCGGCAGAGCGGCGCACAGGACCAGGAGTTTCATATCGAGCGTTCCCGGCACAAGGATGTCCATCAGCTGGGGCTTGAGGTCCCGCAACCGCTGCCGGTCCTCTGCGGTGAGCATGGCCGCGGGCCGAAAGAGGATGCGCTCCCCCTCCACCCGCAACTCCACGCCCAGCCGGGTTATGGCTTCCAGAAAGGCGATTGCCTCACCTCGGGGCGTCATTCCTCACCCCAGTCGCTACCAGCAGCGGAAAGTAAAAGGGGGGGGTATGTATTTCGCGTCCCAAACGCCCCATCCGCCCCAGATTCAATGATGGTGCGGGTTTCATGCGGGACGTTTTGATTTTCAGACTGTCCCTCAGCGTCGCACCGTCCCACTGTCCAGAGGCGGTCCAAGCGGAGGACGACGAAGTCTTGGCGTCCTCCGTCTGGTGCAGTTCGTCTTGCCTTGTTGCGGTCGGCCTTTTCCAGGACCAGCCAGCCGGCTTCATGAAGGCGTTTCCACAGGGCCCGTTCGCCCACGCCCAGGGTCACTTGACGGGATGCCTCCTGGTATGCGGCGGAGGGGATCAGCCACACTTCCTCTTTCTTTGGGGCGATGAACCCAAGGCGCGGCCCTTTGGCTTGGCCGTCCTGCACCCCGCACCGGGAGGCCCACTCATCAGGCATGGGCCCCAGTTCCCCATGGGCCAGGTGCCCGCGGCCAGAGCTTAAGCAGCTGGTGAGGCCTTCGCGGAACCTCTCCGCGGGGTTTGCTTCGGAAACAATTGCGGCCTGGGCTCCGGTCATCTCCAGGATGAGGGCCCACAGGCGGCGGCCCAGTGCGGCCAGTTCCGCGGCGGGCAGGACGGCCCGGTCCTGGGCGAAGGCCTCCAGGACAGGCCAGGCGCTCCACAGATCGGCGGCGATGTCACCCGTCCGGTTGTTCTCCCCGGCCTCCCGGAGCTGCCGGCGGGCCCGCGCATGGGCCTCCCGCCGGATCTTGAGCGCCCGGTCCCGGTCCTGGGCCTGCCACACGATGAAGGCGGCCATCAGCCCGGCATGGAGCCCTGCGGCGCGGTCCTCCTGCAGGCCATCCAAGACGGTCCAGACCATGTCACCGGCGGCCCACTCCAGGCAGAGCACGCGAGACCGCAGGCTTTCGCCGTCCGGAAGATCCTCGCCGGTACTCATCACCAGCCCGCGGGGCAGCTTGTCGCCCTTCAGGGTTCGGGCGTCCGATGCGGCGCGGTCCCGGGTCACCCGGTTGAAGGCGCCGCGCAGGAGGCGGTCCGCCTTCTTGGTCGCCTCTGCAACCTCACGGGGCCCGCCCTGGGGCCGGTAGTCATCCACCAGACCCAGCACGTCCTTGGCGTAGAACAGCGTCAGTTCCAGGGCCGTGATGGACGTTTCCCAGGACTGCAGCGGCGCCTTGGCATCCAGGCCCGGCCCGAAGTGTCCGACGGCGATGCTGGCCAGTTCTGTCTTCCCTGAGCCCTTCGAGCCAGAGACGTGGATGCTGAAAGGGCATTCATCCACCACGGCCCGGAAGGGAGCAAGCCACACGGACGCCGTCACCACACCCGGGCCCAGGTCCAGAGCCCGCAGGCTGGAGCGGAAGGCCTTCGTGAGGTACTGGCCCTGAAGCGGAGCCGCCAGGGTGAAGAGCGCCAGACGGCCGCGAAGGTCCACGTCCACATTCTCCAGCGGCCCGTTCGCCCCAAGGGCGCCGCCGGCATGGAGGAAACACCATTGGCCCTCCTGCTTCCGCCACCCGGTGCACAGGAACGCCCGCCGGCGGGCCGGCCTGGACAGGTGCTGGATGGCGGCGCGCAGCTGGTCCTTGGTGCTGGTCCCGGCATTGATGATGGCGGAGGCTCCCCACTGGGCCATGACCCAACCCAAGCCGCTGAAGGAACTGGCAGGCACCCGAGCTATGGGAAATTGCGCACCGCTGGCCAGCGCCCCCTCCACCAGGAACAGGAGGTCTTCGGCTTCGCCATCGTCCAGCACCAGCTCTTCCCGGATCCGCGCCACGAAGTTGCAGAGGTTCGCCCGGGCCCCGTCGCTCTTCTCCACGCTCATCCGGCCCTCGTGGACCTGGTAGCAGCCAGCCCGGGTCGGTAACCCCGATGGATCCGTGGCGGGCTCCTGGCCCTGCCCGGTCCCCGGCTCAACCAGAGCGGCGCCGTCCAGCAGGGCCCGGAGGTCCACGCCCGCGGGCGCCGGGTCCGCCAGGTCCCACCCGCCAGGCTCGGCCTTCCCGGCCTTCACCCATGCCTTGATCGGCTCCGGAAGGTTCACCAGGCGCACACGGCCGCCCTCCTGGGCGATCCTGGCGGCGAGGCTGCGCGCGGCCTCAATGCCCGGGGTGTCGGCATCCGGCCAGATGACCACCTCTCGGCCATCCAGCGGCGCCACGTCCACCTTGCGCACGGTGTCGGCGCCCATGAAGGCCAGGGCCACCAGGTGCGGGAAGAGGGCTTGGGCGGCGTCGGCAGTCTTCTCGCCCTCCACCAGCAGCACCGCGGCGCCCGGCGTGGCCTGGAGGCGTTCCAGCCCATAGAACAGCGAAGCGAAATCCCCGCCCTGCCGCCACGTGCCCTTTTCGGGAGACCAGGAGTAGGGCAGCACGGTCTTTTTCTCCCCCGGCGCCTCGCACCGCACCCGCAGCAGCAGGGCCCGGCCTTCCTGGTCCCGGACGATCCAGTACTCACCTGTCGCGTGACGGTTGGCTCCCGCCCAGCTCAGGAACCGGGGGATGGCGGCCAACGCCTCCGGAGGGACTGGAACCGGCCGGCGGGCCTCCTCGCGCTTCCGCGCCGGCGCCCCAGGCAGCCCGGCCGGGTCCAGGCCCAGGTGTGCGCCCAGGTCTTCGGCGGCGGGGCCCTGGGCGAGGTTTCGGCAGTAAGCCCAGAGGCTCACCAGGTCCGCCCCGGCCGCCTCTGGCCCCGCAGCGAAATCCTTCCAGGCGCCCGTGCGGCGGTTGAAGCTGAAGCTGCTCCGAGTCCGGTCGTCCCGGTTGGGGTTGAGCATCACCACCTCATCACCGGAAAGCTGGAATTGTGGATCGATAGCGGAAGCAACCGCTTCCCAGTGATCCAGCGCGGCGGCCGCAATGGCCCTGATTCCTTCGGCTTTCATTCGGCTACTCCCTGGGCCTTCAGGTAGGCGGCGCATACCCCTGTCAAAAGGTTGAAGTCAGCCGTCCGAGCCTCGAGGCGCTGAAGCAATGCCTGCGGCTCCGGAAGGCGCTGTATGGCCTTCAGGCGGTCAAGCTCTTCCAGGGCCAGGCTAGCGGCCACGGTGGCGGCGATGTTCGCGGCGCTCATGACGCTTTCCTCACGGTCTCGGCCGGGTCATGCCGGAGGCGAACCATCACCAGGAGGTGTTTCGCCCGGACGGCAGCGTCTGCAGCCTGGAAGAGAAGCGCTTGGTCCTGTCGGTCAGAGGTGCATTCCGCCAGTTGCGCAAGCGTCACGGCAAGGCCAGCAATGCACTTGGTGACTCCGCTGGCAGCAGCAAGCAGGGTTGCATCTGAGCCCTGGCGGATGTAACTTCTCTTTGAGTCATAAGGCAATTCCTGGGCCCCGTTCGCAGCGGGGCCCTTCTCATTGGTCATGGCGATCACGCCCCCTTCCGGGTTCGGGACTCAAGCCACGCTTCGACGGCGGATCGGCGGTAGCGCACGGCGGCGCCCACCTTGATAAAGGGGCAACCGATACCCTTAGTCCGATGGTCGGCCAGGGTGAGGACCGAAACCCCAAGGTAATCCGCGAGGGTCCGGGGATCCATCAGGCCATCGGGGGCGGCGAGTGGATGAGGCTCCGTCCAGATGGGCTGGGGCTCCATGGGGAGCGATTTTGGCTTTTCAGTCTTGCTCATTTTCCCTCCGAATCAATCGGCCCTTATTGGGCCTTCTTGTGATTCAAAGGATTGAGCGCAAAGACTCAATGATCGAGGCGGTAAAAATCAGGATTGATTATTTCTGAGGGGGTAAAAATCAATTTTTGCGTTTGGGGGGCCGGACTTCAGAGCGATTTAGCATGCGCTTCAAATCCGGCGTTGCCCCTGTGGCTGGAAACCCGACCTTCCCAAGGATCAGTTGCAAGCGCCAAACAGCATCCGATGCATCTTCGGCACGTTGTCTCCACCCCTTCCTGGGCGACAACCCAGCCAACTCATGAACCAATATGGCCAGTTTTTCTAGGTTGCTTGGGGCATCATGGCTCCTGCGCGGGGCCGAGCTGTTGCATCCAAACTTTATCAACATCTCCCTACAAAAATAGACCAACACATCAGCAGCAAAACTCCGTGGCCTGCCTTTACCTCTAGGACCACTTGGAAATTGAGTTTCCTGGCATCGCGCTTGGTAAGCATCCGGGGATTCAAAAACGCCGTCAATCAGTTTCCTTACTGGTGGGAATGCTTGAACACCATTTTCCACAGTTACTCTATAATCATCAGCGAGTTCCTTCAGAGCGGCGACCGCCTCCGGTCGAAGCGTGTCCTCAAGACGTGGGTAGAAGCACCGCAGGGCTTCGTCCAGAATGATTTCTTGATTGCGGTTCATGGCACCCCCGCCATACCCCATGAAAGGGGCGCGGCACCTGGTGGGGTGACCAGGCTTCGGGCCGTCGCCCTAGCCGCGCCGAAGTCAGGTTATGCCGTGGCCAGGGTCTCGTCCATCTCCGACACGAGTTCCTGGAGGTCCGTCAAGAGGCGCCGGGCCTCATCTTTGGCGGCTTCCCTCACCAGCTCATGTTCCATCTCAAGCCCTTGCCGGATGGGGTCCAGAGCGCTACGGCAGAGGGTCCGGACGCACTTCGCCAGGCGTTCAGGGGAGTTGTCCTCCATGTCCCGCTTCCACTTGTCCATCACCTCCTGCTCGGCGGCCTTCGCGGCCAGCTCCGCCCGAACCTTCTTCCTCCGTTCAGCCAGGGCCTTGGGGGTCAGAGGCTCATCCCAGCGGAGATCGTCCATCTCGGCCACACACTCCATGAACGTTTCCAGGGCCGGGTGTTCCCCCAAGCCCCGGGCAGAGTCCACGGCCCTTTCCCGCCGGCTGGCCTCCTGTTCGGCCTTCCAGAAAAGCTCCTTGAGGAAAGCCATCCGGTCCCGTTGAAGGGAGGAGTGAACGTCATCGGCAAAGGTGTGGGACTGGAAGCGGGGATTCTTGGGGGGAAGCTTGGCGCTGATCCGCTCCCAGGTGAAGGGAAAATAAGCCCACTCGGCCAGGGCCTGGATGGCGCGGCGGGAAACGGTCACCGTGCCCTCCAGGGCGGACGGGGCAGTTCTCAAGGCGTTGGTCATTGCTTTCTCCTGCATGATGGGCCGGGGGTCATCCGGCGAGGTTGCAGTGCGCAGCACCAGATGGGGCCCGGCGCTGGTGAATCTTCATTCCGCCGTGCTGGCTCCCGCTTGGGAACCCAGTCCGGCGAGGTCATGGCGAGCCAGAGCAAGAGCCTGTTTCCAGGCCCGGCGCAGTGCCTTCACGGCGGCAGCGCGGTCCCTCTGGGTCTCCAGGAAGGCGGTACACTCCTGGGTGATCTCCTGAACCTCCGGAGGGACCGGCGGCGGGGCAGACTCATCCACATGAGCGCCGGACCCTTCTCTAGCGGCCGGCGGGGCGTCAAGGGCGGCCAGAATCGCCAGCTCGACCACGCGCCATGGCCGGACCTTGCCAGCCTCCGCGGCGGCCTGCACCAGCTCAACGGCGTGTGCAGTAAGCCGGAGCTGAACGGGCTTTACCTCGCGTTCGGCCTGTGGCCGGTTCGGCTTGCTGGCCTTCCCCTTCGGCCGGCCTCCACCTCGCCCTTGGCCTACGCCTGGGTTTTTCGCCACCGCCATGCCTCACCTCCATGGGTCCAGCATCCTCGCGCGCGCGTGAGAGGTCAAGAAAGTATTTTATTCATTGAATACAACTTGCGATAACATACATTATGTAACCTTGTTTTCAGGATGATGAATGAAAAATAATGAAAAAAATGCTTGAAAAATAAGGCTATCACAAAGCTGCGGATCATCCGCCGCTAGGAATGGCCTGCAGGCATTGGGCATGGATCTGGTGGGCCAGGGCGCCGAGGCCGCTCAGACATCCGACCGTCCAACGGACCGTGGCCCCCGGCCCAGATCCGCCGGCGGGCGGACTGGATCCCTCCCTGCTGATGGATCCGGACGCGGTGCTGGTCGCTGCGGCGGTAGTCTAGCGCCATGCACATTCTGTTCATCCACGGCCTAGGCCGGACGCCCCTGTCTGGCCAGCCGGTGCTGTGGCGGCTGCGCCGTCAGGGCCACGCCACCAGCTCGTTCGGCTACTGCGCGGCGGTACAGGATTTCCAGGCCATCCGTGAACGGCTGGTCCGACGCCTGGTCCGGCTTGCTGATCGGGGCCCATACGTTGTGGTGGCCCACTCCCTGGGCGGGGTCCTGCTGCGCGGCGCGCTGGCCCAGCTGCCGGAGGCGACCCCACGGCCCCGGCTGGTATTCCTGCTGGGTTCGCCGGTGCAGGCCTCCCGTTGGGCCCGTCGGCTGCAGGACCGCCTGTGGTATCGGATCCTCACTGGCGAATGCGGGCAGCTGCTGGCCTCCCCTGAGCGCATGGCCGCCATCGGTCCTGTGTTCGGCCCCTGTCTCAGCCTCGTGGGCACCCGGGGCCTGTCCGGAGTCTGGGGACCATTCCAGGGCGAGCCCAACGACGGGGTCGTGGCCATCTCGGAGGCGGCCGCGAACTGGATCACCCAGGAGATCCGCCTCCCGGTGGTGCACACCCTACTCCCTGCCAGCGGACGGGTGGCGGCCATCCTCCTGGATCGCCTGCGGCTGACGGCCGACGGCGGCTCCTGAGGCTGCAGCCATGGCCTGCAGCTAGCCGCTGGACGGGCCGGCAGCACAGGGTGGCCCGATCCCAGGTATGCTGCTGGGTGGCAGGCTGGCCACCCTGGCCCTGCTGCCGATCCTGGGTGCGCTCGCGTCCTGGATCTGGCGCCCGTGCCTGCAGCCCCTGGCCAGCCCATCAGCACTTGATCCGCAAGAGGTGAGGGCGCTGCACCGGTTCGCGGCGGCCCTGCGGCCCAGCGCCCGGGTCAGCTGGACCGCCAGGATCTGGGCTTGCGCCCGGGTTGGGACGGCATGAGGCTCCAGGCCGCCGCCACCCTTCCCCGGGGCTGGATCCTGGAGGCGCCCGAGCACCGGGCCGCCAACGCCCGCACCATGAGTGCCGCGTTCCAACTCAACCTCACCGTGCTGTCCATAGGCGCCACAGGCGGTGGGCGCCTACCTGTTGTTTCAGGCCTTCAACTGCGCCGTTACCGGCCGGAGGGGAAACTAGGACCCGGACTGTCCCGCCTAACAGGGCTGATCTTCCCCCGGAGGCAGACCTAGAGCATCCGTGATGCAGGGAGAGCGACACGACTTCACTGCTGACCCAACCATCCCGGAAGGGCTGGCGTCCCGCTGGCATGCTCTATAGCCCAGGTTCAGGGGGGGAGCAATGGTTTCCGCCAAATACAACCACTGCCCCCCCCCTCGGCTAAGGAGGCTACAACGGAATCCTGACTCCGGGTGAGTGCCCAGTGATCTTGCAGTTAGACGCAATACCCTTGACCAGAACTATCGGTTGGGATTTCCTCCAGATACTTAGGCTCAGCGCGCCGCCAAACAGCGGCCTTACTCAATCCAAGGGTACCGATTCTCAGTGATCGAGGACGCTGTTACATAGGGGATCCTGAGGCGAGGCCTCACCTCCTCAAGATGGCTTCCCTTGATCATGCTGTCGATCGAAGCCAGGGTTTCTGCGAGCTTGGTATCTGCATTCAGCCGGTTGACCATCTCTTCCCAGCTCCCTTTGATCTCTTCCTTGTTGGGCATTAGGTCCTCCGAAATCCTTTGGGGGTGTGAAGTGACACGCTTGAGGAACTACCCAGTCCGAGCCGCTTAGCATAGTCCATGAAGAGATTGTAGTACGAACTCACCTTGGATCTCAAACCCGAATCGGCCCCAAAATCTCTGATCTTGAGTTTGATCTCCTCGCTCATGAGTTCCTTCATTCCAATCCCACGTCCATGGGAATGCCAACGTTCGGGGTTGCCCAGGATAGCGGCAATCTCCTTGGCTCTTACTTTTCTAAGATCTTCATCGACCGTCCGCTTGGAAGTCTCAGTCTCTGTCCAATCCTTAAATTTATGCTTTGAAAGCCAAGATTCAAGGAGGTCCTCGGAATGGGAGCGC
>Ga0302276_10000271_pt1 | contig 48744 bp, 36 predicted proteins | sample III_Bog_N2_3_FD_198768 | JGI IMG/M metagenome (GOLD analysis project Ga0302276, IMG submission 198768) | Peat permafrost microbial communities from Stordalen Mire near Abisko, Sweden - III_Bog_N2_3 | ecosystem: Environmental > Terrestrial > Soil > Wetlands > Peat | place: Sweden: Abisko...
TCTCGCAGAGACGCTCTGCAAGAGGTACGGCGACGTCGCTCCTCTCGCAGAGACGCTCTGCAAGAGGTACGGCGACGTCACTCCTCTCGCAGGGACGCTCTGCAAGAGGCCCGGCGACGTCGCTCCTCTTGCATCGACGCCCTTCTCGCACCGCGGGGGTGCGTTCGCGTCTTCAGTTGAGCGACGAAGGGCGCTTCTCGAGCTTCGAGAGCTTCTCGAGCTCGCCGCGCGCCATCCGCTCTTCCGCGTCCGTCGGGTGCATCGACAGCGCCCGCGTGAGGTCGCTCTCGGCCGAGTCGCGCGCGCCGAGCTGAGACGCCAGGACGCCGCGCTCGACGAGTGGGCCGGCCGCGAGGGGCAACAGCGACGCGATGCGATCGACGGCGAGGTGCGCGCGCGAGCGCTCGTTGCGCGTCAGATAGATCGCCTTCAGGTTCGTCAGCATCCGCACGAGGATGGAGCGCGGCGACGCCGCCGTCAGGTGCGAGGGGATGTCGGCGGCTTCGCTCGCCTCGGCGCCGAGGACGCGGACGAGCCGCGCGCGGAGCTCTTCGTCCTCGAGAGCGCGGCCGCCGAAGAACGGGTCGATCACGAGCGGCCGGGAGAGCCCCTGGCCGGTGCGCTCGATGCGGACGAGGAAGTGCCCCGGGAAGCCGACGCCGCGCGCGGGGATACCGACGCGACGGGCGACCTCGCAGTAGACGATCGCGAGCGTCAGCGGGATGCCGACCCGCCGCGAGAGGACGTCCGAGAGGAGGCTGTTCTTCGGGTCGTAGTAGTCCGTCTCGTTCCCGCGAAAGCCGGCGCCGCTCGTGCCGAAGAGCACGTCCTTCAGCGCGCGGGCCTGCTCCTCCGCCGAGAACTCCTCGAGGCGGGCGGAGAACAGCGGCGCCGCGAGCCTGTCGAGCTCCGCGAGGACGTGGTTCACGTCGAGGTCCGGGTAGACATCGCGCGACAGCAGCGCCGCGCCGAGGGCGACGTCGAGCGTGTCGTCCTTCTGCCGCGCGACGTCCTCGAAGCGCGTGCGCGTGTGGTCGACCGGTCGGTGCTTCACGAGCGAGGGGGCATCCATCGTAAGGAGTCTAGGCATGCCCCCAAGCCGGCCCGTGCGCAAGCGTGCCCGCGCCTCGGATCTCACGCGAAGCTCTGACGGGAGAGAATTCAGAGGGAGACGGGAAGATCGGAAGGTGAATCAAGGAAAACAGCCCGATCTTTCGATCTTCCTGTTCACTCCTCTTGTCCGGGCGAGGAGGGTGCCCCGGGATCCGGGGCGTGGAACCCGCTTGACGTCGGAACGACAGCCGGAGGACAACCGCGGCCTCATGGCAAAGTCTCGTTCCACGACCGCGGGCCCGTCCGCCGCGTCCCCCGCCCCCTCCGCGTCCACCGTCCGCAAGGAGTTCGAGCGCGCGCGCGACGTCCACCCCGTCGGCATCACCGGCAAGGAGACGCCCACCCAGATCATCGAGCGGATGTTCCCGGCCTACGTCGGCCGTCAGGAGCGCACGGCGTTCAGCCTGATGCGGCGGAGCGTCGACGACGACTGCGCCGTCTTCCTCACACTCTCGGGCGCGATGACCCCGGCCGGCCTCCACCAGTCGTGCCTCATCCCGCTCATCGAGCGCGGCGTCATCGACTGCATCACGACCACCGGCGCGAACCTCTACCACGACGCCCACCGCATCATCGGGCACCGCATCCGCGAGATCGAACCCAACGCCGGCGACCTCCAGTACCGGCTCGCGCGCATCATCCGCATCTACGACCTCGGCTTCTGGGAGGAGACGCTCCTCGAGACCGACAAGCTCTTCTCGGCCATCCTCCAGCTGCCGGACTTCCAGCACCGGATGACCACGGTGGAGCTCCACTACCTCCTCGGCAAGCACATCGCCGGCATCGAGGACGCGCTCGGCATCGAGAGCCCGTCGCTGCTCGCGACCGCGTACCGGAACGGCGTCCCGATCTTCGTCGGGGCGGTGCAGGACGGCTCGATCTTCCTCAACATCGTGAAGCTGAAGCGGCTGCTGGGCGACAAGTTCAAGCTCGAGATCGACGTGAACGACGACGTCTTCGAGATGGGCGCCATCCAGCACCACTGCTTCGGCACGCTGAAGAAGCCGATGGCGGTGTGGATCCTCGGCGGCGGAGTCCCGAAGAACTACACGCTCCAGGGCGAGCCGCTCCTCGACCAGATCCTCGGCGTCCCGACGCACGGCTTCGACATCGATCTGCAGTTCTGCGTCGACCCCGTCGACAACGGCGCGCTCAGCTCTTGCCCGGCCGGCGAAGGCCACACGTGGGGGAAGGTGTCGGCGGAGAGCGTCGCCACCGGCTCCGTCTACGTGCACGCCGACGTCACGGCCGTCTTCCCCTGGCTCACGTACGCCCTGCTCAGCGACCCGCGGGTGCACAGGAAGCCGCGCCGGCTCTACGACGCGCGCGACGCGGCCGTGGCCACGCTCCAGCGCGAGGTCGAGAAGCGCAGGAAGCAGCTCGCGCCGACCCTCACCTTCGGCTTCCCCGACGTCGCGCCGCCGAGCAAGAAGGCCAGCAAGAAGGCGAAGAAGCCCAGCAAGCCGAGAAAGAAGCAGCTCCACTGATCCCCGCCGCCCGTCCCCTTCCCACCATCGAGCAGGCGCGGAGCGCCATCCGCGCACGCAACGCCGAGCTCTGCGCCGTCCTGACGCTCGTCGACCCCCCCGTCTCGGACGCCACGGCGCCCAGCGACGCGCCGCTCGCAGGGCTGCCGTTCGTCCTCAAGGACACGTGGGACACCGAAGGCATCCGGACGACGGGCGGCTCGTACCGGCACCGGACGCGCATCCCGTCCTCGTCGGCGCCCGCCTATCCGGCGCTGCTCCGTGCCGGAGCCGTGCTGCTCGGCAAGTCCAACATCGGCGACATGGCGTTCTCGGCAGAGAGCGACAACTACCTGATCGGCACCACGAAGAACCCTCACGACCCCTCGCGCACGTCGGGCGGAAGCACCGGCGGCGGCGCCGCAGCTGTGGCGTCGGGGATGGCGGCGTTCGAGTGGGGGACCGACTTCGGCGGCTCCATCCGGATCCCGGCGGCGTTCTGCGGCATCGTCGGGCTGAAGCTGTCGGCGGCGACCTGGCCGGTCGAGCAGAGCCACTTCCCGCGGGTCGCCGAGCGGTTCTGGCCGTTCCTGGGGATGGGTCCGCTCGCGCGCGACGTGGCTACCTGTCGCCGCGTCCTCGCCGCGGTGCCTTCGCTCCGGCGCGAGCCGAAGGGCGCAACCCCGCACATCGTCGCGGACCGGGTCGCGCTGTACGCGCCCGGACGCTTCCTGCGCCGCGACTGGCCGACGTTCGCGGCCGACGCCAGGAGCGCTCTGTCGCGCGCCGACGTCCGGGTCGACGAGCAGCACGGTCTCCCCTCCGCCACCGCCGCCGCGCACGCGTTCGACGGCTATCTCTGCGCCCACTTCCGCGACCTCATCGGAAAAGAGGAGATGTCGCTGTTCGACGGGGTCGTCGCGGCCGCGCTCGGCGCCGCGTCGCGCGGGCGACTCGACAAGCGCCTGCATCCGAAGGGCGCCGCCCTGTTCAGCCTCATCGCGCTCGGCCATTACACGATGTTCCGTGACCCGGTCCGTGCGACCGATGCACTGGAAAAGGTACGCGCGGCGTTCCACCGCGTGTGGAATCAGGGAACGCTCATCGTCATGCCGACGTCCACGGTCCCGGCGTCACGCCACGGCCGCACGGCGGGCGATTTCCGGCTCCTGTCCTTCGCGAAGGTCGGCAACCTGACCGACGCCACGGCGCTCGCATTGCCGTTCGGGCGCTTCGAGGACGGCCTCCCGCGCTCGTTGCAGATTCTCGGGCCCCCGGGCTCCGAGGACGCGGTCCTCGACCTCGCCGAGCGCCTCGAGCAGGTCGGCAGCACGTCGCGCGGCGGCTGAGCACGCGCCCGGCGGGCAATTGACCCGGCTGCCGGGTCAAAACGTGAGCGTGCCGATGAGCTGGAACAGCGTCAGCAAGGCGCTCCGGTCAGGCAGCTCGAACGCGATACCGGCGTAGAGCAGCCCCGGCCGCGCCGGCACTTGCACCCACGCGACCCTGGCGGCCATCACCAGCGGGTCGAGGAGCGCGTTCGACAGGAGGGAGACCATGATCCGGTCCTCCTTGCGCAGGATGACGTTGCACGCGAGCCCGGCCCCGGCGAGCCCGAGATTCAGCACCTTCACGCCGACCGGCTCGCTCCCCCCGGGATGCCACAAGGCGCCCTCGAGCTGCACGTACCGACGCTCGTGGGCGCGAAAGTGCATCGTGCGGCGCTCCGCCTGGCTGGCATGCGTGACCACGGCACGGGCAGGCTATCACGCGTCCGTCCCCGTGGAGTCTACACAGCTCATTGGCGTTTCCACTCGCCGGTCGGCTACGATGGCCGCACGATGAGTGAAGAGACGCGGAAAGACGCTCGCGCGAAGATCGTCAGTCTAAACGTTCGTTACAAGAGCGCCACCGTCGACGAGTTCATCGAGAACCACTCGTACGATGTGAGCAAGGGGGGCGTGTTCATCAAGACCGCGACCCCCTTCGCGCCAGGGACGCTCCTCAAATTCGAGATCCGGATCGCCGGGGACGTGTCGGTGATCGGCGGCGTCGGGCGCGTCGTGTGGAAGCGCGACGGGTCGCAGGCGACGGCCGAGATCCCCGCGGGCATGGGGGTGAAGTTCATCAAGCTCGACGATGCGTCGCGCGTGACGATCGAGAAGCTCGTAACGACGAAGGGGAACGCGAAGTCCGCGTTCGATGCCGGGCCCGCAGGAGATCCGGCGATCCCTGCGGCCGCCGGAACGCCCGAGGCGAAGCCCGAAGACGGGCCCTCGGCTGCAGCCGCGCCGCCCGTACCCGCGGTCGCGCCGCCGGTCCCCGCCGCACGCAAGGCTCCCCCCGTCGTTGCCGCGCCGACCCCGTCGCCTGCCGCCCCGCCGGTCGCCCCGACGCCGGCCCCCGCAGACGTCACCCCGGCCCCGGCCGCCAACTTCTTCCCCGCCACCAACAGCAAAGCCGACATGCCGCCGCCGAACGAGCGGACGGTCATGGCGCAGGCGGCGGAGTTCCTCGAAGAGGCGCTCAAGGGCGCCGGCGGCTCGATGGACGAGGTCGGGCAGAACCCGCTGTTCGACACGAAGCCAGCCGCCAAGCCCGCGGACAAGGCTCCCGAGAAGGCTGACGAGATCGCTGCGGACAAAGCGGCGGACACCGCCGGGCCGCTTGCCTCCGAGCTCTCGCCGCCGACACCGCCCGTCGTCGCAAAACCCGTCGACCGTTCTCCGGCTCCCGCGCCCGTCACGGCGCTTGCTTCGGACAAGCCGGCAGCGCTCGCTTCGGCGGCTGCGGCTCCTCCGGCAGCCGAGAAGAAGAGCGGCTGGGTCATGCCCGCGGCCATCGTCGGCCTCGCCATCGCGGGCTTCGTTGGATACACGCTGCTCCAGAGCTCGGAGGCTCCCCCTCCCGCGCCTTCCGAGCCGTCCGCTAGCCCCGTCCGGTCCGCAGCGCCCCCGCCGCCCGTCGTGAGCGCGGCTCCCGTGCCGTCCGCGATGCCGTCAGCCGTGCCGTCGGCCGCGGCGTCTGCCTCTGGCGCTCCGTCAGCTTCGGCCGCGCCATCGGCGTCGGCTGCACCGTCGACGGCGACCTCCGCCGCGCTGCCGACCAAGCCCGCCACCGAGCCGGCTGCCGTGCCCGCCGCTCCCGTCCACACCGCCGCCGCGCCGAAGCCCGAGCCCCAGCCGAAGGCAGAGCCGACCGCCGCCGCTGCGCCGACGCCTCCTCCTGCGCCCGCACCAACTCCTGCCCCGGCGCCTCCGCCCCCCCCGGCGCCCAAGCCGGCGGCACCGACTCCGCCACCCGCGACCACGCCTGCGGCGGCGCCCTCCGCGGCGACTCCGGCGACACCGAAGACGCCGGACGGCTTCTAGCTCCGCGGGCTTCCAGCTCCAGCAGCCTCTCCTCCCCGATCAGATGGGGCAGAGAGAGCGGGAACCTCAATTGTGCCGTGGCATGATCACCCCAAATGGGGTGATCACGTCCTCGAGCCAGCCATGCAATGCTGATTTCTCCACCGGTGTCGTCGACGCGGAGGAGTGAGCGGTAATGGGAGGTACGAAGGACGAAGACGGGTCGAAGACGGGCGACCTCGGGGCGGGCGCGCGTTCACTTCCGTTCGAGGAGGATTTCAGGGCGCTCTTCGAGGAGTCGCTCGACCTCGTGCTCGTACTCACGCCGGACCCGCCACGGTTCACGATGGTCGCGGCGACCAACGCGCGTCTCGCGATGACCCACGTGAGCCGCAAAGGGACGATGGGAAGCTCGGTCTTCGACCTGTTCCCGACCCAGCTGCGTGATGCGACCACGAACACAGCCGCAATCGCGAGCTTGCGCGCGTCGCTGGAGCGCGTGTGTGCGACCCGCGCGCCCGACTCGATGGCCGTCCAGCGCCACGACATCCGCAGGCCCGACGGGCGAATCGAGCCGCGCTACTGGAGCACCACCAACACCCCCGTGCTCTCGGCGTCGAACGAGGTCCGCTACATCCTCCACCGCGTCGAGGAAGCGCCGGCGTGGTCGGGCCCGCGATCCGACATGAGCTTCGCCGCTCCGTCGCCGCCCGCGATCGCCGAGGCCGCGCGTGCCGACGCGCTCCGCGCCAGCGAGGTTCGCTTCCAACGCCTCGCCGAGTCCGGCATCATCGCCATCAACGTCACCGACCGGGCGGGGAAGGTGCTCGAGGCGAACGACACGTTCCTCGCGCTGGTCGGTTACTCGCGCGCCGACCTCCTCGCCGGAAAGCTCACACGCGGCAGCGTCACGTCCCCCAGCGGGAGCGAGCAAGCCGCCGTGACCGCGGCGCGGAAAGACACCGTCGATCGCCCGTGGGAGAAGGAGTACCTCCGCAAGAACGGGACGCGTGTCCCCGTGCTGGTCGCGGTCGCCCCCCTGGAGAACGGCGAGCGCATCTCCATCGCGCTCGACCTCACCGAGCGAAAGCGGCTCGAGCTCCAGTTCCGGCAGGCGCAGAAGATGGAGGCGGTCGGGCGCCTCGCGGGCGGTATCGCGCACGATTTCAACAACGTGCTCTCGGTCATCCTCGGTTACGCAGAGCTCGTGAGCGGCGACCTGAAGCCCGACGATCCGCTCCGCGCCGACGTCCTCGAGATCCAGGGCGCAGCCCAGCGCGCCGAAGATCTCACGCGCCAGCTCCTCGCCTTCAGCCGCCAGCAGATCCTCGAGCCCAAGGTGATCGATCTGAACCAGAGCCTGTCGGGCATCGAGAAGATGCTGCGGCGCTTGCTCGGCGCGGACGTGGATCTCGCGCTCCTCCCGACGGTAGGCCTGTGGACGATCACGGCCGACCCCGGCCAGATCGAGCAGATCTTGATGAACCTCGCCATCAACGCGCGCGACGCGATGCCGAGCGGCGGGAAGCTGACGATCGAGACGTCGAACGTCGTCCTCGACGACGACTACGCGCGCGTGCACCACGACGTCCGCGCCGGCTCGTACGCGATGCTGGCGGTGAGCGACACAGGCATCGGCATCGACGCCGAGACGCAGGCGCGCATCTTCGAGCCTTTCTTCTCGACCAAGGACAAGGGCAAGGGGACCGGCCTCGGTCTCGCGACCGTGTTCGGGATCGTGAAGCAGAGCGCCGGTCACATCTGGGTCTACAGCGAGCCCGGCAAGGGGACGACGTTCAAGGTCTACTTTCCGAGGGTGGGAGCGGCGGTCACCGCGCGCGCGCCAGACGCGCCCGAGCCGGAACCGATCCGCGGGACGGAGACCATCTTGCTCGTCGAGGACGACGATCAGGTGCGTGTGCTCGCGCGGACGATCCTGCGGCGCGCGGGGTACGTCGTGCTCGACGCGCACAACGCGGGCGAGGCCATCCTGATCTGCGAGCAGCACGAGGCGAAGATCCACCTCCTCTTGACCGACGTCGTGCTCCCGCGCATGGGCGGTCGGCAGCTCTCGGCGCGCCTCGCCGCGGCGCGGCCCGAGATGAAGATCGTCTTCATGTCGGGCTATACCGACGACGCGATCGTCCAGCACGGGATCCTGGACTCGGGGGTCGCATACTTGCAGAAGCCGCTCACTCCGAGCTCGCTCACCAAGAAGGTGCGCGAGGTGCTTCGCCGATGAAGGAGACGACGGACGATGTCTGATGACGAGAAGCTCCGGGTCCTGCTGGTCGACGACGACGCGAGCGTCCTTCGCGTGTACGAGGGTCAGCTCTTGCGACACGGCGTCCTGGTCGACACCGCGTCGGACGGGAAGCTCGCGACAGCGCGCGTGAAGACGACCTCGTACGACGTCATCGTGAGCGACATCTCGATGCCGAACATGACGGGGATCGATCTCCTCCGGACGATCCGCGCGCACGATATCGACGTGCCGGTCATCCTGATGACGGGTGAGCCGAGCCTCGACTCGGCCGTGCACGCGGTCGAGTTCGGCGCGTTCCGTTACCTGTCGAAGCCGGTCCCCGCGAATGTCCTATGGGAGACGGTCGCGCGCGCGGGCAGGCTCCACAAGCTCGCGAACCTCAAGCGCCAGGCGCTGGAGCTCTCGTCCACGGATACCGAACGGCTCGGCGAGCGCGCGGCGCTCGAGGTCCGATTCGTCGCTGCGCTCCGGCAGGTCTGGATGGCGTTTCAACCCATCGTCAGCCTCCGGGAGAAGCGCATCGTGGGCCACGAAGCGCTCCTCCGCTCCGACGAGCCGCTGATGAAGAACCCCGCGGAGATCCTCGACGCCGCCGAGCGGCTCGGGAAGATTCACGACCTCGGTCGCGCCGTCCGCGCCAACGTCGCGGCAGCGGCGGCAGGGCCGGAGTCGGGCGGCGTGAAGCTCTTCGTCAACCTGCACGCCTCCGACCTGAACGACGACGAGCTCTACTCGGCAGACTCGCCGCTCTCGAAGATCGCAGCGCGCGTGGTCCTCGAGGTCACCGAGCGAGCTTCGCTCTACGGCGTCGACAACGTGGCGGGCTGCGTGGCCGAGCTCAAGGCGCTCGGCTTCCAGATCGCCATCGACGACCTCGGCGCGGGCTACGCAGGGCTCACGAGCTTCACCCAGCTCGACCCCGAGGTCGCGAAGCTCGACATGTCGCTCGTGCGAGGGATCGACACGGACATTCGACGCCAGACCATCGTCCGCTCGATGAAGACGCTCTGCGACGAGCTCGGGATGATGGTCATCGCCGAAGGGGTCGAGACGCCCGCCGAGCGAGACATGCTCGCGACCCTCGGCTGCGACATCCTCCAGGGCTACCTGTTCGCGCGCCCCGGACGGACGTTCCAGCAGCCGGCCTGGTAGCCGGCGTTCATCGCTCCGCCCTGACCTCGTCGATCACGTCGCGCACCTTCTTCACGAGCGCGGCCGGCTTGAATGGCTTCTGGATGAACCAGGTGCCAGCCTCGAGAATGCCGTGGTTGGCGATGGCATCGTCCGTATAGCCGGACATGAAGAGGACGCGCGTCACCTTGCCGTCGGCCCGGAGCCGGTCCGCGAGCTCCTTGCCGCTCATCTGGGGGAGCACCACGTCGGTCAGGAGCAAATCGATGGGCTCCTCGAGCTCGGCGACCACCCGGAGCGCCTCGATGCCATCCTTCGCCTCGACGACGCGGTAGCCCGCGCGCACGAGCACGGTGCTGATCAGCTTCCGTAGCTGCGTCTCGTCCTCCGTGAGAAGGATGGTCTCGCCGCGAGCCGGTGGGGGAATCGATGGAGCGATCGTCCGGACGGCGACGTCCTCCGTGGTCTGCGGGAAATAGACCCGGAACGTCGTGCCGGTGCCCGGTGCGCTCGTGAGCGTCACGCTCCCGCCGCTCTGCTTGACGATGCCGAAGACCGTCGAGAGGCCGAGCCCGGTCCCCTTCCCCTTGGGCTTCGTCGTGAAGAACGGCTCGAACGCCTGGTCCTGGGTCTCCTGATCCATCCCGCAGCCCGTGTCCGCGACCTCGAGCTTCACGTGCGGCCTGGAGCCGCCTTCGTCCGCGCCGCCTTCGGACCGTCCCGCGTTCGAGGTCGAGAGCGTCAGTATCCCCCCCGAAGGCATCGCGTCGCGCGCGTTGACGACGAGGTTCATGATGACCTGCTCGATCTGCCCGGGGTCGACCTTCACCTTCGCCAGGCGATCCGCGAGCACGATCCGGAGCTCGATGTCCTCGCCGATGAGCCGGCGAATCATTCGCTCGATCTGCCGCAACACCTCGTTCAGATCGACGACCTTGAGCTCGAGGACCTGGCGCCGACCGAACGCCAGCAGCTGCCGCGTGAGATCCGCCGCGCGCTCGCCGGCGCCCTGGATCTCCTGGATCTCGCGGTGCGCCGAGGCGAGCGACGCGTCGCCCAGCAGGAGCGTGGTGTAGCCGAGGATGATCGACAGGAGGTTGTTGAAGTCGTGCGCGACGCCGCCTGCCAGGCTGCCGATCGCGTCCATCTTCTGCATCTGTCGGAGCTGCTCCTCCGTCTTGCGCAGCGTGGTCTCCGCGCGCTTGCGCTCCGTGAGGTCGGCGACGAAGGCGATGTTGTGATCGGGATCGAGGCTGGCCATCCCTATGAGCACCGGCACGCGCGTGTCGTCGCGGCGGAGCAGCTCCTTCTCCCAGGGCCCCGCGGCCCCGCGCACGACGACCTGCGCGATCGCGGCGGTGTCGGCGGCTCGCCACGTGTCTGGCGTGACGTCCGTGATGCTGAGGCTCCCGCCCGTGACCTCCGTCCGCACGCGATCGATCATCCGAAGAAACGCGTCGTTTGCCTCGCGGATGCGCCCCTGGGTGTCGGAGACGACGACGCCGATGATCCCCGACTCCGACAGCCGCGCGAACCGAGCCTCGCTCGCGCGGAGCGCAGCCTCGGCCGTGCGTCGCCCGACGCGGACCTCTCGCTCGCGAAGCTCTCGCTCGATGGCCGGCAGCAGCCTCGCGAGCTTGTCCTTGGCGACGAAATCGCGAGCGCCCGCGTGGAGCGCCGCGACCACGGCCTCCTCCCCGACCGTCCCGGACACGATGACCAGCGGGACATCGTCGTGGTGCTCGTGCACGACCGCGAGCGCTCCCAGCGCGCTGAACGCGGGCATGAACCAGTCGGAGATGACGAGATCCCACTCTTCGCGCGCGAGCGCCGCGCGCATGCTGGGCGCGTCCTCCACACGCTCCCACTTCAGGGCGTACGCTCCCTTCCGGAGCTCGCGCACGACGAGCGCGGCGTCGTCCTCCGAATCGTCGACCAGCAGCACGCGGAGGACGCGACTCACGGCGCCCCCGCTGCGCGCGACGGGACCTGGTTGAGGATGAGCCAGTACACCCCGAGGATCTTCACTGCCTCCGCGAACTCCGCGAAGTCGACGGGCTTGCGGACGTAGCTGTTGGCGCCGAACGCGTAGCTCTTCACGAGATCCTCGTCCTGCTTCGACGACGTGAGGACGACCACCGGCGAGAGCCTGGTCGCCTCGTGCGCGCGCATGCGACGCAGCACCTCGAGCCCGTCGACCCGCGGCAGCTTGAGATCGAGCAGGACGAGCTGCGGTTGCTCCCGGAGATCGCGGCCGACGTGGGCCCCCGTCCCGTGGAGGTAGTCGAGCGCGAGGACCCCGTCGTGAGCGACGACCACCTCGTTCAGGATGTTGTTCTTCTTCAGCGCTCGCATCGTGAGCGCCTCGTCGTCGGGGTTGTCCTCGACGAGCAGGATCACCTTGTTATCGAGCATGACGGTCTCCTCCGCTCGCTAGGGCGAGCGTGAAATGAAACACCGCGCCTCCGTCGACTACTCCCTCCGCCCACACCCGACCCCCGTGGCGTTCGATGATGCGCTGCACGGTCGCGAGACCGATCCCCGTGCCGGCGAAGTCCGCCGACGCATGCAGACGCTGGAAGGGCGCGAACAGCTTGTTCGCGTACGTCATGTCGAAGCCTGCGCCGTTGTCGCGAATGATGAACTCGGCCGGGTTCGTCCCGGCCACCTGCGCGACCTGGATGCTGGCGCCCGAACGATCGCGGGTGAACTTCCACGCGTTGCCGAGGAGGTTCTCCAGCACCGCGCGCAGCAGCCGGGGGTCGCCCGTGACCTCCATGTCCGGTTGCACGCTCGTGCGCACGACACGGCTGGGGTCGGCGACGCGGAGCTGCGCGAACACCCCCTCCGCGGTCCTCGCCAGGTCGACGCTCTCGCACTGGATGTCGACCTGGGTGATGCGCGCGAGCGAGAGCATCGCGTCGATCAGGTTGCCCATCCGCTGCGCCGCGGCGCGCACACGGTTCAGGTGATCTCGCCCCTCGGCGTCGAGACGCTCCGCATAGTCGTCGAGCAGCGCCTTGCTGAACCCGTCGATCGCGCGCAGCGGCGCCCGGAGGTCGTGCGAGACGGAGTAGCTGAAGGCCTCGATCTCGCGGTTCTTGCGCTCGAGATCCTCGAGCAGCACCGCCCTGATCTCGGCGAGCTCGCGGGCGGCGCGCGCCTCGGCGGCCTCGTGCTCCTGACGGAGCAGCTGCTCGCGGATGCGACGGTGCTCGTCCTCGAACTGCTTGCGACGTATCTGCGCGAGCACGCGCGCCTTGAGGACCTCGAGGTCGCTCGACTTCGCGATGAAGTCGTCCGCGCCAGCGCCGAGGCCGCGGACGACCGCCTCGCGATCTTCGAGCGCGGTGAGCATGATGAGCGGTATGTCGCGGACCACCGGCGCCGCCTTGATGCGGCGACACGTCTCCTCGCCGCCCAGTCCTGGCATCAGCAGGTCGAGCAGGATGCAGTCGACCGACGTGACCGCGAGGAGCGCGAGAGCCTCCTCTCCCGAGCGAGCGAGCATCACTTCATAGCCCTCGTCGGACAGAGCGTCCGCGAGCGCACGCAGGTAGGTGACGCTGTCATCGACCGCGAGGAGCTTCTTCGGGCCCGACAGGCTCGACGATCCCTCGTCGTCCGTCGCGGACGCGGCGCTCCGCACGATCGCGGCGAGGCGCGCGCGAATGACGGACATGTCCTCGTCCTTGCGCATGAACGCGTCGGCTCCGGAGTCGAGCGCGCGGAGCTCGGCGTCGGGCTCGTCTGACGCCGTGAGGAGCAAGCACGGGGTCCGGCGGAGCACGGCATCGAGCCGGATCCGACGCACCACGCCTGCGCCGTCGATCCCGGGAAGGATGCCGTCGACGACGACGGCTGCAGGCCTCAGGTCGGCCGCGATACGGAGCCCTTCCTCCCCGGTGCTCGCCGTCGCGACGACGTAGCCGAACGTCTCGAACGTGGCGCGTAGCTCCTCCCGGAAAGTCGCGCTGTCGTCGATGACGAGGATGGTCGCGCGCTCCGCGCCCGTCCTCACGCTCGGCACGGGAGCTTGCGCGCCTCGAATGAGCTCCTTCGCGCGCGCGATGACGTACGCGCGCTCGTACGGCTTGCCGACGTACTCGTTCGCTCCCGTCTCGAGGCCGCGAATGCGGTGGCGCACCTCCGCCTCGGTCGACAGCAGCATCACCGGGACGAGCTCGGTCCGTGGGTCCTTGCGAAGCTCGCTCAGAATGTCGATCCCGTCCGCGTCGGGGAGGAGCACGTCGAGGACGAGGAGACTGAACGGGCCCGACATCGCGCTTCGAGCCGCGGCTCCGGTCGCGCAAGCCGTCACCCTGAAGCCGGCCGCTTCGAAGGCCTCCGTGAGGTCCATCCGCACCGTCAGGCTGTCGTCGACGACGAGGACGTGCGCGCTCATGCCTGGCGCCCCCTCCCCGCGAGCGCGACGAGCGCCTGCGCGATCTGCGAGACCGGGAGCACGCGGTCGGCGGCGCCGAGGAGCACGGCCTCGCGCGGCATGCCGTACACGACGCACGACGCCTCGTCTTGAGCGATGGTGGGGCCGCCCATGCGACGAATGTCGAGCAGGCCCAGCGCGCCGTCCTTGCCCATTCCCGTGAGGAGACACGCGCCCGCGCGGTTGCCCAGCTCGCGCGCCACCGACTCGAAGAGCACGTCGACCGAGGGACGGCACGAGTGGCGCTCGGGGGCGTCGCTCAGCCGGAGCCGCCCGTTCACGAGCTCGAGGTGCGCGCCAGGCGGAGCGATGCGAACACACCCCTGCCCGACGGGCGGGAGCACGTCGCCGTCGCTGGCGTACGCGACGCGGATCGTCGAGTGCCCGTCGAGCCACTCGGCGAAGGCGGCCGCGAACGGCTCGCCGATGTGGATGACGAGCAAGATCGGGAGCGGAAAGTCGCGAGGCAGCTGGCGCAGAATCTCGACCAGTGCGCCCGGGCCGCCCGTCGACGCGCCGATGGCGATCGTGGCGAGCGCGGACGCGGTCTCGCCGCGCTGGGCCACGGCCGCGGACGTCATCGCCAGCTGTCGTGCGCCGGCCTTCCCGCGCATGTGCGTGATCACCTTGATGCGCGAGACGATCCTCACGGCACTGAGGAAGCGCTCCTCCCAGAGCGCGTCGTCGTCGTCGCCCGACGGCTTCTCGAGCACGTCGACCGCGCCTGCCGCGAGCGCTTCGTACGTGCGGAACAGCTCCCCCCGGTTCGTCGAGGCCGACACGATCAAGATCGGCGTCGGGCAGTGGGCCATGATGTACTCGGTCGCGGCGAGCCCCGTCATCACGGGGAGCATCATGTCCATCGTGATGACGTCCGGGCGCAGCGCCTGGCAGCGCTCGATCGCCTGCCTCCCGTCCGCCGCCTCCCCGACGACCTCGAACCCCGGCGCCGCCGCGAGCACCTCCATGAGTCGCTTGCGGATCGTGATCGAGTCTTCGACGACGAGGACGCGAATCGGGGAGGAGGCCATGATCATGACCCGACGAGCTCACGGATCGTTCGAAGCAGGTAGGTCTGATCGAACTCGCCCTTCACGATGTACGCGTGTGCGCCGGCCTCTTTTCCGCGGCGTAGATCTTCCTCCGCGTTGCGCGACGTGACGAGGATCGCGGGAATTCGCCCGAGCACGGCGTCGGCACGTGTCTGCTTCACGAAGTCGAAGCCGCTCATGCCGGGCATCTCCACGTCGACGACGAAGAGGCAGTACGTCTTGGTGCTGGCCTTCGTGAGCGCCTCCTCCGCCGACGTCGCGAGCTCGACCTCGTAGCCGGCCGACTCGAGGATACTCTGCTCGAGCATCCGCGTCGTGAGGGAGTCGTCGATGACGAGGATCGGAGGGCGCACACGCGGAAGGGCGGCGATCGACGTCGCCCGCGCCGCCCTCGCGGCCGCGATGACGGCGCTGGCGTCGAGGACCATCTGCGGCTGCCCGCTCTTGTCGAGCGAGACGCCCGCGACGATCGCGTCGACCTGCGCGGACTCGGGCAACGGGCGCATCACCACGCTGGCGGTACCGAGGAGACGGTCGACGCCGACGCTCGCGATGGCTCCCGCGACCTCCATCACGACGACGACCCATTGCTCGGGCGCACGCGCGCCGGTCGGCTTCGGTTGAAGCAGGGGCTCGAGGCGCAGAAACGGGATGGCGCCGCGCTCGTCGTCGTGGAAGCGGTCGCCGGCTTCCGATCGCACGATCTCCGACTCTCGCGCGCGCATCGTCCGACGCACCGCGTCGAGCGGTATAGCCACGCTGACGTCGCCCGCCTGGACGACGAGCGCCGTGATGGACGAGAGCGACACCGGCACGCAGATCTCGACGCGCGCGCCGCGGCCCGCCTCCGTCGAGAGGCTGACCTCTCCGCGCAGCCGAGCCGCGGTCTCCCTGACGACGTCGAGGCCGACCGCTCGGCCAGACACCTCGGTGACGGCGCGAGCCGTCGTGAGACCCCCTCGCAGCGCAAGACGGAAGAGGTCCTCGTCCTTGATGCTCGCCGCCTCGGACGGCGAGAGCACGCCACGCTGGATCGCGGCGCGGACGAGGCCGGGGACGTCGAAGCCTCGCCCGTCGTCCTCGCAGACGAACGCGACCTTGTTGCCGCGGCGCTCGACCGTGATCTGGATCCGACCGACGAGCGGCTTGCCTGACGCCGCGCGCACCGCGTCGGGCTCGATTCCGTGGGCCACCGCGTTGCGGACCGCGTGGTGAAGCGCGTCGCGCAGGAGAGACAGCACCTGCGCATCGAGACGGTGCTCTCCGCCGGCGGTGATGACCTCGACGGCCCTGTCGAGCGAGCGCGCGGCGTCCCTCGCGGCGAGCTCGATCGATGGAAAGATCGAGCCCGCGGGGATGAGCCGCATGCGAGTCGCCGCGTCTCGCACCTGCACCAGCTCCGTCCCCACCTGCCCGACGCTCGCGGACACGCGCTCGCGGACCCGCTCGATCGCGGCGGCGAGCTCGACGGCCATCTCGTGGGCCGTATCGCCGCGGACGGAAGCGAGGTGCTCCACGAGCGCGCGAGAGAGATCATGGACGTGTCCGAGCGCCACGGTCTCGGTCTCGGCCGCGTTCGCCTGCACCAGCGTCTCCGAGATGCCTTCGAGAAGAAGGTCGACCTCCTGGATCTCGACGCGCACGGTGTCGGCCGCGTCCTCCTTCGACACCGCGCCCTGGATGGGGGCCGCGGCCACCTCCGCCGGGTCCATCGACGCGAGACGCTGGTTGATGGAGTCGATGAGGCGCAGGAGGCCGCTCACGGTCTCGTGCGGGACGGCTCGCTGCCCCTCGCGGAACGGCGCGAGCGCGTCCTCGATCGCGTGCGCGAGCTCCGCCACACCCACGAGCTTCACGACCCGCGCGGCGCCCTTCAGCGTGTGTGCGAGGCGCAGGAGCCCCGCCGTCGCCTCCTTCGCCGGCGCCCCCTTCTCGAGCTCGAGGACGCCCTGGTGGAGCCCGACCACGAGCTCGCGCGCCTCGATCCGGAAGTACCGATAAGGGTCCTTCGCCATCCGCTAGTGACTCGCGTCCGCCTGGATGAGGAGCGAGAGGTCCCGCGAGAGGCCGGTGATCTCGGTCGCCGTCTGCAGCGTCTGGGTCGAGCTCGCCTCCGTCTCCTTCGTCGACTGCGCGACGTTGGAGATGGCGCTGTTGACCTGCTCGACCGCGGTCGTCTGCTGCTTCGTCGAGAGCTCGATCTCGCGGGCGGCTTCGGTCGTCGTGCTCACCAGCCCCGCGATCTGCTTGAACGCGGCGGTCACGTCGGCGAACTGCCGCGCGCCTGCGTCGACGGCCTTCGTGCCGCTCTCGGTCACCATCACCGTGGTGTTCACCGCCCCGCGGATGTCCTCGATGAGGCCGCGGATCTCCTTGGTCGAGCCGCCGACGCGATCGGCGAGCTTTCGAATCTCGTCGGCGACGACCGCGAAACGCCGTCCGCTCTCCCCTGCCCCGGCCGCCTCGATCGTCGCGTTGATGGCGAGGATGTTCGTCTGCTCGGCGAGCTCGTTGATGATCTCGAGGATGCCGCCCGCCTGCTGCGACTTCTTCCCGAGGTCGAGCATGTGCCCGACGATGAGATCGACCTGCCGCTTGATGCTCACGATCGCGTCCTGGGCGCGCTGGACCGTCTGGTCGCCGTTGCGCGCGCCGGTCGCCGTGTCGTCTGCGATCCGCGCCACGCGCTGCGCGCTCTCTGCGATCTGCCTCGAGGTCGCCAGGAGCTCTCGGATCGTCGTCGACACCTCGCTCGTCGCCGAAGAGGTCTCGCGGGAGCTCGTCGCCTGCTGCGACGCGGCCGATTGCAGCTCCGTGGAGGAGCTGCGCATGCGGAGGATCGCGCTGCCCAGCTGCGAGTTGAGCGACCGCGTGATCGAGAAGCCCGCGCCGGCGACGAGGACGAGCGCGAAGAGCGACACGAGCAGGATCGTGCCCTTCGTGTTCGCCGCGCTCTGCTCTGCGAGTTCCGCGCGGTCGTGGAGGACGCCACGCTCCTCTGTCTCCATCTCGGCGAGGACCTTCCGGAGGTCGTCCATGGACGCCTTGCCTTCGCCGCTCAGGACGACCTTCAACGACGCCTCGAAGCCCTGGTCCCGGCGCAGATCGATCGTGCGCTTCAGCTCGGCGAGCTTCGCGTCGATCGCCTTCTGTGCCTCACCGATGTGCCGCTGCTGACTCGGCCTCGTCGCCGTGAGGCTACGTAGCTCATCGATCGCGCGCGGGGCCTCGGCGACCGCCGTGCGGTACGGCTCGAGGTACGGCTCCTGACCGGTGAGGACGTAGCCTCGCTGCCCCGTCTCGGCGTCCTTGAGCACCGAGAGCACGTGGAGGATTGTCTCCATGACCGCGTGCGAATGCGCGACCTCACGATCATTCTCGATGAGGATGTCCGTGCTGCGATACGACACGCCGCCCACGATGAGGAGCATCGCCACCGACAGGCCAAACCCGAGGGCGATCTTCCGCCCGAATGTCCAAGAAGTCGCCATCCTTTACCGTTCCCTGTCGTTGCCGGTACTCCCGGCGTGTGCGTTGACCGTCTCCCGCATCGCGTCCACGTCGACGATCGGGCGGAGGAGGGAGCCTGTGGATACGTATTCGCGTGTGCGGGCCGCTGCGTTGTGTGCAGGATCCTCGCCGTCCTTGACGACCTCGGCGCGTGGCGCGCGGAGGAAGCCGTCGAGCACCGGAAACGCGAACGCGAACGCGTCTCGCCCGCCGGCGAGGGCGAGCCAGAAGGAAGGCGTCTCCGTCGCGGAGAGCCCGAGGAGCGTCTCGAGGCTGAAGACCGTGACTACGCCGCCGCGAAGGCCTGCGACGCCGAGCAGGTGTGGCGCGCGCGAGGGGAGGCGGACGATTTTGTGCGCGAGGACGAGCCCGAAGACCTCGCGGAGCCTGAGCGCGTGAGGCCTTCCGGCGAGCCGTATCGCCAGGAGATCCTCCGTCGCCGCCGCAGGCGGGGGGGGCGCCGCCGCAAACGCGCCGTCGAACTCCGCGCGAAGCCAGCGGACACGCTCGTGCGGCCCGATCTCCGAGAAGGCGCTCATGCGATCCCCCCGCAGCGTCGAAGCTCGGCGCGACAGAGCGCCGTCAGAGCCTCGCGGCTGAAGCCGCCGCCGAAGAGCAGCACTCGAGACGCGTCCTCCGTGGCAAGGAGACCGAGCGCGAGGTGCAGCTGGGTCCGCGCCTCGTCGAGCTCGTTCGCGCGTCGCGCGAGCAGCCCGAGGTGGAGGCGTGGCATCGCGAACCGCGAGTCGAGGTAGGTGGCGATCTGGTCGTGCTCGATCGCGCCGGCGCGGTCTCCCGCGTGCTCTCGGCTGAGGGCGATGAGGTAGTGCGCGCCCGAGCAGAGCTCGTCCTTCGCGAGGATCTCCTCGCAGAGCTGGGCGGCGAGGGCGAGCTGTCCGGAGTTCGTGAGCACCACGGCGCGGAGCAGCTGGACGTCGGGGTCGATCGCGCTCTCGACGGGCAGCTCACCGAGGAGGTCGAGCGCGTCCGCAAACCGTTCCTGGCGGACGAGCTCGACGGCGGGAGCAAGATCGAGCGATGAGGCCCCGCCATTCGGCCGGCGATCCGCTGCGGTGGCTGGCGTGCCTGGCAAGCCACGCGTCTCGGGGACGAGCGTCGCGATGCGCTCCGACGCTCGCTGGATGGCGGCGAACCACGACGAGTCACCCGCATCCGGCGGCCCGGCGGCCGACGGCGCCGCGCCGAGAGTCGGCGTCCAGTCTCCGGCGCTCTCTCGCGGCGTGGCGTCCTTCCTCCGATAGTAGAAGGCGCCGTGCGTGTGGCAGAGATGGAAGTCCTGCGAGACGCCGCGCAGAGTCTCGGCGTGACCGAGGAAGAGGTGACCGCCGTGACAGAGGGCGCGTGCGAACCGCGCCACCTGCGCGGACATGACGTCGGTCGCGAAGTACATCATCACGTTGCGACAGAAGACGATGTCGAACGCCTCGTCGCGCCAGAACTGCGGGTCCGGTTCGATGAGGTTCCGCTCCTCGAACGAGACCATCGCGCGGACGGCCGGGTCGAGCTCGAAGTCCTTTCCGGAGGCGCGAAAGTACCGCTCACGAAGCTCGGGCGCCGTCTCCCGGAGCGACCAGGTCGAGTACCGCCCCCGCGTCGCGCGCTCGATGACGACCGGGTTCACGTCGATCCCGCGTATCTCGACGCTCCACGACGCGGCATCCGCGAGGTGCTCGCGCACGAGCATGGCGAGGGTGTGTGCCTCCTCTCCCGAGGCGCAACCGGCCGAGAGAATACGCAGTCGACGCGTGTCGGCCCTGCGTCGCACCGCGTCCGGCAGCGCGATCTCGGCGAAGGCGCGGAAGTGGTCCCAGTACCGACAGAAGTACGTCTCGCCGACGGTGAGGTGGCTCGCGAGCGCGCGAATCTCGACGCCGTCGGAGCGCGTGACGCGCTCGAGGTAGAGGGCGTACTCGCCCACGCCGACGACGTCCATGCGCTCGCGGATGACGTCGGCCAGGAACGGCAGCTTCCCGTCGTCGAACTCGAGGCCCAGCCGCTTCAAAACGAGCGTGCGAAATCTCTCGACGTCCGGCTGGCTGAGCGCGACCGTCATGCGGGTGCCTGAGCGCTCGAGGTTGCCCGCGGGAGGCCCTCAGGGAGGATCCCCGACGCCTCGAGGACGAAGAGCAGGTGCTCGTCGAGCTGGCCGACCGCAGCGACGGCCTCGACGTTGGCGGTGCGCAAGAGCGGAGGGATGGCGTCCGTCGTCGTCAGGTCGACCTGCCGGACTCCGAGGACGCCGTCGACGGCGACCGCGACCCTGCGCGTCGTGAGCCCGAGCACCACGAAGCGGCGGGTCGACCGAGAGGGCTCGAGGCCGAGGATTGCCGCGAGATCCACCACCGGCACCGGGACGCCGCGGATCACGGAGAGCCCGAGCACGAACGTCGGGGCCCCGGCGATCGTCTCGACGGGCAGCGGCCGCATCGTCTCGACGACGTGCTCGAGCGGAATCGCGCACGAATGGGGGCCGACGGAGACGACGAGGGTCGAGCGTCGGGGAGCGGCGGGCGGAGGGGGGATACTCATTGTGGGGAAGACGCCTTCCCGTAGTTGCGGCGTGGAACGGAGAATCGTGAATTTACTACGAGGAGTCATGACACCAAATCACCCCAATCGGGGTGATCACCTACGGATGAGCCGTCGCGATACGAACGCGAACACGAACACGAGCCCGAACCCGAACCCGAACCCGAACCCGAACCCGAACCCGAACCCGAACCCGAACCCGAACCCGAACCCGAACCCGAACCCGAACCCGAACCCGAACCCGAACCCGAGCCCGAACCCGAACCCGAACCCGAACCCGAACCCGAGCCCGAACCCGAGCCCGAACCCGAACCCGAGCCCGAACCCGAGCCCGAGCCCGAGCCCGAGCCCGAGCCCGAGCCCGAGCCCGAGCCCGAGCCCGAGCCCGAGCCCGAACTTCGACGAAGAGCGAGGCGCAGCGCTGCGGTCGACGACGACGGACATCCCGGAGCTGCGGCTTTACACGTTGATCGAGGGATGCCTCTTCCTCGCGTAATGGTGACGTGGTCACGTCGGACGGACAGCGTTCAATTGGTGACTGTCTACCTATTCACCCACCTTGCACGTGTTCGTGCAGCTCGAACCACACCCGTCGATGGACTTGATGGGGCCCCCCATCGTCGGGGTGCACACCACATTACACGCACCATCCCCGCAGACGACACTTGCCATGAGGCACGCCGCTCGCACGAGGCAGGTGATCGTGCACGCACCCGTCGTGGGACATCGATCTCGCACGTCCCGCTCGCGCATCCGTTTGCGCAGTCGCTTGGACATGAGGTCGCGGACGACGAACTGATTGCCGAACTGCTGCTACTCGGTGAGCCGCTGGACATACTGAATGCCGAGCTCGAGATAGAGCTGAGGCCACTCCGTGAGCTATTTGTGCTTGAGCTCGCATCGGGCGGCGATGCACTCGTCGAGGAGCTGGTCGACGTTGCATGACCATCGACATTCACGCTCGTGCTCCCGCCATCGGCCACTCGACGCGTATTCCGGTTGCCACGAACGGAGATCGCGCCCGATCGAGCGACGTCGCGACCGGCATGACCCACGCGGCGCCAGGATCGAGCCGCGTCCCCGCTCTCACGAGTGTCGATCCATTCCGATCGAGCCACCTCGGCGTTCTCGCGAGCCTCGGTCCGCTACGATCGAGCGACGCAGCGCTTCCCGCGAGCCTCCGTCTCTTGCAATCGAACGACGGCCGCGTTCTCACGGGACTCGCTCGCTTCCGATCGGGCAACGTCCGCGTTCCCACGAGACTCGCTCGCGTCCGATCGAGCGACGTGCGCGTTCTCGCGAGACTCACTCGCGTCCGATCGAGCGACGTGCGCGTTCTCACGAGGCTCGCTCGCTTCCGATCGAGCGACGTGCGCGTTCTCACGAGACTCGCTCGCTTCCGATCGAGCGACGTGCGCGTTCTCACGAGCCGCGGCTCTTTCCGATCGTGCCACGTTCGCGTTCTCACGAGACTCGCTCGCTTCCGATCGAGCGACGTGCGCGTTCCCACGAGCGGCAACTCTTTCCGATCGTGGCACGTTCGCGTTCTCACGAGACACGTTCGCTTCCGATCGAGCCACGCAACACTTCCCACGAGACTCGGAACTTTCCGAGCGAGCCACGTGCCGGTTCCCACGAGCCTCGGCCCTTTCGAGTCGGAGCACGTCACAGTCGCCACGAGTGAACAGCGTCTCCGATCGAGACACGTCACAGTCGCCACGAGTGAACAGCGTCTCCGATCGAGCCACGTCACAGTTGCCACGAGTGAACAGCGTCTCCGATCGAGACACGTCACAGTTGCCACGAGTGAACAGCGTCTCCGATCGAGCCACGTCACGATCGCTACGAGTGAGCAGCGCCTCCGATCGAGCCACGTCACAATCGCCACGAGTAAACAGGGTCTCCGATCGAGGCGCGTGACAATCGCCACGAGTGACGGCCGTCTCCGATCGACCCCTGTCACGTTCGCCACGAGGAAAGATCATGCCGGCACGAAGAAACATCGTCGGCCCACGAGCCTCGTCACGACGACCACGAGCCGCGCTCGTTCCGTCTCGTTCGTCGTTCTGCCCCGAACGGGCCACGTTCCTTTCGCCCGGGGCAAGCACCGTCCTCGCACGAGCGAACAGCCCCTCGCCTCGAGCTTCGTGCCTGTCGGCGCGACCCACGTTCGGCCGCATCGTTCCCTTGTTCCCGCGCGGACAGGCCTCGTCCCCGTCCGCCGTTGCGACGGGAACGTCGTCACGAACAACCCGACGGTCGCAGGAGCGTTCGAGGCGAAGGAGCGGGGTGACGTCGGCACAGTCCGGTTCTTCGCTCGTCCCCATTCGAACGACGCTCCGATCCTCACGAGCCAAGCCTCGACGTCCACGACGTTCGCGGTCCCGTCCTCTTGGCATGCGCGTGCGCCCCCACCGCGCGTCCGACAGAAGCTGAGCCCCGTCTCCGATGTCGCATCGCACGACACCCGAGGCGGGGCGCTCCTTCTCTCTTTCGCTCCGTCGAGGTGCCCGGGAGGATCCGACTCGTCCGATCGACCGCGGCTCGTGGCCCGGAAGTCGTCACTCGCGTAGGTCCGTGTGACGTTCGCGAGCCACCGGGCTCCGCGACCAGACACCGGAACGCCGGGGCCGGACACTTGATTGCCGAGCGCGCGGACGACTCTGTTCGTGACGCGCGTGACAGCGTGGACGGTGACGAGCGCTTCGCTCGCGATCACTGGATGGCTGGGCGAAGCATGCTCTTCGCTGTCATGTCTCCCGCAGCGGCGGCCACGATCAAGGCTTCGAGGTCTGCTCGAAGGTGAACGTCGGCTGCGATGTGGTGTCCTGCGGCACGAGACGCGGGGTCTCGTGGAAGAGGACGGCGGGTCCCGTCGCGTTGTCGTTCGCGGCGGGGAGCTCGGTGCTGGTGTTGCCAGTGTCGGGGGGCGGCGAAGACGGCGCGAGCGTCGGCGGGGAGCGCCGAAGAGCGACGAGCGACGCGTGACCGAGGCGAGACGCGGGCGTGTGGCTCGCGTGCCTCGCATCGTGAAGTGGACCCCGAAATTCGGTGAATGCGGGCGAGAGTCGAAGTGGAGGAGCCATGCGCGCGCACGGCCCCTCCACTCGAGTCCTGCTACTGCTGCGGATTCGCTACGGGTGCGTCGGGCTCTCGATCGCCGGCGTCGTGCCCCCGCTCGCCGCCGGCGTGGCCGGAGGCGTGGCGGGGGTCGTCGCCGGGATCGCAGAGGTCCCACCGGGCGCGCTCGCCGTCGTCGCTGCCTGCGCTGTCGCTGGCAACGGCGTCGACGTCCCGGTCGAACCCTTCGTCGAGCCCGTCACCGGAGTGAATGTCACTCCGACGACGTCGCCCGACACCTGCGCCTTCTGCTTCTTGCTCGTCGTGCCACGAGCCGCGCGCGTCGCCTTTGCTTTCGCATTGGCGATCGTGCGTGCCTCGGCCGACAGCGGTTGACGCACCTTCTTCGGAGCGATCTGGAACGCGGCGAGGGTCGACGTGTTGTTGACGAACATCCCTGCGATGTTCGTCCGCAACACCCTCACCGTCACACTGTCGCGCTGGAGCAACTGCTCCTCCGCGAGCCTTGCGTCTACCCACGCCGCCTTCGCTGCGGAGACCGCAGCAACGCCGTTGAGGACAGACTGGATGAACGTCACGGCCTGTGCAGCCGTGAAGCTCTGCCCCGCGGCCATGAACGTGGCCGTCGGGCAGTATGTGGGGATTCCCTCGACCATCGCCTTGTACTCGGAGATCGTGAGGGGCTTGATCGTGCTGCTGCTTGGCATTGGGACCTGTAAACGTGAGAGGCGAGCGCGCTGGCGAGCGAGGCGGAATGCCTCGCCGTCGTCGCGCCCGTAAGGAAGATCGCGGGAGAAATCTTGGTGCCGACGGTGCTCATGCGACGAGCCGCACGGCGGACGCGGGTGGGCTCTTTGATTGGGGACGTGGACGCACCGCGGCCTCCGCACGCCCGTCGAGGGACGAGCGAACTTTGCTCTCTCTCCTATGGGTCAGGCAGCGGGATGGTTTCTGACAAGAATCGTATCGGGAGAGAGAGAAAGTTTCGGCGAGGGTCTTTCGGGCGCTTCGCCGTTCTTTGCCCTCTCTCTATGGGTCAGGCAGCGGTGCGGTTTCTGACAGGAATCGTAGCGAGCGAGAAAGAAAGTCTCGGCGGGTCCGTGAGGTCGCCGTTCCTTGCCTTCTCTCTCTATGGGTCAGGCAGCGGGGTGGTTTCTGACAAGAATCGTATCGGGGGAGAAAGAAAGTCTCGGCGACGATCTTTCGAGCGCTTCGCCGTTCATTGCTCTCTTCCATCGGTAGGGAATCAACCCCACGCCGCGGACCTCCGGGACACTCTGTCGCGCCCCGTCGTCCGTGCCCGTCCGGCCGCGGCGCCCCGCCCCGTCCGAAGCAAGTGTTCATGCATTTCCACGCACTTACGCGTGGCACCGCCGATGCATCGTAGAGCTCTCGAAGGGCGCCCATCGACGACGCCCGGGAGATCGGCCATGAACCTTACAACGCTTTCTCGCATTCTCGCTTCCACCCTGGCGCTCGGCTTCAGCACCGCAGGCCTCGCGACCAATGCCCGGGCTGACATCGCCGGTCTCTTGACGAAGCCGGCGACGATCGAGGTCGTCGAGCAAGAAAACCCGCGACTCGTCGAGGTCGTGAGGGAGCAGCCGCGGCTCGCCGAGGTCGCCCGGGAGCAGCCCCGGCTCGTCGAGGTCCTCCGCCGGCGACCGGAGCTGATCGAGGTCATCCGCCAGCGACCGGAGCTGATCGAAGTGTTCCGCGAGCGGCCTGAGCTCATCGAGGTCATCTACGAGCGACCCGAGCTCATCGTCGTCATGCGCGAGCGCCCCGAGCTCCTCGTGCTGGTTCGGGAACGGCCGGAGCTCGTGACGTTCCTCCGCGAGCGGCCGGAGTTCATCACCGTCATGCGCGAGCGCCCCGAGCTCATTGCCTGCGTCCGCGAACGCCCCGAAATGATTCCGCTCATGAGGGAGCGCCCCGAGCTCGCGCAGGCGATGCGTGAGCGCCCGGAGATGATGCGGACGATGCGTGCGCACCCGGACATGATCAGGACGATGCGAGAGCACCCCGAGACGATCGAAACGGTGCGCCAGCACCCGCAGACGGTGCCGCTCGCGAACGCGCGACCCGCGCCGACACCTGTCGTCGACAATCGCGCTGCGACGACTCCCGCGAAGAGCCGAGTAGCCACGCGCACACACGCAGCCACGACCCATGAAGCCACCGATCGAGCGGTCGCGACGCACCCCACGACGACCGTGCACGCGCGAGTCTGATCGGGCGAGGGGTCCGGCCGGCGAGCGGAGCGGACGACGATGGACGCGGTGATCGCTGCAACGCTCGCGCAGCAGCCTTCGTCTGGCACCACGGCCGCTGGGTCCCGCGCCCCGACGAGACTCACACGATCTGGTTTCCCGGCGACTGGGTCAGCTTCCGCGGAGCTTGGCACTACGTCCCTGGCCACTGGCGCACCGTCGCGGAAGGTCCGCCGCCGGACTACCTCCGTCTCGTCGAGGTCGTCCGCGCGCCGCCGCCGCCTATCGCGGAGTACGTCCCCCCGCCGCAGGTGGGCTTCGAGTGGGACCCGTTTCACTGGTCGTGGGACGGTGTCGCTTATCGCCCGGTGCGTGGTCACTGGCTCTTCGTGCATCCGGAGCACGAGCACCATCACTGGCACGGTGGGCACTGGTACCGCAGCGAGAGGAACTGGTTCTACCAGACCGGATTCTGGGCCTGAGAGCCCATCCCGGTAGTCACACAGCGCTCACCGACGGTCTCGGTGCGGAGTCCTCCCGAGCTGCGCGCACGCATCGTCCCGAAGCCGATCGCCGAAGCGCGTCGCTCTGGCCGCGTTGTTCGACATCGTGAGTCGCTACTGCGTATGTAATGCCAGTCTACACACGTAGGTGATCGTCCGAGTCCGGCTCATCGCTGGCGGTCGTGGGAGCGAGCGCCGCCTGTACGCAACGCCGAATGAGAGCGTCCCACTCCGCCGGAGACTGGGGAGGCGCGCTCTCTGGGCCGGGTCGGCGAATGTAGTACGCGTCCTTCTTGACGTGCTTGTTGCCGGGCCCGCTCGCCCTCGCGCGCACGGGAACCTTCTGGCGCCGAGGGACGGCGATTACGAGATGGGTCGCCCCTTCGCCCCTCGTGATGCGATGCACCTCGCAGTGGAACTGAGGGTCAGCGTACTTCTTGACGATCTCGTTCACCGTGTCGGGGCTGTACTTGGCGTCGTCCGGCGGTTTCCCTGGAGCGCGGACCCAGTGGCCACCGTTCGCCGTGAAGCCGAGCACGGCGAACCCGCCGCCGTGGTTCACGAGCGCGAGGAGCGCGTGTGCGAGGCTTGCCCGATCGAATTCGTCTCGCAGATCGAGCCACGGCTTCAGCTCGACGTCGAGACTCTCGCGGGGGTTGTCGACCAGATCTTCGAGTCGCTCAACCGAGCTCATGGGACCCTCATGAAGTCGAGGTTGAACGTGAACGAGCACGACGACAGAAGGATGGTGACCGGCGCCAGCCTCCCCGGCAAGCGGGAGCGGAGAAGGTGGCCCCTTGATGCTTTCTTGATCGAAACTCTCGCGCTTGGGCGATGCTCGTATCCATGCCCGCTCGAGAGCGCCCCTCACGTAAGGGCTATATGTCGTTCGCGCTGACCGCCTGGGCGCTCGCGGCGGTTGCGACGGCGGCGGTCGTCTACTGGCCCGGGCCGTCCGTCGAGGAGCGGTGCCGCGGGGCGCGCATGGGCTATGACTACTTCGCGGTCGCAGCCCTCGCCTACGTGCTTTATAATCTCGGGCTTGCGGCAGCGCTCCGCAGTACGGGTGGGTCCCTTCGCGCCAAGCTGGCCGTTGCCGTTGTCGCTCAAGGCCCCGAGCTTGCTCTCCTCGGCTGGGGCTTGGCCTGGCACGCGCTAGAGATCGTCTGCTTTTGACGGACCAGCACCTGGCGTCGGCGCTTCCTCGCCGGTGGAGTCGGTTCAGCCTGGGCTGCAACACCGGGCCTGGCCGAGTCACCCGCTGGTTGGCAACCCACGCACGGCAAGGCATTCTGTCCGCATGGGGTTCGATTCGCTGCAGACGCTTCGCACGTTCCTCGTGACCGGGACGATAGGGCTCGTGGCCTGCGGCCAATCGAGCGCTCCCGCGCCGGGGCTCTTCTCGTTCGGTGACGCTTCGAGCACCAGCGCCAACACCAGCGCTACGAATGCGTCATCCGGCTCGGCAACCGTGTCCTCGAGCGGTGGCATCCCGGGGTCGAGCGATCCCGACGCAGGCATCCCGATCGGCAAGCACACGTCCGGAGCCGGGGCCGGAGAGGGGCTGCCGGCATCGAGCGTCGCAGGCTACGTCGTCCAGGTCGGCGACATGGTGCCGACGGCGCCAGGGACGAAGGTCGGATACGCGCTGACCTCTCCGTCGCCGAAGACGTACCAGTTTCGGTGGACGGGCGAGGCGGCCGTCAAGGCCGACGGCTTTCACGAGTTCTACGGCTCGGTGTGGACGACCGGTACGTTCACGAGCCTCACGGCGGGCTGCACGAACCAGGCGTGTCCGCTCGAGGCGGGTGACTTCGTATCGACGATCGCGACCGTCGCCGGCGGGCAGCGAATCGACTGGGACACGTTCGCGTCCACCGCCTGGGATGGCTTCAGCTTCACGACCGATACCGAGCCCGTCTACTTCGATGTGTTCATCGACGGCGCGCGGCACCCCGAGCTCTTCGACTTCCCCGAGGCTCCGGGCGGCGCCACCGCGTCGCCGGCCACGAGCCCGTTCGGGATCTCGAGCACGGAGTGAGCGGTCGGCTCTCTGCGGAGCAGCTCGATTTCAGTCATCCGCTCCGACGATCGCCGCGCCTGTGTCGCGCACGCCTCGCGCCATCAAGATGAGACCCGCGAAGAAGAGCGCGAGCATCGCCACGGTGCGAAACAGGTTCGTCGACTGGAAGTAGAACGTGAGGTTGGAGATCACGCTCACGAATACGGACCCGATCGAACCGACGGTCAACAACCAGCCGAGGATCGATCTTGCGCTGAAGAACAGGAGCGCGACGCCCAGGCTGAGCGAGAGCAGCAAGTACCCGCCGTGCCCGCCCCAAAGCGACGACAGGCTCGTGGTCACATTCACGCGCGACATGAAGAGATAGAACCCGAACGCGGACAGCGCCGCTCCGCCGAAGAACTCACCAAGACCACCGGCCGTACCGCCTGCGCCTCGCATCGCCATTCAGCCCACCTCCAACGCAGAAACTAGCGACTGCCCAGCGCCACGCAAGGGTCGTTCGACATGGCGATTTCCGCTTTCAACAACGTCGGGCCAAGCATCCTGGCTCGCAGCCGGAGCCTTGCGAAGTCCACTTCGGTTCACTGCGTGCCAACACGTGCGTGTTCGCCCTCCGTAGACCTACGTGGACTTCGCAAGGCTCCGTCCACTTCGGTTCCTGTGCGCGATGTGGCGAGTGGAGCGATGCGGATCGAGAATCGTGGTCGCTGCTCTACGGCGTCGTCGGCGGCCCGACGAACGTCGTCGAGCGTGACCCGACCGTGAGACCGAGAGCGTTCGCCGGCGTCCCGCGCGCAAGCACCACCGACGCCTGCGTCAGGATGTCGGGCTGCACCGAGACGTCGACCTGCTGCCCGGTGACCGACCCGTGGCATTGCCCGCACACGTTGCTGAAGATCGCGCGCGGGAGCATCTGGTTCATCGTCTCTCCAGGCGAGAACTCGATCTCCTCTCGCTGCCATCGCGGAAAGTTGCCTGCCCTCGACAGCGTGGTGTCGGGGAGGTGGAGGACCATCGGGACGCCGCCCGGGAGCTCGACGTGCGCCGAGCCGTCGCTCAACGCCGTGGCCGTACCGAGTATCCGGCGCCGGACGTAGACGCTGCCGTACGCGTCCTTGACGATGTACTGACTGCTGCTCGAGAGCGACGTGACATCGGGCGTCGGCGGGAGATCCTCGTAGAAGTCCATGCTCCCGAGGCCAGGGTCGATGTCGCGCCCGGTGTCGGTGTTCTGGAACAGCAGCGAGGAGAGGACGCCCACGTCGAGGAAGGTCACGTCCACGGTCGCGACGCCGGGCATCACCTGCGTGTGGCCGTTCGGCTCGTCGAGGGCCGAGACGAACGCTGCGGGGAGGTTCGGCCCTCGCGTCGCGCGTGCATAGACTCCCACCGCGTCGATGATCTGGCCGCCTCCGCCGAGGACCAGCCTGGTCGACGTGCCGGTCTCGGGATCGAGCAGGGCGAGATCGTACGCCCCGTTGAACGAGGCCGGGTCGGCCGGCGCGGACGACATGCTCACGAGCATCTTCCCGCCGGGGATCGCGGACGGGAACGCATAGAGATTTCCGACGGTGCCTGGGGTCCCGCTCGTGGCCTGATCGGGGAAGCTCAGAGAGTGATTGAAGAACTGCGGTTCAACGGCGGAGGGCGAGGCGGCATCGAGCACCGACGGATCGATCGGGTAGTCGGTTGCATTCGTGCTCGTGAAGTCGACGCCGATCGAGCGATTGAACACGCCGAGCGCACCGCCCTGAAACAGCGCCCCCTGCTGGCTGAAGATCGCCGCGAAGTTCTTGTTCGACAGGTGGACGACCTGGTCGGCCTGGTTGTAGCCGATGCTGCCGCGCTGCGCGTAGAGCGGGTGATAGTCGCCGGTGTCGAGGTTCTGCCTCCGGAGCGCGAGCTGATAGAAGTCGGGGGCTCGCTTCTCCGTGGTGAAGATGAGGCGGCCGTCGTCCATGAAGCTGGGGTGCCGCTCCATGTCGAGGAGGAACGTGAGCTGCGTCACCGTGCTCGACGTGCCGTCGTACACGTAGAGGTTCGAGTTGAGCTTCGACGGATCCGCCGGCGTGTTCTGCGGCCCGCAGTAGTCGACGTTCCCTTGGGCGAGCGCGAGGTTGCCGCGGGTCGAGGCGAACACGATGCGACCGTCGGGCGCGTACGCCGGGTCGAAGTTGTGGATGAGCGTCGACGACGGGAGCGTCGTGCATCCGGAAGGTGCGGTGGGGAGCGTCGCCGTGTTGAAGGGGACCGCCGCGCAGCCTGTCCCCGTCGCGCTCATCTCGTAGATGGCGAGCGGGTCCGACGCGGTCGAGCGCGCCGCGAACGCGATCTTCGTCCCGTCCCACGACACCGCGGGCCGCTTGACGTCCGCGCCCGTGCCGAGGCCGCACGTCGTGAGATCGACGGTGCTGTCGGCCATCACGCTCGGGTTGCCCATCCCGTCGACCGCGACGGTCGCAATGTGGAGCTCGGCGCCCGACGCGAAGAGGTCCCAGTCCTGCACACGGTCAGGCCCGGTCGGGACCGGGCGTTTCACGTACACGATGGAACCGAACGGGCTCAGCGCTCGCGCAGCCCGCTCCCGCACGAACCACTCGCGGAACATGCAATAGACCGGAATCGTGTCGAGGCTATCGGTGTCGTAGTTGTGCGGGACGGCATCGCACGCCGCCCCCGAGGGCCCTGCGTTCCCGAAGTCCTCGAGCAGCGGGCCTCCGCGGTGCAGGATCCCGAGCGGCGCGACGGACGAGGCGTTGCCGGAGCTCCCCGAGCCCGCCTCGGCGACCGCCTGCGGCGCGTCCATCCCCCCTTCGCCCGTCGTCTTCACGGCCCCGTCGACGAGCGTGCCGCCGTCCTTCTTCGATGCGGTGGCGTCGCCGACGCCGCTCGCGTCGAGCGTCGCGTCCGCGCCGGAGTCCGTGCCCCCGTCGACCGCGACTCCGGAGTCCACGAACTCGAGCGCCGTCGCGAGGGGATTGCCCGCGACGACGGGCCGGAGCACGTTCTTGCGGATCAGGCGGCTGGAGTCGACGGTCGGGCTCTCGAGCGAGAGCTGGGAGAGCGTCAGCTGATAGTTCTTCAGCGTGGCGTCATACGAGAAGCTCCCTCCCGAGCCGCCGCGCAGCCGGTAGTCGTGCGCCATCGCGGCCGAGTGGCACTGCATCATCATGCAGCCCTTCTTCACGAGCATCGGCTGCACGCGCTTCGCGAAGAACGGGAGGTTCGCGAGCGCAGACGGGAGCTTCGAGAAGTCGGTCGGCCCATGCTGCTTCGCCCAGGTGAGAAACGCCTGGTAGTTCGGGTCGCTGGCGTTCTGGAAGATCGTCCCGCCCTCGTGGAAGGACCCGCCGGACTGCGGCGCGAGAGGCCGCCGGATAAGCTCGCTCGCAGACGGCGGGTTCGAGATGTACTGGCTCGCGGTGAAGTAGTTCCAGTCGAGCTGCGCCTGGTCGCTGCCGCACAGCAGATAGAGCTCGTTCGACTTCGTGCCGTGGCAGTTGCCGGACGCGCACGTGCTCTGGATGAACGGCGCGACGTTGCTCTGGAAGTACTGGTAATCGGGGGCGGTGTGGTCGACGCTCCCCGGCACGAACGTGGAAGCGTTGAACGGTGCGATCGTGATGTCCGGGTCGGTCGAGACGCACGGGTAGCGCAGGAGCGTGTTCGCCGGGATCCCCGTGTTCTGCTCGGTGGCGCCGTTGTTGATCCACTGCTCGAGCGCCTGGTAGCCAGTGCCCGTGGGGTCGAGCGCGCTCCCGCCGGTGTGCTTGATGTCCGTCGTGAACTGGATCGTGTCGCCGGTGAACGCCTGCGTCGTGATCGTGTAGGGGAGCCGGTTCTTGATCAGCAGCGCGGGAAGGCCGTACGGGCCGTACGTCTGGAGGAGGTCGCGACGAAGATTGACGCCGTTATAGGACGAAAGATCGAGGTTCCCGAACGCGTTGCCATGAGCATCGGCGACATGGCAGCCGGAGCCGGTCGCGCTTCGCACGCAGCTCGTCGCGAGGACGGGCCCGATGTTGGCCTCGAAGAAGGTCGTGTTCGGAGGCTCCTTCGTCACGCAGGACGCGGCGAGGAGCCCCGCGAGCGCGAGGAGGGAGAGCGGCAGCGAAGCCGCCAGAGCTCCGACGGTGCTACGTGCGCGTTTCGACATGATCGTCCTGGCGAAGCATAGCTGAACGTCGCCTCGGGCACCCCGGACTAAAGAGGCTGCCTCGAAACTCGTCGCAGCAGTGGGGCATCCCGGACTGAAAGAGGCTGTCTCGAAACCTTGCGATCCATTGCGTCACGTCTTGCTCGTGACAGCCGTGGGCATAAGCCCACGGTGAGCGCTACGTGTCGGCAATGGGCTCTCACCGCGGGTTTACACCCGCGGCTGTGTGTATCCGACGATGCTCGGAGTTCAGACCGGGGTAGCGCTCAGCGCGAGAGGCGGAGGTTGGCGATGCGCGCCTGATCCTGGACCTGCATGTTCGAGTCGTTCTGGCTGATCTCCAGGAGCGCCGACGTCATCGAGGCGTCGCCGATCGAGCCGAGGGCGTGGCACGCGACGAGGCGAACCTCGTCGACGGGGTCGGTCTGAGCCACCTTGAGGACCGCCTCGGCGGCGTCCGTCGCTGTCATCGCGTCGAGCAGCTCGATCCCGACACGACGGACCGTCGCGTCGGAGTCGCCGGTCACGGCGACCGCGCTGGCGACGTCGGTGAAGGAGTTGATCCGGCCTGCAGCGAGGAACGCTGCCGCGCGGACGCCAGAATCCGAGTCCGAGAAGGCCTGCGCGAGCGCGCCGCTCCCGTCGTCGTTGAGGCGACCGAGCGCCGAAGCGGCGGCCGCCCGCACGCCCGGATCCGTGTCGTGGGTCAGCGCCTTCGCGACAGGGGCGATGCCGGTGAGGACGAGGAACTCGCCCAGGGCGGAGGCCGCGTCGGCACGGCGGGTCGCGCTCGTGTCCGTCGCCAGCGTATTGACCGTCTGCGAGTACACCTCGCCCGGCCCGAAGACGCCGAAGATGCGGCGACGGAGCCACCAGGCTGCGATCTCGCGGTTGCGAGCGTTGCCGTCGTACAGGAGCGGGGCGACGTAGCCGATGCACTGGAGGCACTCGACGACCTCCGCGTGCTCGAGCGCCTGCCAGATCGCGGTCGGGGCGCCCGACTGCACGATGGAGATGAGGTGCTCCGGCGTGGTGATGGCCTCGGCCTGATCCTCGGGAATCCCCTGGTAGGGAGTCGCGCCGGCGTAGGCGCTGCCTGCGAGCGCTACGCCCGCAGTGACGAGGGTGGCGGTGAGGACGTTCGAGGCGAGCTTGCGAATGCTTGTGGCGTTCATGGTCGTCATCCTCTTTGAATTACTGGCCGCCGGTGGGGTCGTGGTTGAAGGCCTGGAAGCCCGTGTTCTGGCGTGCCCAGTACTGGCCACCGAGGTCCATCGTGCGGATCAGCATCTGGCGTTCGTCGTCGGTGAGCGAGTAGCTCGCTCCCTTGTCTTCCGGGTGAAACGCGGTCGGCCATGCGGTCGTGCCGTCGGAGGCCTTCACGTTGAGCTTCTGGACGAGGACCGAGTTGCGCGCGTCCTCGGGGATGCCCCACATTGGCGGGATGGTCCCCTTGACGAGCTTCGGGCCCATCATGCCGCCCATGCTGAGCGTGGCCGGGTAGAAGATCGAGACGTAGGAAGCGGGCCAGCTCGTGACGCCCTCGTCGTAGTAGACGGTGACGGGGGTGTCGGTCAGGTCGAGCGTCGGGACGTGATAGACGGTCTGCTTGCCCGACAGCGGGTCGGTCATCGCGACGTCGTAGTAGGTCGTCGTCGAGCTGTTGTGGCAACCGGCGCACTTGGCGGTGAGCAGGGTCTGGACGTTCGCCGATGCGGCGGGAGCTCCGGCCCACGGGTACTCCGTGCGGTTCGCGATCGCCTCGGTGAAGCTCGGGATGGTCGCCTGCTCCGCGCGGGTCGGGTTCGCGCCGAGCGCCGGAACGCCCTGGCCCGTGCGCGACTCATGGCAGCCGACGCAGCGGCGATCCTCGCCGGGGGCGCCCTGGATCCAGAGGCGCTGGTTCCTGATCGCGATACCGAACTTGTCGATCGGCTGCACGTGGATGGGGATGTACGGCGGGACCTTCGCGAGCCAGCTGCCGTCGGCGTACACCGGAGCGGTGCCGAGCACGGCCGCACCCTCGTCCATCGTCAGGCCGAACTTCATGACCCCCTTCGCCGCCTCGCTCGAGAACCCCTCGATGAGGCGAACCGCGACGGCCTGCTGGAGCGCCGACGCGAGCGAGATCGGTGAGACGAACTGCGCGCCCTGGACGGTCTCGTCGAGGCTGGTCTGCGTGATGTCGACCGAGCCGAGGAGGACGGGGTCTGTGTTGGTGACGGTGGTCTGCGTACTGCCGATGACCGGTGGCTCGGTGCGCGGGACGACGGCGAGGGCGTTGAGATCCCAGGTCGTCTTGTCGTCGTAGATGAGCTCGTTGGTCTGCGTCGTGGGATCGAAGATGTAGATGCCGAAGTTCGGCGGCGTGGCCGAGAGCTCGTCGAGGTCGTTGACCGGACCGTCGGCCCACGAGGTCAGGATGCGGCCGTCCGGCAGCGGCGAAGGCTCACGGTAGCGGCCGACGGGAGACGGGTCGGAGCCGGTCGGGACGTTCGGCGTGAGCACCGTGAACTGCGCATGCTCCTCGTCGAGGCACGCATGGCCGGTCTCGTCCGCGTTCGGCGTGAGGCAGACGGGGTCGCTCTGGTTGCGCGCGTCGATCTGGACGAGGGCGCCTGCGTGGATCGTCCGCTCGCGGTTCGTCGCGATGCCGATCATGACGTTCGGGGCCGACTCCTTGATGCTGAAGAGCGAGTTCGACGGCTTCCCGTGCTGCCCGGCGACCGCGATCATCTTCGTGCCGTCGGGGTTCGCGCTGAACAGCTTCACGTCGTTCGTGCCGCCGAGGTGCTCCCAGCGCGAGTAGCCGAGCTTGCCGTCGTGGCGCATGAAGAGCGCGACCGAGTGCGAGAGGCTCTGCGGGAAGAGGTGACGGTCGGCGTCGCCGCCCGCGACGGAGATGGTCGCGAGCTGCGAGACGATGCGCGAGTGCTCGTACTCGTCGGCGCGGGTGCCCATCGCCGTATACATCTGGTTCGTCGCGAACGCGATCTGCTGGCCGGGAAGGTAGATCGGGTTGAAGTCGTCCTGCGAGCCCGCCGTCAGCTGGTGGACCTCGTACTTGCCGGCCGCGTCCGGCGTCAGGGACACCGTGTAGATGTGGTAGTTGTCGCTCGCGTCCTTCTTCATCGAGAAGACGATCGTCGTCGCGTCGAACGAGAGGTCCGCGCCGTTGAAGTCCGCCGTCGGAAAGCCCGCGGTGAGGTTGGTCACCGTGCCGTCGACGCGCGCTGGGCTGAGGAGGTTGAGGCTCCCACCCGGCTCGTACCGCGTGTAGTCGATGACCTGGCCGTTGCCGCCGGCGACGTCGATCGTGGGCGGGCCCGACGGGTTGGCGATCGTCGTCACTCGCTTGATGAAGATGATGGAGGAGACATCCGCCCCTGCGGTGCTGCTCGCCTGCGTAGAGCTGCAACCGGTCACGGACGCGCCGCCGACGCCGGATGCCGGAGCGATGACGCCCGCGAGCACGGCGAGGAGCGCGCCGGACTTCCAGATGCGCCGTCGGCCAAGCCGCGGTGCACGGGTGGAGGAGAGAGCGGCGGGGGCGGAGAGGGCTTCGCGTTCCATGTCGGGAGCTAAAGCACGAGTCGAGCCATCACGATATTCCCTGAAAACGCAGCGGAAAGGGCTTCAACGACCCGCAAGCGGAGGGGGGTTGGGTGGACACGTGGGGGGCGACGCCCCCAGCTACGGTTCCAGAGAAGGGGCAGCCATCGCCTCGGGAGGGGGTGCCGAGCCGAACGCCTTCTTCCCCCATCGCAGGTAGCGAAAGGCCATCTCGAGCGCGAACATCCCGACGAACGACGCGGGGCCGAGCACCCCGCGCGCTGCAAGTGCCTGGTCGACAGTGAGCGCGAACGCCATCCACAGGTAGACGGCCGCACGCGCGATCATGAACAGACCCCACGCCACCGTCACGCCTCGCATGTACGAGCGGACGCTGTCCTTCATGCGGGCGGAGGTCCGTTCGACCATCTCGGTGATGAGCCCGGGGCCGGTCGCTGCGCTCGTCAGGAAGATGCCGGCCCACACGAGGTTGCCGAGCACCGGCTCCAGCTTCACGAAGAACGCCGAACGAAACGTGAGGTCGAGCGCGCCGAACACGACGACACTGACGGCGTTGATCACGGTGAGCTTCGACGGCGACTTCTCGCGGATCCACTGGAACGTCACGAGGCCGACGCCCACGACGACGCCCGACACAATCGCAGGTACGAGCCCCCACCTGTGCTCGAACGTCCAGAAGACGAGCAGAGGACCGAACGACTCGAGCACCCATCGAAGAGACGATGCGAAGCGTCCGCCCCTCGACGGTTTCTCTGGCTCTGGCGGCGCGACCGGCAGCGAGCTCATGTGACCAGGCTACGCGAGGACGCGGGCACGTGAGGTAAGCTTCTGCCCCTGATGGTCCGGAAGCGCGCCGAGCTTGGTGTCTACGTCGCCTGTGCGCTCGCGTGTGTCCTCGGCGTCGCGATCACTGCAAGCGTCGCGTGCGGTAGTACGACCGACGACACCTCCATCGATCGCGATGCGGGCTTGCCTGCCGTCATCGAGACCCCTCCCCTCGCCTGCACCGCGACGGACGGCGGATGCGCGTGCGAGCCGTCCGACGCCGGCGTGCTCGATGCGAGCGCGTCGCTCTGTGGTACTGGCGTTGCCCCCGACGCCGCGTGCTGCGCAGGTCCCGACTATCCGTTCGCGGGCGCGTGCGCATGCGGCGCGGCCGCGTGCACCGACGGAGGAGCTCGCGTCGGTTCGTGCTCGAGCCCGCCTGCGGTGGTCGATGCGGGGAGCTGCGACCCCGCGCAGTGCTCTGGCTCGTCGTGCGGCGGGGGGTACTGCTGCACGAGCTCATGCCAGAACGGCGCGTGTCAGTCGACGTGCAGCTGACGGCCGGGGCTCAGCCGCCGGGGATGGGCGTGCGTGCGCAGCGGATGCCGATCGTGTCGAGGCGAACCGTCGAGGTGTTGATCGAGCGCTGCCAAGAGAGCAACGGCTGGGCGCTCTCCTGAAAGTCGCCTCCGCGGACGACCCTTCCGGTCGCCGGGCCGAGCGCTGCGCAGTCGGTGCAGGTCCCGGTCGCCGGGTAAGCACCGTAAAGATCGAGGTTCCACGCGTACATGTCGCCGACCATGTCGAGCTGCCCCCAGAGCGAGATGCCCATCGGTGCGGAGCCGACCTGCGCGATGCTGTCGACGCCGGCGCAGGCGCTGCCTCCCGACGGGTAGTGACAGCCGTAGATCGCGTACGTGTTGGTCGACCCGGGCGATGCCGACCCCCAGGGATATTCGAGCTGCATCGGCCCACCCGCCGCCGCGTACCCCCACTCGGCGTCGCTCGGGAGGAAGCCGCCGTCCCAGATGCAGAAGGCGTAGGCCTCGTACCAGTTGACGCAGTTGATGGGGAGCGGGTCCGTGTCGCCGGCGGTGGCCGACCAGGTCGACGAGCCCGCCTTGCACGCGAGGTTCGCGTCGGTCGGCACGACGTTGGCGTCATCGCTCGCGAGCCACCCGGTCTCGAAGCTTCCGGGGCTGTCGACGTTCGCGACCCCCTGGCCGCCGTTGAGGTAGGCGTGCTTGCCAGCGCCCGCCGCCGGGAGCCAGCCCACGCCCGTGGTGGGGAGGACGGCGGCCCTGAACTTGCGGAAGCGCGCGACGGTGACGAGGTACTTGTCGAGCCGGAACTCGGTGAGGTTCGCGGGGTTCGCGAGCCCGGTCGCCCCGGTGCCGGTGTTGGTGTAGGTGCGGCTGAACATGCCTCCCTGCACCTCCGGGCTGGTGCAGCAGCTCTCGGCGGCCGCGCCGCACGACCCGATCCCCGCGCCGATGCCCACGCAGCTCGGCGGCGGCGCGTTCCCTGCGTCCACCCCCGAGTCTACCGCCACATGCGAATCGACGTGGGCGTCCTCCCCGCTGTCCTTGCCGGTATCGGCCGGCGCGTCCCTGCCCGAATCCACGAACGCGTCGACGTGAGCATCCACGCCGGTGTCGACCCGCGCGTCGCCGCTCCCGGAGCCCGTGCTCGAGCCGGCTCCGCTCGACCCGTCGTGCCTCGCGTCCTGCGCGGCGTCCTTCTTCGATGACGATCCGCTGCCGGAGCCGTCGCGCGCGGCGCTGCCGTCGCGTGCGCCGCCGTCACCGCCAGACGGTGTGCTCGAGCCGCTCGAGCAGCTCGCACCGCCGACGCTTGCGACGAACGCGAGCGCGAATACCGAGGCCTTGGAGATTCGTGTCATCGGGCAAGCTCCTCTTCTCAGACTACATGCCGGTTGCGGATCACGTCAGTCCATCGTCAAAACGACCGGGTTCTGATCGCCGCTCACCGGGTGCAAGCCACCAGAGAACCAGAGGCGACACTCCTCTTTTCCGATGCGGTGGAGCGCGGTGAACCGGTTCGTGTAGAGCCGGTTCGCCTTCCAGTTCGCCGGCCGAATGAGCGGGACCGGCGCCAGCTCCTTCTCGAAGTAATCGAGCTGCGTCTTCCACAGCCGAGGGGGTGCAATGATCTTGCACTTCAGCTGGTAAGACAAATCACTCGGCTTGTAGCCCTGGTCGGTCGACCAGAACAGCGTCACCACGATCGCGGGGCCGTAGTGCACGTCGATCCCGTCGAGCCGGATGCCGCCCGTGTACTGGAGGTCGAGCCGCCGTTGCATCATGCCCGCGACCTTGGACGCGAGGTCGCCGGCGCGTGCAGCGTCACCGTCACGGAGCGCGATGTTGTGCGCGATGCGGAGGTCGTCGACGCTGACAGGCGGCACAGTCGGAGCGGGCGCGGGGATGTTCATCGCGTCCCGGATCTCCCAGGTCTGGTACGGGTCCTCGTCGCGCGAGATCTTTCGCACCAGGTCGGTGCCGCTGATGAACATCCACTCGAGCGGGTTCGGCTCGCGCTCCTCGAGACGAAGCGCGGTGAACGCAGGCCCCTTCACTGCGCGGTCGACCCGCCAGAGCGGCCCCACCGACTCCACGCCGAAGTTCTTGGCGATGTTCTCGAGGTCCTTCTGCGACTGGGTGCGAGTGTCGACGAGCGCGATGCGCTGGACGTCGTCGGGCTTGGCGGCCGTGATCGAGTTGACGCGCGTGTAGGGGCGGTTCCCGCCGTACTCGGAGCTGAAATAGTACTCGTATCGCTCGAGCACCTGGACCGTCGATCCCTGCGTCGCGACGTTCGCGTACGCCCACTGCGCGAACTCCGCGAGGTCCGCGCCCGTCGTGATGAACTTGCCGCCCTGGTCGAACTGCCCCCCCGTCTTCCGGGACTGGACGAGCATCGGGACGCCCATTCGCGCGAGCAGGAAGAGCGGGATGCCGACGCCGAGGCCGACGACGAGGGCGGTCGAGACGGCGACGAACCGCTGGAGGCGAATCTTCGCGGTCGCGCGCTGCGCGAACCTGACGAGCACGCCGCGTCCACAGAGCAGCGACGCCGTGAGAGTGCCGGCCGCGAGCGCCGCCGTGGGCGCGTAATAGTGCGGCCAGAAGATGTGGATGTCCGCGCCCTGCTTGAAGACGAAATACTGGAAGGATGCGGCGAGGAACCACGCGAGCGGGAAGATCTCGAGCGGCTTCTTCAAGAGGCGGATCGCGGCGAGCGGCAGGCCAGCTCCCATCGCGCCGAACGATATCGGCGTGAGCATGACGCCGAGCCAAAGCTTCCGGCGCTGGGCGTTCAGCTGATCCGTGATGGCCGCCTCCGCCCCCGACGAGCGGAGGTGGTAGCTCCCCACCAGATCGTTGATCTTGTCCGCCTTGCCGAAGAGGACGAGGTAGCCGACGAGCGTGCCGATCGCCATCGCCATCCCGTACGCGAACCACCTCGCGTACGTCCGCTCGTCGAGGCGACCGTACCAGCGGCGCGGGAGCACGTAGGCGCGGAAGAACCCGAACACCACGACCGGCCCGAGGAACACGAGGCCGGCCCAGTCACCGTTCGCCGCGCCGAGCGCCCCGATCGCCGACGCCACGAGGTATCGCGTCTTCGACGTCTGCCACACGCCAGCGGTGCCCCAGGCGAAGAGGAGACCGAAGGCGATCGTCGGCTCCTCGAGATTGCCGAAGTTTGAGAACGATAGGTCGATCGGGACGAAGCAGAAGAAGATGGTGGCGACCGACGCGGGGATCACGCCCCACGCGCGCCGCCCGAAGCCGTAGAGGAAGGGCGGGGAGATGACGCTGCAGAAGATCGCCGCGGCCCTCGTGGTGAACCAGTGGTGCCCGAAGAGCAGGTACGCGATCGCGTCGAGGAACGTGATGCCGTAGGGGTGGTGGCAGTAGTACTGGTCGGGGTTCGCTGGCTTGGCGAGATAGCCCGCGTAAACGGCGAACTTCCTCCAGTGCACCATGTTCTCGCCGGCGATCGCGTAGCCGGCGCTCGTCGACACATGGCCCGTACGCGCCGCCCCGAACGACTCCCAGAAGGCGACGGCCCCGAAGAACAGGCACGAGGCCACCGCGAGCCAGTGCATGACCCGCTCGGCCCCCTCGAGCTTCGGCTCGCGCGGCCCGCGCGCGAGCCACTTGCCAATCGACGAAGTGGGGATCATCGCGAGATCACTGCGAGGCGCTCATTTCACGTTCCCCCGCCTTGCCTGCGAGGCGGCAAGGGCGGAGTCCTCCGGGCGGGGAGCGCCAGGCGGATCTGCCTTACTTCTTCTTGCCGCGGTTCCGCCACGCGGTGTTGAACTCCTCGATCGTCGTCTCCGTCCGCGGGTTCCACACCATCTTGCGGAGGATCGGCGGCGTGATGGTCGGCACGTGTGCGCCGGCCTCGAGGGCCTCGTTCACGTCCATCAGGTGACGCATCGATCCGACGATGATCTTGGCGGGAAGATCTTCTCGCTCGAGCACGTCGCGCGTGGCGGCGATGACGGGGCGGACGTCGTAGCCCATGTCCTGCACTCGACCGCTGAAGATGCTGACGTAGGTCGCGCCGGCGAGCGCCGCCAGGTAGGCCTGGTTGAAGGCCATCAAGCAGGTGACGTTCGTCTTCACGCCGCGCTTGGTGAGCTGGTGGAGCACCTTCATGCCGGTCTCGCTGAACGGGACCTTGATGACGATGCGCTTCGGATCCCACGCGACGTAGCCTTCGCTCTCCGCGAGCATCTCGCTGACCGTCTCGGTGGTGAGCTCGACGGAGACGTCGCCCCAGCTGACCGCGAGGACCTGCTTGATGCGCTCTCCAAGGTCGGCATCGGGTGCCTCCTTGGCGATGATGAGCGGGTTGGTGGTCACGCCTGAGAGGCAGCCCCACGAGAAGAGCTCTTCGATCTCTTTCGGGTCGGAGCTATCGATGAAGATGGCCATGCGCGGACGCATAGCATGCGACGTTTGCCGTTTCACGCGGCAAAGGGAGCGGCGGCGAAGGTAACGAGGTGGAAGCTGCGGCTCGGACCGTCATCGACCCCGCGCCACGATGGCCGCTGCGATCGCCCTCACGTCCACGCCGTGGACATCGGGCGTCCCCGCAGGCCCTCCACGCAGCGGACAGAGCTCGCAGCGTTCACGGGAGAAGACGAGCGCCGTGGAGAGCCCTGCAGCGCGACCCGCGTCGATATCGGAGCGCGTGTCGCCGATCATCCACGAGCGCGCGCGGTCGGCGTGCGTCTCTTCGATCGCGGAAAGCAGGAGCCCAGGCTTCGGCTTCCGGCAGGCGCACGCCTGGACGAGCGACGCGTCGCCTCCCGCACCGCCAGTGGGATGGTGCATGCACACCTGCAGCGACGCGATCGGCAGCCCTTCTGCCGCGAGAAGATCGAGGAGTGCATCGTTCGTCCGGATGACGGCCGCCGCGGAGCACTGCCCCTTCGCAGGCCCGGGCTGATTCGTTGCGATGGCGAGCAGGAACCCGGCGTCCCGCAGCGCTCGCATGCCGTCGAGGGCACCGTCGAGGAAGCGGATCTGCGCGGGGTGAAATGCGGTGACGATCGTGCCGGTCTCCTCGTCGCGGACGACGTCGATCAGCGTCCCGTCGCGATCGAGGATGGCGAGGGCAGCGGACACGGGAAAACGTTACTTCACCGACTCCCATTTCGTCTTCTGCTGCTGGAGGAGAGGGTGGCTCACGAGGAGGTGCCAGACGACGGCGCAAAAGCCCTCGGTGTGCGGCGTGGTCCGGTCGGCCGAGACCGTCGGGATGACGACGCAGGCATCTGCGACCTGCTTCGTGTAGCCGCCATCACGTCCCACCACTCCGAAGATCTTCGCGCCGACCTCGCGCGCGAGCTCGAGGCTCTTCACGAGGTTGACCGAGACGTTCTTCTCACGGTTCCCGCCGCCGACGGAGAAGACGAGCAGGGCATCCCCTTTGCGGAGGCGCGACCCCTTCAGCCATTCGCTGAAGCAGGTGTCCCACCCCTCGTCGTTGATGCGGGCGGTCAGCTCGCTCGCATTGTCCGTCGGCGTGTACGCCTCGAAGCCGCAGATTTTGCGGAAGTCGTTCACCGCGTGGCTCGCATGGCCTGCGGAGCCTCCGACGCCGAGGATGAACAGGCGCGCGTTCTCCCCCTCGCGAACGGCAGCGAGGCCAGCGGCGACATCCTCGACGGACTTCTGGTCGAGCTTCTGGAGAAGGGCGATGCCCTCTTGAACGAACGTGTGGGTGAAGGACTCCATGGGCGGGAAACCTAGCACGCAGGCTTGTTGAATTCTCTTCGGATTCCCACTGTACGGCGCCTCCTCGGAGCCCAACCGAAGCTCTCCAAGTTCCCGCAGCCTGAATATCCTGGGCCTCCGACCGTCCGATAGACAGGACCAGTTGGCCTGTCCCAACTGGCGGCCCGTGCCGGTCTAGGATATCAACGGCGCAGTCCTCGGAGTGCTTCACACCGCTTTGGAGAAAAACCCATGAAACGTCTGCAACTGCTTTCTGTTCCCGTCATCGTGACGCTGGCCTCGCTCTTCGCAGCCGGCTGCGGGGGCGGCGATGTCCAAGTTCGCGCGAACGTACCTGCGCCGACGGTCGGCGTCGCTGTGGCCACTCCGGGCGTCGTCGTGGAGGCTCCGCCGCAGGAGGTTGTCGTCGCGACTCGTCCGCCGCCCGAGCAGGTCGAGGTCATCACGGTCGCGCCGAGCACGAACCACCTCTGGATCAAGGGGCACTGGCACTGGAACGGTGGCGCTTGGGTGTGGAACCCGGGGCACTGGGAGGTTCGCCGTGTCGGTCTGCAGTGGTACCCCGCTCACTATGCGGATCGTGGCGGCGGAATCGTCTACGTCCCGGGTCACTGGGGTCGCTGAGACACACGGCGGATGTGCCTTGGAGATCTCTCCGGGGCACATCGGCTGTTTTCATAGAGTCGAAGCAGCAGGCCACCGCGTATCGCGAGCTTGCAGGCACTGGCGGTGCCAACGGCGAACCGGGTGAGCACGCCTCGGCGATCCTCGCCGACGGAACTGCCTGGCAGCGTGATCGAGCCGAGGATCGAACCCTGGCAAGGCTCGCACCGAGGTCGTGCGGATCGTGTGGCCCGCCTTCAAGCACGGGTGGAACCTCTTCCGAGCTTGTCGGGCCGTCGACCGCACTTGTGGCCACCTCGCGACAACCCGCTTCCCGTTAGCTGTGCTGGAAGCCCAGGAAGGGGTTGTCGATGCGGCGGTGGCCGAGCGCGAGAGCTCTTAGGGAACCTCGCAGACCACGACGCCCGCCTGGGAGAACGTGGTGGTCTTCGCCGCGCAGTAGTTTTCGGTGCCCAAGGCGTTCGCCGTATACGTGAACGTCGTCGCACCGGAAACGGTCAACGTGTCCGTCGTGTTCACGCCGTCGTTGTAGCTGCCGCAGTAATCGCCGCAGCCACGGTCGAAGACCTGAAGAGGGGTCGTCAGCGGGAGACCGTGGTTCTGGAAGTTCGACAGGTTCGGAGCCTGGCTGTTGCCACTGCCCAGGAAGCAGCAGTAGTCGGTGCAGTAGTAGGCCGTCGTGCTGTAATTCCCCGCGGCCTGGTAGACGGCGGGGCTGTCGGCGCCCGTCGTGCCGGGGTTCTGGTTCTGCTCGAATCCGTAGGATTCGCAGTACGCCTTGTACGCCGCATCGGTGTTGATCTGGGTGCCGGAGGGCGCCTCGAGGAAGACCACCTGCTTGTTGCCCGCGCTGCCGCCGCCAAGCGTCGCCGTGGCGTACGGGACGGAGCAGGTCACGACGACAGTGGTCACGGCAGCGTTGGTCACCGTGCCGGCACCCGCGGTCACTACGCAGATCTCCGCGATCGGCGCCGCTGGGTTGGTGAGGACAGTGACTGCGTAGACGTTGCCGCTCGGGATCGCCGTCGTGAAGGTGAAAGCGCCGTTCGCGCCGAGGGTCAGGTTGTTGGCCGCGTTGTCCTGGAGCACGACGCTCTCGTTGGCCAGGAGGCCGCTGAGCGTGCCGCCGACCGTGTACGTGTTCGTCGTGCACGTAACCGTGACCGTGGTCACGTTTGCAGCGGCCACGGTGCCGGAGGCGTTCGTGAGCACACAGGTCTGTGACGGCGTCGCGGGCTGCGTGAGGATCGTCACTGCGTACGTCGCATCGCTCGCGATCGGGGTGGCGAACGAGAAGGCGCCGTTCGCCGTGATGCTGAGGTTGCCGGCGCCGTTGTCCTGGAGAACGAGGCCCGTTCCCACGAGCCCCGAGACGGTGCCGCCGATCGTGTACTTGTTGGTCGTGCAGTTGATGGCGACGCTCGTGACGTTGCCTCCGCCGACGGTGCCCGTGCCGCCCGAGACCGTGCAGGTCTGCGCCGTCACTCCGGACTGCGTGAGGATCGTCACCGCATAGGTCGCGCCGCTGGCGACCGGGGTGGCGAAGGTAAACGCTCCGCTGGCGCTCACCGTCAGGTTGTCCGCAGCGTTGTCCTGGAGGACGACCGTATCGCCCGCCGCGAGCCCCGTGACGGTGCCGCCGACCGTGTACTTGTTCGTCGTGCAGGTGACCGTCACGTTCGTGATGTTGGCGTTGGTCACCGTGCCGCTGCCAGTCGCGACCACGCACGTCTGCGTCGGTGTCGCGGGGTTCGTCAGAACGGTCACGGCGTACGCGCCGCCGCTCGCGACAGACGTCGCGAAGGTGAACGTCCCGTTGGCCGTGACGCTGAGGTTGCTGCCGCCGTTGTCCTGTATGACGAGGCCAGTACCGGCGAGGCCGCTGATCGTGCCGCCCACGGTGTACTTGTTGGTCGTGCAGGTGACGCTCACGTTGGTGACGTTGGCTGCGCCGATCGTGCCGGTGCCATTCGTCACGACGCAGGTCTGCGCGAGGGGCGACGCGGGGTTGGTGAGCACGGTGACGCCGAATGCCTGACCGCTCGCGACGGGGGTCGCGAAGGTGAACGCCCCGTTGGCTCCGACCGTGAGGTTGTTGGTGCCGTTGTCCTGGAGAACGACGGATTCGTTCGCCGCGAGGCCGCTGACGGTGCCGCCGACCGTATACGTGTTGGTCGTGCACGCGATCGTGACGGTCGTGACGTTGGCGTTCGTCACCGCGCCACTGCCGTTCGTGATGACGCAGGTCTGCGCCGGCGAGCCCGGCTGGGTGAGGACGGTCACTGCGTAGGGATTGTCGCTAGCGATGGGCGTCGCGAACGCGAACGTGCCGTTCGCCGTGAGCGAGAGGTTGTCGCCGCCGTTGTCCTGCAAGACGAGCGTGCCGGCGAGGCCCGAGACCGTGCCGCCGACCGTGTACGTGTTCGTCGTGCAGTTCACCATCACGCTCGTGACGTTGCCCGCCACGACGGTGCCCGTGCCTCCGGAGACCACGCAGGTCTGCGCCGGTGCCCCGGGCGCGGTGAGCACGGTGACCGCGAAGGTCGCGCCGCTCGCGACCGGGGTCGCGAAGGTGAACGAGCCGTTCGCCGAGACCGTGAGGTTGTCGCCGCCGTTGTCCTGCAGAACGACGCCGTCCATCGTCGCGAGTCCGGCGATCGTGCCGCCGACGGTGTACGTCTGCGTCGAGCAAATGATCGACACGCTGGTCACGTTCGAGCTCGCGACCGTACCCGTGCCCATCGAGACGCTGCACGTCTGCGTCGGCATCGACGGCTCGGTGAGCACAGTGACCGCGTACGCCCCGCCGCTCGCGACAGAGGTCGCGAAGGTGAACGTGCCGTCCGCCGAGACCATCAGGCTGTCGCCCGCATTGTCCTGCAGCACGAGGCCCGAGCCCGTGAGCCCGGAGATCGTCCCGCCGATCGTGTAGGTGTTGGTCACGCACGCCACGTTGACAGTCGTGACGTTCGCGCTCGCGACCGAACCGCTCCCCATCGAGACGGTGCACGTCTGGGTCGGCGTCGAAGGCTGCGTCAACACGGTGACCGCGTACATGGCGCCGCTCTCGACCGGCGTCGCGAAGGCGAAGGTACCGTTGGCGGTCACCGTGAGGTTGTCGCCGCCGTTGTCCTGAAGAACGACGCTCGCGCCGGCGAGGCCGCTGATCGTGCCGCCGATCACGTAATCCGTCCCGCAGTTGACCGTCACGCTGGTGACGTTGGCGCTGCCGACCGTGCCCGTGCCGCCGGTGACGGTGCACGTCTGCGTCGGCATCGAGGGTTGCGTCAGCACGGTCACGCTGAAGGCGCCGCCCGGCGCGACCGGGGTCGCGAAGGTGAACACTCCGCTGGCGCTCACCGCGAGGTTGTCAGCGTTGTTGTCCTGCAGCACGAGGCCCGTGCCCGTGAGCCCGACCACGGTGCCGCCGATCGTGAACGTCCCTGGGCCGCTGTCATGGCCACTATCGCCAACCGGGCCGCCGCCATCGTGATGGCCACTGTCGCCAACATGGCCACCGTCCTTGCCGCCGTCCCTGCCCCCGTCGACGTGGCCCGCGTCCATGCCGCCGCCACCGTCACCGCCGTCGCCCGTGCCAAGGGCGGTCGTGGACCCGCCTCCGCATGCGAACAGGAAAATCGCGAGGCCGAGAAAACGGAGGAGATCGACGTACTTCTTCATGCTGTGCACTTACGCCAGGTCAGCGCAGCTTTTCAATAGTGAACCGCACCGACGCGGCCCAAAGACCGTACCTCGCGTATGCCGCGCCGGAGACAGCGCACTTACAACGCAGTGGCGACGGCCAACGAGGGAGTCGCCCGCCCCAAGGCCGGCGACTGTTGTCGGCCTGGGCGGGCGGCTTTTTGCGGAATGCTGGGCCTGCGGCGCCGTCAGGGCGGCGTCGACAGGACTTCGGGGCGCGTCACTGCCAGCAGTAGTTCACGGCGGTGCAGCTGTGGTCACTGACATACGCCGAGAAGGAGCAGTCCATGACACCGCAGTTGTAGTTCGTGCCCACCGAGTAGGTCTCCGCTACCGGGTTCGCGTTGCAGTGCGTGCTGTCCCCCCAGCCGTCGACCGAGGCCGTGTTCGTGAGGGTGGTGTTGCTGGTCGAGCAGTGCCACTGCGCCGCTGTTCCGCCGAAGAGGAGAGCGCAGGCGCTCACGCAGTTGTACACCGGCGGGTTCGTCGTCCAGACCGGCCCCTGGTCGACCGTGAAGTTCCCCTTGAGAACCGGGGCGCACGTGTTGGTGACCTTCGTCCACGTCCCGAGGCTGCACGAATAGGAGCAGGCGCCGGGCTCCGCGAGGGCGCAGGTCCCGGTGTCGGTGCTGCCGCTGTTCGTGGTGGTGAGAACGCAGTTGTTGATCGTCTGAGCCGGACACGTGTCCGTCGAGCAGGTCACGACGACGCTGGTGATGTTCGCGTTCGTGACCGTGCCCGCGCCCACCGTCACCACGCAGTTCTGCGAGGGCGACGCCGGGTTGGTGAGGACGGTGACGGCGTACGGGCTGGCGCTCGAGATCGACATCGTGAACGTGAAGGCACCGTTCGCGCTGACGGTCAGGTTGTTGGCCGCGTTGTCCTGGAGGACGACGCTCTCGGTGGCCGCGAGGCCGCTGAGGGTGCCGCCGACCGTG